>Ga0210398_10000100_pt1 | contig 110746 bp, 104 predicted proteins | sample IncBWC4OmetaG_FD_161047 | JGI IMG/M metagenome (GOLD analysis project Ga0210398, IMG submission 161047) | Forest soil microbial communities from Barre Woods Harvard Forest LTER site, Petersham, Massachusetts, United States - Inc-BW-C-4-O | ecosystem: Environmental > Terrestrial > Soil >... | reverse complement strand
GAAACAGATTGCCAGCAATCTCGATCCCGTCCGGGAAATTCGACTGGCTCAATTCTCACCGGAAGTTTCGCGAGTCGTGATCGACCTTCGCGAACCCGCCCGCTACAGCATCAAGGGCCAGGGAAACACGGTGACGGTTTCATTTGAGGGCAACGCTTCAACCGGTGCCGGGGAAACATCCGCGCCGGGTGCCGATTCTGCCTTGACAGTGGGAACGAACTCGAGGACGGAAGACGCTGCAACAACGGAACCGGCCGAAGTTCCAGCACCCGCAGCAGCATTGCCAGCGGCTCTGACGCAGACCTCGTACGCTCTAGCGACGCCGGCCGCTGTCGAAGCGGCTCCGAACACTGAGCCAGCCCCATCTCCGGTTGCTGCACCCGCAGCCCAGCCCGCCACAGCGGCGCGTTCGGCAGCGGCACAAGCCCCGACAGCCTCATCCGCGACGCCTGTCGGTAAGTATTCGGGGGAGCCAATTTCGGTGAACCTAAAGGATGTAGACCTGCGTGACTTCTTCCGCCTGATTCACGAAATAAGCGGGCTCAACGTCGTGGTGGATCCAGGCGTGAAGGGCAATCTAACCATCGTATTGGACGATGTACCGTGGGATCAGGCCCTCGACATCGTGCTGAAGAACAATGATCTCGACAAGCAACTCGATGGAAATGTGCTCCGCCTTGCGACGAAGGAGACGCTTAGGAAGGAAGCGGACGAGAACCGCGACCTCGCCAAAGCTGTAGCCGAATCAGCGGAGGTCGTTACCACAACGCGTGTCCTCAGCTATGCGAAGGCAACCGGCATGGCGACTACACTTAAGAAATTCCTCTCGTCTCGTGGAGATATCATCGCGGACGACCGATCCAACACACTCATCATTCGCGACATTCCGAGCACGCTTCCGGTAATGGACAATCTGATTCGGCAGCTTGACCGGAAATCACAGCAGGTGGAAATCGAAGCCCGCGTGGTGGCTGCCAACCGATCGTTCTCGCGCGAAATCGGCTCGCAATTTGCGTTCTCCGGTGCGGCTAACACCTTACATAACCAGAATGTCGTCGGAGGCGGCGCCGGTCCGAGCCCGATCACCCGAACCCCGGCCCCGCCGCTAATAGCTCCTGGCACCAGCAGCAGCGGCACAGGCGGCTCTTCCATGCCGCTCATCGCGAACCTGCCTGCGAGCGTGCCGACAAGCGGCATCACGTACTTGTTCACTTCGGCGAATTTCGCCCTGGACGAGATCATCACCGCAGCTGAGGAACGCGGCGTCGGCAAGCTTCTCTCGAAGCCGAAGGTGATCACGCAGAATAACGAAAAGGCAACCGTCAAACAGGGAACTAAGATTCCCGTTCAGACGATCGTCAACAATACGGTATCGGTTCAGTTCGTGGACGCCGTCCTCGAGCTCGATGTCACGCCGCAAATTACAGCGGATGGCACGATTTACATGGACGTCAACGTCGAAAACGATCAGATCGACGGCTCGATTCCCCGAGTGCAGGGCATCCCGGCCATCGATACGCAAGAGGCTGAAACCAAGGTAACCGTGAATGACGGTGCGACCGTCGTAATCGGCGGCATCATCGTTACGCAGCAGAACACGGACATTCAGCAGGTTCCATTTGTTGGCAGCGTGCCGATCCTGGGCAATCTGTTTAAACATACGACCGTCAAGTCCACCTCACAAGAACTCCTGTTCTTCCTGACGCCTCGCATTCTACCAAGCTAGCATGTAGCCTGGCAGACGTGACGACCGAGTCGGAAAAACAAAACCTGAGCCGGGGCGGGCCCATAGCGAGACTGGGCCGGCTCCGGCTTTCCTTTTCAAGTCTCGGCGTGGACGCGCTTCTGGTTACGCACCGTCCCAATATTCAATACCTCTGCGCCTTCACCGGCAGCGCTGCGATGCTCCTGGTCGATTCGTCGGCGGCGATGCTCTTCACTGACTCCCGGTACACGTTCCAGGCTCGGCAGGAGGTCTCCTGCGCGCGTGTGAAGATCTGCAAACATGGGCTGCTTCGTGGCGTGGCCGAGGCCCTGCGCGCTCGCAAAGGCCGGTGCCGTGTTGCCTATTCTCGAGATCAGGTCACCGTCGCCCAGAAACAGGCGCTCGAGGCGGGATCGGGCAGCCGGGTGCGGTGGGCCGCCGACGGAGGAGCGGTCGAAAGGCTCAGAGCGGTGAAGGAACCTGCCGAGCTAAATGTACTTCAGGAAGCAGCCGACATCGTTACCGCGGTTTTTAGCCATGTGCTAAGCAGCATCCGACCCGGAGTCACGGAGCTGGCGCTGGCGGCTGAAATCGAACACGAAATCAAGCGCCGGGGCGGCTCGGGACCGTCCTTTGACACCATCGTTGCTTCCGGAGTGCGCTCTGCCTGGGCGCACGCCCGGCCTACGCTCAAATCCCTCAGGAAAAACGAATTGGTCGTCCTGGACCAGGGTGCTATACTTCGCGGCTACTGCAGCGATATGACCCGCACGATCTGCCTCGGAAGGGCGCCACGGAAGGTGCGGAGCCTCTACGACGCGGTCCTAGAGGCGCAGGAAGCAGGTAAGCAAGCCATACGCCCGGGAGTGACTGCCGGTGAAGTAGACCAAGCGGCGAGAAACACCCTCAAGCGTGCGCGACTGGATCGGTATTTTACGCACAGCTTGGGCCATGGGTTGGGTCTTGAGGTTCACGAGACGCCGCGGTTGGGCAGGGGCGAGCAGACGATTCTGCAGGAAGGGATGGTCTTGACGGTGGAACCCGGCGTTTACCTCGAAGGGGTTGGTGGCATCCGCATCGAGGACGACGTGGTTGTGACCGCCAAAGGGTCCGTTGATTTGACCAGCGCGCCCCGGGACTTTCTCGAGCTATAGATGGCGAAAAAATCGACCACAAAACCAGCAGGCGGAGCGGAAGTCGGCGGCGTGGACCTTGCCGAGGTCGAACGGCTGCTCGCATTCATGGAAAAACACGGGTTGGAAGAATTCGAGTACGCGCGGGGTGGAGTGCACATCCGCCTGAAAAAGCCTTCGGCGGCGGCCGCAGTTGGTCCCCGGATGGCAACCACTTGGGATACATCTCCCCCAGCACACGCCGCTATTTCAGACGCGCCGCGGACCCCGAGTCATGGAAACGCCGCGCCTTCGCCCGCGAAGGCGGCTGATGTTCACGTGATTAAATCACCGATTGTTGGCACCTACTACGCTTCGCCGAGCCCGAACGCGGACGCATTCGTTGCGGTCGGCGCGAAAGTAGAATCGGGCCAGGTGCTTTGCATCATCGAGGCTATGAAGTTGATGAACGAGATCGAGTCAGATGTGGCCGGCGAGGTCGTGCAAATATTTGTGGAGAACGGCAAGCCGGTGGAGTACGGCGAGCCGCTGTTCGGCATCCGGGTGCGCGAGAAGAAATAGCTTTTCGCATCCTGCCGTTCGAATGAGCTAGATCCCAGGTGCCCCTGCGTCATGCGGACCGAGTTCCAAACGTCATGTTTCGAAAAATTCTCGTAGCCAATCGCGGAGAAATCGCACTCCGCGTCCTTTCCGCCTGCAAGGAACTTGATATTCGTACCGTCGCCGTTTATTCCGAAGCCGATCGCCACGCGCTGCACGTGCGATTCGCGGACGAAGCGATCTGCATCGGGCCGCCGCGCAGCTCCGACAGCTACCTGAATATTCCGCAAGTAATCAGCGCGGCCGAAATCGCGAATGTGGACGCCATTCACCCCGGCTACGGATTCCTATCTGAAAATGCGAATTTCGCGGAAGTGTGCGAGGCCTCGCACATTACCTTCATTGGACCGACTCCTGCGCTGATTCGCATGATGGGCGAGAAAGATCGAGCGCGCGCGGAAATGGCCGCCGCCGGACTGCCGATTATTCCGGGCAGCGATGGCGCGGTTCCCGACGAAGCGGCCGCGAAGAGAGTCGCATCCGAAATCGGGCTTCCGCTGATGATCAAGGCGGTCGAGGGAGGCGGCGGGCGCGGGATGCGCATGGTGCGAACGAAACGCGAATTGATTCCGGCGTTTCAAACCGCACGGACGGAGGCGCAGCAGGCCTTCGGCAGCCCCAGCGTGTACATGGAGAAATTGATCGAGCGCCCGCGGCACATCGAATTTCAAGTTCTTGGTGACCGGCATGGCAGCGTCATCAGTCTTGGTGAGCGGGAATGTTCGCTGCAGCGCCGCCACCAGAAAGTACTCGAGGAATCGCCGTCCACGGCTCTGGATCCTGCGACGCGTGATCGTATTGGGAAGCAGGTGGTCGAAGCGCTGCGCAAAGTGGGGTACTCAAACGCGGGTACGGTGGAGTTCCTGCGAGATGCCGATGGGAGTTTGTACTTCATCGAGATGAACGCGCGCATTCAGGTGGAGCATCCGGTCACCGAAATGGTCACCCAGGTTGATCTCGTGAAGGCGCAAATTCGAATCGCGGCCGGCGAACGCCTGGAAGAGGCCGTCGGTTCGTTCACGTCCCGTGGTCATGCAATCGAGTGCCGCATCAACGCCGAGCATCCGGAAACGTTTGTGCCATCACCGGGGCGCATTACGGCGTTCCGAGTTCCAGGAGGACCGGGGATTCGCGTGGACACCGCTCTGTACGCCGATGCCGTAGTGCCACCCTACTATGATTCGCTGGTGGCGAAGCTCGTCGCTCACGGGCGCGATCGCGCGGAGGCCATTGCGCGCATGCACGGCGCGCTGGACGGGTTCGTCGTCGAGGGGATCAAAACTACGATTCCATTGCACAAGCGCATTCTCGCGGAGCCCGACTTCATCGCGGGAAAGTTCGACACGCATTTTCTCGATCACCTCACCGCCGCTAAAGAGAAGTAGTATTCTGTCGCCGAAGTTCGCTCACAAGACTTGTGTTGTTTAGGGGCAATCTTTGTTTCCAGCGCTCTACGCGATCCTCGATCCGGATCTCGCCGCTGCGTCTCTCGCGAGTCTCGCGGATACGTTGGCCGATGCGGGCGTGCGACTGATGCAGTTTCGCGACAAGCGCGGTTCCGCCGCGCGCATTCATTTGCAGTCGAAGGAGCTGCAGGCGCTTGTTTCGCCGCGCGGCGTACGCTTCATCGTTAACGATCGAGCGGACATCGCCGCGATCATCCATGCAGGCGGCGTTCACGTTGGCCAGGAAGATCTTCCTGCAGAGGATGCCCGGCGGATCTGCGGAACCTCCCGCTGGGTGGGCGTTTCGACACACAATCTGCAGCAATTGCGCGAAGCCGATCGCACTTCGGTGGACTATATTGCCGTGGGCCCCATCTTTCCGACAGGCTCGAAAGAGAAACCCGACCCGGTTGTCGGTATGAAATTCTTGCGCGCGGCGCGCCAGCTGACGCGAAAACCGCTTGTAGCCATAGGCGGCATCACTATAGAGTCTGCCGCAGAAGTGTTCCGCGCCGGCGCGGATTCGGTAGCGATCATTCGGGATCTTCTTGCGGCGCCTGACCCGGCGGCGCGCGCAAGAGAATATCTGGCCATTTCGGAACGCACGCGACTGCGGCGCTGATAGGCATCACACACCCAATAGCAGCCTGCTAAATGGAAGACACGCACGAACCTATCGGATTGCCAGCCGCTCATCCCTCCGGTGAGCTGGTCAAAGGCCTTGGCCTGTTCGATTCGACGATGATTGTCGTGGGCTCGATGATCGGCTCCGGGATTTTCATCGTTTCGGCGGACATCGCGCACCAGGTGCAGGGCCCCGGTCTGCTGCTCGTGGTATGGCTCGCCTCGGGATTGATCACCCTGATCGGCGCGCTAAGCTTTGGCGAGCTCGCCGCGGCCATGCCCCACGCGGGGGGCCAATACGTTTACCTGCGGGAATCCTGCGGGCCGGTATTCGGTTTTCTATATGGCTGGTCAATGCTTCTGGTCATCGAAACCGCGACCATTGCTGCGGTTGCCATTGCATTTGCAAAATTTTCAGGGGTGCTTGCGCCGTGGTTTTCAGCGTCGCACTGGATTTGGGAGATGGGCACGTTCGGGCCCTGGAATCTGTGGTTCGGACAGCTCGGTCCGTACAACGTGGGCCTGAATCGGCAGAACCTCCTGGCAATCCTTTCCATCATCCTACTCACGTGGATCAATACGCGCGGCCTGCGCCTCGGGAAGATCGTGCAAAATATTTTCACGGTGACGAAAACGATTTCGCTCGCCGGCTTGGTTCTGCTGGGAGTTTTCTTTTCCACCGCCATCGCGCGCAGCGCAAATTTCACGGGCTTCTGGCGGAATGCCGGATGGTCCACGATGCACGCTTATCCACCTGAGGGATCCACCTGGATGATCGGGACGCTCACACTGGTGGGCGTGGCGATGGTGGGTTCGCTTTTTGCCATGGACGCGTGGAACAGCGTGACTTTTACTGCCGCCGAGGTGAAGAATCCGGGGCGCAATCTTCCGCTGTCACTCGCATTTGGAACAGCGATCGTTGTTTTGCTCTACACACTCGCGAATGTAGCCTATCTGCGCATCCTACCGCTCTCGGGTGATTTGCATGGCCTCACGGCGATTGCCCGGGGAATCGAGTTCGCCTCGGAGGGCCGAGTCGCCACGGCTGTTTCCGAAGTCGCCTTCGGGCCGGCGGGCGCGATTGTGATGGCTGTGGCGATTTTGATTTCCACATTCGGCTGCAATAACGGTTTGATTCTGGCCGGCGCGAGAATCTATTACGCGATGGCCAAAGACGGCCTTTTCTTTCGATCCGTGGGCACCGTAAATCGAAACCACGTCCCCGCCGTCGCGCTTACTGCGCAATGCGTTTGGGCGTCGGTGCTCTGCCTTTCCGGAACCTACGGGCAACTGCTCGATTTTCTGATTTTCGCGCAACTTCTTTTCTATATCCTGACGCTCGGCGGCCTGTTCATTCTGCGCTGGAAGAGACCAGAAATTCCGCGGCCGTACCGCGCGATTGGGTATCCAATCCTGCCGGGGCTCTATATTTTGATGGCGGTATTTCTCGAAATCCAATTGTTGCGATATAAACCGCAGTACACTTGGCCCGGCCTGATCATCGTTTTGCTGGGGCTGCCGGTTTACGGCCTCTGGAAACTGGCGGGCAAGCAGCCAGCCGAGTCCTAGCATCGCGTTTAGCACGGCCTTGCAGCCGGCCACTTAGGAGGATTCCTAAGAATGGGAAATCCGCTGTTTGCAAAGAAGCCGATGGACTGGCTGCTGAACGAGGCCGGGGACGCGGGCGCGCATACCCTGAAGCGCACGCTCGGTCCCGTTTCGCTCACAGCACTTGGAGTCGGCGCGATTATCGGTGCGGGAATCTTTGTGCTTTCGGGCCTCGGCGCGCACTACGCCGGACCCGGCCTGATGCTTTCCTTCGTGATTTCAGGGCTCGGGTGCGCGTTCGCCGGGCTGTGCTATGCGGAATTCGCCGCGTTGATTCCTCTAGCCGGCAGCGCCTATACATACGCCTACGCCGCGCTTGGAGAATTGTTTGCCTGGATCATCGGCTGGGACCTGACGCTCGAGTACGCCATGGGGGCAAGCACGGTCTCTTCCGGCTGGTCGAACCATTTCATCGAGTTCCTGAACATCTTCGGTCTGAAAATGCCTCTTTGGCTTGCGTATGATCGCTGGACCGCTCTGCGCACCGCTGAAAATGTCGTCGCTCGCCAGATGGCGCACGCTTCTGACCCTAGCCTCGTCACCGGCACGCAGGCCTTTCTTACCAGGGTGGGCGATATTATCGCGGCACAGTCTCCGGAACTAATCCAACGGGCACACGATCTCGTGGGTGCGCCGCATCTGTTCGGGACTGAGGTCGGCTTCAACCTGCCGGCTTTCCTGATCGCGCTCGTAATTACGGCCATCCTGATCGTGGGAATCAAAGAAAGCGCGACGTTTAACTCAGCGATCGTGATCGTGAAGGTTGCAGTCGTGTTGTTCATCATCATCCTGGGAATTCGTTATGTGCACCCCTCGAACTGGGGACACGATTGGGCCACGTTCGCGCCCATGGGGTTTTCGGGGATCGGGGCCGGAGCGGCCTACATCTTTTTCGCCTACATTGGATTCGACGCCGTGTCGACCACGGCTCAGGAAGCCAAGAACCCACAGCGCGATCTTCCCATTGGAATCATCGTTTCTCTTCTAGTTTGTACGGTTCTCTATATCCTGGTTGCGGCAGTGCTTACGGGTATGGTGCCGTGGAGGGAGATTAATGTCGAGGCGCCACTGGCCGTCGCATTTCTAGATCGTGGACTCACGACGGCGTCCTATCTGATTACGGCAGGAGCCCTCGCGGGCCTTACAAGCGTGATGCTCGTAATGCTCCTGGGCCAGACACGCGTGCTGTATTCGATGGCGTGCGACGGGCTGCTCCCAAGAAAGTTCTTTGCCGCCATTCATCCGAAATTCCGCACACCTTACAAGAACACAATGCTTGTCGGCCTGCTCGCGGCGATTGTCGGAAGCCTCGTCCCAATCGACGATATCGGAAAAATGGTAAACATCGGCACGCTGCTGGCGTTCGTAATCGTATGCATCGCGGTGATGGTTCTCCGCCGCACCAATCCCGGCCAGGCCCGGCCGTTTCGAACGCCCTGGGTTCCCGTGGTCCCGTTGCTCGGCATCGCCTTCAATGGCTACATGATGTACAAACTTGGATGGATTAACTGGGCCCGTTTGATCGGGTGGCTGATCATTGGTTTGGTGATCTACTTCACTTATAGCCGCCATCACAGTCTCGTTCAGAAGGGCGACCGCACCGCACGGTAATCCATGATAAATTGCCGAGTTGGCCTTCCAGAGGCGTACGCGGCCTATTGAGGGCCGCGTAGTTTGAAGCCGGCTCCGATGACGCATTTTCCCCCGCGACGTTTGTGGCTCTTCCTCAGGCGGACCACGCCGCTCGATCGCATTGCCTTCGCGGTTTTCATACTCTATATCGCAGGGCGAGTCGCGCGTGCGTTCGGTGCTGTGTCACGACTGTCGACATTTCTCGGCTTCCTGGCTTTCGCGGCCGTCGTCTATTCTGTTGTGCGCCTGGTACCCTGGGTCCGCACGCGTTTGCTTTGGAGTCTGCGAAATCGGCTGATCGTCGCATACCTGTTCATGGCCGTGGTCCCCGTCGTGCTGCTTTTGAGCATGATCGGCATCGCGACGTATCTTTTTTACCTTCAGCTCGGCGCGCATTTGCTGAATGACGCGGTACAGGCGCGCACGAGCGTGATTGATACCGACGCGGATACGATCGCTGGTGCGATCGAACGCGAGGCCTCCCACACGAGCGCGCCCGTGGGAGCGGATGTGCTCGCCCGGCCAATCATCGCGGGTTTGGTGGCGGACGAACAAACAGAGTGGCCAGGGTTGACAGTTTCCCTGAATCGCGGGCAGCCGCTTCTAGCAACCACCGATGGAAAGCGCTTCGCGCGTATGGTGGCCTATCAGGATCGACTTTCGTTTGTGGCCGCGCAACGGCGGGCGGTTCCCGCCGGTCCTTTCACCGTGCTGGTCATCGCGCCCCTGACCTCGGATATCTTGGACAACTTTCCCCAAGAGTTGGGACCGATACAAATGGTTCTGATGCGGCCCGCCGAGCCCGGCGCGCCGCGCGGATTTTCGCTCGAGATCGAGGGCAAGCCGTACGTCCCCGGAGAGCAGGTCGCGAGTTCGAAGCGTAGTTTGCCTGCGAACCGAAGCTGGCTCGACCCGCACCTCCAGGGAGGCTCGACGTTTGACGTTTTCCACATCGAGGAGCAGGGGAAAGACGCGCCGATGGCGCCTGTGCTGACATCATTCTGGCTGCGTCCCGTGATGGTAAATCAAGGTCTTTTCAATTCCATGGGCGCGCTGGGGCCGTATCTCGTGGCGGCACTGGCCGCGGCGGGCCTGATATTTCTGATTCTGGAAGTCGGAGCGCTGGCGACCGGCACGATCCTGACGCGCACGATCACGCGGTCGGTCGGAGATCTTTACGATGCGACGCTGCATGTCCGGCGGGCAGATTTCAGCCATCGAGTGCGCGTTCTGAATCGCGACCAGCTTGGTTCACTCGGCGAATCATTCAACGAAATGACGAGTTCGATCTCCGAGCTAATCGAGGGGCAGCGCGAGCGGCAGCGACTGGAGAACGAAGTCGAAATCGCGCGCGAGGTTCAGCAGCAACTGTTCCCGCATACCATTCCCTCGCTTCCGGGACTGGAGCTTGCGGCGATCTGCCGGCCCGCGCGCGTGGTGAGCGGCGACTACTACGATTTCATCCCGCTCGACGGGTCGCGCGTGGGCATCGCTCTCGCGGACATCAGCGGCAAGGGAATCTTTGCGGCGTTGCTGATGGCGAGCCTGCAGGCGGCGCTGCGGAGCACGGCGTCGCTGGAAGGGCGCGCCGGATCCGCCGAAATCGTTTCGCGGCTGAACAAGCATTTATTCAGGAACACGTCCGATGACCGCTATGCGACGCTTTTCTACGCTGTATACGATGCGGAAGCCAAGATACTGACGTACACGAATGCCGGCCATTTGGCGCCGATCTTCATGGACGGGGGCGGAGCCGTTCGAGCGCTCGATCAAGGGGGTACGGTAGTGGGGATGTTCGAAGATTCGGCCTATGCGGAGTGTACGCTGCCGGTCGGGCCGGGGACGCTGCTGGTGGCGTTCAGCGATGGGCTGACGGAGCCTGAGAGCGTGTATGGCGAGGAATTCGGAATGGCGCGCCTCCATGCGGAAGTGCTTCGGCTGCGTGGGGCGAGTGCTGCACGGATCGCCGAGAATCTCGTGGCGGCTGCCGAGCAGTGGTCCGGCACGCCGGAACAAGCCGACGATATGACAGTTGTTGTTGCGCGCATGAGGTAGGGCCGCGACCGCCGTCGGTGCGGGCGATCGTTGCAATGGCATTATACTGGGCTCGTGTGGGATGTCCGGCGCGATGGAGCTGCCGCGCGCTCGGTAGCCGTGAATCAGCCATGAAAATTCTTAGCGCAGCGGAACTGAATCAAGTTGATAGCCGCACCACTTCGCGTTATCGCATTCGTGGCGTGACGCTCATGGAGAATGCTGGCCGCAGCGTCGCGGAGTTTATTCAATCGCGATTTTCGAATTTGGCGCGCCGACGCATTGTGGTTCTGTGCGGCAAGGGGAACAACGGAGGCGACGGGTTTGTTGTTGCGCGCTACTTGTTGAAAACACGCGTTAAGCCGAGCGTGTATTTTGTTGGCGATCCGCGCGATGCGAAGGGGGACGCCGCTACGAACCTCAAACGCTGGAAAAAACTGGGCAAACTTGTTGTCGATCGGGGGAACGGTGCAGGCGGATGGGTGCCGTTGTCGTCGGATGTGATTGTCGTGGACGCGATGCTGGGGACGGGAGTGCGAGGGCCAGTCGAGGGGCGCTTGCGGGAGGTGATTGCTAGCATCAACGGGCGCGAGGCGGGATGCACAGTGGTTTCCGTCGATATTCCGTCGGGTCTGCATGCGGATACGGGCGAGGTTCAAGGCGCTGCGATTGTCGCAGACTACACGATCACTTTTACGGCGCCCAAGCGGGCCATGATTCTCGCCGAGGGATGTCGTCACGTTGGCGGGCTGTTCGTGCGGCAAGTTGGCTCGCCGCCTGCGTTGGTCGAGGAAACCGGGAAGGGAAATCTTCGCTGGAGCGAGCCAAGTGAATTCGGCGCGTTTGCGATTCCGCGCAAAACCGCGGGCAACAAGGGAGATTATGGCCATGCGCTGGTCGTCGCAAGTTCTGTCGGGAAGAGCGGCGCGGCTGTGCTTTCGTCGTGGTCAGCGCTGCGCGTGGGAGCGGGACTGGTCACTGTCGCGACGCCTGCACCGGCGCTGCCACTCGTCGCGGCGCAGACGCCGGAAGTCATGACGGAACCGCTCGCCGCGACAACATCTGGCACGGTTTCAGCGCGCTGCCTGGAAGGTGGCTTTTTCGCCTCGCTGCTGAAAGGAAAGCGCGCGCTTGCCATCGGACCCGGGCTCTCGACGCAGGCCGAGACGCAGCAGTTCGTTCGCACAGTGCTCGGCAATCGCTCCGTACCGATCATTCTGGATGCGGACGGCTTGAACGCATTTGCGGGTCGAGCGTCTGAACTGAAACACGCCGATGGAATGCTTTGCGTGACACCACATCCGGGCGAAATGGCGCGATTAGTTGGGTGCACGGTCAAGGAAGTGCAAGCGCGTCGCGTGGAAATCGCGATGCGCGCCGCCGCCGATTGGAACGCTATCGTGATTCTGAAGGGCAGCGGAACCGTGGTCGCAGCTGCGAATGGCAGCGCCTTCATTAATTCGACTGGAAACCCCGGCATGGCTACGGGAGGCACAGGCGACGTCTTAACTGGAATGCTCGCCGGACTGACGGCGCAATACGGCACGGCCGATTGGCAGCGGCTGCTCGCCTTTGGCGTCTATCTGCACGGTCTCGCGGGCGACATCGCCTATGCGGAGAGCGGGGAAGCGCCGCTGATGGCCTCGGATCTGATCCATGCCATTCCTCGCGCGTATCGGCAGTTTTATTCCGAGTGCGGCCGTGGCTAGCAGCGAAATCGTCACGCACTCATCGGAAGAAACAATCCTGCAGGGACGCGAAATCGGAGCACGGTTGAAAGCACCGGCGCTAGTGCTGCTCTCGGGAGACCTCGGAGCGGGGAAGACCACGCTTACAAAGGGGATCGCCAGCGGTTTGGGCGCGGCTCGCGAAGATGAGGTCACCAGCCCCACGTTTACACTGGTTCACAAATACGGCGGAGGTGTGCCGGTATACCACGTGGACCTCTACCGCATCGGCGATTTCCACGATCTTGAGACGCTAGGTCTAGAGGATGTGTTCGCCGAACGAGCGGTAGTGATCGTGGAATGGCCCGACGCGCTGACCCTACGAACCGACTGGCCGGTGGTGCGCATTCGATTGGAGCATGTTCGAGAAGATACCCGCCGCATTTCGATTGACGATCCGGCCGCGTTGCTTAGCGCAGGCTGACAGCAGCCCTCACAACCCCATAATCTGGAATCCGGCGTCCACGTACAGCACATTTCCGGTAACGCCGCGTCCCAGGTCGCTGCCCAGGAACACGGCAGCGTCTGCGACCTCGGCGACGTCTGTATTGCGTCGCAGCGGCGCCCGTTGGGCCGAAATCTCGAGCATTTTCGACAGATCCTTCACGCCTCGCGCGGAAATTGTCTTGATCGCGCCGGCGGATATGGCGTTGACGCGAATCTTGCTCGGTCCCATCTCACTGGCCAAATATTTTACCTCGGCCTCGAGCGCGGCTTTGGCCACCCCCATGATGTTGTAGTTGGTCACCACGCGCGTGGAACCCAGATACGTGAGCGTCATGATCGCGCCGCCGTTCGTCATCAGCGGGGAGAGCGCTTTGGAGATCGCGACCAGGGAATAGGCGCTCACGTCGAGCGCGAGATGAAAACCTTCGCGCGAGGTCTGCAGGAACGGCTGATTGAGTTCTTCGTGCTTTGCAGCCGCTAAGCTGTGAACCAAGATATCGAGCCTGTGCCCAGCGGCTTCCAGGGAATCCGCCATGCGATCAATATCGGACTGCTCCTGGACTTCGCACGGGAAAAACCCGGCGACGCCTAGCTCGCGGCCCAATTCCTCGACCGCGGGTTTGGCGCGCTCGTTTTGATACGTGAGCAGCAGCTTGGCGCCTTCGCGCGCGAACGCGTGCGCGATGGCGTACGCGATGCTCCATTTATTCCATACGCCTAGAACGATTGCCGTTTTGCCTTGAAGTAGCTTCGACATGACTCGACATTTTACCCGTAAACGCCAAATTCGGCGTCATCTTCGTTTCGGGTGACCGGATCGTCAGTGCGAATGAATCCACCGAAGGATTTCGCGCACCAGATCGGCGATGATGGGCCACAAAACCCCCGCGATGGCGGCGATGGCGGCGAGCGACTTTTTCGAGAGGGCGACCTTGGGCAGGCTGATCGCACCCGGCCGATGGATGGCGCAATATCCGCCCGCGAGTGCCCGTCGGTCACATCGTTGACCGCGCGGGCCCAGAAAAAGACACGGACCTTGGTCGGGGTTGCTATCGGACGTTGGCAGGTACAGGGCCCGCCCATCGGTCGATCCGGCATCTGCCGACGCCGGCCAAGTGTCTTCAGATCTATCAGTTGAGGGGTTTTCGGTTTCCATTACGCGTCACCTTGAAGCCCGCCCACACCGGCGCCGCCCGGCCTCGGTACAGTGACACTTACGCGCCGTGCCATTGCGCCTGTGTTCAAGCCTCAGCTACAGTAAAAGCTCGCTCCAATCAAGTTCTCGATGCCGGAAACACACATCGCGCCCATGTCAGTCCATCCCGCGCGGATGAAGCTCGAACCCTACGCGGCCGAAATCCGTCTGACCAATCTAACGCTTGGGATAGACAACATTCATTATGACGTTTTTCTCAGTCCCCGCTTCGTAGAATTTACGCGCAAGTATTTAGGCGACGTGGTCCGCCAGGCGGTCAATGTCAACCTGCTCTACGGCAAGGACAAGGACCGCAAGCAATCGGGTTCGCCCGAACATGCGGCATTCCGCAAACTGCTCACTGAGATTCTGCAGGAATCGGTCACGCGCGCGAAATTTCTGCAATCAGTTGAGACCGATGTTCTTCATCATCTCGCGCTGCTGAAATTTATCGGCCAGGAGACCGGCAGCCAGTTCTCGAGCATCCTGGTCGAATGCAAGGACTGGATCCGCGGGCGCGGCGAGCTATTCGACCACAGCGAACAGGCCCATGTGATGCGCTCGAAAATCGCCGATCTGCAGGCGGATCGTAAGAACGTAATTCGCCAGGTGGGCGAAACGCTCTGCCGCATCTGGCGCGAGGTTGAGGAAGGCACGATCTCGAAGACGCGACGCGCCCTTTTCGGCGACGATTTTCCGGAAGCCTACCCGCTGCTGCAGAACCGATTTCTATTCGTTGAAGGTGGCAACGATGACCAGTTTTTTCTCGAGCACTACGTCCTGCTCGGTAACTTCGTAAACGATCCGGATCGCTTCGAAACGTTTGATGCGCTACTGCTCGATTTCGTCCGCGACTACGTCCTCGCCGGAGACAGCGCAGAGGAGCTTTCGAAGGCCCGCAATGTCCACGAGCGCCTGCTGGAGCAAGCACGATTGCTCCGCTCCGAACATGCGCGCGTCGAAGCAGAGCAGGAAGAAGCAGCCTCCCGCGCGGGTGACGGCGACCGCTCCTTTCCATCGCTTTTCAAACGCAAGTCTGCCGCTCCGGGCGAATTACAAGGCGAGCTGGACGAACTTCGCCGGAAGTCCGCATCGCTGGAAAAGAACCTAGAGGACCTCGACCCGCAGATTGTGGCCGCGAAACAGCGGCTGGAATTCCTTACCGAAGAGCTGCATCACCGTTTGGGCGATTACCTGAACCAGCCGGCCAACGCGCATCGTCTGTTTGACGCCCGCCCGGCGCCCGGAGACGATTCCTCCGCGGACGGCGAGTCCGCAGCGGATACGCGCGCGAAACTGCTGGAGGAATGGGTTCACCGACTGGAGGAGCACGACCTGTTATTTCACGTGCTCGCCAGCTACGAGATGCGCAAGATTTCCGCGGACTATTGCCCGCCGGTCCATTTGCAGCAGTTGAAGAAAGCGCTGGTGCAGCGCGAGGAAACGAAACGAGTGGCGCAGATTCTGGAAAAGTTCCCGGCCAGAAAAGTTTCGATGAAGAAGCTGGAGGAAGCGTCCCGCGCCATCCGACGCCGGACGACCGAAGAGACCTTAAGCATCGGCCTTCAGTTCGCCGAAGACCTTATGCGCCTCCGCCGCGATCGCCGCAACTATCAGCAGGTGGCCGCGTGGATGGAGCGCATCAATCTGGTTCACTCCGAGCGCGCGCGAGAACTCTCCCGCTCTAATAAGAGCCTCTACGAATTTCTGCACCCGGAAGAAAACCGGCCTGCCGACGATCCCGTGATCAACCACGTGGTGATCAAGGCGGACGTCCGCGGCTCGACCAGCATGACGAAGGACTTGCTCTCGCGAGGGATGAATCCCGCTTCGCATTTCAGCATGAATTTGCACGAACCGGTGAAGAGAATGCTCGAGCGATACGGGGCCGCAAAGGTCTTCATCGAGGGCGATGCCATCATCCTTGCGATTTACGAAACCGAATCGACCCGCGCAACCCGGCGGGCCGTTGCCCGCGCGTGCGTTCTCGCGCGAGAAATTCTCGCCGTCACAGCCGCTTACAATGCTCGGGCCAAAACCGCCGACCTTCCAGCGCTGGAGCTGGGCGTGGGCGTCGCGTTTCAGGATTCCGCTCCTTCGCTCTGGGAGGATGCCGATTCTAAGATCATGATTTCGCGGGCCTTGAATCTTTCCGACCGCCTCTCGAGCTGCGCAAAGATGGCCAAGCGTCTGTTTCAGACCAACGCGTCTCCGTTCAACGTGTTTCTGCTTCAGACGCTTATGGACGACGCGGCGGACGATGAAAGCGAAGAACTGCTTGTGCGCTTTAACCTGAACGGGATCGTGCTCAACGAAGAGGGATTTCAGAAACTCAGCGCCGAGATTTCGCTTTCGCCCATGGGCGGCAATTTTCCGCTGCCCTGGGGCAAGGATCGCGTGCAGCTCTATTTCGGTGAAGTTCCGCTCGGGGAATCCATCGAGCCGATTGTGGTTCGCAAGGGATTCGTTCGCCAACTGCTGCCCGGCGGGAAGATCGGCGCGCAAGGACTCCGCGCTTACTACGAAGTCTGCACCGACCCTAAGCTGCTCGATCTGGCCCGCAAGAAATTCGCTGCCGTCTCGCCGAAGAGTTGACCCGGACCCTCTTGAATGTGTTTTTGGTTTACAATCCCAGACCGAGCCATGGCCCGCAAAAAGAAATCGAAATGGAGGGTTTCGACGGAAGCGCGGCGGCGCGCTCGCCTTGGCGCCGGGCTGCCGCCGGCTGAACGCACCATACCCAACAAGCGTGACAAGCCTCCGAAATACAAGAAGCGTCTAATTGATCGAGCCGCCGAGGATTAATTCCGGATGCCAAAAAACTAGTGGATGTTTCGGGTCTTTCGTCCGACGTAATCCATCAGCAGATACTGTCCGAGGGTGTAAGGCGTGGTGAAGTAGGCTTTGCCGCGGCAGAGCTCCGTAACTTTCTGTACGAAATGCACGAGGCTGTAGTCGCTCGCCAGCATGAACGTGTTGATTAAAATGCCAGCGCGCTTGCATTTGGCCACTTCTTCCATGGTCTGCGTAACAACGAGCGGGTCCAGGCCAAACGCGTTCTTGTAAATCCGGCCGTCCTCGAGCGTCAGCGCCGATGGTTTGCCATCAGTGATCATGATGATCTGCCGCATGTCTTTCTTCTGGCGAGAAAGAATTCGCTGCGCGAGCCGCAAACCTTCCCGCGTGTTGGTGTAGTAGGGTCCGACTTGCACGCGCGCCAGTTTCCCGATCGGGATCTCTTCGGCGCTATCGTGGAATAGTACGCAGTGGAGGGAATCGCCCGGATACTGGGTGCGAATCAAATGCGAAAGCGCCAGCGCCACACGCTTGGCCGGAGTGAAGCGGTCCTCGCCATAGAGAATCATGCTGTGGCTGCAATCGAGCATCAGCACCGTCGCGCAGGAGCTCTGGTATTCACACTGGTGGACCATTAGGTCGGGGTAGTCGAGTTCGATTGGGATCGTGGCGCCATTGCGCTGCACGGCATTGAAGAGCGTCCCGCTGATATCCATATTCAGCGTGTCGCCGAATTCGTAGGGTTTGGAGCTTCCACCGGATTCGATACCGGTCGCCATATCGCGCGTGTCGTGGCGGCCAAAGCTACTTTTCCCGAGCGAGGCCAGCAGATCTTTCAGAGTTTTGAAGCCGAGGAAGTCGAGCGCCTTGTCGGTGATCTCAAAGCGGGCCTCCACGTTGGGTTGGTCGCTGCCAATCTGTCCACCCGGGGTTTCCGACGGCGGAGGAGTCACGCGCGCCGACTGCTGTTGCGTGATCAGGCCTTCCTCTTCCATGCGCTCGATGATCTGGTCGATCAGGTCGCGCAGTTCCTGGTTTTGTGACAAGTCCGGATTTTCCATCAGCTTTTGCATCAAATCCGGCGGAACTAAATCACCCTCTTGTAGCGCGCGTAAGATGGCTTGCCGCAGAGCCTCCAAATGCTGCTCGCGCGAGCGCTCCATATCCATTTCATGAAATCCATATTGCCCTTCGAAGCCGCTCTGCAGAAAAAAGTCCGAGAGGCGATTCATCAGCTCCTGCAGATCCAGATCGTCTGCGGCGCCGGGCGCGTATTTTGAATACTTCGTGTATTTCATCTCAGTTGAATTGGCGGCGTGGCATACGGCCGGAAGGCTCGCGCGGTTCGCGCGGCTCGGGCGTCTTGCGTGTTTCGGCGAAAAAGCCGCGCTCTTCGCTGCGGTTCACGCGCTTGTGTGCCCAGAGTCCTTCGAGGATAAACTCCGCGGCGCTCGATTGGATGGCTGCGTCGTCCTTCGAGCGGACCCCCAGCGTTTCGAGGTGCTCGAACAGTCCTTGTATTTTCTTGAGCTGGGCCAATAGTTCGCCGCTCGCTGCGTTCGCCGGCACCTTCAGTTCGCCGCCGATTTCGAACCACTGCACGACGGCCTGGAAGTTGACGTCCTTGAAATATTTCGTGAAGGTCTTGCCAACCGCTGCGCGAATCAGTTCGCGCGCGATGTTGTCCGCGCCGCGCATCTCGCCTTCGTACTCGAGCTCGAACTTGCCAGTCATCGAAGGGATTGCGGCGTACACATCGGCAACGCGCGCGACGACGGCGGAATCGTGGCTGCGAACGGCGCGCTGCTCCGCGCTACTCAGCACGTTTTCAAGAGTGCTGATCGGCAGTCGCTGGCTCACCCCCGAGCGCCGATCCACGCGCTTATCCTCGCGGGCTTGAAACGCGACTTCCTCGACGATTTCGCGGATATATTCGGGAACCTGGACGCGGCGCTTGCCTTCACGATTGGTCCACGATTCCTGCGCGGTGATGGCCATGCCCTCCGCAACAGTTGCGGGGTAGTGCGTGCGAATTTCGGAACCAACGCGGTCCTTCAGCGGGGTGATGATTTTGCCGCGCGCAGTGTAATCTTCCGGATTAGCCGTGAAGACCAGCAACACATCCAGTGCCATTCGGATGGGATAGCCCTTAATCTGAATGTCGCCTTCCTGCATAATGTTGAACAGGCCGACCTGGATTTTGCCGGCGAGATCGGGCAGCTCGTTGATCGCAAATATACCGCGGTTGGCGCGTGGTAGCAGGCCGTAGTGAATGGTCAGATCGTCGGAGAGATTCTTTCCGGCGCGCGCGGCTTTGATCGGGTCCACGTCGCCGATCATGTCGGCAATGGTTACATCGGGCGTCGCCAGCTTTTCGACGTAGCGCTGATCGCGGCCAATCCAGGATATCGGCGTGGCGTCGCCTTCGGCGGCAATTCGTTCACGGCACGCACGGCAAATCGGGCGATAGGGATTGTCGTTGATCTCGCAGCCGGTCACGGCTGGAATCTGGGCATCGAGAAAAGCTATCAGCCCGCGCAGGATTCGCGACTTCGCCTGCCCCCGCAAACCGAGCAAAATAAAATGATGGCGCGAGAGAACGGCGTTGGTGATCTGCGGTATCACCGTGTCGTCGTAGCCATGGACGCCGGCGAAGATGGGTTCGGCCTTCTCGAGCTTCTGCAGCAGATTCTCGCGAAGCTCCTGCCGGACGGTTCGCGTGGCCATCTTTTCTTCCGACCAGGGACTGCGGCGAAGCTCACCCAAATTCTTCGGTTGTGGACTCATTCCGTCACCAACTCCTCGTGAGGGCGCGAAGCCCGATCCGGTTCCGTGCGACCTCGCCATTATAGTGGAACGCAACGCGCAGGCATAATTAGGATTGATGCGAGGGCAGGACGGTTGCCCAGCGACGCGAGAGTGGAATTAGTTCAGAGTGTGGCCGTTACCGCCGGCGCGTTCCCGAGCGCGCTGCTGCGCGATCAACATCGGCAGAAGTCTCTCCATCCAGCGAAGGACAAACTCGCGCCGCTCGTGCTGCGATCGCATTTCGAGGAGTGCCTGCCTCTTTTCCATCTCCATCGGCAACAGCGCCGCCATGCGGTACGCCAGCGTTGCGGGTTCGTCGTTCGCTCGCTCCATCCAGGGCCTCGCGAAAAGGAGGGCGTGACATTTCTCGAATACCTGTACGAGCTGTGCGGACTGTTCGACATCATGAGCCAGAACGGTATCCGCTACGTATTCGACGCTGCCTTCGTAATATTCCTTTTCGTCGAGTAAATCTGTGAGGCGAAATACAGCGCGGCCTTTGGTGAGAATGTCCATTCGCCCGTCGGGATAGTCTCGAATCTTCATTACGATCTCGGCGGTACAACCGACACCCGCGACGGCCTGGTTCGCGGCCAGAATCATGCCGAATTCGAGTTTCTCATCGAGGCAGCGCGCGATCATCAATTTATAGCGCGGCTCGAAGATGTGGAGCGGCAGTTCCGCGCCCGGCATGAGCACCACGTCGAGCGGAAAAAGGGGAATGCGGTTTGGTCTCTGCATGTATGGCAGTCTCGCCGCGATGTGGAATTAACGAAGTAGCGTCAAAGCGGCCTGCATTTCGTCTCGCGCGTGCATGTCTCCCGCTTTTTGCGCCACCACGATCCCGTCGGAAAGAAGTTTCCGCGCCTCATCAAGCCGCCCGAGACGCGAAAGGAGTTGGCCGAGATGGAAGTACCCCGCGGAATAATCGGGATTGGATTCAAGGAGTTTGTGAAAGTGGCCATCGGCGGCTGAGTCATCCCCGAGCTTCACGCACTCGAGGGCAAGTCCATATCGCGCAAAAGCGTCGGTCGGTTTTTGAGCGACGAATTGCTCGAGGAGCTCGCGTCGTGACTTCTGGGCGTTGGACATCGGGTCAGCTAGAGCATTATAGCGGCGCGGGGGGCGAGCGCAAGCATCCTATCGCAAAGGGGAATTCAGGCCGATTTGGCCATGCCGTCGCGCAAGTAGGCCCGCGCTGCTTCAGCGACCTGCGAGCCTCGATCAATGCACTTGCCGATGGAGGGGCCCTCGAGGTAGTTACCGACGAAATAGAGGCCCGGAGTCGCGCGTTCGCTTTCGCGGACCGCCTCCACTGTGTGGCCGTGGCCGAGATTATATTGTGGGAGCGCCTTAGGATGTTTCCAGGCGCGCGAAAAGATGGGCTGTCCAGTGATCGCCAGAAGCCGCGCGCTTTCATCCTGTGCGACGGCGAGGATTTCCTGCTCCGGCTTCTCGACGATTTCCGGGTCAGTTGCGCCGCCAATCATGCTGGTCAGGATGGTCCGTCCCTCAGCGCCGCGATCGGGAAATAGCGACGAATTCCACACAATGCCGAGCGTGCGGTACTTCTCGCTGCGAGGGATCAGTACGCCGAAACCATCCATCACGGCCCCGACTTGCTTTGCGTGGTACGCAGCGCCAACCACGACCATTCCCGCGTACGCAATCCCTGAGAGCGACCGTGCGAGGGGCGCCGCGAATGAGGAAACCAGGTGCGACGCCGTGTAGGCCGGAGTCGCGATCACCACGGCCGGGGCCTCGAGCGTCTCCGCTTTGTCGTTTTGCGTGAAGTGAATTTGATATCGGGCCAACTCATCGCGATCGTTCCTGGTTAGTCGATCTACATGCGCGCTCAGCCGGGCGCTTTCGCCCAGTTTGGCCGCCATGGTTCGCGTCAGCATCGCCATTCCGTGATGAAACGAGCACAGAGGGGGATGCGCTTGTCCTGCGCCTTTCGCTGGCCGAGATTTCATCGCGCCGCGCAGAACGCTGCCGTACGTTCGCTCCCATTCTTCGAGCGACGGAAATGCTGCGCGCAGACTCAGCTTTTCTGGATCGCCGGCGTACACGCCCGATACGAACGGTGCAACCAAATATTCCAAAATCTCGTGTCCAAACTTACGTCGCACGAACTGAGCGACAGATTCTTCGTCGGTTGGCGGCTTGGTTTTTCGCAGTGCTTCCGAGGCAATTTTCCACCGCGCTCCCATTCCGAGCAGGGAACTCCTCAGCACGGCCTGCGGCGACATCGGAAGCTTTTCGAGCCGCCCGTGGCGCACCACGTATCTTGGAGCGCGCGGGTCCGCTTGGCAAAGATCCACCTCAAGCCCCAGCTCCCGGACCAGGTCAAGTACGGAATCTGTCCCCTGAAAACTCTGTGGTCCCGTCTCGAACAGGAATCCGTCTCGCTCGACGGTGCCAATCAGACCACCGGCGATGTCATGCGCTTCGAGCAGCGTCACCGGCACACCCAACTGCCAAAGCCGATAGGCGCACGCCAGGCCAGAAATTCCTCCGCCGATGACGACGACCTGTGGGTTCATGGATTTGTCGCGGCGTTCACAGGGTCTTCGAAAACAGAGGCTTCTGGTCCATCTTCTGTTCCTCGATATAGCGGTCAAAGACCATGGCGACGTTGCGGATGAAGATGCGCCCGAGCGATGTCACCTGGATTTCGTCGCGTCCGAGAGTCACCAACCCATCAGCGGATGGATCCGCGAGCCGCGAGAGTTCCGGAGCGAAATAGTCATCGAACGAAATCGAGAACTCGCGCTCGACCTCACGCTTCGGAATGACCGTGTGGCAAAGCAGCCGGCCAATCACGGTTCGGCGGAGCCGGTCGTCGGCCGAGAGCCGGTAACCGCGCATGGTCGCGATTCCGCGCTCCGTGACGGCAGCCTGGTATGCCGGAACCTCCCGGCGGTTCTGCGCGTAAGCGTCACCGACGGAGCTGATCGCGCTAACGCCCATTCCGTAGAGGTCCGCGCCGGCCTTTGTCGTGTAACCCATGAAGTTGCGATGCAGGGTCCGGTCTTGCTGCGACGTGGCCAGCTCGTCGTCAGGGAGCGCAAAGTGGTCCATCCCAATGTAAACGTATCTGGCTCCCAGAAACCCATCGAGCCCCGCGCGGAATATCTGAAATTTCTCCCTGCCTTCCGGCAGATGAGTGGCAAACGCGCCCTGTTGCTTTCGCAGCCAGGGCACGTGAGCGTAACTGAACATCGCCACGCGGTCCGGAGCGAGCGTGAGCACCTGGTCAATCGTCGCCTGAAACGTCGCGGCGGTTTGATACGGCAATCCGTAGATCAAGTCCACACTCAGACTTTCAAATCCGAGCTCGCGCGACGCAAGAATCAAATCGCGCGTCATTTCGTAGGGCTGGACGCGGCGTATCGTCTCCTGCACCTTCGGCTGAAAGTCCTGAATGCCCATGCTCAGTCGATTGAATCCGAGCCGTCGCAGAGATTCCAAGTGCGCGCGGCTCGTCACGCGCGGGTCCACCTCAATTCCGATTTCGGCGTCTGGCGCAAACGCAAACCGTTCATGCGCGTGGCCGAAAAGATCTTCCATCTGTGCCGGCGCCAAATATGTCGGCGTGCCGCCGCCCCAATGGAATTGAAGTACCGGCCGCTTCTTCGAGACCCATCCTGCAACGTGTTCGATTTCGTACTTCAGCGCGGCGAGGTATGGAACGGCGACGCTCTTGTCCTTCTGGATCGACACGTTGCACGCGCAAAAAAGGCACAAGTTCTCGCAGAAGGGAAGATGCATGTAAACCGACAACGGCGTCGCCAGTTTTTCGGCGCTTGCGTAGGATTTTTCGAGGTCGTCCGGCCCGAAGTCGTCCTTCCAGACCGGCGCGGTTGGGTAGCTGGTGTACCGCGGGCCCGGCCGGTTGTACTTTTCGAGCAGCTCCTCGGAGACCTCGCCAATCTCGAACTTATCGTCGCGTTTTGTCTTCACGTCGCTCATGGGCGCGCCGCCACCATCGCTGCCTTCCCCGCCTGCACGAATGCTCGCGCGTTCTCGACGGGCGTATTCGGCAAAATCCCGTGCCCCAGATTGAGGATATGCCCCGAGCCGCCAGTCTTTTCGATCGCCGCTCGCGCCGCCCGGCGAATTTCTTCCCCGGGGCCAAGCAGAACGGACGGATCCACGTTTCCTTGAAGAGCCACGCGCCGGCCGAGCTTGCTCCGCGCCTCTGCGAGGTCGGTGTTCCAGTCCACGCTCAGCACATCCGCGCCCGATTTCGCCATACTATCCAGATGTCGCGCCGATCCCTTCGCGAACAGGATTGTCGGCACATTTTCCCCGCTGAGCGCCTCTAGAACCATCTGCGTCGCAGGCAGCTCGAACGCGTCGTACTCTTCGGTTGAAAGTTCACCCGCCCACGTGTCGAACAACTGTACGACTGCCGCGCCCGCGGCGATCTGCGCGTTCAAGTATCGTGCGGTCGCGCGGGCGATTCGTTCCAGCAGTTCGCGCACGATTTGTGGTTCCTCGCGCAGCATCTGCTTGGCACGCGAAATATCGCCGCGCGCGCGGCCTTCGATCATATAGCAAGCCAGCGTCCACGGTGCCGCGCCAAACCCGACCACCGGCACGGTCGGTCCCGCTTCCTTGCAGATCGCGCGGATGGCGTCTCCCACAAACCTGGTCTCACGCTCGGGATCGAATTCGCGAAGGCGTCGCACCGCGCCTGCGTCGCGGACCGGATTCGACAAAACTGGCCCCGAATCAGGTACATCGAGCGGCATACCCATGGCCTCGGCGACGATCAGTATGTCTGAAAACACGATGATCGCGTCCACGCCTAGCACCCGATATGGTTGGATGGACACCTCCGCCGCAAGCTCCGGTGTTTTGCAGATCTCAAGGAACGCATGTCGCGCCCGGACTGCCTGATATTCCGGTAGATAGCGCCCCGCCTGCCGCATGATCCAAACTGGCACGCGTTCGGTCGGCTCGAATCGGCACGCTCGCAGGAACAGTTCCTTCGCGTTTTCGGCGGTCTGTGCCATCTGGACAGGCGATTCTCCATCATCATAACAGAAGGCCAGGAAGCCCCGCATGGTCCGCAGGGACGGTAGCCTGCGCACCGTTTGGCGGTATAATCTTTCGAGCGGTTCGGGCGCTTTCCATGCCAAATCACACGGGCTATCTGAGCCTCGCACTCTACGCCGCGAGCTTCGTTTGTTACGCGCGGCTCCTCTATGCCCCTCATGTCTGGCTGGGACGTCTTGCCACGCTCCTGCTCGCGGGAGGCATCGCGCTTCACTACATCGCTTTGCTCGATCGCTCGATGGGGACGCATGCGGTTCCCTATGACGACCTTTACGGCTCAATGTCGCTGTTCGCCTGGCTTCTGGGGGTTACGTATCTCGGCCTGGAGTTATTTCACCGCCAGCGTTCGGTGGGCGCCTTCGTGACGCTTCTGCTGGTTGCATGGATGGCGGTTCTGGACGACCTCGCGCCCCACCAAATGCCAGCGCCGCCGCCCGCCCGCGGTCCACTTTTCGCTTTTCACATTACGCTCAATATCTGGGCCTATGCCGCCTTTGCCCTCTCATTCGTTCTTAGCACTGTGTACCTGGTGCAGGACCGCGTCTTGCGCTCGCACCGGCCCGGCACCGCGTTCTGGCGGTTTCCCGCGCTCGATGCGCTGGATCGGATGTCGCGCAGCAGCGTCTTCGTGGGCCTTGCGGCCCTCGTGTTCGGCGTCGCTAGCGGATTGGTCTGGGAGCATCGCCTCACGGGCATGTACGCGTGGGGGGATCCGAAAGTAGTTGTTACACTGTTGATTGTCGGCGTTTACACCGCCTATCTCTTGTTGTCCCGAACTTCCGGATGGCGAGGCTCCCGCGCTGCGCTTGTCTGCACTCTAAATTTCGCGATCGTACTTTTCAGCTACACTCTGGTTAATCTGTATTTCACGAGGTTTCACCGTTTCTTATGATGGCTGCTGAGCCCAACTCGAAACGCCCTGCCGCTGGACGCACGCCGGGCGGCATACACGTTGCGCTGATCGGCTGCAACCATCGCACTGCGCCCGTCGAACTTCGCGAGCGCGTGGCCTTCACGGCAGAACAGGCGCTCGATGCGGCTGGCGAACTTCGCCGCCGCGGAATTCTCGACGAAGCGGTTGTCCTCTCCACGTGCAACCGCAGCGAGCTATACGGTGTGCCCGCCGCCGCCGGTTCCGCAGTCACCGAGGAAATGGAAGAGTTCCTCACTTCGTTCCATCGCGTCTCGCGCACGGAACTGGATGGACGTCTCTATCGCTGGGAGGGAACTGACGCGGTTCGCCATCTCTATCGTGTCGCCGCGGGCCTCGACTCGATGTTGCTCGGAGAAGCCGAAATTCTCGGCCAGCTTCGTACCGCATATGGTCAAGCGCTCGACCATGGCTCGACCGGCCCGATACTCAACCGCGCTTTTCAGGGAGCGCTTGAGGTGGGCAAACGCGTTCGCGCTGAAACCGAAGTTGGCGCGCGGCCGATGTCCGTCTCGCTTGCGGGCATCAAGCTTGCCGAGCGCGTCTTTGGCAATCTAAAGGGCCGCGTTGCGTTGATTCTGGGCGCAGGGGCGGTTGCCGAGCAGGTTGTGGAGCATCTTCGCAATCGCGATATCGGCAGCTTGCGCGTCGTCAATCGTTCGCAGGACCGCGCGGCTGAACTTGCGCGGCGGATGGGCGGGGAAGCGGTCGCTTGGGAGTCGCTGGAAACAGTGCTGGCCGCGCCAGATATCATCGTCACGTCGGTGGGGAACGCTGGTCATGTGTTGACGCGAGAGATGCTCGAACGCGCGCTGGCAGCTCGCGGTGGCCGGCCTGTTTTCGTGGTGGATCTCGGCGTGCCACGCAACGTCGCTGCGGAATCCTCCGGCCTCTACAATCTCTACCTCTACAACATTGACGACCTCGGCGAGATTGTTGAACAGAACAAGCGCGCTCGCGAAGCCGAAATCCCGCGCGCCGAAGCGCTCATCTCAGAACACGTGGCAAAATTTGAGGCGTGGCGCACGGCACTCGAGGCCGGCTCGATCGTCGAAGATCTTCGCGGCCGGTTCCGCAAGCATCGCGAGGTGCTGTTGCGCGAGCGACTTGCCGAAATGAAGGACCTCTCACCGGAGGAGCGCCAGCGCCTTTCGAGTATCACGGAAGAGTTGATCGAGCGCGTTCTCGACGAGCCCGCCGAACGCCTTCGGAACGCGCGCGAAATGCGCGGGCGGCTTGGCGCCATCGAAGCCCTGCGCCATCTTTTTAGTATCGATCGCGACACTGATAAAGGCGGGGGCAAGGAGTGACGCGGCTCCGAATCGGGACGCGCGGCAGCGCGCTCGCTCTTTGGCAGGCAAACCACGTGGCGGAGCGTCTCGCGAAACTTCACGGTATCGAGACTGAGATCGTTCGTATCCGCACGTCCGGCGACCGGATGCAATCCGCGCCGGTCGCTCAAATCAACGAGCAGATCGGCGCGGAATCCGGCGGGAAGGGCATCTTCATCAAGGAACTCGAGGACGCCCTGCGTGCGAATACCGTCGACCTCGCAGTTCATAGCATGAAGGACGTCCCCACGGAAATTCCCACGGGGCTCGCGTTTCCGGCGATCACGCGGCGCGAGGACCCTCGCGACTGTCTGATCTCTCGCAGCGGCCGCAGCCTGAGAGGCCTTCGACCGGGAGCGCGCGTCGGTACCAGCAGTCTTCGCCGCCAGGCGCAGCTTCGCCTCAATCGCCCCGATCTCGAAGCACTCGACCTGCGAGGCAACGTGGATACGCGCCTGAAGAAACTCGACGCCGGTGAATTCGACGCCATTGTTTTGGCCGTCGCCGGAGTGAATCGGCTGGGTGCCACTACACGTGTCACGCAAGTGATGAATGCGGATGTGATGCTGCCCGCGGTTGGCCAGGGAGCTCTTGGAATCGAAACGCGCGCAGGCGATGCGACAACATCGGGGCTGGTCGCCGCTCTTGACGATGCCGACTCGCGGGTCTGCGTTACTGCCGAACGGGCGCTTCTTCACGAGCTGCGGGGCGGCTGCCAGATTCCTCTGGGCGCGTGGGCCCGCGTGGCAGGAGACGAATTGCATCTGGAAGCGGGCGTGTTTTCCGCGGACGGAAAGCAATCCGTGCGACGCGAACATCGCGGTCATGTATCGGAACCGGCAGCGGCAGGGAAGCGCCTTGGGGAATTGTTGATCGAAGCAGGCGCAGACAGGATTCTGCGTCTCGCCGGGCGATCTGTTGGCCAGCCATGATTGATGGATACGAAAAACCGCTCGTGAGCAAGCGGATCGTCGTTACGCGCGCGCCCGAGCATGCCGGAGAATTAATCCGCATGCTCGAACACATGGGCGCTGAGGTCATCGCACTTCCGTCGGTGGGCTTCGAGTCTCCGGAGGATTCGCAGCGGCTCGACCGTGCGCTGGGGGCACTTGGCTCGTTTGATTGGGTTCTATTCACCAGCCAGAATGCGGTACGATTCGTCGCGCTCCGTCTCGAACAACTTAGCCTTCCGCCCGCGACTCGGCGGGTGGCGGCTGTGGGTCCGGCAACGGCAGAAGCTGCTAGGCTGCAAGGATTTCACGTGGACTACGTGGCGACAAATCACACGGCGCATTCGCTTGCGCACGAGTTGCGAGATTCCCTCGCGGGCGGCAGTGTGTTTCTACCTCTCAGCGATCACGCGGGTGCTCAGGTTGCCATGGCGCTGCGCGAAGGCGGCGCGGTTGTCACGGACGTTGTCGCTTATCGAACCGTCGCGCCCGAGGCGCCCGATCAAGCCGTACTCGATCGCATTCGCGACGCTGAAATTGATGTGACCATTTTCGCGAGCCCGTCCGCGTTCCATAATTTGGATGGGTTTCTTGGTGCAGGCGAGCTTGCGAAGCTCGCGGAGCGCGTGCAGTTCGCGGCCATTGGGCCGACTACCGCGAAGGCCATGCGTGAGTCAGGAGTGCGCGTGCACATCGAAGCGGAAACAGCGTCCGCAGCGGGTCTCGCGGACGCCATCGCGAAGTATTACCACGAGCGGCCGGCTTATCCGAGGCGAGTGTGACCTTCCCGATTCATCGTCCCCGCCGCCTGCGCCGTACCGAAGCTCTGCGCGGACTTGTACGCGAAACGCGGATTTCCACGAGCTCCCTCGTCTACCCGATGTTTGCGTGCCCTGGAAATAAAGTTCGCACTGAAGTCAACTCCATGCCGGGCGTGTTTCAGCAGTCGCCCGATCAAATCGTTGAGGAGTGCCGCGAGATCGCCGATCTCGGCATTCCCGCCGTGATTCTTTTCGGCCTGCCCGAGAGAAAGGACGAAACTGGCACAGAAGCGGCCTCGCCCAAAGGTGCTGTCCAGCGCTCGATCGAATCCATCCGCAAAGCCAAGCTCGATCTGCTTGTCATCACCGATGTGTGCTTATGCGAATACACCAGCCATGGTCACTGTGGCGTGATCAAGGACGGCGAAATCCTTAACGATCCGAGCATCGCGGTTCTGGCCGACGCCGCTCTCTCGCACGCGCGCGCCGGTGCAGACATCGTCGCGCCATCCGACATGATGGACGGCCGCGTGGGTGCCATCCGGCGCAAGCTCGACGAAAACAAGTTTTCACACGTCGCGATTCTGGCCTACGCCGCGAAATACTGCTCCGCGTTCTACGGCCCGTTCCGCGAAGCCGCCCAATCCACTCCACAATTTGGTGACCGCCGCAGCTATCAGATGGACCCCGCAAACGCCCGCGAGGCGCTTCGCGAAGTCGCGCTCGACCTTGAAGAAGGCGCGGACATCGTCATGGTCAAGCCCGCTCTCCCGTATCTCGACGTGATTGCGCGCGTCCGCGAGCGGTTCGATGTGCCTGTCGCCGCCTACAACGTCAGCGCGGAATACTCGATGGTCAAGGCCGCCGCACGCAACGGCTGGATTGACGAGCAGCGCATCGTTCTCGAAATCATGACGAGCATCCAGCGCGCCGGCGCCTCCATGATTCTCACGTACCACGCCAAAGACGTCGCCCGCTGGCTGAAGTCCTCCTAGGTAGTGGTCCGGACACGGATCGTTGTCGACGCGTCGCTCATTCGCCAGTAGTGGCCCCGTTGTCTCTCGTAATATGATTCCAGCGTGAGCAATTCCTCCGACCTGTTTGCCCGCGCCCAGAAAATCCTCGTCGGCGGAGTGAACAGTCCCGTTCGCGCATTCCGTGCCGTCGGCGGCACGCCGCTGGTGATTGACCGCGCCGCGGGTTCGCGCCTCTGGGACGCCGACGGCCGCGAGTTCCTTGACTACGTTTGCTCCTGGGGCGCGCTGATTCTCGGTCACGCGCATCCCGAAGTCGTCGCTGCGATCGCCGATCAGGCCGCCCGCGGCACGAGCTTCGGGATGACGTCGCCGCTCGAAATCGAGCTCGGCGAGCGCATCGCCCGCGCGCTCCCGTCCATCGAACGCATCCGCTTCGTCAGTTCCGGCACTGAGGCGACGATGTCCGCCGTGCGTGTCGCTCGCGCATTCACCAAGCGCGACCTGATCCTCAAATTCGAGGGCGCGTACCACGGCCACGGCGATAGTTTTCTCGTCGAGGCCGGCTCCGGTCTAGCGACTCTCGGAATTTCGTCGAACCCGGGCGTTCCCGATGCACTCGCTGCGCTCACGCTCAACGCTCCCTACAATGACGTCGAGGCGATTGAAAGCGTGTTCGCGCAGCAAAAGGGTAAAATCGCCGCAATCATCGTCGAACCGGTGGCGGCCAACATGGGAGTTGTTCCGCCCGCGCCCGACTTTCTCGCGACGCTCCGCCGCATCACAGAGCGCGATGGCGCTCTTCTAATTTTTGACGAAGTCATCACCGGCTTCCGCCTCGCCTACGGCGGCGCGCAAACTGCGTTTGAAATTCACCCGGACATCACTGTGCTTGGCAAAATCATCGGTGGGGGACTGCCCGTCGCGGCGTACGGCGGCCGGCGTGAAATCATGGGCATGATCGCGCCGCTCGGTCCAGTCTACCAGGCGGGCACGCTTTCCGGGAACCCGTTGGCCATGCGCGCTGGCCTAGCCACTCTGCCCAAGCTCGAGGCGCGCGGCTTTTATCCCGCCGTGGACGCGAAGGCCACTCGCCTTGCCGAAGGCTTCCGCGCCGCCCTCGCCGAAACGGGTGTGTCCGGCCAAGTCAATTTATCCGGCTCACTGCTCACGATGTTCTTCACTCGATCACCCGTACGCGATTATGCCGGCGCCAAGAGATCGGATACGGCACGCTTCGCGGCCTTTTTCCACGAGATGCTGACCCGCGGAGTGCTATTGCCGCCCTCCCTGTTCGAAGCTCTATTCGTCTCCGCAGCCCACACGGACGACGACATTGGCCGCACCATCGAGGCGGCGCGCGCGAGCCTCCAAGCCGTTGCTGCACTGGAGTAACCCCCCAGCACTCAGACTGCAGGGAAGCACTCGCCTTCAACTTCTCGGGCGCTACCCCGAGGGGAACGCTCGATATTCGTAAGTAATGGATTCTAAGTAGGTTGTTTGTGCGAGACAGAGTCGTTTCGCGAGGCTTTCGCATTTCGGGGCAAATAGTGGAAAAGCACTTCCACCGACACGCTCTTTGGTTGGCGGGTTTCCCTCCGGGCACCGGTGAAGGGTCCCTCTGCGATTGAAACTAAAGCCTTTATGCGCATAGCACGGATGGTACTGGCCGTGCATTTCCTATCCGTGCAAGGCAAAAAAAGGAGAGTTCCCCTTCCATGGTTTTTGCCATCGCAGCATTGTTCTTACAATTCGCCCCAGCCGTCCATGCGCTCCCGGACGTAGACCTTGGATCTACGGCTCTGGTCGCCAAATCAGCGCACGCTTCGGCAGATGCCATGTCCGTTCAGCCGGGACCTGCGACCACTTCGTCGGCCAAGAGCGATTCAACCGGCGCAGCTTCCGGTACCCTGACCATGGCAGCACTCGAGACGGCTGCGCAAAATTCCCAAGCGCTGTCCACAATCCGCTTGCCGGACCCTCCTGCGGCGAAGCCCATCGGGGTAATCTCGGCGGTGGAGTATCCGCGCCGAAACTGGGTGTTACTTTCCATCGCCCAGCACAGCGCCGCGGCATTCGATGCCTATTCGACTCGCCAAGCCGTGGCGACCGGCGCTTCCGAGGCAGACCCTTTCATGCGGCCCTTTGCCCATTCGCCGGGAATCTACGCTGCCGTCCAGGTGGGCCCGGCTATTCTGGATTTCGCCGCTCGCCGCATGCAGCGCAGCCAGTACAGCTTCATCCGACGCAGCTGGTGGATCCCGCAGTCCGCGAGCACCGGCATGTTCCTGTTTTCCGGCGTCCACAATACGAGCGTCGCCAACCGGCATTAGACAAAGTCTTCCACGCAGTCGTATTTCTCCCTGGCGGGAGTACCGCAGTCGGACACTCGGGTTTCTCCTCCCGAGTGTCTTGTTGTTAGCCGCCCATTTTCGGAAATCCGAAATACCCCCGTGCAATTCCTTTAGCCATTCCATGGCCGGCCAGTCTCCAAATCCACGCGGAGGCCCCGCATAATGCACTCCGGTTCTTGTGATCGGTGACGAGAAACCAACCGGCGAGTTGCTCGCGCGGAAGACAAAGCTTGTGGCGTCGGATTTGAGGGTTGGCGTTCTCAGAGATACGGGGCACGGAGTGCGGGAGGAACGGCCGAAGGAGACCGCAGACGCGCTGGAAAAGTTCCTGTGCCAATTGCGGCAGAGACGCGCTCTTGGTCGCGAGCGGGGAAGGGATCCCTAGGCGGATCCGCCAGCGAACGAGGGGGGCACAGATTCCCGCTCGTCTCCGCGTTGTGTCCCCGCTGCTGGTCCTTGTCATCTGGCGCTCCACGCACGCGAGGCGTTCCGGGCCACCAAGCGACGTTTCTGCAAGGGCCTCGCGGCCTCCGCACTACACCCGCCCGCGTTTTTTCTGTGGCCAAAGGATCGACGCCCCAGTCATCAAGGCCATTATCCCGACGATGATCCCGAGCGACACATTCGTGGAAATCTGGACGCGTTCGCTCCCAAGCATCTTCGCGCCTGTGAACAAGAGAATCGCCGCGAGTCCTGGCCGCAGAAACCGGAATCGAGGCAGCAAATCCGCTACCGCAAAATACAACGCGCGTAACCCGAGAATCGCAAATACGTTCGATGAATACGCAATAAAAGTGTCTCGCGTAATCGCAAGCACGGCTGGCACGGAGTCAACCGCGAATAAAATGTCCGTGGCCTCGACAGCGACCAACGCGAACAACAACGGCGTCGCATTCCATTTTCCGGCTCGCTGCAGAAAGAAGCGTTCCCCTTCGTATTCGGTCGTCACGGGCACGAGGCCTCGAGCGATACGCACCACCAAGTTTCGCTCTGGTCGAATCTTGTGCCCGCCGGGCACGAGCATACGAACCGCGGTCAGGATCAGGATGGCGCCAAACACAAATAAGACGAAATGGAAGCGGTTCAACAAGGCCACGCCTCCAAACACGAAGATCGCCCTCATCACCAGCGCGCCGACGACACCGCAATAAAGGACCTTATGTTGCGATTGGGCAGGAACAGCCATGCTTTCAAAGACCAGCAGAAACACGAAAATATTGTCAACGCTCAGCGATTTCTCGACGACGTAACACGTCAAGAATTCGAGGCCTGCTCGGTGCCCCAAGGAAACATAAATCCAAACATTAAAAACCAGCGCGAGACCGATCCAACCCGCGCTCCCCGCGACCGCTTCCTTCAGCGTGATCCGATGCGCCTTGCGGTGCAGTACGCCAAGATTCACTACGATCGCCGCAACAACCGCGACGCTGAATCCCACCCACATTAATGTGAGGCTTCCCAAGGTATCTTTTGCCGTCTCGACCCAAATTGCTGGAGAGCACTTTCGCGGCACGCTTCCTAGCGCCTGGGAGATAAGATCTCTTAAACCTAAATCGCAATCGTGCGAACCACCGGCGATTCGATTTATCTACACAGGTGTTACCACTCTTCAACGCACGGCACGGTCTCGATGGCGCAGTAAATAGCCGCGCACCACCGGTGTGCGAAACGCTCCCTTTCACACCCTTGAATTCCTTGGTGGCCGAACCTTGGTACGAATGCATCGCGCACGACAATAACTATATCGCGAATCGAAAGCTTGGCCATCCTACTCGAACTGACGTGCGATCGAAAATCCAGCGTCCCGGCGTCCGGGGAGGAATCAACGCCTCAGCATAACCTCCAAAAAGCAATCGAGGTACTACTTGCGAGCACCTCTGCTAACGCAAACAACTTCGCCCTACCCATTAGCGTCACGCAGCCCTGGCCCCTTTTGATCGGTATTACTCAAGCTTGTTTCGTACAAGGAACATAATATTCATTCGCAGAAGTCACAAGCGGGAACACCGCCGATGGAAGGGGGCCAAGACGCTCTCGATGCCAGTGCCTCGAGGGGCTGTTTCCGGCGGCGGCGCCGAGGGTGACTGCCCACGGCGATCCAAATGGTGTTGCGGCGCAGGCGTCGCCAGAACGTGGTTCCGTTCGAGGCGGCACTTGCGGCGTCGGCGCGACACCGCACCGCATGCCCCACATGAAACGGACCCAATTGAACGGGAGACTGTACAACACGGGGTACAGGAGCAGAGCGAAGACGACAGTGTTGAGTAACAATTGACGGTGCCGCGACCACACTATAGCCAATTGCCGGGCAGATCAATCGCGTGAGGAACTTAATCGCGCGGAGAAGAAAGATCACCAAGTCTCCACAGAGTCCAACGGCCGCGGACGCTAGCGCAATCGCTGCATTACGCCGAGCTCGTTTGCCGGGCACAGCATGCTGTGCCCCTACAAATCGTTGCACGTCGCAGAAACTTTGCGGTGCTATTATGCGCGGCGGGAACGGCGACGCCGCATGAATGCTGAAGACGGCGACGCGGGGAGCGTGCACTTGAACGAAGCGAGGGGAGGCGTAGGCGGCACGGGGCGAAAGTGGGGGCGGCCGGTGGTCACGTTGCTGGCTGCGCTGGTGACGTTGTTCGTTGTCGTGATCGTGGTGGGCGCGCTGTTCCCTCCTTTTAAGCTGATCGCGGTGATTGGAACCATATTCGAGTCGTTTTTCACCGTACATGTTTTTCTGGCGGGGCTGGTGGCCATCGCGCTGGCGACATGGGCGCGGCATCTCGGCGGAAGTACCGGGACGAGGATCATTCATTGTGTGGCAATTGCCGCAACCATTGCCTCTGTGGTTCCGATTTTCGCGCTGCATCGCATGGCGCATCGCCGCGGCGCACCGATTTCCTGGACGGAACATCTGCGCGTGGTCACGCCAGGGGCCCGACCGATGCCCGATCAGACGCGGCTCTTCGCGACGGTGGATGGCAAGAATCTCTACCTCGACGTTTATCTCCCGCCGGGCGCGGCGGGCGCATCGTCGTCGGCCATGGCGATGAGCATGTCGAGCGCTCCGTCTACTAACGCCGCGACCCTGGCCGCTCCCGTCGTGATGATTCACGGCGGCGGCTATTCGGCAGGCGAGCGCAGCGACGGGATTCGTTGGGACCGCTGGTTCACGGCGCGCGGCTACACTGTGTTCGACGTTGACTACCGCCTCGATCCGCCGGTCACATGGAACCTGGCCGCGCCGGACGTAGCCTGCGCGATGGGTTGGATTGCTGCGCACGCGAACGAATATCACATCGCGCCCGATCGAATGTTGATCACCGGACAATCGGCGGGCGGTGGGCTGGCGTTGCAGGTGGCCTACGGCCTCGGTGACGGAACGGTTGCGTCGGACTGCGGAGGGAATGTGCCACAGCCGAAAGCGGTCTTCGCGCTGTATCCTCCGGAGGATTTCGCGATGGCCTGGAATCTCAACACGGGCATCGGGCGCATCGGCGCGCGAGTTCTCAACACCGGCTACATTGGGGGATCGCCGGAGCAATTTCCCGATCGCTACCGCGTTGTTTCTCCGGTGTTTCACGTGCGAGTAGGTCTCGCGCCGACGCTGATCGCGGCGGGCGCGCACGATCACCTGGTACCATTCGGTGGACACGTCGAAATAATGAAGGAACTGAACGCAGTGGCCGTGCCGAACGCCGTCGGGGAGCCGTACATGCTGTTATCCCTGCCGTTCGGCGAGCACGGGTACGATCTCGTGTGGAGCAGCATCGGCGGACAGATCACCCGCAAGGTGGTCGCCGATTTTCTGGCACGTTTTTTGCCGGCGAGGGAATGACGAGGGCGCAGGAGTAGGAGCGTCAGCTCTCGCGGGCAATCTTGATTTGGCGGCGCCGAGCAGAAATTAGCGGGCGGGACGCGGGCGCTGCGAAACGCCAGCGCCGGCGGGTCGGTTAGCGCAGGTAAGGCTGCAAATCCTGAACAACTTGGCGGCTTCGTCTTTTTCGAGCTGAATTCCGAAGCGATGAGTTTTGCCGCCGCTCTCGAATGCTACGACGCCTCCCGTAAGTCCGTAGAATTTCAGCACGCCGGACTATCCGTAGAAAGATCCAAATAGCCCACTCGCGAGGAGGTTCTGCATTTGTGCGATGTCAAATCGGCGAATGCGGCGAAGCGATCGAAATCGAGAACGTTCTTGCCCAGTGACAGCGAACCGTTGCCTACCGTGACGACTTCCTTCCCAAACGCCCGCCAAAGCCAGATATGCAAAATCCATCCACACATAGCTAGCATCGCGACTACGGCAATCACGCCGAGCCAAACCGGGGGACGATCCGAAGTTGATCCGAACATGATTATTGAAACCACCACAATTCCACCCAGCCATGCAATCAATCCGAAGCCCCCCAAATTACAAATGGCCAGAGCTTCTTGACCGCGATCGTCATCCGATACCCGTCTGGAGTCGTGCTTGAGGAAATCCTCTTTTGCATTTGTCTCGCCCTTGCGCGAATCGCCTTGCGCTAAGGGTATCAGCAAACTAATTCCGACCGGAGACATTGCGGCCGTTCCGCCCGCGCGGCGAGGTATGATCCGGTGATGGGGCGCGAAGTGAACTACTCGGATCGCCACGGGCGCGTCTTTTTGTCGGCGGAGTGGCGCGATCTGGTGATGTTGAATTATGAATTTGATCCGCGCCTCGTGCAAGGCTACGTTCCGCGAGGCACGGAGCTCGATTCATTCGGCGGCAGGACGCTCGTCAGCCTGGTGGGATTTCGGTTTCTGCGCACGAAGCTATTCGGAATACTGCCGTTTCCCTTCCACGCAAATTTCGATGAGGTAAATCTCCGCTTTTACGTCCGGCGCCATGACAGCGACGGCGAGGAACGGCGCGGCGTGGTTTTCATTAAGGAAATCGTGCCGAAGCGCGCGGTGGCGCTGCTCGCGCGGCTGGCTTACGGCGAGAATTACAGCCGCTATCATATGCGACATGGCGTGGGCGCGGAAGGCGCAGCGAAATCCGTCGAATACGAGTGGCGGCTGCGCGCTTCCTGGGCGAAACTGCACGCCGAAGCTGAGGGTGAGCCCGCTTATCCAGCGGACGGCAGCATCGAGCAATTCATCACCGAGCACTATTGGGGATATTCCGCGCAGCGCGACGGTGGCACAGTCGAATACCATGTGGCGCATCCGCAGTGGCGCGTCTGGCGCAGCGCACGCGACGGATTCGAAGGCGACGCCGCTGAGACCTATGGAAGCGCGTTTGCCGACGTGCTGCAACGTTCGCCTGACTCCGCCTTCATCGCCGACGGCTCGCCTGTTGTTGTCCATGCGGGCCAGCGCATCGCGTAAGGCATTCATTACTTACCGGAAAAACGTCCGCTACGTATATCGCGGTGCAAAGCGAAAATGAGATGGCGTAGTGATGTGGTAGGCCTTGCCAGTTATTGTTCGTGTGGTAGCCTATGAAACCTAAAGTGTGGGATCCAAGCCGGAGTGAACGCGGAAGATGGTCGGCGGACTGAAGACTATTCTGGTGGCGGAGGGACGCGAACGCGAATTCGAATCGCTGTTCGGCGAGATGCGGACAGCGATCCGCGATCAGGAACCGGGCTGCCTGCTGTACTCGCTGTTCAGATCGCGCTCGAATCCACGAGCTTACATTGTGCACGAGCAGTATCGCGATGCAGCGGCTCTGGCGGAACATGAGTCGTCGCCGCACGGAAAGATTTATTTTCCGAAGATTCGCGCGATCCTGGAAACCATCAGCGTCGAGTACTTCGATGGCGTCGTTTCGTAGCTCGAAAGAATCTACAGGCGAAAAGGGGGAAACGTGGTCGAAAAAGAGATCGAAATTAAGATGGCGGATGGCGTTTGCGACGCGGTTTTGTACCAGGCGGAAGACGGTAAGAGGCGCCCCGGCGTGATTCACTACCCGGACATCATGGGCATTCGGCCGTCGCATCGCGCGATGGCGAAGCGGCTGGCCGAGGCGGGCTACACCGTGCTGCTCGTGAACCCGTTCTATCGCACGGCGCGCGGGAAGATTTTCGACTTCACGCCGAATTTTGCCGGCGACGAGCGCACCATGAAGCGCTTCGGCGAGCTGGTTGGACCGTTGCCGCCGGAAGCGATGGAGAAAGACGCGGCGACGCACATCAACTATCTCGCGACGCAGGATTCCGTGAGTGCAGCGACGATGGGCGCGGTCGGCTACTGCTTCACCGGGCAGGTCGCGTTGCGCACGGCAGCGGCGCGGCCGGATCGTGTCGGCGCAATCGCGTCGTTTCACGGCGGTGGCCTTTTCACCGACAAGCCGACCAGCCCCCATCTTGCGCTGCCGCGCATTCCGAAGGACGGGCCGCGCCTCTATTTCGGCCACGCGGCAAACGACCACTCCATGCCGCAAGAGGCGATTGATAAATTCGATGCGGCGCTCAAAGCTTGGGGCGGCAAATACGAAAGCGAGCTCTACGCGGACGCACCGCACGGTTGGACCGTCGCCGACAGTCCCGCCTACCGGCAGCCGCAAGCCGAGCGCGCCTTCGGCAAGCTCACGGCGCTATTCAGTGCCGCTCTGAAGTAGCGCGGCCGCCTGTATTGGCAGGAGCATGATATATCGTGCCCCTACGAGAACAATTCTACAGCGGCGCCGCGGCTTACTTGCCACTCTCCACTAGCTACCACTCTTCTCTTCCCACTTGCGCGTATCGTCTTTCGTGCGGATGGTAGGTGTTCGCGACGTGACGGCGCGGAGCATCGACGGCGCGAAACGTTCGATGGCGACGAGCACTTTGCCGTGGCCCGTGACAATCCGTTCGCGCTTGCCGCGGGCTACGGCGTGCAACATCTCACGCACCGCTTTCGCCGTGCTCACGATCATACGTGGAGGAATCGGGTCCTTCGCGCCGGCGTGCAACTTTCCCTGATTGTCCGTGCGGCGGATTTCGCTGGCAACGAAGCCGGGGCTGAGGAGCGTCACCGTGATTCCGGTGGCGCGCAGCTCGGGCGTAATCGCGTTCGCGAGGGCGCGCAATGCGAACTTGCTCATCGAATAGGGCGACGCGGCGGGCGTCGAGACCCATCCCGACACGCTTCCGACGATGGCTAGATTTCCTTTGCTCTTCTCGAGCTCGGGCAGCGCCGCATAAATCGTGCGCAGCACGCCGAAGACGTTGGTTTCGAATTGCCGGCGGTAATCGTCGATCGTAAGTTTCTTCAGCGGCGCGACCACGCCGAATCCCGCGTTCGCGAAGACCACGTCGAGCTTGCCGAAGGCGCGGGTGGCGTCCGCGACCGCGCGTTCGAGGTCGCCATCGCGCGTGACGTCGCATTCGGCGACGACCGGGGGCAGCTGCCCGGCGTGCGCGATTTTCTGCGCGAGGGTTTCGAGACGATCCTTGCGGCGCGCGGTGAGTGTCAGCTTCGCTCCCGCCTGCGCCAGCTGCCAGCCGATTTCCTCACCGATGCCCGAAGATGCGCCGGTGATAAGAACGGATTTGCCACCGAAGAACGCTTGTGCTGTGGACATAGCGAGATGTTATAGCACGGACGAAAGCGCGACGGAGATTCAGGATGAACACGTGTAATTTTGCGTAAGGATCGTCGCGGCAAGGTCGCCGGCGAAAAATTGACGCGTTGGCTCGCATCTCGCGCTGACTCTTCTCTCATACTTCCCTTCCCCGCGCACGACGATGCCCTCGATGCGCTTCAGCGTGATGCGGCCGAAGCGGCCCGCGAACACTTCACTCAGGCAGATGCGCTCGGCGCGCATCGGTGAACCGTCGGAGACGGCGAAAATGTGGTGCGGCGTCACGTCGAGCGATTCCACGCTCGACAATTACAGGCGGATGAATATGGCTGCGTCGCGCACTTCGAGGCGCGCAATCCACGTCCATAATTCGGCGCCGACGCCCGCGCGTCAACGAGCGTAAATGTGAGTGCCATCGATCCTGCGAGGAAAATGTGGTTTGAAAATGTAGGAGCACGTGCTCCCACAAGACAACGCGTGTGGCGAAATTCTCCGCTCGCAATCTCCTGCGAAACGGGAGTAGCATCCCGGCAATGCATGGATCGGGTAGGGGATGGGAATATGCCGCTAATCACTGGCGTGGATCGTGACCACCGCGAGGTCAACGTCGTTGCCCTCGGGCCGGTCAGTCTGGAAGATGTGCGGGAACATTTGTTGCACAAGAAACGTGAAGGTGGCCTCGGATTTCCGGAACTGGCAGATGTGCGCGGCGCCGGGATTGTATCTGCTCCAGCCGAACTCAAGCAAATCGCTGAATTTCTTCGGGAACTGAGTCGCGAAGGCCCGCTGGGCCGCACTGCGTTCGTGGTTTCGTCGGAGGCCGACGTCGCCGCGACGCGCGAGCTCGAGGCATTGGTGGGCGATTGCTGCGACATGAGAACGTTTCGCAGCGCAGAAGATGCGCGCGCCTGGCTGGGGACGAGCGGCCGCTCCCGGTCCGACTCAGAAAATCATTGAGCTTGCGTGGTTCCTCGGGCATTGATCGAGCGTAGGAGGCCCCATGCCAGTGATGCTTGGTGTTGATCACGAGCACCGCCAGGTCAACGCTGTCGCTATGGGGTCGGTTACCTATGCCGATGCGCAAGCCCACATGAAGCTTGAGCTGCGCCAAAATGCTCGTGGATACCGCAAGTATGTGGATTTCCGTGGTGCTGGAATACAAATCTCTCCAGCCGAAATTCGCCAAATCGTCGAGCAGCTCCGAGAGGTCGCGCAGAAGGAAAAAATCGGCCCGACCGCGGTCGTGGTGTCTTCGGACCAGGCTTACGGGATGATGCGCATGCTGGAGATGCTCGTCGAGGATGTTTGTGAAATTCGCCCCTTCCGCGAAGAAGCAGAGGCCCGCGCGTGGCTGGAAGCCAGGAGCTCCTCGAGCCCGTAAAGCTGGGTCATGAGGATGGTTTTCACCCGCTACGAATTACCAGCCACTCGCCGCTGGCTACTCAGCGCTCCCCACTGGTATGATTGGCGGCTTGCGACGCAACCCGTACGCCTGCTGATGAATCCAAAGCGTCGAATCCTTTTGCAATGAGGGAGAGCTTGGTGCGGCGACTGCTGGCAGTTTGCGCGGTAACGGTGATGGTATTCGCGGCTTTCTCAGTCGTGGGCCTGAGTCGCGTGGACACGGTTTCCGCAGCGGGCACGCCGGCCAACCTCGTGCTCGCTACCGTTCAATCGACTGGGGGCTGCCCGCTCGGTCCCGCTTACACCTTCTGCGACCAGGTCCCGGGCACCACGGGTCCAACTGAAGTGTTCTTTGTCAACAACTCCACCGCGGTGACTGGTCTTTCTGTTTCTCTACAGCAAATCCCCGGGCTGGCGGCGAATTTCGCCCCAGGTGATTTCACGATCGCAAGCAACTCGTGCACGGGAATTCTCGCGGCCAACTCACAGTGCGAAATCGGCGTTGCGTTCTCACCGACGGTCGCCGGGTTACGCACCGCCGCTCTGACCGTGACCGACGCTGGGGGCGATGCGCTTGCCATAAACGTCGCGGGCACCGGCAGGAATCTGACGCTTGCGCCGCCGGGCGACTCCTGCACCCTGCCGGACGACGCGTTTACGTATTGCAGTGAGTCAGTCGGAAGTACGAGCGGCGCCGAAACGTTCACACTAATGGCCGGCGCCATCGAGACGGGAGTAAACGTCTCCCTCCAGCCGATTTCGGAACTTTCCTCGGAATTTAGCGCGACGGATTTCACGATCGTGAGCACCACATGCACGGGCGCGCTCGCGGCAAACGCGAGCTGCACAATTGGAGTCGAGTTCACACCGACGACAGCGGGCCTGCGCTCGGCTGCGCTCACGGCAACCGACTCGAACGGCGATACGACCGTAATCAATCTGGCGGGAAGCACGACCGGTGGCCTGTTTTTCGCCATCGTCGAGCCGGGAACCAATCCCGCCGCTTGCGCGCGAGTGAATTTCTTTAGCTTCTGCAGCGAGCCAACGGCCGGCAGTACAGCGCCGACCACCGTCACACTCAGGAATACGACTGGGACCCAGATCACGGGACTCACGATCACGCCACCGCTCAACACGACTCAACCGCCACCTACGCCGGCAAATTTCTCGGTGACGAGCACAAGCTGCGCGTCAACACTCGCGGCGAATGCGTCTTGTACGATTAATATCGCGTTCACGCCGCAGGCCACGGGTTTACAACAGGGCTCGGTCGTCGTGACCGACAGCGCGGGCGACGTCGGCGCGATCAATCTTTCCGGCACGGGCGACGATTTCAGCCTGCAGATTGTGGCCGGCGAGTCTCCAGAAGTCACAGTCCAACAGGGCGACACAGCTACTTTCATGGCGCAACTGACTTCCGACGGAGTGTTCGGCCAAAGCGGCGAAATGGTCACTTTGCAATGCCCCACAAATCTTCCGCAATTCACCACTTGCGCGTTTATGCCGTGTCCAATCACGCCCATGGTGGGTGGGACCGTCCCGTTCAGCATCTTGATTGCGACTTCGACGGCTACGAAACTTACGCCACCAGTCGTGAGCCCGTGCGATAGCACATCGGCGTCTTTCGCACCGGGCGCTCGCGGACCGAATGGAATCCTGCGAATCGTGACAAACCGCCCAGAGCGCGCGCCACAATTCCCTGCTCTGCTGGTGATTCTCGGGGCGATTGCGCTTCTTTTTGGGGCGGCCGGCTACTGCATACCCGACACGCTGTCAGCATCCGGACGGGGTTCTAGGCGTGCGCTACTAGCGTTCGGTCTAGTCCTTTTTTCTGGCGCCTGCGGTGGCGGGTACAACAGCGCATCCATGTCCACGGCAACGCCCATCGCCACCACGACGTTGAATGTCGTCGCCAGCGCCACCAATTCGAGCGGCAACTCGATCAGCGCAAGCCGAGCCCTGCAGATCACGCTCGACGTCATCAAGCAACAGCCCATCCTCCCTTAGAGCGCGCGTCGAAGCGCCGGCGTCTCGCCGGAAGCGCATGGGCTGAGCCGCGAGGCGAAGTCTGAAAGAAGCGTCGAGCAAAAACGCGAACCGAAAGACAACAACTGGATACGAGGCTTACGGTGCCGGGTGAGCGAGAAAGTGATCGCGACGCCCACATCCGTCGAGGGCGTTACGTTTCCAACCGTATTTTTCTTCCTCGATTTAGAGCACCCTGGCACGATGATCGCAATGCGGCTCTCGCCATACCGGTCAACGCTTACGACGCCGTTGTGGGCTTGGTGATGGTATCTCCGGGCTATGGTCCGATGGGGAGACATCTCTAATCGCTGGTGCGCCGCTGCCGTTGATTCTTCTTCATTGCCGCCACGTCGGACCGGTTGAACGCGCTTTGCGACACTTCGCTATTGTTCGAACGTGCGAGTCAAAATCTTACGGACGTGTCGTTTCGGCTGCTCATCTTGGTAAGATGTGCCGCGTGTGAGGCGCATCGTCCTGACACTACTCGTTCTCGTGGTCGTCGGCCTGGTTGCCCTCGGCGTACGTCACCGATTGGAGATGAACGGGAAAAAGAATCGCGAAGCGAACTGCGAGGCAGAGTTGCGTTCATTTACATAAGCGCTCGAACCAGGCATGACGCGGAAACGGGTCCAGGAGGATCATCCGTGGTATTGGGGCGAAAACAATGTATGTATCGCCTTTCAATTCAACGACTACGATAAGCAATTACCGTTCTGGCCGACCAAAGACAACGACTTGGACACACGAGAGGCCATCACCCTCTATTTCCAACTTGAAAACTGCCTTTGAACTTGGAGCTTCCCGATGAACACGCCTGCATACCGATTACGCAACTCCGCTGCAGTTGCGGCAATGCTCGTCGCGTCAGCTGCTGTCGCGACGGCGTGCCCGCCGCAGGCGCCTACATCACTGATGCTGCCGGAAAATCAAGTAACGCACGTTTCCGATCATGTCTGGGCTATCGTGGGCTTTCCCAATATTGGAATCGTGGTAGGTAGTCGCGCGACGCTCGTTGTTGACACGGGGCTCGGCCCGCGCAACGGCGCCATCGCGCTGCACGAGGCGCAAAAGCTTGCGAAGGGTCCGGTGCTCTACCTTACCACTACGCACTATCACGCCGAGCACGCGGCGGGCGAGGGAGCGTTTCCACCGAACACGATTCTCGTGCGGCCGATCGCGCAGCAGAAAGAACTGGAGGACAAAGGCGCGGCGTTCGTCGCCATGTTCAGCAGCAGATCCGCGCAAATGAAAGAACTACTCGCGGGTGTCACGTTTCGCGCGCCGGACATCACGTTTGACAAAGAGCTCAAGCTCGATCTCGGCGGCGTCACGGCGCGGCTTTTCTGGCTGGGGCAGGCGCACACGAAGGGCGACGAGATGGTTGACGTCCAGCCGGACCGAACGTTGATCTCTGGCGACATCGTCCAGAATAAAATGGTGCCGAATCTGCCGGACGAGAACGCCAGCATGAAGGGCTGGGTGGATATTTTGTCGCAGCTGCGGCTGATGAAATTCAACTACGTCGTGCCGGACCACGGCGGGCTGGGCGATGGGTCGCTACTCGAGCAGGATTTTCAGTTCTTCACGGAGCTGCAATCCCGCGCCCTCGAATTGAAGAAACAGGGCAAGTCCGCCGCCGACGCCGGGCAGGCATTGCTCGCCGAATTCAAGACGAGGTTTCCTGATTGGCCGAACCTGAGCGCGATTCCAAATGTGGTGAAGCAAGTGTACGCCGAAAACCCGTGACGTTCACGCGACAAGTAACAGCGGAACGTAGATCAGGAAGTACGTCACATGACGGTCCCCGCTTGAAGGCGATGCCGCGCCATTGCGCAGCCTGCGCTGATTGGGTGTGGGCCCGATGTGGCAGGCTCCCTTTACCGCGGAGCTGGCGGCCCGGTTTGTTTCGCGCATGCCGGAATGTGGTAGACGCCGTCGGTGCGCGGCGAGAGGAACAGCCTAAAATGGATGAAAAGTGAGCTGAAAAAAGTTGAGGGCGCAATCGCGTTTCGGCGTTTGCGCCCTCTAAATCGAGCCGTTCAGTTCGGGCTTTTGATCCCCCAGGCTCGACTGCCGTCGAACTGGGGGCCCCGCTTATCAATTCGGCGACTTAGCAGCCTTTCGGCGTGCCTCGTCTTCCAAACTGAGGCGTACAGCCTACGAGCTTTTCGATCCGGCCGGCGCCGCGAACGCTGTTAAGCTTCCGCGACATCCGAACCGAACCGCCAAGCCTCTGAGATTTGTTATCCGATTCAGTGCCGCGTTAGCCGTTAAGCTAGCGCAACCTCTGAACCGAACCGCTATATCTCCGAGCCTCGCGAGCCAGCCTCGCGTCACAAACGCGGTGAAGCGTTTGCGACTTCTAGGCTGAATCGCGAAGTCTTTCGACTACCGGTTCCACTCCGGATCGCGTTAGCGGTTAAACATTCGCGACCGCGGGGCCGAACCGTTTGTCTCTAAGCTTCCCGGTTCAATCTGAAGGCACAATAAATCCGCCGCGATTCGGCGTCAACTACACCACGCAAAAAAATCTGTGCAAATGTGTGGAAACTGTGGAAAACCCGGCAATGCTGTGCACGCACGGAATGCCTGAAAGCGAAGGCCTTTGAACTATTCCGCGGCGGTTGCTAGGCGTGCGACGAGTCCTACGTGAACGACGCCTGTGCCGCGCGTGATGTCGAACGCGCGCGACCTTCGAAAACGGAACTTCGTCAGCACTTTTTACGAAGGCCACTATATCGGCGGGTTCCTTGAAGGTGTACGCGTTTCGATCGGGGCCGGAGCCTCGTGCGTTTCGCGTAGCACTTTGATCAAGGAGGGTTGCAAGCCTGAGGATTCGTACGACAATCGAAGTAATCAGGTGGTTCGGAGGGACGACATGGCTACACAGGATAATTTGGGAATTCGCATGGCTGCCGATGTTGCCGCGACCGGCACGCCGGCGCGAACTCGTTGGGGCATTAGATGCGTACTGAGATTCTCCGCGCCAATATTGCTTGCGAGCGCGTGTTTTATGTTGGGCGCGACAGCGCGCGCTCAAAGCGGCGGATATATGCGGGCACTCACGACGCACGGACAAGTTGCCGGGGAATCAACAGATCCGCGATTCAACGGCTGGATTTTGCTGCATGGGGCCGTCCTACCATCCGCGCCGCAAATCGCCGCAATGGCCGACGAATCAAGCGCAGGCGGGACTAGCAGCGACAAGGCTGTGCACAAGCCCGTGGCCATCGTGAAGGAAATGGACCGATCGTCGCTCGCGCTCCTGGCAGCCTTCACAAGCCGTCAGCATTTCCCGGAGATTGACATCGTGACCACGTCGCCCGGGGGCGAGCCAACCGCGCGATACAAATTGACCGACGCGACGATCATCTCGGTTCGCGCTGGCGACACCGGCGGCGGCACGCACGAAGCCTTCGAACAGGTGAGAATCGGTTACGCCAAGATCGAAATTCAGCAATAAGCGACGGGCACGCTGATCGTAACTTCGAACAGGATACCGGTCCACGTGCTCGTCTCATTTATTTTCCCTTCTTTAGGTCACCGCGCTAGGCACGAGCCTGAATCCGGCCAAATGTTCCGATCCTTTTGACCAGTGAGCGCTTTCGGGCGTATGCTCCCGGCACCCGAGCGCGCACGATCGGGAAAACTTTCGTTCGAGGACGGAAAACATGAGTACGGACAAAACCAAGGCCGGATTTTCGCGACGAGGTTTCCTGGGAATTAGCGGAGCGGCTTTCGGCGCGGCCGCAATGCTCTCGGCGGCTGAGGCAACGGCGCAGGCTGAGGGCGAATCCCAGGCCACCGGAAACCGAAAGATCAGCGATCCCGGACCGACGAATCAGCCGTTGGACGCCCAGAATCCGGATTCGAATATTCCGCCAAGTACGGACGCTGGCGGCGTGCAAACGTTTAAGTATCCGTTTTCCCTGGCACACAAACGGATTCACACGGGCGGCTGGTCGCGTGAAGTCACCGTCCGCGAGCTGGCGGTCTCGACGACGATCGCTGGAGTGGACATGAGGCTGACCGCAGGCGGAGTCCGCGAGCTTCATTGGCACGCGGCCGGCGAGTGGGCCATCATGCTCTACGGACACGCGCGGATCACTGCAATCGATTCCGACGGACGGAGCTTCGTCGCCGACGTGAAGGAAGGCGATCTTTGGTATTTTCCGACCGGAATTCCCCACTCGATTCAGGGTTTGAATCCGGACGGCGCCGAATTCCTGCTGGTTTTCGACGACGGCAATTTCTCGGAATATGCGACGGTGCTCCTGACGGATTGGATGGCGCACACGCCCCGCGATGTTCTCTCCAAGAACTTCGGCGTCAGCGAGCAAGCGCTCAATAAAATGCCCAAGGAAGAGCTATTCATCTTTCAGACGGACGTCCCGGGTCCGCTCGCGGAGGATCAGCGAGTGGCGGCGGGCTCCCTCGGGCCCTCGCCGCACGATTTTGCGTTTCGCACCATCGAGCAGCCGGTCACGAAGCGGATGAAGGGCGGCGAGGTGCGTATCGTGGATTCCAGCAAGTTTAAAGTCTCCACCACGATTGCAGCGGCGATTGTGACGGTCCATCCGGGCGGAATCCGCGAGCTACACTGGCATCCCAACGCCGACGAGTGGCAATACTTCATCAGCGGCCAGGGTCGCATGACGGTATTCGCAACCGGTGGGCGCGCTCGCACGATGGATTTTCAGGCCGGAGACGTCGGCTACATTCAAAAGACGATGCCGCATTACGTGGAGAACACCGGCGACACCGATCTGAAATTTCTGGAGATGTTCAAGAGCAGCTACTATCAAGACCTTGCGCTCTCGGAATGGCTTGCGCACACGCCGCCGGAACTGGTCGCCGCGCACCTAAATATCGATAAGGCCACACTCGAAGCGTTGCCCAGGGACGAAGTTTTAATCCTGCCGCGCTAGGAAGTGGCGACATCGAAGGCAGGGGAAGCGAGCCGTTTGAGCAAGTGGGAATCGGCTACACGAAGATCGAAATTCCGCCGCTGCGCCCTTTGCCAATGTGCCCCAGTTAGTGAGATTATCCGACCAACGCGGACATGGATCCGCGACAGCCCGATATGCCCTATAGCTTTGATTTCGATTTGAAGAACGACATTCTCCGTTGCCGGCTCCACGGACGGGTTACCGACGAAACGCTGAAAGAGTTTTTTCGGACCGGAGCTGAGTACGCGATCCGCACTCATCCCAGCGTAGGCGTCGTTGATCTTTCGGAGGTGACCTCGTTCGAGGCATCTGCCGAAACGATCGAGGAAGTGGCCAGGTCGAAGCCCGCATTCCGCGCTCCCAACCTTCGGCGAATCATTATCGCTCCATCTCCCGAAGTGTACGGAATGATGCGGATGTTTGAGATACAGGGTGAGGAGACGCGACCCAACCTTCTCGTGGTTCGCGTCGAGCGGGATGCATGGGCGACTTTGGCTGTGGTCAACCCGCGGTTCGAGCCTCTCGAGAAGAAATAATCCGCAAACTCGTTACGATTTTGCGGCGCGTTCAAGCTCCGCGAGGTCGATCTTCTTCATCCGAAGCATGGCCTGCATCGCCTTCGGGTTCTTTACGAGATCAGGCAGTTGCGCAGGGACGATCTGCCAGGCCAGGCCGTACTTGTCCTGGAGCCATCCACATTGAATTTCGGTTCCGCCGGCGGAGAGTTTCGACCAGTAGTAATCCACTTCCTGCTGCGAATCGCATCGCACGACAAATGAGATTGCGTTGGTGAACTTGTAGTTCGGGCCGCCGTTCAGCGCGGTAAATTTCTGGCCATCGAGCTCAAAGGCGATCGTCAGGATGCTCCCCTTCGGTGTCCGGCTGTTGTCCACGCTGTTGCGCAGTTCGTCGAGACGGCGTGAGTTCTTGAATACAGTGAGATAAAACTCGACGGCCTCTTCCGCATTTGAATCAAACCAGAGGAACGGCGTAATGCGGGAGAATTTTTCCAGGGCGCCCATTCAGCCACCTTGCCTTCTGCTGAGAAAAGCTCGCTGTCCTTAGCGCTTGGCTGGTTTATCGGTCTTGCCTGGCGCGGCGTTCTGCGCGACGGCAGGGTGCGACGACGGGTTTTCGCCATTCCCTGCCGCGGGATATTTCAGCGCGACCCATTCGTACCAGCCACCATCCATCACTTTGATGTTCGTGTAGCCGTACTCCGCGAGTTGCCGCACCAGGTCGTCGGTGTCGTGCGGGCAGGAGCCATACATGATCAGCGTCTTGTTGCGTGGGAGGCTGATCGGAAAAGTCTTCACGCGCATCACCCAGGGATAATTGACGGCGCCGGGAATGTGTCCTTCGGCGTAGCCGTCAAAGGGCTGCGTATCCACCAGCGCTATGCCCGGGTCTTTCTCCTGCACCATCTTCAGCACGGCTTCGGGAGCGACGGTCTGCGGCGCGGGTGCCACAACAATGCTGGGATCCGCGGACGCAAGATCTTCCTGCGCGCGGACCGTCGGAGCGCTGAGAACCAGCGCCGCGAGCAAGCCCGCCATCGCAACCAACATTTTTGTCGTAGCGTTCATACTGGCCTCCCGCGCGTCCGGTTCCCTGCCAATCGTCCAACTATTGGCGATGTTACGCCCGACGGCGGAAGCGCGTCAACCGAGCCATGGCGACAAATAAGCGGTCTAGCCAAGGTTCACACTCCGTGGCACAATTCATGCATGGGAAATAAAGACGCAAAGAAACGCGAAACGAAGAAACCAAAGAAGAAACAGCCCACGCCGCACGAACTTCGGATGGCCAGCCGTCCGATGTTCACGCAGCCGAAGTAACGGCTGCATCCGCGGCGGGGGCCGAGTTCAAGCATCTTTTCCACGCGACAGACTCGTTGCGTCCGCCGCACGGTCTTTCCTTCTCCTGATGCGCCGCTCGCGTTAGACTCTTGCCGCCATGAACAAACTAAACTTAAGTTCTCGCACGTTGCGATTTGTTTTCTGTGCCGCGCTGATGAGCGCCGCACTCTGCGTCTGCGCGGAAGGCTTCGCGGCGCCAGTTTGCGCGCAACAAACTACGCCGCCCCCGGCACAGCAGCAAACGAAACAAGAACGAGATGCCCAACTGAAGAAGGAATTGTCCGCTCCTTCGCATGCTTGGTCGTCGTACGACCAGACGTTTGATGGTGGCACTTTGTACCCTGTGTCGCCGAGCGAAGCCGATCCCGAGATTAAACGATTCGACAAGCCGAACCTCGTGCTGTTCATCCCCGACGTGAAACCCGATGCTCCGTTGCTGGTATTTTTCCCCGGCACCGGAAGCGAGCCCAAGAGTTCGTGGCCCTTCCTCGAAGCGGGCGTGAAGGCCGGCTATCGGGTAATCGGACTGATGTACGACAACGGCGTGTCCGTACCGCAGACATGCGGACCGCAGCCGGATCCGGCATGCTCCGACAGGTTTCGCGAGAAACGCATTTTTGGCGACGGCGTGTCGAGCGAACTTGACGACCTGCCGAACGAGTCGGTCGTCAACCGGCTGACGAAGCTGCTGCAGTATCTGGACGCGAAGCACCCCCAGGACGGATGGGGCCGCTATCTCAAGAACCGCCAGCCGAACTGGGAGCGCATCGCGGTCTCGGGCCATTCGCAGGGCGGCGGCGTGGCGGCGTATATCGCGAAGAAGAAGTCCGTATACCGGGTGATCAATCTTTCCGGCGCGTGGGACCGCGTCGAGGCAACGAAGGTTTGGGCGCCTTGGATAACCTCAGCGAGTGCGACGCCGCTCGACCGCTGGTACGCCGCGTATCACCAGAAAGAAAGCCGCGCCGACGCGATGAAGGCGGCGTACGCGGCGATCGGTATTCCCCCCGCGCACATTCGCGTGCTGACGCTCGAGCCTAATCCTGCGAACAAGATGCCGGCAGGCTCCGACGCATATCACGTAAGCATGTCCGCCATCGGCGTGACGCCGCTCGACACGAACGGCCAGCCGGCGTATGCCTCCGATTGGGCGTTCCTGCTTGGAAGTGCTGAGCAATGACCAAAAACGCAAAGGGGATCCGCCTCATCATCACTGTCCTTGGTCTGGGTGTTGTGATCATTCTTGGAGCGCTTGTGTATTCGCTAATGCCGGGCTTGACGATGGTGCGCGGTCATTGGTAAGCACCAGGGTTCGTGCCCTCAACTACACCTAGGGAGCCGCGGCGGATTTGGACGTCATTTCCAACGCAACTTTTTCCGCGCTGCCGGGTTTGACCAATTGGATATGGCGGCGCCGATTTTGTGCCCGCCAGGGACCGGATTCGTATAATACTCATCATAAGCAGCCAGCGTCCCGACGTGCCGCCCAAGGTGCGGGGACAAAAATGGAGGAATTCATACATGCGAACGTTGCTGAAAGCACGCTATCTTCTGCTCTTTGGCTTACTTTTTGCGATACCGGTTGTAGCACACGCGCAGGTTGCCGTCGGTGTATCGATCAGGATTGCTCCGCCGGCAATTCCCGTTTACGAGCAGCCGCCCTGCCCCACCGAGGGCTACCTTTGGACGCCCGGCTATTGGGCCTACGGTCCTGATGGCTACTACTGGGTTCCGGGAGTGTGGGTTGCGCCTCCCCGAGTCGGTCTGCTGTGGACGCCGGGCTATTGGGGATTCGGGGGCGGGCTTTACGGCTGGCATGCGGGTTATTGGGGACCGCACGTCGGATTCTACGGCGGAATTAACTACGGCTTTGGCTATGGTGGCGTCGGCTTCGTCGGGGGCGAATGGAGAGGTGGAGTATTCGCCTACAACACGGCGGTGTGGCACACAGGCGGGGGCTTCCACAACGTGTATGAAAACCGCACGGTGATTAACAACACCACCATCAACAACCACTACAGTTTTAACGGCGAAGGCGGAGTCCGCGCCACGCCGACGGCCGAGGAACGTGGCTATGGGCACGAGCAGCATTTCGGGCGCACCCCGAACCAGGTTTCGCATCAGCAAGCCGCCCGGGTTGACCGCAGCAATTATGCGTCGGTGAACCACGGGACGCCGGCTCATCCTGAGGGCATGGGCGTGAACGCGCGCCAGGATCGCCAGCAGAATCGCATCAATCAGGGAGTTCGTTCCGGGCAGCTCACGCCGGGTGAAACCAGGCACGTCGAAAACAACGAAACCGCCATCCACAACGAAGCGAAAACCGATCGTCAGCAGAATGGCGGCCACCTGACTGGTGCCGAGCATAACCAGATCGAACATCAGCAGAATCGCGAGAGCAAACAGATTTACAACGACAAGCACAACGCCAAAACCGATGCGCACCCGAAGGGTGGAGAAAAGGGCGGCGAAAAAAAATAACAGCGGGCGAGGCGTAAACAGAAGTTCAGGGGCGGCCGAAAGGTCGCCCCTTTTTTTGCCCGCGCGACGAAAAAAAACCGCCGCCCCGAATCGAAATTAGGGTCGCTGCAATTGCGGGACGACTGCCGTGTTGTGAAACGCCGCGATTAACCAGCGCCCGCCTTCGCTCACAAGGACCATCAGGAGGTGCATCCGCACGATTCCCTTTTCGTCCGCCGGCGTGAATGGAGGAAACCTCGAGATAGGCTCGCCCACGCAATCAACGTCGATAATGGCGGCATCGGGCCGCGCGAGTCGTACGTTGCGGACCTTCATCGAGGTCGTGCTGCCGCTGTACCGCTGGAAAAGTCCCGTGAGACGATCGCGGAATGCCTGCCTACCGACGAATGTCATCCCGTAGATATTGGTGAACGTGCCGTCGTCCGAAAACCGCGCGGTGAATTGTTCCGCGTCTCCGCGATTCCACGCATCGGACATCGCGTCCACAATTGCCTGCGCGGTCGAAGTGTCCACGCCGATGCCCTCCCGCGAGTTAGCGATTTAACGAAGCGCGGATGGTAGCGCTGGAGATGCGGGCGGTCAACCTGGAGGCAGCTTCCCCGCTTCCGACTGCAATTACGCAGTGCGCTCATCGCAGAGCAACCCGTTGCGATTGGCGAAGGCGTGAGTCTTTGTGGTCTCGAAGCCCAGCTTCTTTGTGACGCCTTCGAACATCGTGCGCCCTTCACCGAGGACCACCGGAATCGAGCGAACTGGTCTCGTCGGTCAGGCTTTCCGGCGCTAGTTGCGCAACGATGCTGCCGCTTCCCGGAATGCAAATGCCCTGGCTAGGGTCCTGTTTCACGTATCGCATTTCCGCGACCGGATCGCTCTTCACTAGGCAGGTATTCTTTCGGGTCGCCTAGTCCATCGTTCTCGAGAACACGACCTTCGACATGCAATTCATGTCCTCGGCCAAGGCGGGCAAGTTCTTGGCGGCCATCGGAGTGGGCCAGAAGCTCGCCATCAGATCGTAGGTGATCCCGCCGAACACGATTAATTTCGGCATGATCTGCTCCCCCTATCGCGATCATGTCGCGTTCGGAGGATGCCCGTCAAGCCGGAGGTGCCAGGCGATAAGTCAGTGCGACGACGTGTGGGTCTTTTTCGGTGCGGACGCGGCGGTTGGTGCGGCGGCGTCCACTGCGGCGGGATCGCCGGGCGCGGGCGGTTCATACGTCCAGTCGGTATCAACGGTCTGCTTTCCTTGAAGACCGTCCTTCTGGTCGCGAATCGCGCCCTGTGCGTTGAAGATCGTGTCGCTGTCTTTGCAACTGACAGTTCCCTTGTACGCGTACTTCTGCGTCAGAAATTTGGCAAACGCGGTGGACCATGCAGAGCTGGACGGCAAGTCAACTGTGTCGAAGGCGTCGCTGAAATAGACCGTTGTTTTTTTGTCGTCCGAGTAGCAATAGGAGGAGCGCGGCTGGGGGCCCTGGTCTGCGGGCGGCGGAGCGTTCTGTGCGTCGGCGGCTGGCGCGTCCTTCGCCTTATCGTCCGCGGGCGGTTGCGCCGTCGCATAAGGATTCGTGTTCGGATTCGGTGCCGAATTATCCTTTCGTCCGGGACTCCAATTCACCTGCACGACGTTCAAGCCCTTTTTCTGCCAGGCGTTTTGTTCGGCAGCAACGACCCGCTGTTGCGTCGCAGGGTCGGCGCCGAGAGGATTGCATAGTCCGGATGCCACGGTCTCAAGCTGATAGGTCGCCTTCACGTACGCGTCCCATCCACCGGTGAGCGTAGCGCGCTGGCTCATGTCTCCCGGAATCAGCTGGCTGACGTAAATGACAAGGTGTGATCCACCGGGCCCAACAGAAGTGGCCATGCATTGAAAAGTTGTCGCCTGGGCGGAACCGGCAGGAGCCGCGAGCGCCACGGCAAGTAGCGAGGCCGCCACCGCGAGTGAAGTCTTCATGCCCCCGAGCCTCCGCGCGTTCGTTCTTGTTGCGAGGCCCGAAATGTTATCGCCGGGAGGGCGCGGGGTCAACAGAAGGTGGCAAGCGTGCCGTGACTACAGGTGATCACGTCGGGAGCGCAGCACATCCGCCAAACAGGAGAACTCGTTTGGTTTCAATGTAGCGCCGTGCTACAGCACGGATTCTTCTTCGCTGCAGGCTGCACTACGTTCCGCGCAGCACGCCTCGCTGAGGACCGCGGCGCTGCACTTAAACCTATTAGGAGTCGGTCGCGGTGGCTAGGTTGCTCATGTAGGAGCCGCTGGGCGACGACTCGTTCCAGACCTGGACGCCCGCGACGAAGTAGAAGAGGTACGACGAAGCGAGTCCTCCGCTTACGCTGTCAATCGGGACCACGGTTTGCGCGTCGACGTCGTAGAAATCAACGTCCCGCCTGACGGCGCAGCCCCAGTGTGAGAAGTCGAGGAGATTCACGCGTGATTGGTTCGGGTTGCTGCTCGACTTGATCGGAACTCCCGGCATGGATTTCTCGCCGGTGACGGGCCGATCGAGATCGCTCGTAGTGCAGAAAATGCACTACACGGCCCGGAACGCCACTGGAACAACCCGAGAATCAACGACTTACAGCCTGTGCACGAGGCGCGAAAAGTTCCCAAATTGAAACCATCGTACTATTTAACGTGATAACGACTCCCGGTAAATTAGTGTCAGCGGGGGAAGCCACTCGGCTGTCCTGGAGAACGGATATGGCCCGCAACAGACTCTGAGGTGATTGCATGAGCTCGACAGTTTCCGCAGGAGAAGAAAAAGCAAAGTCAGACGCAGCCTCCGCAAAGGCTCAGGCAAGCGCAATCGAACGGCGCCGCAGACGCCGCGCAAAAATTTCCGCGCAGGTTCACATCAAAGCTCTCAATTCCCCCGAAGCATTCGAAGAAATCTGCATGAGTATTGACGTGTCGCGCGATGGCCTGCTCTTCATGGCCAAGCACGCGGGCTACTGGAAGGGCCAGCAGCTCAGCGTTACATTTCCCTTTTCCACCGCAGCGCAGGCGCTGAACTCGGCGCAAACCGCTGATATCGTGCGCGTGAGCGAGCAGCCAGGCGGAAGGTTCAGCGTGGCCGTGCAATTTCAGGCCGCGAAAGCCGATGCCAAGGCGGACCGCAAAGGCGCCGCAGGTCCCACGGTGGACGCGGGTGCGTCCGGCGGACTTCCGGCGATGGAGAAGTCTCAGTCGATTGTGCTGGCGGTCGAGCCGGACACACGAACCGCTGAAATCATGCGCAACATGCTTACGCAGGATGGATATACCGTCATCATCGTGCCGACGGCGCAGGAAGCTCTGGAAGTGCTGCGAACCGCGACTCCTGCCGTGTTCATCGCTGAAGTCGAGGCGACCGACATGTCCGGCCACGATCTTTGCCTGATCATCAAGCGCAACGAACGTCTGCAGCGCGTGCCCGTGATCCTGCTGACTCGTTCGGCGCAGCCGGCCGATTATTCGGCGAGCCATCAGCTAGGCGCCGTCGTCTGCATGGCCAAGCCATTCCAGCCCGAGCGGCTGCAGCATGTGGTCCGCTTGGTTGCACCGCCGCCAACGCTGAGGAGCGTGTACGGCGCCTCGCGCGTCACCGGCAGCAACATCGAACGTTCGCTGTAAACGGCCTCGCCTCACGCCGACCGGGATTCGAGCGCATGTATTCGCACGTTTTGCGGAATTCGTCCCGAATCACGCGCTCGTAGTAACACCGTTGCTGACGGCGCAACCGATTCGCACGCTTACCCCGGACTCGAGAGCCCCAACGAACGTCGGAATCGATGCCACCATGGGAAGCGCGAATTCCCGATCATGCTTTTCTAGTGGCAGGGTATGTCTTGCCCGGCGATGATCCTCGGCAAGAATCCCGCCACCCACCGCTCGCTGGTGGCGAATCACAATCCCGTGCAGGTGCTACGGCGTGATGCACGAGCGATAGGGCTCGGCATGGTCGAGGGCCTTCACTCGGATCGTACGACGCCGAGAAAGAAACGGCTCAGGGCCCAGATGGGTGGTTGGCTTATAGGCCCGATCCGCACAAACAGTAAGGAACGACACGCCGCGGAGTCCATCGGCCACACAACGCCAAGCATTAGCGCCAGCGATGGGATGCCACGCCTGTACCGAACCGTTGCCGGCTGGCGATTTGGCTCGAATGGCGACGCGGTGCGCCTCCACGGCTGCGCGACACTCGTGGTACGATGTCGCAGATGAGCGAAAAATTCGTAGTGGGCCTGATACAGATGCGCTCGACGAAGGATGCGGCGGAGAATCTCTCGCGCGCGGTCGAGAAAATACGCGAAGCCGCCAAGCGTGGCGCGCAAATCGTCTGCATGGACGAGTTATTTCACACCGAGTATTTCTGCCGCACCGAAAATCCCGACCTGTTCAATCTTGCCGAGTCGTTTCCCGGGTCTACCACCGACGTGCTGACGGCAGTGGCGCGCGAAAGTAAAGTCGCGATCGTCGCTTCCCTGTTTGAGCGCCGCGCGGCCGGCCTCTACCACAACACCTGCGCAGTGATTGACGCCGACGGATCGTTTGTCGGCAAATACCGCAAGATGCACATTCCGGACGACCCGCTCTACTACGAGAAATTTTATTTCACGCCGGGCGACCTCGGCTTTCCGACGTTCGACACGCACGTCGGCCGCATCGGCGTGCAGATCTGCTGGGATCAGTGGTATCCGGAAGGCTCGCGCGCGGTGGCGCTCGGCGGCGCACAGGTGATTTTCTATCCCACGAGTATCGGCTGGCACCCGGCGGAGAAGGCGGAGTTCGGCGCGGCACAACTCGACGCATGGAAAACGATTCAGCGCGGCCACGCGATCGCCAACGGGGTGTACGTCGCGGTGGTAAATCGAGTCGGCCTGGAGGGGAATGCTGGGACGGCGGGCTCGTCAGCGACCCATCCGACAAGCGACACCGGTCTCGATTTCTGGGGGAATTCGTTCGTCGCCGACCCGTTCGGGCAAGTGGTGGCCGAAGCCGCGCAAGACAAGGAGGAAATCCTCGTGGTCGAATGCGATCCAGCGAAAAGCGAAGAGACGCGCCGCAATTGGCCATTCCTGCGCGACCGCCGCGTGGATGCCTACCAACCTATCCTCAGCCGTTGGCTCGGGAAATGACGCGAAAGAAAACCCGCTCGCCTGCTATCCAAACCAATTATCGGATGCCAGCCGAATGGGAGCCGCACGAGGCGACCTGGCTTGGCTGGCCGCACGAACTTACCGACTGGCCCGGCAAATTCGCGCCAATCCCCTGGGCGTTCGCGGAAATCGTCAGGCACCTGACTCGGGTGGAGCGCGTCAACCTGCTCGTCGAAAATCGCGCCGCTGAATCGCGCGTCAGGGCAATCCTGCGAAAGTCCGGCGCGACGCTGGACGCGGTCATGTTCTTCCATGTGCCCACCGACCGTGGCTGGATGCGCGATTCGGGGCCGATTGCAGTTGTGGGCGAGTCGGGCGGCGGTGCGTTGTTGAATTTCGCGTTCAATGGCTGGGCAAAATACGGCGATTACAACAAGGACGCCAAGGTCGTGGCACGCGTGAAAGCGAAGCAGAAGCGCCGCGTGATTCTGCCCGAGCACAAGGGGCGGCGTGTCGTGCTCGAGGGCGGCTCGATTGACGTGAACGGCCGCGGCACTTTGCTGACGACCGAAGAATGCCTGCTGAGCAACGTGCAGGAGCGCAATCCCGGATTCACGCGCGACGATTACGCCGACATCTTTCGCCGTTACCTCGGCATTACCAACGTCCTGTGGCTGCGCAAGGGAATCGCGGGCGACGACACGCACGGGCATGTGGACGATCTCGCGCGGTTCGTGGACCCATCAACCGTGGTAACCGTGTTTGCGGATGATTCCACGGACCCGAACTACGAGGGGCTGGCGGAAAATCTCGCACTACTGAGAAGCATGAAGGACCAGGACGGCCAGCCGCTGCGCGTCGAAACTCTGCCCATGCCGGAGCCGGTGTGGTTCGATGGTCAGCGCCTGCCCGCGAGTTACGCGAATTTTTGCATCGCGAACAAAATCGTGCTGGTGCCCACGTTCAACGATCCTGCCGACCGTGTCGCGCTTGAAAAACTTGCCGCGCTCTTCCCCGACCGCGCAATTGTGCCAATTTATTGCCGCGATCTGGTCCTCGGTCTCGGCACGATTCACTGCATGACGCAGCAGCTTCCAAGAGCCGGATCCTAGCTTTCAAGGCTACGCATTTTCACCCGGGCGCCCTCTAACCCCGCCTCTCCTGGTTCGCAGGGAGTAACTTTCGTGGAACCTTGTACTTGCGGTCTATTGGCATGGCCGGGGCCACGCGACACCATAGATGCGGGGATCTTCGCCTTCAGCGCGCCCTGGCGTGCTGTCGCCGGATTCTCACCCGAGGGGGGCGGGACCGGAAGTGTCACGAAATATAACGAGTGGGAACAAAAGCCATGCCTGATGCAGCGCGGATAGCTCAAGCGCAGGCCTTGGAGGTTCCGCTTATACTCCAAGGGGCGAAGACCGTCGAGGGAACGGACCGCCGTGAGCTGTTCAAAGAGAACGCGACGACGACGCTCGTGTTCGACAATGGCGCCGTGCTGAATCTGCGCTGCAAACTGGTGGTTGGACAGGCTGTCTTCATCCACAACGAACAAAACGGGCGAGAAATTCTCTCCAGGGTTGTAGAAGCGCCTCCCGAGAACGAGACGGGCTTCACAGAGCTCGAATTCACCAGCGCCGATCCCGACTTTTGGAATTCCGCTGCCTTGCGGCCTCCGGCCAGCGCGCAGAATCCCCCATCTGCGGCTGAGAACCCGGGAACAAGCGGGCAGCCTTCAGCGCCGGCCGAGGACACGCTGGCGATGATGAGTGCGACCGCGTCCAAAATCCATTTGCCGAACATGGTTGCGCCCGGGAAAGAATCTGGAGGGCCTCTACGCGAGGAGCTGATGCCGGCGCACGAAATGGTTCCCGATTCGTCCAGCATGTCCTCCGTGCCCGTCCCAAGCTTTGAGCCGGCGGTGACAACCGAATCGAATCCAACCGAGCCGACCGGCGAACAGATTGACGCAGCGTTGCGCCAAATGTCCGGCGCGGCTGGTGCTGCTACTCCGTTGGATGGTGGCGAGGCGCCGAGCGCGGGAGGGGACTCAGAGAAAGACCAGCAGCACCTGGCCGCGATGATGGAAAGAGACGCGCGACTCGCGAAGTTCGTCGCGTTCAAAGAAAAACAAGCGGAAAAACTTCAACGCGAAGCTGCGCCGAAGGAAGCGCCAGAGGCGGCTACGGAATTCCAAGGAACAAGCGAGCCGACGGCCGTTTGGACGAAGGCGGCGCTCTTGGACAAGCTCACCACCGGGAAGAACGCGACATACGCAACGATCGGCGCCGCGGCTCTGATCGTCGTGGCGCTTTTTTTCGTCTGGCGCGCGATGCGCGACGTGTTCATTCATCCGAGCGATGCGCCCGCGGCTTCGGCGACTACCCAGCCGAAATCAACGGCAACACTCGCGCCGGCCGCGGATGCCTCGGCGCCGATAGTTCCGACTGCATCTGGCCCGACGATCCCGCCTACGGCCGCGCGGTCAGTGAAAGCCCCGCAACCAATCGTCATGCCTGCGCCGAAAGCCACACGTGCGACACGCGCTCCGGCTGAAGCCCAGCTGGAGTCGAACCGCGACGAAGCAACTGCCGGCAGGAGTGCTGCGGCGTCAGCAGGCCGAATACCAGAGGCGGCAGGCGCCGCCGAAATCATTCCAGCAAGAGTTGTGTCGCAGCCTCAACCGACTCTGCCGCCCTGGGCCCACGACTTGGAGCTGGATGGGGTCGTAACGATGGACGTCACGATCAACCAAACGGGAAACGTGACAAAAACCAAGGTGTTGTCCGGTCCGCGCGCGCTGCAACACGAGGCGGCACGGGCGCTTAGTTTGTGGCAATTTGTGCCCGCGCAATCGGGCGGCAAGCCGATATCCTCGCATATAACGCTCAGCGTCGAATTCCTGCCGCCGCCCCCACCGAAGCGATTTCCGTAAAATCGTAGAACGAAACACTCTTTCCCGACCGACGGATTCGCATTCGGAATGGGTGTCTATGTGGGCATCAGTTTGTCTCAATGAAGGGGCGGGGCGCAAACTTTCGCTGAGGGTTTGGCTCTTGTGGCGGCAGGCGATATCACGGGCGTGAGGAGCAGGAATCCGCGAGGTCCCGCGCGAAAGAAGTGATTCCACTACCGCGGGAGAACTGGTACGCTTTCGCCCACGCTTTCGGTCCGAACCTCCTGGAGAAGAGCGCCGACGATGATGATGTCTGTGCGGATTCGATCGACCATATGCGCGTTTGCATTCACGACTTGTATTGGGGGCGCACCTGCGGCCCACTCACAATCAGCCGCGGGGGCTGGTACCGCGTCGGGGTCCGCGTCCGCGACAACACCTGCGCGCCCGCGCAACGTTCAGCCCGGCCAGACAAGCCCATCGAACCAATCGGGGCAAGTGGCAACGGCTGCTGAGCCAGCGGGGCCGCAGCTGCAAAATGCGCTTTACGAACCGATCACGGGCACCCAGCGTATGGGCTGGGTCCTGAAGAATACGGTTGAGCCTCAGCGCATCCTGGGCGACGCGGTATATGCCGGCATTGAGACGGCGCGAGATCTGCCGCCTGAGGACGGTCCACACTGGGACGGCTTCGGCAAGCGTGCCGGAATTCTGCTCGCTGGCGCGGCGGTCAGCAATACGATGGAAGCGACGCTGGGCTCGCTCTGGGGCGAAGACCCGCGCTATTTTCGCGTGCCGGATGAAACTGTTGGCGCGCGCGTAAAAAACGTCATCAAGCTTACGTTCGTCGCCCGAGGCCGCGACGGAAATTATCACCCCGCCTACGCTCGATACATGGCCATTCCCGGCAGCAACTTCCTCTCGAACACATGGCGTCCTGACAGTCAGGCCGACAGCGAAGACGCCGCGATTCGCTCCCTCGAGGGCTTCGGCGCGCGCATGGCCAGCAACGCCTACAACGAATTTTGGCCCAGCGTCAGCCCCCACCTGTTTCACCACAAGCAATAAAGCGGATTATTTTGCCGCGCGCGCATGACCCCACATCAGCAAAGCGAGCGAAACACGCCTAGACCTCGCTCAGGTCAAGCTGGCGCTACAACTTCTACGCCTATTCGATATTGAGTGACGTGTGGCCGAGGGCTATAGAGTTCGCGAGCCGCGCGCCGCGGTCGTCGGTCGGAAAACCAAAGCGGCAGCGCACGAATCGCACATTGTCCATTTCGAGTTCCCCGCCCTCATACCGGAGCCGCGTGCCGATGAACGTCACGTTGCGCCAGCGGATCCCGTCGAGCGTTTGCGCCGCGCCCTGGATCGTCAAATTCTCAACGCGGATATTATCGGTGAACGCGCGCGTGAACGGCGGCAGCAGAATCTCCGCCGTGTCCGGCATGAGCGTGGCGTCGAGGTCGCTTCCGCCGAACGACTTGCGATCGACCGTCTCACCCGCAGCGATTTCACGGGGGGCATTGATCGAGACGTGCGTGTCGCGCGAGCCGGCAACCGCGGCCCCGTTTTCATCAGCGTTCAACGACGACGCCAGCTCGGCGAGCGAAATGCGCGCGAGCGTAACGTGCTCGAGCAGGCGCGCGTCGTCCGGGTGCTGGGTTAGGATCTGGTCCAATTTCGCGAGAGAGGAAACGATGATATCCGGCGATGCGGGGAGCGACTGCAGTCTCGCCACCGTCACGAAACTCTCCGCTCGATCAACGCTGATTTCGGCAGCCGAAACGTTACCCGCCTCGGAGTTGGTCTCAGCGGACGCAAGCGCGTACCTGAAGTCGCGCTCCCACGGCGCGCCGTCCGACGGATGAGCATCGCCGATCGCGCTCGTATCGGAGGCGGGCAGTCCGATCGTCTGCCGCTGCGGGGGATGCATTGTCCAGCGAACGCCGCGCCATGCAAGCGTGATGACAAGCACCCCCGCAAGTATCAGGACCGTGTAGCGCACGAACGCAGGCGCGGACGCCGACGATCGCCGGCCCCTGCTCCGGTGCCGGTGACGCGAGTGGCCGCTCGGCGGGTTCCACGTACCCAAATCCGCAATACCTCGTGTATGCATTCTAGACCATTGCGCAGGCGCGGTACCGCCGGAGGTCGAATGCGATGCACATGGGCGACGAAGCTGCGCGTGGCGCGGGCCGAGCCGGGCGACGCGAGTTCGGTGGCCCCAATCTCTACAGGATGGCTCGGGCCCGAGTCGCGCTGGCGTTTTTCGGCAAACTTGTGAACGACACCGGAGCCTGCGTGACGCGAGCGCTACGAAAAACGATTATGGAATCGTGACCCAGGTGGTGCAGACGCTCTTCCGGGACTGCCTGCCGTCGGGCCCTTCCGCGGTAACGGAAAGGAGATGTTTGCCGGATTCGAAATCAAGTTTTGGGCTGGTCGCGGTAATTCCGCGGACGATGCCAACCGGATTCGGCGGTAGGGGAATCGGAAATAGCATTGTGGCCTGCTTCGCGCCCGCGGAAATATCGTACGCGACAAACCGCTGGACGCAGAGCGTCTTAACTTTCTTCGAACAGCCGGGAGTGCGCCCGAAATCGTAGTCAAACGTAATCGTGACGGTGTGCTGACCGTGCGTGGGCGCCGCGGGGACCTGCGATGCGTCGGGCGCTGTGGACGGAGATGAGCTGGGGGCTTGCTGAGCCGGCGCTTGCGTCTGCGCGCGGCTGTCCTGTGCCGCTGCGAGAAATGCAAGCGCCGCGATCACCGCCACGCCGAAAGCAAGTCGTCGAGTCAGGCCCGCTCCCCACGTTACAACCATCATCATACCGCAATGGCGAGGAGTGAGGGATGAGGAGCGGGACGGCGGCTTAGCTACTGCTTTTGGTGGACACACGTCTGCTTGGAATCTTCGAGTTCGCGCACGAGAGTGGTGCCGTCGCCGGAGACCGACCAGATCTGCTCGTCTGTCAGGAGGTCGAACTCGCCGATGCCAGTGGTGTTCACATGTCCGCCATGCGCGGGCACACAACGAGGATAACGATACACTTCTCCGCGCGTACAACGTTTGCGTCAAGCGGTTAGCTGGGTAAAAAAACGCAGTGCAAGGCAGCAGTGCGGCAATGGTCGCCCATTACTGTTGCGGCGCGGGCGCGGCGTCCGCCGCGGACGAGGGGCGAAGCGTGAAACTTCCACCGCGCTCGGCGTTTTCGTCAACCGTGCGTTGAAGATCGAGCTGGCTCATTTCAATTGAGGTCTCGCCACCGTAATTCGTGATGTAGTGCAGCTTGCCGGCGTCGAGCCAATAACTCATTACTTCGTAGCTCGTGCCGTCCTTCATGTAGATCGTTGTTGGCGGAGGAGCGGGTGCTGCTGTCGCGTTGGGCGCCGCGGTGACAGACGTTCCCGTATCGCCATCATTCAGCGCCGCGTTCGAATCTTGCAGCGACGGGCTCGCTGCGCTGTACGAACCGTATTCGTCGCTCGGCGCGTCGCTGGAAGAGTCCGAGGGGTTTGCGCCTACGGCATACGAGGTGTCGTAGCCGGGATTGAAGCTATAGCCGTAACCTGCGCCAAAGTAGCCGCCATAGCCATAACCCAAGCCGTAGCCGAACCCATTGCAGCCGAAACTCTGGTCAAACCTCCATCCGAAGAAGGGATCGCAGCCGAAACCCGAGCCGAAAAATCCGAACGAGGGCACGAAAATAATCGGTGTCGGTCGTCCCGGAAAGAAAATTTTGTGCGGCGGCGTGGGGCGACTGGCCACCGCTGGCGTGTGTGCTGCGAACAGCACCCGATTGGAGGCCGAGGGCGCCGTTGTCGCTACGCTGTTACCGCTGCGCGAAGGTGATTCCTGCCAGATTTCATGACCCTGTCCTGAAAAGCTCAGCGGTCCGGAATGCGCGGGCGAGGCTTGCCACCCATGCGATTCAGACGGCGGAAAGCCAATTACGGTTGTGTTCGGAGCGGCGTTCCCACCATGGACTGCAAACGTGCTGCCGGGTACCGAAGCTGCAGGCGCACCGAAAAGTGTCGGGCGCGCGGTCACGGCGCCTGTCGAAGTCGTTACCGGACGCTCGGAGGTAGCCACGCGGGCTCGCGAGTTCGCCACCGGCGCGGATCGAATGGCAGGTTTCGCTCCCGAATGCGATGCTGCTGGTGCAGGCGCGTGCGAGCCGGCAATACCGCCGCCTCCGAAATGACCGCCTCCGGCCCCACCGCCCATGTGTCCGCCAACTCCGCCATGCTGTGCAAATGCCCCGGAGGGCGCGAAAGCGAGAACAGCTGCAGTCAAAGCTCCCACAAAGAATACGGTGGCGACCGAACGGTATCGATTTGAGCACGTCATTTTGGCACCTCGCAAGGCTGGTCGAGGCAACAGTTGCGTTTCACTAATCCTACACTATTAGACGCTGCGCAGCACACCCTGGTTGCAGGTCTATAACTGGCTGTGAGCCAAGCGACCCCGGGGGACCAATCCGCGCCCAAGTCTGTGCCTCCGTGGCCAATCGGATATACTGACGCGCGATGATACCGTTTCTACGATTCGGGCCGATTCTGGTGCCGACATTTGGATTGATGATCGCCGGGGCGATGGTGGTTGCGTACTACGTGCTTCGCGCGGACATGGCGCGGCGCGGGCTGGCCGCGAAGGACACGACGACGGCGGAGATGTTCGTCGCCGTTCCGGCGTTGATCGGAATCGCGGGCGCGAAGCTCTATCACGTTCTCGAAACGCCGCGCGAACTTCTCGCCGACCCGTTGGGGCAGATTTTCAGCCGTTACGGCCTTGCGTGGTTCGGAGGCCTGATCGCCGGATTCGCGGCGTTTGTGTGGCTGGCACGCCGGCACAAATTTCCACTGCTCGAAGTGTTTGACGCGGGCTCGGCGGCCGCAGCAATAGGCTACGGCGTTGGGCGCATCGGTTGCCTGCTTTCCGGCGACGGCGATTACGGAACGCCCACTTCCCTTCCATGGGGCATGAGTTTTCCGCACGGGCTGGTGCCGACGACCGACCGCGTGCATCCAACCCCGATTTACGAATTGATTGCGGCGTCTGCGATTGCGTGGATCTTGTGGCGGCGGGGCACGCGGCAGTTGTCGGCACCCCTGTCGGGCGATTCGCCGCATCCAGGCAGCGTCTTCGCGGCGTATCTGGTGCTGACGGGCATCGCTCGGTTCCTGGTGGAATTCATTCGCATCAATCCGCGATCCTTCTTCGGTTTGACGAATGCGCAAGCGGCGAGCGTCGTCTCTGTGATTGCAGGGGTGGCGCTGTTGTGGCGTGTCGCGGGGCATAGCCGCGCGCGGGTGTAGTGGCGCCAGCGTCTCGCCGGCGGTCCTCCGGAAACCGGGGCGGACGAAAACGGGCGGGCGAAGTCTCCGGTGACGGAACGTGAGCTTCAGCGATTTGGTCCGATTTACGGCGCGGAGCAACTTGGTCGCGCCGTGAAGCTGCCCTGCAGTGCGTTTGGCAGCCTCAATCGAGAAAACGGCCCCCAGCGCTGGCGCGCTAGGGGCCGTTCCATTCCGATGCCGGGATATACTTCCTTGCCAAGCGTCTCTGGTCAGGCCTTTTTGGCGGTCTTGCGGCGGCCGCGGCGCTTCGTTGGACGATCCGCCGGTGGCTCACCGATCAGTTCCGCACTCCAAATTGAGGTGACGAACTTCTTCACGCCGTGATTGTCGAAATCAATGGTGGTGCGTTCGCCGTTTGATTCCGTAACGACGCCAAGACCGTACTGGTCGTGACGAATAGCTTGGCCCTCGACGAGAGTCTGCACGTTGCCTCCTAGGATTTCGACAAAACGGTGACGGCCTGTTAGGTTTTAGAGGGCGGTGACGCGCTCGGCTTGCAAACCCTTCGGACCCTGCTTTACTTCGAACTCGACGGCCTGTCCTTCGTTGAGGCTCTTGTAACCCTCGGACTGGATCGCCGAAAAGTGCACGAAGACGTCCTCACCGGACTGGCGCTGGATGAACCCATAACCCTTTGCTGCGTTAAACCACTTGACCGTTCCCTGTTCTGTAGCCACGATACTGCTCCTAATCAATTCATAAGACGACGGTTAGTCGCCCAGAAGGCTATTTGTGCCCCCGCTAGCCTGGCCCGCCAAAAAAAAGGCCGTCGGACCCTTCGCCCGGCAGCCTTGTGAGACGCGTCAAAAGCGACACAAGAGCAACAAACGCATGGAGATAATACCACGAAATAATTCGGAAAACAACGGGGTCTGAGGGCTCCGAGTTTAACACCCGACCGGTTCGGTCAGGTGAGACCAAAGGCTTCGGCGAGGAGCTCGTAGGAGCGACGCCGGTCGGCATGGTCGTGGGTCATCGTAGTGATCATGATTTCGTCCACGCGACACTGCTCGGCGAGCGCAGTGAGCTGCGCGCGCACCTTCGTAGGCGTACCGACGAATGACCGATCGCGGTTCATCTCGACAATTTGGCGCTCCTCTGGCGAAAACTCGTAGTTGGTGGCCTCCTCGATACTCGGGAAGCGGCCCATTTTACCAGAGCGGAAGCGCAGCAGCGTCAGGGCAAGCGGCCGCGCAAGTTCCTCGGCGCGCTCCTCAGTCTCCGCGCAGACGACGGATACGCCGACCAGCGGCTCCGGCTGCGCCAGAAATTCCGACGGCTGAAAATGGTCGCGGTAAAGGCGTAGCGCACCGATGGCCGGCCAGGGCTGAATGTGATGCGCAAAAGCGAATCGCAATCCCATCTGCGCGGAAAGTTCGGCGGAAAAATCGCTCGAGCCGAGCAGCCATATGTCGGGCATCGGCACGTCGTCGGGCATCGCGCGAATGCGTTCGAGCGGATGGCCTGGCGGGAAACCGTGATCGAGAAACGTGAGCAAATCGCGGACGCGCGCGGGAAAATCATCGGCACTCAGCAGTTCGCGGGAACGGCGCAGCGCGAGCGCGGTAAGCGAGTCCGTGCCGGGGGCACGCCCGATGCCGAGGTCCACGCGGCCCGGATGCAGAGCCTCGAGGACGCGAAACGTTTCCGCGACCTTAAGCGGCGTGTGATTCGGCAGCATCATGCCGCCGGAGCCGACGCGGATCCGCTGCGTGACGTTGGCCACGTGGCCAATCATGATTTCCGGCGCGGAACTGGCAATCAGGGGCGTGTTGTGATGCTCCGCCAGCCAGTAGCGCGTGAAACCAAGGCGGTCGGCGAGCTGTGCCAGGTCGAGCGTATTGCGCAGCGCGTCCGAGCTTGTCGAGCCCGACGCCACCGGCGAAACATCCAGCACCGACAAACGATATGATTTCCCCGCAGCCATCGATTCCTTTCTCCCCAACAATTCAAACGCAACTAATTGTTACACATCGGAGCAGCGCAGACTACGCCACGGTAGAAGTAGCGCCAACGTCTCGCTGGCGTTTGATTCGTCACGGTCGCGCAAGTCAAAGTCGCCGGCAGCATGGCGGCGCCACAAAACCGTTTGCCGCGCGACAGCACCACGGACACACCGTCGCGGCTGGCCTGCCTCCTGTGGAGTGCGGGAGCTTGCCTGTTCTAAGCGAAGGCGAAGAGCTCCCGCTGTATTTGTGCTTAGACGAATCGTGGAGCGCGCACTGGCAAGCCGCCGCACTCCAGATGCGCCGTGGCGAGAGAGATCTCGGCGCGAATGGCGAAAGCACTCCAACATCGCTTGCCGCTCGTGGCATGCCGTGCCCGCCGACAAAAGCTCCTACATTTTTGGCGGAGATGAACTCAGATCAGCATCTATCGCGGCGCTCGAAACACCAACGACTGGTCCCGTACTAGGGAACCGGTAGTACGGAAGTACTCCCGAAACGCGCGACCACGGTACTGCACGAATGTGACTTTGACTCTACTGCGGCTGCAGCGGGTCTGTTGCTATTGTTTCCCTTCCGACATGCACGCATAGAAGACGAGGCCAACCAGAATGAGCGACACGTTTGAGTTTTCGGTACCGGAAGCGAATCAATTCGGCAATTGTTCTGCTGGCAAGAATTCCTCGGAAATGACCGGCAATCCAGCTCTGGCGCCGGATGTCGCGTCGGCAGCCGCGAGCGCTACCAACCGCGGCACCCCGGCCACGGAACGCCGCAGCCGGCGTCGCGCGCTGATTTCGGCGCCCGTACGCGTGCGTAGTATGGATGTCACCGACGCCGGCCCGGACGAAATTTCAACTACCCTGGATGTCTCGCGCGGCGGCGTGCTTTTCGGCACCAGGAACGCCACCTTCGAAGTCGGCATGATCGTTGCGGTTACATTTCCTTACAGCAAGTCCCCTGTCGCCGTGCAGGCTGAACAGTCGGGCCGTGTGGCGCGCGTCGCCAAATTGCCGGATGGCCGTTATTCAGTGGCTGTCGTGCTGCGGTCTGGCGCCGGCGAGGATTTGGTGGATTCAGGCGGGCGCATGCTCGATGCGAATCCGGCTGCGGAGACTTCCTATTCGTCCGAACTTCCCGCTAAGAACCCTCTCATTATCGTGGTGGACAAGGACTCGGCACTGCGCGAAGCGCTGAAAACGTATTTGACCACCGAAGGCTACCAGGTGATCGCCCTGGCCGACGCAACCGAGGCGCACCATGCGCTGGAGATGTTCACTCCCGCGCTGCTGATCGCGGAAATCGAAGGAGAGGATTTGCCCGGCTATGAACTGTGCGCGTACGTAAAGGCGACGCCTCGGCTGCAAACTGTGCCCGTAATGCTGATGACCAGCTCGGCGTATCCGAGCGATTATGCAAACGCTCATTCGCTCGGCGCGGTCGTTTGCATCGCGAAGCCCTATCGCCAGGAGCGGCTCGGCCACGTGGTGCGATTGCTCGCGCCCACCCGACAGGCCCGAGAGCAGGCAGCGCCCGCGCGTCCCGGCGACGCGTCACGCAAAATCCGAAGCGGAAACGCGAAGCCCATCAGCTACACGCCGAATATCCGCTTCCGCCCGAGCTGGTAAAACTCGCGATCGCCAGTTTCATAGCGATGCAATCCGCCTCCGCGGGAAATATTTGCTGTTGTTGTAGGGCTCCCAGGGGAGAAAGAATCCTGACGCGGGGACACTGTTAACCGTGTGGACGCACGAAACCGTCTCCACGCCGTATGCCCCCACCATTCCCGGTAAAATAGGCACATGAACTGCCCCAAGTGCAGCGCCGAGGCTCGCGACATCGCGCGATTCTGTCCGCGGTGCCATGCCACGCTGCGCTACGAATGTCCTTCATGCAAACATGAGCAGCGACACGGCGGCCAGTGCGAGAAATGCGGCGTTGATTTCCTGAAATATATCAACGCCGTTGTCGCGGGAAAGAAAATCGAGGCGGACGCGGCTCACGAACGACTGGAACAGCGCTCGAGCCTGATGAAGAATATGCTTTTCGTGCCGTTTACGCTGGGGATTCCCCTGATTCGCAGCCTGTTGCTTGGGTCGCGAAAGGACCGCCGAACCTAACTGCCGCGCATTGAAAGATCTCGACGGCGGGTACATCCCTGTGCCCGAAAACTCCGTGCCAATCGGTCGCTGGACCTCGCAATACCAACAGTCGAAAATCCCTTCGGCCACACCCACCCATCGAATCGTGCGCCGCTAATCCTCGCCACCCAAGAAACTCACGTTGAAAGGTCTTAGGAGTTCGCTCCACTCCGGCCGACGCAACGCTTGGCGTCCGATGTGTTCGAAATCCGCCACGCAGTCGCACGCGCGTGCCCGTTCCGGCCGCCACAGATATCCCGCTGGTGGCTTCTCGAAATCGAGCGACCGCACTGAGCCAGTTGAGTCCGCGAGGCATTCGCGCAAACCGTGATACCGCCCACAGACGCATGATTCCACGCGGATTTGGCATCACTTGGTGCGTGGCTTTGGGTGCGCCCCGCAACATTGCGTATGCCGTACGCGGAATTGCGGCCACCCTTTGGAAATTCCCTCGCCCTGGTGATGCGCTCGACGATGCCGGTCGGGCTTCGGTCTCGATCTAACCTTGTCGCCGCAGCATGCGCATCCAGCGCTCCAGCGTGCGGCCATTCATTCCAGTTTCTTCCTCGATTTCCCGATCGCTGATTGACGCGCGCGCCAAGGCCCAGCCCAGGACGCCTTGCCGGTGAGTCTGCCGCGGCACGAGCCCCCTAGAGCCACACAGCGGAGTCCATGGGCCGACGGTGCTGCACTCCAAAACCACGCCGCGCAATCCCGCGATATAGTCTTTACCTCTTATCACTGGGGCGCCGCTCGCAGAATGAAAACGAAGAACGGAGGCACTGGCCCTGAAGGTCTCGCGCACCAGGAATCGCGAGGTGATGGCGAACTTCTAAAGCCAAGGCGATAGGGCCTCGATCCTGCAAATTCCAGCGATGAAGACCATTTTCCTCATCCATCGCATGGCGAGAAATTTCTCGGGAGCGAAGGCGGGTGCGGACGCGGCCGCAAATTCGCCAGTGACGAGTTCCACGGGCACAACGAGGAACGCGATCAGGATGCGCGAGTTCGAGGCGGCCAAGGTTCCAAGAGTTGTTCCTTGCGATAAATCATTGCGTTGATATCGTACGGGGCGAGATCAATACTGTGTCCGTGTGTTATGGCGTCGGTGGGGCATGCCTCGACGCAATAGCCGCAAAAAATGCAGCGAGAATAGTCAATGTTGTAGACGCTGGCGTAGCGCTCTCCCGCGGAAATGCGCTGCGCGTCAGTGTTTTCCGCAGCTTCGATGTAAATACAATTCGCAGGGCAAGCAGCGGCGCACAAGAAGCAGCCTACGCATTTCTCGAATCCGTTTTCGTCGCGCTGCAAGACGTGGATACCACGATAGCGGGGCTGGACGCTGGCCGGAACGTCCGGATAGCTTTCCGTCGTCGTCTTCTTAAACATTGTGCGAAACGTGACGCTGAAGCCTTTCACGAGCGTCACGAATACTTCGCCGACTTCTCTTACGATCGATGCCATGAGTCACTCACTTTAGCAAATATTAGGGTCCGGCGCTTCTGCCATTTCTGTGGCTGAACCGTCCCTCAGCGGCTGAAGCCACGGTCCCATCGAACAGCGGCGGCACGACAGAGGTCGGGCCCTGATAAGGAACCTTCGCCATTACGTAATTCATTACTCACCAGGCGGCGCGACCGGGGCTGTTTCTGGAAGCTTTCCCCTCCCGATCATCGCGGAAATGATCTGGCGGCCGTGGAAGCGGCCATTCTCGATGAAGATGTCGGACGTTTTCAGGCCGCCGACGACGACACCTGCGACATAGATCCCGGGGACGTTGGTTTCGAGGCTGTCGGGATTGGCTTCCGGGCGACGAGTCTCGGGATCGAGGCGGATTCCCTGCTGCTCGAGAAAATCGAAGTCCGGGTGGTAGCCGGTCATGGCAAAGACCTGCGTCGCGGGGATGCATTTTTCGGGGCCGGAATTTCTCACCCACACCTTCCCCGGCTCGATGCGCGTAACGCTCGTTGAGAACATCGCGTGGATTTCGCCAGCGCGAATGCGGTTTTCGATGTCAGGCTTGACCCAATATTTCAGGGTCTTGCCCATCTCGGGCTGGCGATGAACGAGCGTGACGCGCGCGCCGCCGCGAAAAAGATCAAGCGCGGCTTCGGCGGCCGAATTCTTTCCGCCGATGACGACGACGTCCTGATTCCAGTAAGGATGGGCATCGGTGAAATAGTGCGAGACGTGCGGCAGATCTTCACCGGGAATTTCCAGCGGGTTCGGGCGGTCATAGTAGCCAGTAGCAATGATGATTTTCTTGCCGTGATGTTGATGCCGGGCGCCGGCCTCACAGAACGTATCCACGACGAATGCGTCGTCTTGGCCGTGGATTTTCTCGGCGCGCTCGTAGAGGCGCGTTTCGAGGCCGTAGTGCTCCACGGCGCGACGGTAATATTTCAGAGCTTCGGAGCGGGTTGGTTTGCCGCCGGTGGTTGTCATCGGCAAATCGCCGATCTCCATGCGCTCGGGCGTGGTGAAGAAAAGCATGTTGGTCGGGTAGTGGTAAAGCGAGGAGCAGAGGGCGCCCTTGTCGACGACCAAGGGGCGCATCCCGGCGCGAGTGGCCTCGATGGCGCAGGCCAAGCCCGTGGGCCCAGCGCCGATGCAGATCAAGTCGTAGAGGTCGCCGGTGGTCGCCTGGGAGCTCCTAATTTCGGTCATGCGGCCCCGCCGATTTGGGTGTCACTTGGTGAGCGTGCCAACCTTGTGTTTTCAGCGAGCAAGCGACAAATTCACTTCGCACCGTGCGTTGAGCCAACGTGTCACAGACTGACCAGGGCCAGTGTCGTATGGGGAAAGAAACCCAAGGGCCGCACACACGTCGTCGCGGCGCGGAGGACCCGGCTCGGGTCGAGCGTTCGCTCAAATTCTCGCTCACGATCTTCACGTAACCATCTTAGTACACGGGAGCGGGAGTGCAAGCCTGGATCCCTGTGTACCCTGGGAGGCGCCAGTCCTTCCAAGGATCGTCGAATGGATGTCCAACCGATACAGTAAGTTCCGAATCGACAAAGGCGGCCACGCCATTTTCTTAACTGTCCGCCGTTAGTCACCTCATTCAGGGCGGGACAGGTTCCGGCCGCCACAACAGAACCAACAAGGTGCGGCCTGACAATCGTCGTCCGATTCGCACGACGGCATGGCATGATGAGCGGCGCCTTTAATTTCCGGCGAGGGTGAGCGATGAGCACATACGTTTTGGTTCACGGCGCGTGGCACGGGAGCTGGTGCTGGAAACGAGTTCGCAAAGCTCTCCAGGAGCAAGGGCACGAAGTGTTCACGCCGACACTGACGGGCGTGGGCGAGCGTTCGCATCTGCTATCGCAGCAGGTCAATCTCGAGACGCACATCCTCGACGTAGTGAACTTGATTCGCTGGGAGGAGCTTTCGAACGTCGTGCTCTGCGGACACTCGTACGGCGGTGTGGTGGTCAGAGGCGCGGCGGACCGAATCCCGGAACGAATCGCCGCGCTCGTCTACCTGGACGCGTTCCTACCAGAGAATGGGCAAAGCCTGCATGACACCCTTCCGCTGGCACAGCAGGATGTGCAGCGCGAGGGCGCGAGAACTCAAGGCGATGGGTGGAAAGTGCCGCCAATTGCCGCCAAGACGTTCAACGTAAATGCCAAGGATGCGGCGTGGATGGACCGCCAGTGCACGACGCAGCCGCTGGCGACCTTTGACGAGCCGCTGCGGCTGCGCGGAGGCATTGACGCAGTGAAAAATGTCACGTTCATACTGGCGACCGAATTCGACGGATCGCCATTTCCGCAATTTTACGACCTGGCGAAGAGCAAGGGCTGGAAAACGCTGAGCATGGCTTGCGGCCACGACGTGATGCTGGACATGCCAGCGGAATTGACTGCGGCGCTGGTGAATGCGGCGCCGCGTTGACGACTAGGCCACCGGCAAGAGGGCGTTCACAAGTTCGGCGGCGAAGGATTCCAGCTCGGCGGTGCGTTCGGGGCTGGCCTCGAGCTTGTCTTTTTTTCGGACGAACCAGCGGCCATCGGATTGGATCGTGCGAGCGCTCAGCCCCCCAGCGACGAGGTAGGATGGCTCGCCATAGAGGGTGAAACCGTCCGGGCCGGCGGGAACAAGCAGTGCACCGCAGTTCCCTCTTCGGACGCCGACGTGGCTCTCGTACATCGGAAACGCAACGATTTCGAAACCGCCGTGCTGGAGACGATTGAGAATCGCGAGTTGCTGGGAAGTCAGTTCCATGGCGAGGCTAGGATAGCAGTTTCGAGTTGAGACTTCAGGGCCAAACCCAGAACGCCGGAGGGCGCAGAGGATGCGCGGAAGGGCAAACGGCCGGTGCACTCCGGACGAAGGCGTGATAACGCCGAGACGGCTTCGGTGGTAAGATTCCGGCGCTTCACTGAGGTGAGATACCGATGATGCGACAAATGTGTCTGGCTAGTTTGCTACTGCTAGTTCCCGGCGTGGCGCTCGCGCAACAACAGCCGGACTTCTCGAAGGCGGAGATTAAAGTCCAGAAAGTGTCCGGGAACATCTACATGCTGCAGGGCGCGGGCGGCAATATCGCGGCGTCACTGGGCGATGACGGGATTTTGATTGTGGACACGGAGTATTCGCCGCTGGCGGACAAGATTCAGGCGGCGCTGAAGGGCATCGGCATCACCGACAAGCCGGTGCGGTTCGCGATTGACACCCACTACCACAGCGACCACACCGATGGAAACGCGGCATGGGGCGCGCGCGGAGTTGTGATCATATCGAATGAGAATTTAAGGAAGCGCCTGGAGGAAGGCAGCGCCATCGGTAACGGCCCTGGCGGAGCCATCAACCTCAAGCAGCCTCCTCAGCCGCTGGTGGCGCTGCCGATCGTCACGTATGACGATCGGATCACGCTGCACCTGAACGGCGAGGAAATTCGGGCGATGCATTTTCCAGCGGCGCACACCGACGGCGACTCAGTCGTTTATTTTGCCAAAAACAATGTGGTGCATATGGGAGACGAGTACATTCGCTACGGCTTTCCTTTTGTTGACCTGAACGGCGGCGGAAGTGTGCAGGGAATGATCGCCGCGTGCGAGAAGGTGGCGGCAACGATTCCGGCGGACGCGAAGGTGATCCCCGGTCACGGCGAACTCGCGACCATGGATGACCTCCGCGAATTTACGAAGATGATGAAGGACACCCTGGCCGTGGAGCAGAAGGCCATGGCGGAACACAAAACCGTTGAACAGATGAAGAGCGAAAAGATCATGGCGCCATGGCAGAAGTATTCCGGGACGTTCGTTAGCTCGGACGCATGGATTGAGACGATTTACAATTCTCTCAATGCCGCGTCGCCAAGACACAACTAAGGCTGCGACGGGCAGACGGACATTTCCGCTAGGCTCGACAATGCCTGATGTTGAGGTATTTGCGTTCCTCGTGGTTCCCAACTGAACTCTGGCGCGTCTAACAGCGTGAGAAAGACGAATGCCAACCACACGAAAGCCGGCACATCGTCTGGTCCGGAGGCACACATGAAGCGACTTCTTCTCGTCGGTGCGGCGGTACTTCTGTGCGCGGCGCTGGGACGTGCGGTAGCCACCGACCAGAAAGCGGGCGATCCGAAACCCCAATATTCGGGCGATAAGCTCGTGCGACCGGAGGGGTACCGCGAGTGGATCTACCTCTCGTCCGGGCTGGGTATGAACTACAATCCGGCGCCGGGAAGCCACGAAATGTTTACGAACATCTTCGTGCCGCAGTGGGCTTATCGCCAGTTTGTCGCCAGCGGTAAATGGCCGGACAAAACATGGTTCGTGCTCGAAGAGCGCGGCCAGGAGACGAAAGGCTCGATTAACAAGACCGGGCACTTTCAGACGGACTTGATGGGTCTGGCAGTCGAGGTGAAAGACAAGAGCCGGTTCCCCGATACGTGGGCGTATTTTGGGTTCGGAGGCGACGACAAGACCGCAGACGCGAGTCCAAAGGCAGCGTGCTGGCAATGCCACGACGATCATGCCGCCGTTGAACACAGCTTCGTGCAGTTTTATCCGACGCTGAAACCCATCGCGCAGAAGTTCGGGACCTACAAGCAGCAGCCGGAAGCAATTCCGGCCAATCAGTAACGGAACTGCGGAAAACCAACGGCGAGATGCCGGCGGTACACAGAACTTCTTCGTCGCTACCTTATTGCCGAAAACCCAGCCCTTCCCATTCACGCACATCTCAGCGTGATTGGCGGCGGGCGGAGTGATACCCTACCTGGCGATTGAATCCCTTTGTGCGCGAGCCGTGAGTGTGCGGCGACTCGACGAGGAGAGGACTGCATGCGCAGACGCGATTTTCTGGCTGTGCCGGTGGCGCTGGGAGGATGGGTAGCGATGTCTGGCACGGAAATCACTGATTCGATGGCGATGGCGGCGCAGTCACACGCGACTGGCGCGAGTCCGCTGGGTGTGAAGGCGCTGGTATTCGACACATTCGGGACGGTGGTGGATTGGCGCGGTTCGATTATTCGCGAGGCGACAGAATGGGAGCAAGCGAAGACTCTGCAGATTGACTGGGGCAAATTCGCTGATCAATGGCGGGCGGGGTACGGTCCGTCAATGGACAAGGTCCGCAAGGGCGCGCTGCCATGGATGAAGCTCGACGACCTGCACCGACTGATCCTGGATGATTTGCTGAAGCAGTACAATATCACGGGGCTGAGCGAAGTGGAAAAGTGGCATTGGAATACCGTGTGGCATCGGCTGAGCGGTTGGCCGGATGCGGTCGAGGGGCTGACGCGACTGAAAAAGAATTTCGTGATTGCGACGCTATCGAACGGCAATGTTTCGTTGCTCGTGGAGATGGCGAAATTCGCGGGGCTGCCGTGGGACACCGTATTCGGATCGGATCTCTTTCACCACTTTAAGCCGGACCGCGAAGTGTATCTGGGCGCAGTGGACCTGCTCGGCTATAAGGCCAGCGAGGTGATGATGGTGGCAGCGCATCCGTTGGATCTGAATGCGGCGAAAGCCCTGGGCCTGAAGGCGGGTTACGTCCCGCGTCCGCTCGAAGGCGGGCCCGATAGGAAGCCTACGCCGCCTACGGCAGAGGCGCTGGCTCAGTTTGACGTGGTGGCTGCGGATTTTGTGGAGCTGTCCGCGAAGCTTTCCTAGATCAGAAGCAACACAGCGGGAAACCCGCAGCAGCAGCCTTCCGAGACGTAGGGGGCGGCTTGCCTAGCATTTGCGTCGGGCACACGGTCCCCAAACATCGGGTTCGCGCCCCCAACGAAGCCGGCGTTGTTGGTGCGATCGAATTACGCGGCGGAGGATGATCGCGAGCCGGACTCGATGCGGCGCAGGACCGTGCGCAGGGCGGCGGCAAGCTCTTCGTCGCTGACGTGACTCTTGCGGAACTGAAGGCGCACGCGGAACGCGCCATCCTCGGACTGGAAGTCGAAGTTGAAGGGTTGCGGCCGGGGCGCGGATTCGGTTTCATCCTTGCGCGCTCGACGGGCTTCATCACGCGTCAATCCGCCCTGCACGATCCGCTGAACCATCTCGCGCATCTTTTTCTCGCTCGGCTGTCGAGAAACCTGAAGCAGCAGCGACTTCGAAGCAACACCCTTCTCGACGCATGCGCGGCGGACATCGTCCGGAATCACACGAAGCGACATGGTTTCGGTGACGGACGAACGCGCGCGGCCGATTTTCTTGGCAATGTCGTCGTGGGTGTAATCGAACTGATCGGCCAAGCGCTGCAGGCCGTCGGCCTCCTCAAACGGCGTGAGATCCTTACGCTGAAGATTTTCGATCAGCGCCAACTCGAGAGTTTCCGCGTCGTCGGCGATTTTCTCAATGCACGGCAACTCGTGCAGACCGGCGGCTTGCGACGCGTGGAAGCGGCGCTCGCCGGAGATAATGTAATACATATCTTCGCGCGGCATGTAGCGAACCAGCAGCGGCTCTAACACACCCTTTTCGCGTATGGAATCGGACAATTCGCGGACATCGCCGATATTCTTGCGCGGCTGATCGGGGTTGGGCCGAATCTTGTCAATCGGGATCATGCGCCCGATGGACGCGCCACTAAAGCTGGTCAGCGTTTCAACGTAATGCGCGTCATGCCGCATCTTGAGAGTGACGGGCAACCCGATCCTCTTCGACACGTTGTAATACCTCCTGTGCGAGCTTTTTGTATTCCTCAGCGCCGGAAGACTTTGGCGCGTACGTGAAAATAGTTTCTTTGTACGCCGGGCTTTCCTCGAGGCGAACGTTCTTGCTGATGCGCGTCTTGAACAGCGCGTTCCCGAACGTAGCGCGAATCTGTTCATGCGTATCGCGCGAGATGTTGGTGCGCTTATCGAAGAGAGTGATGACCACGCCGAGAACTTTCAGCGCGGGGTTGGGCCGGGCGCGAATTCGTCCGTAGGTTTCGAGCAGGTCGTCGGTGCCCTCGATGGCGAAATAGGCCGCTTGAATCGGAACGAGCAAATGTGTCGAAGCCACGAGCGCGTTGACGGTGAGAATACCGAGCGCCGGCGGAGTATCGAGGACGATGTAGTCGTAATTTTTCAGGATTGGTGCGAGGGCGTCTTTTAGTTTAAATGGCGCATCGAAGGCACCGGCGAGCTGCTGCTCTAGTCTGGCGAGCGCAAGGCGCGCGGGCGCGACGTGGAGATTCGGATCCTTGGTCGGGCGGATAATTTTCGCCATTTCGGTGGGATGCTCGGCAAAAATGTCGTACATCGTGCTCTGAATTTCGTCCGACGAGAAAAAAGCGATGGTGGCGTTGGATTGCGGGTCGAGATCAATGAGAAGGGTTCGCTTCTTCTTAACCGCGAGCGCGGCGGCCAAGTTGATGGATGTAGTGGTCTTCCCAACGCCGCCCTTTTGATTGGCAATAGACAGGACGCAGGTCAAACCGATGGCCCTCACTCCCCGGATGGCAACCGCAGGCCTATATGTGGAGCCCGGTAGCCCCTTCGCCACTACGACTAGCGCCCACTCTACCCATTGTGGCGTGACCAACGCAAGGGAAATTTGAAATTTCGGCTGACGCCGGCGTGATTTTCGGCGAGCTTTGACGCGGGGGATGGACTTGCTACACTCCAGCGCGAGAAAACGGGCGTGGGAAGGTGAGATGGCGAACGGCGAAACTGAAATTCCAGCATCGCAGGCGATGAGCCCGACTGTCCGTGTCACGCCGGTTGCCCCGGTCTGGCACACGATTCTATTCGTAGCGATTTTGCTGGGCTTGGCGGTGCTGCAAGGGCAGCCGCAGCTTGCAAAAGGGGCACAACTGCCGAGCCGCATAACCCTGTACCTTTTGACGGTTGCCTACGAATTCTTTCTGCTCGGTTACGTGTGGCTGCTTGGACTGAGGCTACGCAGAGTTTCGCTTGGCGAAATCATCGGCGGAAAATGGATGCGCTGGCGGGACTTCTGGCGCGACGTGGGGATCGCCCTGCTCTTCTGGATCGTCGTTGGCGCGGCGCTGGTGGTACTCTCCCTGTCGCTGCACTTCAGCGGGATGGAAGCGGCGAAATTCCTGTTGCCGCAAACTAGCCTGGAACTCACCTTGTTTTTGGTGCTGGTTTGCTCGGCGGGATTTTGCGAAGAGGTAATTTTTCGCGGCTACTTGCAGCGCCAGTTCACGGCCTGGACGGGAAACGTACCGGCGGGAATTGCGCTACAGGCGGTGGTATTTGGCGGCGCGCACCTGTATCAGGGCGGAAAGGCTGTGGTTGTGATTTCGGTTTACGGCGCGATGTTCGGAATTCTTGCTGCGATGCGGAAAAGCCTGCGCCCAGGGATTATGCAACATTCGGCGCAAGACGCGATGTCGGGGATTGCAGGGCTCTTTCTTAGGAAATACAAATACCTACAGATCATTAAGTTTTGACGAGCGAGTGCGTAGGTGCGGTTGAAGTAGTTAGTGCGGGACCGGCGCACTGTCCTTAAATGTGATCGCGATCAAGTGACCGCCGCGATCGGGCGCGGTCTTGAAGACGGGTTTGGATCCGGCGGGAATCCAGAGCTCTCCACCTCGCAGCGCATTCGCGGAATCGACCCCAGAGATACCCGTAATTCTGACGTCTGTTAGTCCCGCGATTAGCATGTCCACGCCATCATTGAGAGCAGCAGTCGTGGTCGCGGGTTCGACTTCCCAGGACTCGACGAGAATCTCGTCTGTCTCGAACAGCGGTGCATGTCTCGATGGATTTGTAGCGGTCAAGTCGGGCAGGTTGCAGATTTCTCGCGGCTGGTCGCGAAGGACTCCCGAACAACGATTGCGCACAGTTCCCTGCGGCCGCACTAATTCGATGGCCACGTTGCGCAACGTCGCGTCACCAGAATTGGTGACTGCATGCGAGAAATTCCCTGCAGCATAGCCGACGCGCGCGAAGATCGGCGCACTCGCCGCACCAGAACCTCCCAAGGCAGAAGGGTTGGTGTCAGACCCTCCCGGTGGAACCGAGATGTACGGCAAATCGTGATGGTGGAACAGGGTGGTCTCGTGCGCCGGAATTTCGACGAAGAAGATGTGTACGTAGGAATTCTCGAACACCAGGTGATGATGCCCTTCGTCGCGCATAGCAATGGCCGGCGCGGAAGACAGCGTAGAGGTTTGGGCCCGAAGCGAAACCGCTCCGAGAAAGGCTACGGCGAAAACACAGAGAGCCCGCCGCTGAGTAGAAAGGTAAATCACATGCGGCCTTACATCTTGTAGCGGCCGAGATCGTCGTCGTTCAAACCCTCGAGCCATTTGCGCAACTCTTCGTTGGAACTTTTTTCGGAAACCACGCCGGACTTGGTCGAATTCTTCAACACCTGATCTTCGACGAAGATGGGGCAGTCGAGGCGCAAGGCGAGCGCCAGCGCATCACTGGGACGCGAATCCATGGACATGGTCTGACCGTCGCGCTCCATCCAGATCAAGGCGTAGAAGGTATCCTCTCTCAAATCCGAGACGACTACTTTTTGGACGTGTACGTCGAGGCCGATGAGGACATTCTTGAGAAGATCGTGCGTCTGCGGCCGAGGCGCCTCGATTTTTTCAATTTCGCGAGCGATGGCCTGTGCTTCCGGCACCCCTACCCAGATAGGCAGGACGCCGGTGCCACGAGTTTCCTGCAGGACCACTACGGGAGTGTTGGTTGCGGGGTCCATCATCAGGCCCCGAATTTTCACTTCGAGTTCCATGGTGGCCTCCGGTGCGTCAGATTAGTTGCTCGCCAACGAGACTGAATGGCGCGGCGCGCGTGACTCGCGCCCGTACATATTCTCCCAGAAGATTTTGACGCGGCGAAGTGAAATTAACGATTAGGTTGCTCGTGGTGCGTCCAGCCCACTGCCCTCGCGCGGCGTGGTGAGTGTCCACAAGGAGTTCGAACGTCTCGCCGACCAATTTGTTGTTACGCTCGATCTGAATTTGGCGCTGGCGATCCTGCAGAACTGCGAGCCGACGCGACTTCTCTTCCTCCCGGATTGCGTCGGGCAAGGTCGAAGCCGACGTATTTGGGCGCGGCGAATAGGTGAACGCGTACACGCCGTCGTAACCAACCGCATCGAGCAGAGTGACGGACTCCTCGAAGTCTCTGTCGGCTTCGCCGGGAAAGCCAACGATGATATCGGTGGTCACGCTGATGGGGCGCTGCGCTGCGCGAATCCAGGAAATCTTCTCGAGATACTCATCACGCGTATACGTGCGCCGCATCGCGCAGAGAATCCGAGTGGAGCCTGACTGCACGGGCAGATGGATGTGATCGCAAAGCGCTGGCGTGGAGTCAATCGCATCCACAATCTCGCGATGAAAATCGTTGGGGTGCGAGGTGGTGAACCGCACGCGGCGAATTCCCTCGACTGCCGCGACTTCGCGAAGCAACTCGACAAAACTTAGCTTGCGCGACGACGGATCGCGGTAGGAATTCACTGTCTGACCCAGCAGCTGAATTTCGGTGTAGCCGGCCTCCACCAGGCGGCGCGCCTCGGAAAGCACGGCCTCGCTAGGGCGGCTGCGCTCCGGACCGCGGGTATGGGGTACCACACAATACGAACAAGCGTAATCGCAGCCCTCGATGATGGTTACGTAAGCGCGAAGCGGATTGTCGCGCCGAGTAATTTCGGTCTCGAATGTTTCGTCCGTATCGAGATCGAGGCCCATCACTCGACGGCCACCGGCCTCAAGCTCCGCCACCATCTGCGGAAGTTTTCGGTAGCTTGCTGAACCGCAAACGAAACTAACCCACGGCGCGCGCTCGAAAATGTCCTCGCCCTCCTGCTGGGCAAGGCACCCGATCACGCCGATGATCTTGCCGTCCGCGATGCCCCGCCATGCGCCCAGGCGCGAGAAAACCTTCTGCGCAGCCTTTTCGCGGATCGAACAGGTGTTGTAGAGCATTACGTCCGCTTCCGCGATGCTTGGCGCCGCGCGATAGCCGCGAGCGAGAAACACTCCAGCTACTTTCTCGGCGTCGTGGACGTTCATCTGGCAGCCAAACGTTTCAATGAAGAAGGATTTACCGTTGCCTGCCGACGGTCCGATCCCCGTCAATTCGCGCGCGACATTTTCGGCGCCCGTCAAATCACCGAGTCTGATGTCAAAATCCTTGTTCATGGCTAATATCGCAGTCTAGCATAAGGCCATTCGAGTTCATCGGTGACGCCGCATAAGCGATCGGCGCCGGTCGCAGGACCTTTGACACTTGGCCCTAACGGAAGGCTTTTCGTGAACGCTCGGCGGGGGCGCGCTTCAAACGCTCTGCACCGCATGCCTCTGCGTTTTCGCGGTCCCCATTGCACACATGTCCACCGAGCAATCCGAAATCAACAAACTCGCCGCGAATTTTGCCGGCGCAATTCGCGATGCGACGATTGAGAGTACGACGGAGTCGATCGTTCGGTTAGCTGATTCTCAAGAGCTTCATGGTCTACCGTTGCAGACCGACAGATGGATGATGCGGCGGATCGTGACGTCACCCGAGTTGTCACAGCCCGGCGTGCGAACTTCCCACTGATTGTAAACCCGGAAACTTGGACGCGGCCAGGTTCCATCTCCTCGGCCGACGAAGAGTCCAAAATCGTCGATCTCAACCATCGAAAGGGAGGGAACGTCGGGCCCTATGCATCTGTGGTCCACGTGCGGATTATACGGATGGTGCGGAGTTGAAAAGACTTAAGGGCAGACTTCGCTGAACGTTTTGGTGAGCAAGGAGGTGACCCGCTCAAGATTGTCGCTCTTAACGGACTCGACTGCGGCGTAAGCCAGCCTGCGATGGCGGCCGTGGCTAGGTGGAAGCTAGAGCCGGCCGCGACAGTGGATGGTACGCCTGCTGCCGTCTGCCAACAGATCCCAGTCACATTTCAACTTTATTCGCGATCTACCAGCCCAAAATATACGCGAACATGAGCGGCGCGACGATCGTGGCGTCCGATTCAATGACGAAGCGCGGCGTCTCCACGCCGAGCTTGCCCCAGGTGATTTTCTCGTTGGGGACGGCGCCGGAATAGGAGCCGTAGCTCGTGGTCGAGTCGCTGATCTGGCAGAAATAGGCCCAGAGCGGAACATTGGGACGCTTCAAATCCTGGTGAAGCATCGGGACGACGCAGATGGGAAAGTCGCCAGCGATGCCGCCGCCGATCTGGTAGAAGCCCAGCGGCGTTTTGGTGGCTGTCTCGGTATACCAGTTGGCCAACTCCATCATATACTCGATCCCGCCGCGAATGGTGGTCGCGGTTTTTACATTGCCGCCGATGACTTGCGCCGCGAACATGTTTCCGAGTGTGGAGTCCTCCCAGCCCGGAACGAACATAGGCAGATTTTTTTCGGCCGCGGCCATCATCCAACTGTCTTTGGGATCGATCTGGTAAAACTGCTTTAGTCTCCCCGAGAGAAGGACCTTGAACAGGAATTCGTGCGGAAAGAACCGCTGCGAGGATTTGTCGGCAGCGTACCAGTCCTCCATAATCGCGCGCTCGATGCGGCGCATGGCTTCTTCTTCGGGGATGCAAGTGTCGGTGACGCGATTCAGGTGATGTTCGAGGAGCTCGACCTCCTGCGCAGGCGAGAGGTGGCGGTAGTGGGGCACGCGCTTGTAGTGATCGTGCGCGACGAGATTGTAAACGTCTTCTTCGAGATTGGCACCGGTGCAGCAAATTCCGTGAATTTTACCCTGGCGAATCATTTCGGCAAGCGATAGGCCGAGCTCCGCCGTGCTCATTGCGCCCGCGAGTGTGACAAACATCTTGCCGCCGCTGGAGAGATGCTTCACGTAGGCATCGGAGGCGTCAATCACGACGGCCGCATTGAAATGGCGATAGTGGTGCTTCACGAAGGACGTGATGGGACTTCCCGATCGTGTCTCAGGCGCGCTCATGGAATCTCCTTGGGCCAGAATTCAAGTGGAAAACACCCGTAACGGGTGAGCGTTCGCGTGACGAGATGCGGCTAAAAGTAACTCGCCGTGTAGTTTAACAGCCGGAAGAATTTATGCGGTGCGACATGAAATTGAGATGAAGCGCGACAAACTTCGTGAGTCACGAGGAATAAATAACACAGATGCAGGGGAACTGACTACGAAATTCTCGCGGCGATTGGCGGTTATCGGTGTGTCGTTTGAGGCAGCCTAAATCTTTCGCACAGCGTCTGATAAGTTTGAATCTGCTGATTGCGTGTGCTACGGTAGTTTTGCCTGGCAAATTTCGTTCTTTCAAGGGGGAAACAATTTCTGGCCTGGCGCTGCTACTTTTTGCCAGCCCTCTCACTCTTCTGGAACAGACGAGTGGGGTGGCGAGAGTCATCCTCGGAATCCTTCTGTTGCTCTCGATTTTCTCGTGGGCGTTAATTCTCCAAAAATACTCCCAGCTTGGCGGGCTCGAAGGTAAGACGTCGAAGTTTCTACAAATGTTTCGCGCAGGCCGCGGCCTTTCCGATCCAAATACTTTGCGCGCGGGCGTGGGCGGCACGCCGCTAATTTCCGTGTATGCAGCGGGATATCGCGAACTGGAATCGCAGATCGGCGGCGCAAATCCTCGAGCGGCGGCGGCCGCAACTGGCAAGTTGAGGAATGCGAGCGCAGTCGGAGTCGAAATGCAGGTGGCGGCGGGAGAAGAGGTTCGCCGCCTTGAAAAAGGAATGTCGTCGTTGGCGACGATCGCATCGGTTTCGCCGTTCATTGGATTATTTGGCACGGTTTGGGGCGTGATGGACGCGTTTGCCGGATTGGGCGACGCCGGTGCCGCCAGTCTTCGCGCAGTAGCGCCGGGTATTGCAGAGGCTTTGGTCACGACGGCCGCGGGCCTTTTCGCCGCGATTCCGGCGCTGATCGCATACAACCACTATCTTCACGGGATCCGCGGCGTTGCATCGCGGATGAACGATTTCTCTGCGGAATTCGTATCGAAAGTTGAGACGCTATACAACTCGTAGATTACTGCCATGCCGTCCATCGAACGCCAGACCGGGACTTCGCTCTCCGAAATCAACATGGTGCCGTTTATTGACGTGGTGCTCGTGCTGTTGATTATCTTCATGATCACGGCGCCAATCCTGCAGTCCGGCATCGAGGTGGATGTGCCGAAAACAAAGACAGTGAAGGAATTGACCGAGGTGCGGATGGTCGTGACCATTGACCGCGGGCAGCGCGTGTATCTGAACGATAAGCCGGTGAACATACACGATATCGGCCAGCAGGTTGTGGCGCAGTCCCCCGATCCGAAAAAACAAGCCGTCTATGTACGCTGCGATGAAAGCGTTCCGTTTGGAAGCTGGGCGACGGTAGTTGACGCGCTGCGGCAGGCGGGAATCCAAAATGTGAGCGTGGTAACGCAGCCGCTTAGCGAGCGGCCTACAGCCCAGTGATATGACAACGCTCGCCGCAACTCGACAGAATGATCTGCTCAAGCCTTTTATCCAGATTTCGCTCATCGTTCATTTAACGTTTTGCGTGCTGGCGGTGCTCTATTCGTATTTCTACGGCAGGCAGGCGGATTGGGGCGGCCCGGGAGGCTCGATCAGCGTTGGACTTGTCGGCAATGTGCCAGCGATTCCGCTTCCCCGCCCGGATGTCGTGTCGCCCAATCGCGTGGTGGATGAATCGAAGGGGCTTTTCAAATCCGAGCCCGCGCCGCAGCCCAAGCCCGCACCCGAGGCCATTCCCATACCGAAATTCGAAAAAAACAAGCCGCCGAAATATGTTACGCGGCCGTCAAGGGTGCTCGAGAATCCCACTCCGCCACCTGAAAACGCGGTCCCCTACGGCGGAGGCGGCACGCCAACCGTGCCGACAACGTCATTTGCACTCGGCGCGGGAACGACGCAGGCTGGACTTGGATTTACAGGAGCGGCCGGGGGAGATTTTGGCTCACGGTTTTCGTGGTACGTCGAGGCGGTGCAACGGCGCATCAGCGGCAATTGGCTTGCTTCAACGGTGGACCCAAGCGTGGTTACCGCGCCGCGGGTAATCGTCACATTCACGATTCTGCGCGACGGCTCCGTCACAAATATTCAGATGACGCAGCGAAGCAACAATAGTTCCGTGGACACCTCGGCGACTCGCGCGGTGCAGGACTCCAGTCCGCTTGCGCGACTGCCTGCCGAATATTCCGGATCCAGCGTGAACGTGGAATTCTGGTTCGACTTTCACCGATGATTGAGACGGCTACGGAGACATCGAAACAGGGCGAAGACGGAGACAATTCATGGAAGCTGAAATGACCGATATTCGTGCGAAGTCATCGAGCGATTGGCGAAACAGCATTCATAAGAGGTGTGCCTTGGCGAGACGGATGTTTACACCGCTGTCATTTTCGAAGTTTATCCTCGTGTTGGTTTTTGCCGTGTCCTCATCGGCCCTGCCCTCGGCAGCTCAGGACTGGTTCAAGACGGGCACTGGACTGGGAGTCACGAAGGCGCGTCTCGCGCTGCCCGATACGGCGACGCGTTCAACATTCGCGCAGCCGCTGCCCAAGACTTTTCACGATGTGGTGTGGGCGGACCTCGACTATTCGGGGATCGTGGACATGGTCAGCCCTAGCTTCTATCCAGTGCAGGTACCGGGCCAGCCGAGCGATCTGAAGGCGCAGGACTGGTCGGCCGCTCCCGCGAATGCTTACATGGTGGCATACGGCAATCTTTCGACCGATCCGTCGGGCGTCGCTTTCGCAGGATATCTCGCGGACGTGCACAATCCGACGGCGCCTCTCGCGCTGCAGAAAATCTACCGTGGCGCGGCGACGGACGCCGACGTGCGGCGGATGGCGCATCAGTTTGCAGACGACGTTATCGGCGTGCTGAGCGGCGGGCAGCCCGGCATTGCGCAAACCAGGATTGCCTATTCCAGCGCGCGTAACGGCAATAAGGAAATATGGGTGATGGACTACGACGGCGCGAATCAACAACAACTCACGCACTTGAAATCCATCGCGCTGACTCCGCGCTGGTCGCCCGACGCGACACGAATCGCATTCACGTGCTTTGCACCATACCGCAGCGTCACATCGGCACAAATCTGCATATACTCGACGGCATCAGACCGGTTGATTGCATTCCCACGGTATCGCGGAACCAATGGCTCACCGGCATGGTCGCCCGACGGCTCGGAGATTGCATTCATGTCGAGCCTGAACGGCGATCCAGAAATCTATGTCTCCGATGCGACTGGTACACATCTGCACCGCATCACGTTTGCGGCTGGCGTGAGCACTTCGCCGGCGTGGAATCCCAAGACGGGGAAGCAAATGGCATTCGTGAGCGATCGCGGAGGATCGCCGGTGCTCTATCTGGCGAATTCGGACGGATCCGATGTCGAGAAGCTGAATCTGCCGGACATGGGATACGTAATAGACCCGGCATGGTCACCAAATGGACAATTGCTGGCATTTAGCTGGCGACGTCCGAGCGGTAACTACGATATCTACGCTATGGATATCGTTAGCCGGCAATTAGTGGAGCTGACGAAGGACGCAGGACGCAACGAACGCCCCAGCTGGGCGCCCGACGGGCGGCATATTGTTTTCGAGTCCACGCGCACGGGAACACGGCAAATATGGTCCATGCTGGCCGATGGCAGCCAGGCGCGGCAGCTGACGTTCGAAGGGCAGAACGAATCGCCCAGTTGGTCGTCGAAATGACGGATCCGGCTCTTGTAAATGACTTAAGGCATATTACTGACAGTTCGGAGTAAATTCATTCACGGCGAAGCCGCAAAGCCCTCGCGACGGCGCCGAAGGAGGTAGTTCATGCACCATAGTACTTTTCGCAAGTTCACATTGCTCTTCGGCCTCGTAGCGCTGGTCGCCGTCGCTGGCGGCTGTAAGAAGAAGGTGGCGGCAACTCCGCCCGCGCCGCCTCCGGCTCCGGCGTTGCAGCCGACGGTGACGCTGAACGCTTCGCCCGCCACGATAAATTCCGGTCAGACGGTGACCCTCTCGTGGTCGTCTACAAATGCAACGGACCTAGACATCCAACCTGGCATCGGAAAAGTTGCGCCGCAAGGCTCGACTCCGGCGAATCCGGAGCAGTCCACAACGTACACGATTACAGCTACGGGCGCCGGCGGTAGCGCGACTGCAAGTGCGAGCGTCAGCGTGAATGCGTCCGCGCCAACAGCGGCCGCCCCGACGGCGCAGCCGAGCGTGAGCGATCTTTTCGAGCAGAACGTGAAGGACGCGTATTTCGAACTCGACAAGTCCGATCTTCGCGACGAAGCTCGCGCCGCACTGACCAAAGACGCGGAGTTCCTGCGGTCATATCCACAGGTTCACGTTTCGATCGAGGGTCATTGCGACGAGCGCGGCTCGACGGAATACAACCTGGGTCTCGGCCAACGGCGCGCGGAAGCGGCGAAGAATTATCTGATCTCACTCGGTATTCCGGCGGACCGAATGGAAACCACGAGTTGGGGCAAAGAGCGACCGTTCTGCACCGAGCACGACGAATCGTGCTGGCAGCAGAACCGCCGTGCGCACTTCGTTCTGGCACGCTAACAACCCGCCCGCGCTCGCGTCAGTGATGGAAATCGCTTTATCGTTGACGCGGGCCGGCGCAGCCGCGGCAGAACGAACGCCGCAGACCGGAAACGGTCAAGTTTCTCCAAGGAGGCATTCCCTTGCGCACACGATGGCTCGCGCTGGTACTTGCAGCGGTATTCTGCGGCGCACTCGGCGGGACGCTGTTCGCTCCTCAGCCTGCGGGCGCCGTCTCGAAAGAAATGATCGAGCTACAGCAGCAGGTGACGCAAATTTTGCAGGCTCAACAGGACCTGCGTAGTACGGTGGACGGCAATAACGCCGCGCTCAGGACGCTCGTGCAGCAGTCGCTCGACTCCGTGAACAGACTGGACGGCGAAATGGGCTCGCTGCAGAAGTCAGTGCAGGAGGTCCAGGCAAACACGGGCGCGCGCATGGACACGATGACCCAACAGACGCAGGGACTTTCCGACAATATGCAGGACGTGCAAGCGCGTGTGGCCAAGCTCTCGCAGCAATTGACCGACGTCCAAAACCTGCTCCAGAGCATTGATGCGAAGATTTCTGGCGGTTCCACGACGAGCCCGACCGCAATCAACCCGCCCAGCGGGAACCCGGATAGCAGCGCACCGCCGTCGGCCGGGCCAGCGCCGATTTCGGCGGACACACTTTATCAGAATGGACTACGGGACCTGACCGGGGGCAAGTACGATCTCGCGCGCCAGGAGTTTTCCGATTACATCAGGAATTTCCCTTCGAACGATCTAGCATCCAATGCGACGTTTTATCTCGGCGAAATCGCGTACGCGCAGAACGATTTCAAGGGAGCCATCACATCCTACGACAACGTGCTGGCGAACTATCCAAAGAGCTTCAAGCTGCCGGCTTCCCTATTGAAGAAGGCGATGGCCGAGCTAGAGATGGGAATGAAGGCGAGCGGAATACGCGACCTGCGAGAAGTTGACCGCCGCTTCGCCGGCTCGGATGAAGCAAAGCGCGCCCAGGCAAAGCTGCGCGAGCTTGGTGCGGCGCCCACGTCACGCCCCACCCACTAAACGCCGCCTCGTGCTGCCAGGGCGGCCGCCACAACGATGAATTCGCACGCACGTTTACAGCAGTATCATGCCCGTTGAAAATCCGGCTGCCAATCGCGAACCAACTGCTTAATTGTTTTGCGATCCGTGATTTTATCCTGTAAGACTTTCCGCGCGAGTTCCGGTAACTCCCCGTCGCCCGCAAAGCGCAGCGCTACCAATTGATTCACGGTGAACTCCCGGACTCGTGAACGCAGCTCCGCCGGCAGCACCTGCTGCAATCGCAGCTGCATTTCCAGACGAATCACGCGGTCCTGAACCGTGAGAGCCATCACGCGAGCGCTGAAGGCGAGTATAAGCAGCGCGACGGCTACCAACAACGAAATTACCGAGCCCGTTGAAAAGGCGCGCACGACGCGATAAATGGACCACACGAGATTCACCACGAAAATAGGCATCACAACAAAATGGAACGGTGGGAAGAACCTCGCGTGATGCTGGACATTCTGCGTTTCACTCATGGCTGGACCTCCGATGAACTACGTCGAACTTCGCGCGCATCGTACCAAAATTGCGCCGATCGAGCACGGCGACCGGCGTCCGGGCAGAACACTCCAACCGTTTCTTTTGATTGCAGCCTTTCTGTTATACTGCTGCCATGTCAGTCAACAAAGCAATATTGGTAGGGCGCCTTGGGCGCGATCCGGAAACGCGATTCACCTCCGGCGGACAGGCTGTGGCGAACTTCACGCTCGCGACGGACGAGACTTTCAAGGACCGCGCCGGCGAACGCCAGAAGCGCACCGAGTGGCACCGCATTGTGCTCTGGGGGAAGCTGGCGGAGATCGCTCAGCAGTACCTAAAGAAGGGGATGCTCGTGTACGTCGAGGGCCGCATCCAGACGCGGCAGTGGGAAGACAAGCGCGACGGCCAGAAGCGCACAACGACGGAAATTGTCGGAACCGTGATGCGGATGCTGACTTCGCGCGCGGAAGGCGCCGCCGCGGGAGCAAGCGCGGGCGGGCCTGGTGCAGGAATCGGCCACGGCCGCTCGGTGGATGCGGATTTCGATGTCGCGAGCCCAGCACTCGAAGAGCCATCTGCAGGCCCAGAAATCTCCGACGAAGATATTCCCTTTTAACCCTCGGTCGGGAAATTGCCCGACCCGTTGAACTTCCCGTTGGACCGTTTCATTCCGAGGCCTGGTCTGAGAATCCTACCCGAAGAGTCCTGTCTCAGCTCGGAGTGGAACTGCGATTGACGCCCGGTTCAGGGGTCGCGCCTGAAATCGTGTCGGAATCGTCATCATCATCGTCAAGCGAAGGCAGAGTCGGCAGAATTTCCGCGGCAATCGAGCGGCGCTGAATCAGCACGTCCTTGATCATTTTTCCGTCGCGAAATTCCAGCGCCCGTTTGGAGTACTGCGCGATATCCGGCTCGTGCGTGACAATCACGACAGTCAGACCGTGCTCCTCGTTCAAATTCTGCAAGATGTCCATGATCTCGATGCTCGTCCGGCTGTCGAGGTTTCCGGTCGGCTCGTCGGCGAGCAGCAGCGAGGGGTTATTGACCAGGGCCCGGGCGATGGCCACGCGCTGTTGCTGCCCTCCGGAAAGCTGCGATGGAAAATGGCCCGAGCGATCGGCCAGTCCGACACGCTTGAGGGCCTCCTCGGCCCGGCGCTGGCGTTCCTCGACGGGAATGCCCGCATAGATCGTGGGTAGCTCAACATTTTCCAGGGCCGACGTCCGCGACAAGAGATTAAATTGCTGGAACACAAACCCGATCTTGCGGCTGCGGATTTTCGCGAGCTCGGTTTTCGTAAGGCCCGAGACATCCTTCCCGTCGAGGAAGTAATGTCCCCGAGTGGGCTTGTCGAGACAGCCAACGATATTCATCAAGGTCGATTTCCCCGACCCGGAGGAACCCATCACCGCGACAAACTCTCCCGGGTGGATTTCCATCGAAACGCCGCGTAGGGCGTGGACCTGGATTTCACCGAGGTCGTATGTCTTGTGAACACCGTCCAGCCGAATGGTAGGAATATTCGCCGCCGCGCCGCCAGGGGGATTGTTTTGGGCGGTGTTCGAGGTAATGGAAGACTCGCTCATGATGTCGCGCAGGGTGCGGCTCAGTTGGATCGAAATGGCGAATGAACCTGAGAGTGGCCCTAGTGATTGCTGGCGTTCTTTTTTCGCTGCTCGTCCAGCTGCTTTAGGAAATCGTCGAATTTAACCTGCTGATCGGGAGTAAGAAGCGCACGGATGTTGGCCCGGCCCTGCTGCCGAATCTGCTCGTGCGCAGCATCGAGAGGCGCGTAGAGCGCTTGCCACTTCGAGACGGTGTCGTCAAACACCCCGCCAACCTGTTTCTGCTGTTCCGGTGTTAACTGAAGCCTCTGCGTTAGATCGTTCACTCTCTCATTTCGTGTCGGCTTGAGGTTCAACTGCGCGGCGGTCTGCGCCTGCACCTGTCCCTCTACTCGTTCGTCCCAAAGATGGCCGCCAACGCCGCCGAGCAGTATCCCCAGGACAAAAACGACGAACACGAGCACAGCCGCCTCGAGTCGCGCGTTCTTAGTTCGCATGATTCGTTTCCGCCACCATCATCAATACTTCATCCCTGTTCGCCGGGGGATTCGCCGGGTCCGGAGCAAAAATATCGCTCACACCAATAAGACGTGCAGTGGCACCGTTGGGTTGCGCGCGATGGCCCCAGCCTGCGTCATACGACACGAGGACACCGAGAACGATCGTTGCCGTGGCCGCGAACCGCCATCCCAAGCGCACGAGCGGCTGCCAAAAACCGGCGCGCTCGGCTGACCCGTCCTGTTCCGCGGCGCGAATCCGCGCCATCACCGTGCGCGCAAACGCCGGTCCCGGACCATTCGACGGCCCCGCCAGGCGAAGCAACCGGACGCTCGATGCGGCCTGATCGAGCGCGCCGCGGCACGCCGCGCAGTTTTGCCAATGCTGCTCCGCAATCTTGGCGTCGGCGGCGCTCAGCGCACCCTCGAGGTAGTCCTCCAACATTGCTTCATAGTTCGTACAAGCTATCTTTACGAACTCAGTGTCCGTTGCCATGGCTTTTACCCTTTCCTTTGCGCTGAGTGCGATCCGGCGTTCCTGCCGCCAGATTCCATCCGGCGCCGATAAACGTCCATGATCCGGCCGCGTGCGCGGAACAGCCGCACTTTCACCGTGTTCACATTGAGATTGAGAATTTCGGCCAGCTCTTGCACAGAAAACCCTTCCATTTCTTTCAAGACCAGCAATTGACGATCCTGCTCCGGCAACGCCGCAAGCATCCGGTCTAGAATCTCGCGGGATTCGGCGCGGGCGCTCGCACTCTCCGGCGGACGATCCGCGGATACGGTGCCATCCAGCCGCGAGACCTGCTCCTCCGATAAGTCCGCTTCATACACTAGCGGCCGGACTTTCTTCTTCCTCAAGTAATCCCAGCATTCGTTGACTGCAATCTTATAGAGCCAGGTCGAAAACGCCGCCCGTTGGTCAAATCGCTTAATCCCAAGATAGGCCTTGAGGAATACCTGCTGCGCGACGTCTTCTACGTCTTCCGGTCGTCGCAAAATTCCACCAACGAGCGCAAACACGCGCTGCTGATGCCGACGGACTAATTCCTCGAACGCCGTCTCAGTCCCACCTTGAGACAAGCGCACCAGTTCCTTGTCTTCCTCCTTCTTTCCCTTTCGGTCGAGAGGAAGCGTGAGCGCCGGGGCGCTGGCAACCATAGTCTTTGGGACGTCTGCCATTCGCTTTAGGTTACGCCGAAAAATCCCAACTGTGAGTCAATTTTTTCTTGCAGCTCTAGCTGGTCCATGTGACAATACCCGCCATGATAATCGGCGACCGCATCCGACTGCTTCGAGAAACAAAAAAACTTTCCCAGGGCGACGTTGAAAAGCGCACCGGCTTACTCCGCTGCTATATTTCGCGCGTCGAAAACGGCCATACAGTGCCGGCAATTGAGACTCTTGAGAAACTGGCGAGGGCGATGGAAGTGCCTCTCTACCAACTCTTCTACGACGGCGAAGAGCCGCCCGTGCTGCCAAATCTTCCCAAGCGGAAGAGCGCGGACGATATCGCCTGGGGCAGTACCGGTAAGGACGCCCGTTACCTGGGCCGTTTCCGCCGGCTTCTGGGCAAGATAGAAGAAGGCGACCGTCGCTTGCTTCTATACATGGCGCAGAAGATGGCTAACCGTTAGGCGTTTCCGCAAGTAACTTCAGTGGCTGGGGCGGCTACCGTGCGTAATGATTTTGTGAGCATGCGGGTATCTGCGCTTCGCCTGTTTTCGTCCCAACCGAAATGATTCGACTCCCTATTCCCACTCAATGGTGCTCGGCGGCTTCGAACTGATATCGTAAACCACACGATTCACGCCGGGCACTTCGTTTACGATTCGAACTGAAATTTTTTCGAGCACCCCCATCGGCAGGCGCGTCCAGTCCGCCGTCATGGCGTCCAGCGAATCCACCACGCGGACGGCGATTGTGTCGGCATAGGTGCGGCCATCTCCCATCACCCCCACACTTTGAACCGGCAGAAGCACCGCGAATGCCTGCCAGGTTTTCTCGTACAGCCCCGCACGGCGAATTTCCTCGACCACGACGGCGTCTGCTGCGCGCAGAGTTTCAAGTTTTTCGCGCGTGATGGCACCGAGCAATCGCACGGCGAGACCCGGTCCCGGGAACGGCTGCTTCACCAGAATCTCTTCCGGCAGTCCGAGTGCCCGGCCGATCTGTCGGACTTCATCCTTGAAAAGGTCGCGCAGCGGCTCGATGAGTGTGAAGGGCATATCTTTCGGGAGACCGCCGACGTTGTGATGCGATTTGATTACCGCGGACGGACCCTTCACGGAAACCGATTCGATCACATCGGGATAGAGAGTGCCCTGCACCAGAAATTTTACGGGCAGGCCCGCTTGCGCGCCGGCAAGAAGCTTGCGCTGTTCCTCGGCAAACACGGCAATGAATTCGCTGCCAATGATTTTGCGCTTCTGTTCCGGATCCGCCACATCTGCCAATTTCTCTAGAAATCTCTCGGACGCGTCCGCGCCAATTACGTTCAGGCCCAGCCGACCGCGCAGCAGCTCGAGGGTGTCTCGAAATTCATCACGACGCAGTAGTCCCGTGTCCACGAATACGTTCGTCAGCCGGTCGCCGATGGCTCGATGAACCAGCGCGGCCGCGACTGTCGAATCCACGCCGCCGCTCAGCGCGCAGATCGCTCGCGCGCCCTCGCTCTGCTTGCGAATCGCTTCAACCGTCTCGGCGATAAATCCTACGCGATCCCAATTCTGTTTCGCCCCGCAAACACCGAAGACAAAATTTCGCAGGATATCGGTTCCGCGATCCGTATGGTTCACTTCGGGATGAAATTCTACGCCGTAAAGCTGCGACGCAGGATTTTCGACAGCGGCGATGGCACTGTTCGTCCGAGCGGTGACGTGAAATCCAGATGGTAAACCGACGACGTGATCTCCGTGGCTATTCCAGACGCTCAATTGCGCGGGGACGCCCGCGAAGAGCTTGGAATCGCGCTCGATGTCGAGTTGCGCCCGACCGTACTCACGGCGATCGGCGCGTTCGACTTTTCCGCCAAGCAAGTGCGCGAGCCATTGCATGCCGTAGCAGATGCCAAGGACAGGAACTCCCAGCTCCAGCGCCTTCGGATCGCACAGCGGGGCATCCTTGTCATACACCGAGCTCGGGCCGCCGGATAGCACGATCCCGACCGGCTCTTGCGCGCGAATCTCGGCGACGCTGGTCGTGCATGGAAGAATCGCGGAAAATACTTGCTGCTCGCGGATGCGGCGGGCGATCAGTTGAGTATACTGGCCGCCAAAATCCAGCACGACAATTCCGTGTTTCGTGCTCACCGTGCCTCCGTGATCTCTGGCTGTCGTTGCGGCTCCGGGATTGGACGCCATTATCTCTCCGTCTGCAGTTGCATCTCTTAGCGTTTCTTGTGCGCCTTGCCCTGCGCGAACAACGACAAGTCGATCGCGTCTCCCATCGCCATGTAACCCGCGTCGTTCGGATGGAGGTGGTCTCCACTATCGAACGACGCGAGACCCTTCGTCGGATGCTGCGGATCGCGAATCGCTGCGTCGAAGTCAATCACGCCGTCATACGCGCCGCTCGTGCGAATCCAGGTGTTGACCGCAACCCGCTTCGCTTCGGCATCAGCCGAGTAGTAGGCTGCCCCTTCGAACGGCAACAACGTTGCACCTACTACCCGAAGGCCACGCACGTGCGCGCGTTCGATGAATTGACGCAGTCCCGCGATCACGTCGTCCGCGCCTGCACCCTGATCCACGACGCCGGGGATATTCGAGAACCCGATGTCGTTGATACCCAGTAGAACAATCACTTCGCGGACGCCTGGCTGCCCCAGGGCGTCGTGCCCGAAACGCTCGAGACCATTGGGACCAATCATGTCGTGCCATATCCGATTGCCGCTGATTCCGGCGTTGAGAACGGCGATCTGCGGAGACTTGCCCGGGCGGGAGAGAAGACGCTGCGCGAGTTCGCTGGGCCAAGTGTGGTCTGTGTCAACAGTGGAGCGAGCGCCGTCCGTGATTGAATCGCCGAAGGTAACGACCGCCCCAGCATCCTCCGGTGCGGTGACGTCCACACCCTCGAGCCAATACCAGCTTGGTTGAGTCGTCGCGCCAGGGATACCGGGCTTCGAGGTGAAGTCGCCCGGTTCCGAAATATAAGTAGTGTGCAAACCAGTCGAGTGCCAGGTCGGCGGGCCAGTCTTGGCGGGAGCGTAGATGCTGATCGCCAGATCGCCGAATTGCGGCACATCGAGGTCAACCGCGTCGCTGAGCAGTTCTGCGCCGGGGGGAATTGTGATGGACGCACGTCCGCTGAAGGTGAGCGGCCGATCTGACGCAGGAACGATTGCCGAACCGCTGCTGCGTAGGGCAATATGGGCTGCACCGACTACGAGCGGAGTCGCGCCAAAGACGTTTGAGATGCGGACCCGCGCGCGGTGGCCCCCGATGGTGGTGTGCACGATCATGCGTACCGTTTGGTTTTCGAAGCCATCGTTGGGAGCATTGCGGCCTGCAAAACTGATCTCGCCGTGCATGGAAGCGCTCCACGTGCCGACCCAGTGTTCACCCTCCCAACCGCTCTGCGCGTGTGCAGCCGGCGCAATTGCAAATGCGATTGCCGCCATAACCACGGGGCAGATTCGTCGCCCGTTCCCGATCATTTCGCCTCCTACGACCAGACCCATTCTTAGCGCAGCACGATATTCACAAGCTTCTTCGGCACAACCACAGTCTTGGCAAACTCTTTGCCCACGATCAGCGGCGCAATGCGTGGATCGCTCAGGGCGCGGTCCCTGGTTTCGTCCTCGCTCAGGTTTTCATCCACCAGCATCTTGCTGCGCAGTCGACCATTGATCTGGATGATGATTTCGATCTGATCCTCGCGCGTCAAGTCCTCGCGATACTGCGGCCACCTCTGCCGGGAGATTGTGCCTGAATTCCCAAGTATCCCCCACATCTCTTCGGCAATGTGCGGGGTCATCGGCGAAAGCATGAGCACCGTTAGCGAGAGCACTCGTTTCAGGATCGCCGGCGAAGCATCCTGATCGAGCGGCTCCTGGGCGTGAAATTCGTTCACGAGTTCCATAACCAGCGCTATCGAAGTATTGAAATGCCAGCGGACCTCGAAGTCGTTGGTCACGCGCTTGAGCGTCTGGTGCGTTCGACGGACCAGAATCTTCTCCTTGGCCGTTGCCTGAGCCATGTCTGTGGGCGAATTCCAGTCAACCGAAACGCTTCGTAGACGTTCCGCGTGCTTCTCCACCAATCGGTACACGCGATTCAGAAAACGCGATGAACCCTCAATGCCCTGCTCGCTCCATTCGAGATCCTTTTCAGGCGGAGCCGCGAACAGCGTGTACATCCGTCCGGTATCGCAGCCATATTTATCGGCCATGTCTATCGCGCCGACGACGTTCCCGCGCGACTTCGACATCGCCACTCCGCCCTTCTGCACCATGCCCTGCGTGAATAGCCGAGCGATTGGCTCGTCATGTTTCACAAGCCCGAGGTCGCGCATGACTTTGCAGAAAAACCTGGAGTACAGCAGGTGCAGGATTGCGTGAGTAATTCCGCCGACGTACTGATCGATCGGGAACCAGTAGCCGGCTTTCTTCGGATCGTAAGGCGCTTTGTCGTTGTGCGGGTCGGTGTAACGGTAGAAATACCAGGAGGAATCCACAAACGTGTCCATCGTGTCGGTCTCGCGACGCGCCGGGCCGCCACATTTCGGACATTTCGTGTTCACGAATTCGGACACGCTGGCGAGCGGCGACTGCCCCGCCGTTGCAATCGCCAGTTGCTCCGGCAATCGAACGGGTAACTGGTCATCCGGGACCGGAACCATGCCATCGTTCTCACAGTAAATCACGGGAATGGGTGTGCCCCAGTAACGCTGCCTCGAGACACCCCAGTCTTTCAAGCGATACGTCGTCTCGCCCGCTCCGAACTTCTTTTCGGTGGCATCAGCGGTCATTTTCTCGATAGCCTGGTCGGTCGTCAGCCCGGAATACGGACCCGAACTGGCGAGCCGGCCGTGTTCGGTGCAGGCCTCGCTCATACGATCGGGGCGCAACGGCGGCCCTTGCAGAGGTTGGATGACCACTTTTACGGGCAAGCCGTACTTGTCGGCGAATTCATAGTCGCGCTGATCATGGGCCGGGACGCACATCACGGCACCTGTTCCGTATTCCGCAAGGACGAAATTGGCCACCCAGATCGGCACTTGCTCGCCGGAAAATGGATTCTTGGCGAAGCGGCCGGTAAAGAAACCCTCCTTCTCGGCGGTGGCAACGTCGGCGGCGCGCATGCTTTTCTGCCGCATGGCTTTAAGCTGTGCTTCCATCGCCGACCGCCCCGGGACTCCCTCAAGCAATTTGCCCAGTTGCGGATGTCCGGCAGACACAACAATGGCTGAGGCGCCGTAGATCGTATCGACGCGTGTGGTGAAAACCTCGAGGCTCGTTTCGGAGATTCCGGCAACGTCGAAACGTAGCCGCGTGCCTTTCGACTTCCCGATCCAGTTTTTCTGCATCACGAGGACGCGCTCGGGCCATCCGGACGCGAGCTGGCTCATATCGTGGAGGAGTTCCTCGGAATACTTCGTGATTCGGAAAAACCACTGATCAAGCTCCTTCTGCTCGACTTGCGTGGTCTCGTGGCGCCAGCAGAAGCCGTCAATCACCTGTTCGTTGGCCAGCACGGTGAGGCATTCGGGGCACCAATTCACTTTGCTCTTTTTTCGGTAGGCGATTCCATTCTCCAGCATGCGCAGGAAAAACCATTGGTTCCACTTGTAATATTCCGGCTCGCAGGTGGATATTTCGCGCCGCCAGTCGTAGCTAAAGCCGAAGCGCTTCAAGACTCGGCGGAACTCCTGGATGTTTACGCTCGTCCAATCGCGCGGGTGAGTTCCATTCTTGATTGCGGCATTTTCCGCGGGCAACCCGAACGCATCCCACCCCATGGGGTGCAGCACGTTGTAGCCGAACATCCGCTTGTAGCGCGCCACGGCGTCGCCAATGGTGTAATTGCGCATGTGGCCCATGTGCAGCGTGCCGGAGGGATACGGCAGCATTTCGAGCAGGTAATATTTCGGCCGAGAGGCGTCGCCGTCCTGCGCCTGGAATGCGCCCTGCTCGTCCCAAACCTTCTGCCACTTCGCTTCGATCTGTTGCGGATCGTAATCAGCCAAGTTCACTTCCCCCGTGATCTCTTGCCTGCGCGCTTACCAGTTTTCTTCGTGCGCACATTGCTTCCTTTGTGTGGCCGCGGCTTCATGCCGGCTCCCGTGGCACGCACCACTCGACCCGTGAGCTTCCAGAGAACCGCGACGTTGCGCTTGTCGTCCCCCGGCTTATCAATAGGGGTTTCAAGAATGAACGCGCATTTCGCCAGCAGCGGGTGATTCAGAATCCTGCCGAAGGCTTTCAGTCCGATCAACCCTTTTCCGATGTGTTCGTGCCGATCCACGCGCGAACCGAGCGGTGTCTTGGAATCGTTTACGTGAACCACAGCCACGCGAGCGAGACCAACCGTCCGGTCCATGTCGCGCAGCGCGATCTGCAAACCTTCCTCGGTGTGAATCCTCCACCCGGCGGCAAACACATGCGCCGTGTCAAGGCACACACCGAGCGGCAAGTCGGGGCACGCATCCAGGATCGCCGCCAGTTCTTCAAACCGGGAGCCGAGTGAACTTCCCTGGCCCGCGGTGTTTTCCAGCAGAATCCGCAGGTCGCCGAGCTTCAAACCTCGCGAGGCCTGCTTCATTCCCTGAACAATCGCGGCGATGGAAGATTCGACGGTGGCACCAAGCCCGCTGCCCGGATGAATCACCAGGTAGTCCGTGCCGAGGGCCAAGGCTCTCACAATTTCCTGATGGAATGCTTGTATCGAGCGGGTGCGCAACACGGGATTTGGCGAGGCCAGATTGATCAAGTAATTGCTGTGGATCACCAGGGGGCCTAGCTGCAATTCTTTTCGACGGTCGCGGAACCGCGCGGCATCCGTTTCGGCGATCCTTGAGCCGCCGTGCCCCCACATTCGAGGGCTCGAAGAAAATATTTGCAGCGCATTGGCACCCAGGCCGTGCGCGATATCCAGCGCGCCGGAAATGTCACCGGCAATAGATGTATGAATTCCTATACGAATGCTGCCGTCTTTCCATGCGGGAATTTCAGGCGCGGGAGTCGGTTCGGGGCGATATTCGTCAGCAGCGTCGAAGGTCAGATTAGTCCTGTAATTTTCTTCCGCCATTCCCTCAGGTTGTCCGTGTGTTTAGGTAAGCATTTTATCGGAAAGTCGCTGCTCGCGCAAAGGGCGCGAAAAAGGCCGAACGTAGCTCGCGGGAGCGGCCGGAACGCTGGTGGAAAACCTTCGCGTGGGGATGCTATCATTCCAGATCGCTGTTGCTCTCTACGGCATCTGTGCCGGGGGCGCGGTCGCCAAGTGGTAAGGCAAAGGTCTGCAAAACCTTTATCGGCGGTTCGATCCCGCCCCGCGCCTCCAAATTGTCCTCGTCTTCCTTTCCACCAACCATGGACCCTCTTTGCCTGACTGCCACGTCATGAGCTAAACTTTGCGTCTCGCCTTTACCCAGGAGAGCCATCCATGCTTGTGGTGATGCAATCAAACGCGACCGAGGAACAGGTTCGCGCAGTATGCGAGCGCATTGAGTCGCTCGGGTACCGCGCGCACCCGATGCCCGGCGCAGGCCGCACGGCTATCGGCATCACGGGCAATAGCGGCGCCGTCGAAACCGGATCTCTCGACTCGATGCCGGGCGTCGTCGAATGCATCGCGGTCAGCAAGCCCTACAAACTCGTCGGCCGGGAGCTGAAGCCGGAAAACACCGTCGTACGCATTCCGACACCCTCTGGAGAAGTGAGTTTTGGCGGCAAAGCAGTTGGCATGGTCGCCGGCCCCTGCGCTATCGAAACGCGGGAGCAAGCATTTACCATCGCGGAAGGGATTCGCGCTTCCGGCGCGCGCCTGTTCCGCGGAGGAGCCTATAAGCCGCGAACATCGCCTTATAGCTTTCAGGGGATGGGCGAAGAGGGTCTGAAAATTCTCGCGGAAGTGCGCGAAAAATTTGGCCTCGGTGTAATCACAGAAGCGATCGATAATGAATCTCTCGACCTGGTGGAGAAATACGCCGACGTAATTCAGATCGGTGCGCGCAACATGCAAAACTTTTCGCTTTTGAAACGCGCCGGGCGGGCCCGCAAACCTGTCCTGTTGAAGCGAGGAATGTCCGCGACGCTCGACGAGTTCTTGATGGCCGCTGAGTACATCATGTCCGAGGGTAACTACAACGTGATCCTGTGCGAGCGCGGTGTGCGCACTTTCACCGACCACACTCGTAACACGCTCGACCTCAGCGTGGTGCCTGCGGTTCAACGGTTGAGCCATCTCCCTATTGTCGTGGACCCATCTCATGGCACGGGCCGGCGCAACAAAGTGCTTCCGCTTTCGCGCGCTGCTGTGGCCGTCGGCGCGGATGGCATCCTTGTTGAAGTCCACCACGATCCCGCCCGGGCGCTGTCAGACGGCCCGCAGTCCATTCTGCCGGAGGAATTCACTCAGCTCATGCATGAAGCCCGCGACATTGCCGCAGTCCTCGGCCGCACACTGAATTGAAGTTCCGGGTCAATTACCGGCTGGTGATTTTGCTGCTTATTTTGCTTGGCCTCGCGGCCCGCGAGGTAGCGGTCGAGCTTCGCCCGTCCTTTCTGCGTCCCGGGCTGCACCTTGTGGCATACGTTGGCAACACGGGCGACGGAACGGTTACAGCCATTGACCTAGTCAAACTGTCCCCTGCCGCCACGATTCCCGTCGGCGATGGACCCACTGGAATCCGGGCCCACCCGACGCGCAAAGAGATTTGGGGACTCAGTTCTGCGGGCGGATACGCATGGGTGCTCGACGCGACAACGAATCAAATCACTTCACGGATTCCGGTAGGCGCCGCACCCTATGCCCTGGATTTTTCGCCCGACGGATCGCGCGCCTATGTCGCGGCCTCCGGATCGAACGCTGTGGTGGCCATCGACTGCGCGACACACACGGTTGTCGCGCGCGGACGCGCCGGTCGCCGCCCCTGGATTGCGCGCGTCTCTCCGGATGGCAAACTCGTGGTGGTTTCCAATCGCGACGACTCGACTGTGTCTTTACTGGACGCTGCTTCCCTCGCGCCGCGCGCCACGATCACCGTGGCGCCCGACCCAGAGCAAATCGTAATTCTGCCAGATGGTTCGAAGGCCTTCGTCACCTCCGGATCGCGGAATCAAATTTCCGTGGTCGATTTGAAGAGAAATGTGTTGGTGACAAATCTTGCGCTGAATGGCACACCCGATGCGCTCATCCTCAAACCCGATGGCGGCGAGCTTTACATTCCATCCAGCAACGCCCACGGTCTGCTCATTGTGAACACGCAGACCAACGAAGTCGGCGACTTCCTGCGTCTCGGAATGTCCCCTGCCTCGGCGGCGATGACAGCGGATGCCTCGACCCTTTACGTTTCTGACCCGGCAGCAGGACACATCGTGCCGGTATCCATCAACATTCGCCAGGTAGCGCGTCCTATTTCAGTCGGCCAAGCACCGCGAAGCTGCCAGCTCACGCCAGGGGGCGATATTCTCGTTGTCGTGGACACGGCGTCGGACGAACTTGCTATCGTGCGAGCGAAAACATCAGGACTCATCACATTGATTCCCACGGGGTCGCAGCCTCGCGATCTGGCCATCAAGGTGTTTTGAGCCCGCCGCAAATTGAGACGGTCGCCCCGTGCTGGGCCTACTGAACTGTCCGTGTCAGCTCAAGCGTGCGCGAAACAGTATCCTGCCCCGCAGAGATCACGGTTGCCGTTACCAGGATCGTCGGAATCGCAGAATTTCTGACGCCAGAAGTCGAGGGGCCTGCTTGAGGATCCGGGACGCCATAGACCTTAGCCGAATTCCTCTGCTGGGTCACATCACCGATGGCCACACTTCAAGCGACAGTCTTTTGAAACTGTCTCTGAGGGAGAGTTCGTGCGGGGTAGCGCGCACGCGCCGGGGCACGCGGCTCGAATCGGGCCGCCAAGAAAATACCCGCCGGTCCGATCACGCCAGTAGGCACACGACGGACAGCTCAATTCTGATGGGGCCATCTTCCGGGAACAAGACCGAACTCTCGTGCCCAGGTTTGGCGGCTCAAGTGCGGCGGAGCCAACTGCGATTGGTGGTTTTGATTTCGGATCATCCCTACCAAGGGACGCGCTGATTGTCCCTAGGCGGTTCCGAATGCCTATACGTATTATTGGTTAACTCCTGGAATTTTCCTTCTCCCAGGCCCAGTTCTCTTCACCGAGGGCCACTTCGAGCATACCCTCGACCGGCAGCGCATCCACCGGCAGGCCCCCTCTCCACACCGCTACGCTCACGAGAAGTTCGCGCCGGCCGCGCAAATCGAATAGTTCGCGCGCCAAGCCCACTTCCAATATTTTTCCGTATGCCGCCGATACGACCGTCTGGGGACGCAACAAACACAGACCGTCGTGCTCAACAACGCATCCGCTCAGCTTCCCATCCTCGACGCGCAGGGTAATCCGCGTCTCGCGTGAGTCCCAAACCGTGAGCCGCAACTGAAATTCCGGCATCTTCGCGACGGCCTCGGCGATGGGGTCTACGCGCAGCCAAAGATGCTCGGGTCCAAATCCATACTGAAAATCGCCCAGGACGTACTGGCGGCCGTGCATAGCGGTGCCTCGGCGATCGGTTGAGTAAAGTCCCGCGCCCAGCCACTCGAAGTAGCTGCTCTCGCGCCCATCAACTTGTACGTCGAGATACGCGGCGGGCGCTTCTCGATACGCACCCTCGATAGCGTGCTTGATTGGCTGCGCCAGCGCATCGGGGGCTGGTTCCCCCAGGGCGTTGTAAATTTCCGTAAGATGCTTTCGATACAGCCTGTCGAAGTCCGCATCGTTGGAGGAGGCGTGCTCAGGACCGTACCACCAACACCAATCGCTTCCTTCGGCCGCGAGCACGGCTTCGTAGGCTCGTCGCCCTTGCGGAGTCCATTCTCCGGGCGTGGTCGGACTTCTGAGGCCGCCACGTTGCTTCGCGCGCTCGAAGGCCCCGCGGGCATCACGCAGCAGATCCCACGCCCGAACGTCTTCTGAGTGGCCGATCCACACGTCAAAATTGGCGCTGATCCACGAAGCGGGGAAAATTCCCTCCAGGCGCGGCGGGTCCGGAATAGCTTCGACCGCTTCGCTCATCGTCAACGCCTGAATTTGATCATCGCCGGAGATGCGCTCGTAGAATCGTCGCAGGAATTCCCTGCCGTTTCCTGGGTAGTATTCCCAGGCATTTTCGCCATCAAGGATGAGGCTAACTGTCGCCGTACGCCCTTCCGGCTCGCGATCGCCGATCGCGCGGATGCGTCGATAGAGGTCGTCCGCGGCCGCTTCCGCTCCCATGCGGCTGTAAACGAATCCGACAAGATCCGAGAGGTAGTGATCGCGGAAAAATCCGACCATTTCCCGCTCGCCGCGCTTGAACCTCCACGGCGTGTACAGCTCCGGACCGTTCTCCGGATAGCCTGAGGCGTCACGCCAGAATCCGATGTTCTTGGTACGCCCGAGGACGCCTTCGTCTGTGGCAAACCATCGGAATCCGAGGTCGGCCGCGATCTCAAGCGCCTGATCGGAGACCGAACCCTCCGAGGGCCACAACCCCGCGGGAGGTTTTCCAAAACTGCGCTCATGGAATTGCCGCGCCCGCAGGAGCTGCTCTCGCGCATCCTCTGGATATCGGAACGCGGGGTGAGGCAATGGCGTATGTTCGTTGGCCACGCGAGCAATATCTGAATCGCAGAGCAACGGCAGGATCGGGTGGTAATAAGGCGTGGTCGAGATTTCGATCTGGCCGCGCGCTGCCGCCAGTCGATATTCCGGCAAGACCGCTGCCAGCAGTGCATGCTGCTTTTCGAGCAGCACAGTCTTGTCCTCTTCCGTGAAGTTTTTCCCTTTTTCAGAAAGGGCGCGAACCGCGGGGTCTTTCGTCAAGAACTCTTCATCCATCCATGCGAGCTGCGAAAGCACTTGCAGGTCGCGCCACTCTCGGGGGCTCCAGTGCGCCACGCACGCTTCCGCGCCCCCCGAGCGCGTTTGGGATTCGAGCTCGGCAAATCTGGGCCACCGTCGGACGAGATTTTCGTTTACCTGGAACGCACGCTCCAGCGCGTCCCGCTTCTGGTTCGGCAATAGCGACTCGGCCGGCGCAAAAACGATTTCGAACCACGGTTCCTTGAAGCTGCCGCTGGCATATTCCTCAATCTGCTCCGCAAGCAGCGGAACCATATTGAACGTGGCGTGTACTCGCGGGAATTCCTCGAGGATTTTCACCATCCCCCAGTAATCCTTCAGTGCGTGCAGCCGCGTCCACGGCAGCACGTATTGCCCTGTGGCCTGGTCGCGATATTGCGGCTGGTGCATGTGCCAGAGGACAACGAGGTTTACACGACTCAATCCGCTCCTCCCGGTGCTAGAATGTGCTCCGCGCTTCTATGCGCCTTATAGATCGATATATTGCGCGCGAAGTTGTTTCCCACGGCATCCTGGGCCTCGCCGTCTTCACTTTCGTATTTTTCGTCCCGCAGCTCGTACGCCTGATGGATCTCGTCGTCCGGCACACGGGAAGCATCTGGACCGTGGCCCTGCTGTTTCTCTGCACGATTCCTCCGGGCCTTGCCTTTACGTTTCCGATCGGCGTGCTCGTCGGCGTGCTCATTGGCCTCGGACGTCTCTCCGCGGATAGCGAGATCGTGGCGCTGCACGCTTCGGGCATTAGCCTCAAGCGCCTGCTCCTGCCGATTGGCATTGTCGCGCTGGTCGCCTCAGGCGGAACCCTCGCGACAACTTTCTGGCTCAGTCCCATGGCGCTGCGCACGGTCGCCCGCCTCCAACAGCAGCTTCTTTCCTCGCAAGCGCCCTTTGCCGTCCAGCCGCGCGTATTCGACGAACGCTTCCCGAAGTTCGTATTATACGTGCAAGATGTGGAAGCTGCGGCGACGCACTGGCGTGGAGTTTTCCTGGCGTCGGCGGCCGGCGCGGCGTCAGATCTCATTCCGGAGTCCGGCGACCACTCCCAGCAATCTTCTGTGACCATCGCCGAAGAGGCTCAGATTGTTACCAGCTCAGCCCAACACCAGATCGACCTTCACCTGGGGAGCGGCAGCACGCACGAGTACGATCAGCGAACTCCAGATCAATATAACGTCACCACGTTTGGCGAGACCGACATTCCCGTGGACATCTCCGGCGCGAGTTCGCCATCAAAAAATCGCGCCCTGTCTGTCGCGGAAGAACCCGCCGGGGCGCTACTGCGCGACAACGGCGCCGGGTGGCGCACTTCGCGCGTCGAGTTCCAAAGACGCATCGCGTTTCCCGCCGCATGCCTCATCTTCGCGCTCCTTGGCGTGCCAATGGGCGTGCGACCTCGGCGGGGCGGTCGCGCAGGGGGACTGATCCTAACGCTCATCCTGGTCGGGGGCTACTACTTCTTATTCGTATCCGGCGATCATCTGGCCGCGCAGGGGCGCATCTCTCCGTTTCTCGGCGTGTGGGCGGGCAACATCGTCGCGTGTATCCTTGGCTTGATCATGCTGGCTCGGGTCGAAAACATCCGGAGACCGAACGCCGTGCTGGCGTGGCTCGAATCGCTCTGGGCACGCACGCGAAGGACTGCGCCGGAACCGGCGTCCAACGGGTCTGCTGCCGCCCCGCGACCTGCCGTGGGACTTCGTCAGGCGCTGGCCTCCACCAGAGCCATGGCTTTTCCGATGCTCATGGACGTTTATCTCCTTGAGCAATTCTTTTATTACTTCTTTGTTTTGCTTGCGGCGTTCGTGGTGATCTTCGACGCGTTCACGCTCTTCGATCTGCTTGGTGATATCGCGCGCAATCACGTCTCGGCTCTTAAGGTCCTGAGCTATTTTCGGTATCTCGTGCCCTTGATGGTCTATCAACTCGCTCCGCTGGCGACACTGGTCGCGACTCTGGTCAGCTTAGCCGTGCTCGCGAAAAACAATGAAGTGATTGCGCTGAAAGCCAGCGGAGTCAGCCTCTACCGACTCGCCCTACCGCTTCTCCTCGCGGGGCTTCTGGTTTCCGGCGGGCTGTTTCTGCTCGACGATACGTTTCTACCCTATGCCAATCAGCGCCAGGACGCCCTTCGCAATGAAATCAAAGGTCGCCCCGCTCAGACCTACTTCGAGCCCGCCCGCCAATGGATCTTCGGTGAGAACTCAAAGATCTATAACTACGAGCTTTTCGATTCCGACCGGCAACTCTTTGGCGGCTTGAATGTATTCGAACTCGATCCGGCCACGTTCCAAATGCGACGCCGGATTTTCGCCACACGCGCCACCTGGGAGGCAAGCGAAAACGCATGGATTCTTACCGGCGGCTGGGTGCGCGACTTCGGCAGCAACGGAAGAGTCATTCGATATGAACCGTTTAAGGCCACTACGATCGCGGAGTTGACCGAACCGCCCGGCTACTTCCGGCGTGAAGTCCGGCAATCTTTCCAGATGAACTGGAGACAGCTGGGCGAGTACATCGCCAGCCTCAGGCAGGCTGGATTTGATACGGCACGCCTCTCCGTCCAATGGCACAAAAAGTTCGCATTCCCAATGATCGCCGCGATTATCGTCTTTCTCGGTGCGCCTTTTGCGTTCCTCGTCGGGACGCGGGGTGCGGTCGGAGGCCTCGCTGTCGCTGTGGGGATCGGTGTGGTCTACTGGTCTTCCGCCGCACTGCTGGAGGCGATGGGCTCCGCCGGCCAACTACCTCCGCTGCTTGCAGCCTGGGGGCCCGATGCGATTTTCGGCTTTCTCGGAGTTTATTTCTTCCTCAAGATGCCTACGTAGAGCGTGTTCGCTGGACGCTCGGCCCTATTCGGGCAAGCCGAGCGGTTTTTCCGCAGGCGTCGGTTTCTGCGACTCCGCCAAGGACTTTATCTGCGTGATTCGAGCTTCGAGATTCGACTGACTTTCCGAAGGCGTATTGGGCATTTGCTGCCCCATCAGCACAAACATCTGCAACAATCGCACGGCCGCTTGGGCGGAATAGCCTGCTTCCATGGCCAGTTTCACGCCTTCGCGATCCGCCGCAAACTCGCCATCGTGTCCGTAGCCGGGCAAAAACGGGTCGAGATCGAGTTTTTTGAAATCGGCGGTGGAGAGATGTTTCTTGGCCATTTCTTGGATCAATCGATCGCGGCATTGGCCTAGAGCTACATGCTCGATCTCATGCCCAAGCACGGAGGCCAACTGATCTTCCGTGTCCATGTACGTCAGAATGCCTCCCCCGACAAAGACTTGCCCGCCGGGAAGGGCGACCGCGCTCTTGAAAGTAGGATCGGGATCGAAATGAAATTGATAGGGAAGTCGACGTTGCGCGTGGGCCGCGACCCGGTCGCCCACGTTCTGAAGATATGCGTCGATCTTGGTTATTTGTGGCGTCGGCGCCAAACCATTGACCGCCTCGAATTTAGCGGTTAACACTGCGCCGGCTCGAATCTCATCCGCATCAGAAATCGCCCTTGGAGCACCTGGTGCCTGCGCAGTTGCCAGGGGCGTCGGGGAACACAGAGCGATGACAAGCAAGAACGCTCTCATCGGAACCTCGCTCGCGCGATCTGCAGCGCGCTACTTTAGACGTTCTTGAGAGCTTCGCGATAACTCAGCCCGCTGAGCCGATCCCTATTGTGTCGCACGTAGCGCTTTACTTCTGCGGGGTCGGTCCAGGCATGCTGGCGCAAGGCCCATCCGATGGCTTTACGCAGGAAAAATTCTTTCGAGTCGATAGACGGCTCGATGCAGGCATACAGGAGGTCGAGATCGGTATGCTGTTTGAATCCTAACTGGCAGATGATCGACGAACGCCGCTTCCACATGTTCGCGGATTTGCTCCATGCGAGCATTTTCTTTTTCATTGGCGCAGGATAATCGCGCAAGATCGGTCCCACGCGATGGGATGCCACGTCGTCCACGTAATCCCACCAAGCGCCCGTAACGATGATCTCTTCGTAGAGCGGCATCGCAGAAGGAGTTTGAAACGCCTCGGCACGCTGGTGCCCCGTGAGCATGATCGCGACGTAACGTTCTTCGCGGTATTTCGCTCCACGCCATAGTTCGAGGACTTTCGTACGCCAGTCTTCGCGCGATCGGAAATCAATCTCAGGAAAGATTTTCCTGCAGGATGCGCGGAGCACAGGCGTCGACACGCCGTGATGGGGCATCGCAGATTTCATGTAAGCCTGCGCCCCCGTCGCTCTTAAAGGATCGGCTACTCGCCGCAGCTCGCGCCGTACGCGAAGCAACAAAGGAGACTCCTTCGGCAGCGTGGGCGCTTGCTTCAACTCGATGGTTCCCGACCCCAGTCCTTAACGTTTTCTTGCCTGCTTCCCTTCGATCACGGCCTGCGCGGCCGCCAATCGCGCAATCGGCACGCGAAACGGCGACGCGCTCACGTAATTCATCCCCGCACCGTGGCAGAACTTCACACTCTCCGCATCTCCGCCATGTTCGCCGCAGATTCCGATCTTGAGCTTTGGCCGCGTCTTGCGGCCGCGCGCGATGGCCCATTCGATCAACATTCCCACGCCCTTCACGTCCAGGGTCTGGAATGGGTCTTCCTTGAAGATGGCCGCTTTGGTTTGGTCCACGTATTCCGGAAGGAAACGCCCTGCATCGTCGCGCGAAAGGCCCATCGTCGTTTGCGTCAGGTCATTGGTGCCGAACGAGAAGAATTCTGCGCTCTCCGCAATCTCGCCTGCCAGGAGTGCGGCCCTTGGGAGTTCGATCATCGTCCCGACCAAATACTCAAGCTTAACTTGAGACTTCGCAATAATGTCGCTTGCCACGCGGCGCGTCAGAGTTTCAAGGATCTGAAACTCTCGCTTGTCGAGAGTGAGCGGAATCATGATCTCAGGTAACACTTTAATGCCACGCTTCTGGCAATCAATCGCAGCTTCGATAATCGCTCGAACCTGCATCTCCTGAATTTCCGGATACGTGATGGCAAGCCGACATCCGCGATGTCCCAGCATCGGGTTCGCTTCGTGCAGTTGCTCTACGCGTCTCACCACAGTCTCGACCGGAATGCCGATTTTCTTCGCGAGCTCCTCTTGCTTGGCGCGCTCGTGCGGCACGAACTCGTGCAGCGGCGGATCGATCATTCGGATTGTCACCGGCAACCCATTCATGGCCTCGAAAATTCCGATAAAGTCCCTGCGCTGGAACGGTAGGAGTTTGGCGAGAGCCTTCCGCCGTGCCTCGGGTGTGTCCGCCAGGATCATCTCCTGGATTGCATCCTGCCGCTCGATACTCTTCTCCGGCTGCTCAAAATCCTTGAAGAACATGT
>Ga0210398_10000099_pt1 | contig 110798 bp, 102 predicted proteins | sample IncBWC4OmetaG_FD_161047 | JGI IMG/M metagenome (GOLD analysis project Ga0210398, IMG submission 161047) | Forest soil microbial communities from Barre Woods Harvard Forest LTER site, Petersham, Massachusetts, United States - Inc-BW-C-4-O | ecosystem: Environmental > Terrestrial > Soil >... | reverse complement strand
CGACCTTTGGCATCTCGGGGGGGGCCTTTACCGTGCGCGAAAACAATCAATTCTAGCACGGAGCGAGATCGTCCGATATTGAGGCAAGAAATGATTCACGATCGACGCGATTTCGCGCAATCTGGGAGGCGTCCGCCCTGGCCTCCATCACGCGATGGTTTACCGGCGTCCCGCGAGGGCAGTTTCCGCGAGACGAGCTGCTGCGAGAGGGGCAGCGCAGGGGTACCCGCGACCGAACTTTTGTCGGAGCTGAGGCTCCGACCCCTAGGCTGCTCTTTCGTTGCCATGTGCGCTCACACCGCGCGCTGTCCTGAGACCGAGCATTCGGAGAACCCAATAAGTGGAAAGCGCCGCGGCGAAATGCTTGAGCGTGTGGCCGCTCACGATGTGGCCGGCGGCGAAGATGGGCTTGTCGGCGGCTTCGAGAATTTTGGCGAGAACGTACAGAGCGAGCGCGATGGCAAGGTCCGACGCGCGCGTGTAGCGGGGCCGAAAAAGCGCGATAAGCAGCAACACGAGGAGAAGCGACCCGAATTGCGCCAGGGCGTAGGGGCGCAAGTCTCCGCGACCACGTGACTGCGTGACGTCCCAATAAATCACGCTGGCCGCGCCGAGGGCCACGAGCGGAAAGAGCAGCCAAACTCCGGGCCCCACGCTAGTGCCCTCGGCGAGCATCGCTGCCACCAGGGCCATGAAGCCGATCGTCATGGGAATGCGGTCCCAGGCGAGCGTATGATCGTTCGGATTGAGGTGGTAATAGCTCGAGCCAAACGCCGTAAGTGCGACGCCCACAAAGAATACGAAATACGGCCAACGTTCGCGCGGATCTGCGAAGGCACCCGTTCTTTGCGCACCGTCGCTGAAGACAAACCGAATCCCGAGGATGCCGACAAGCAGAAAAAACGCGTTCGAGATGACGTTAAGGCCGTTTGGCACTCCGAGAAACACGCGTGCGTCCGCGAAACTGTGATACGCCTCATCCTGCGGAATCGCCGGAAACAAGAACATCACGCCCGCTGCCGCGAGCACGGCCCCGATCAAAACCCACAAACGCCAATTCATTGCCGAGATCGTTTGCGCGAGCGGAGGGATTCGCGGAGGGAGCGCAGCAGGGACGACATCTGCTCGACTGGGGCCGGATGATTGCCGAAGCGGGCGGACTGATACATATCTGTCAATTGAGCAACTGGCGCGCAGAGATCGGGCGCCGGGATCGCCGAGGCGAACTCGAGCGGAGTCTGCGAGGGAGATTTCTTCCAGCCGCGCTTTTCGAGCAGGCGCAGCATTTCCGAGTATTCGAGCGAAGCGAGCGACGCGGTCAGGTCGCCGCCGCGGCGCGCGCGCAGGCTCCAACGCGCGACCGCGTAGCGAATCATCGAGCGGCCGCGCATGACGAAAAGCAGGACCACAAGGCAGATGAGCACGCCCGGCAGAAAATACGGAGAAGCTTCGGTCCTGCGGTCAAACGCGAGAATTTCCTCCAGGATCCTTTTCTGTTCGCGATGATAGAAAGCCTGCGCGCGTATGTTCCAGCTGCGCGTGGAATCGCGCGCATTTCTTCCGAGGGCCATCTGGTGAGTGAAGTCGTAATTGATCACCCACTCGTTCCACGATAACTGAAACCAGTCCCAATAGAGGCCGAACCGGCTGAAGAAGCCGCGCGCTTCATTTCCCGGGGGAGTGGGGTCGAAGGTCATCCAGCCGTAGCCGGTGAAATAGACTTCGACCCACGCGTGGGCGTCACTGCCGCGGATGATGTAATCGCCGCCGACATCGTTGTATTCGCCCGGCAGAAATCCGGTGGCGTAACGCGCGGGAATGCCGATGGAGCGAAGCAGAATCGTCATCGCCGTGGCGAAATATTCGCAGTGCCCGGCCCGCCGCGTAAAAAGAAAATAAGCGAGCGGGTCTTTACCCGCGTCGGTGAGATTCAGCGTGTAGGCGTAGTTTGAGGCCAGGTAGCGCTGAATATTCGCGGCTTTGTCGTAATCATTGGTCGCGCGCGCGGTGATGTCCTGAGCGAGTTTCTTGACTCGGGGATCGAGCTGGGGCAACTGAAGATACGAGTCGCGGATTTCTTCCGGATAATCGTGCGGAACTTTGCGCAGATCGGAGAGCGTGATGAGCGGAAGGCGCGCGGAGCCTTGATAACGGATTTTTGAATTGTTGTGCGATGGATTGAAGAACGAGCCCGTCCGATCCTTGAACAAGAAACCGCGATTGAGCTCGCCGCCGGGCCGGAGGGAGTCCGTGCCGAATTTCCCGCGGAGTGTCTCCAGAGGCGGAGCGATGAAGATTGCGTCCGTGGCAATCGGCTCCATCAGCACCGTATAGAAAAGCAGATTAAAACGCTCGCCTGCTCTCGCCGGCTCGCCGAAATAATACAGGTCGGCGGGATTCGGCTCGATTGCGATCGGTCTCTGCGCGGGCGTGCTCCAGTTGTGGCCGTCGAAATTGGTAAGAACAATACCGCGCCAGTGGATGTCCGCGGCGCGAGCGGGATCGCCCTCCACGCGGATGCGCATGACGACCGCCGAATTTTTCTTGATCTCGCCGATTTGCCCCAGCCTGACGTTGTCGCCGAAGCCGGTCAGCAGGCTGGGTTGAAGGCTGAGCGATCCCAGGTAGCCCGCGGTAAATCGTGGAATGATGAGGAAGATCACGAGCCCCGCGGCCAGCACCCCCCCGGCCACTAGGAGCGACGTGAGCCCAAGCGCGCGATTCAAACGGCGCGCCATCACGGAGCCTGGTTCAAACGGTGGCGAGTCGGCGCCCACGGAACTGCGGCGAATCTCGAGTGCGACGAACGTTGAAACAGAGAGCACCAGGAAAATGGCAAGCGCGATCAAAAAGCCCGTCTCGACCGTGAGAATGGCGGAAACCAGCATCGAGGCGACGGCGAGAACCGCGAGAAACGCGTAGTCGCGGTTCGAGCGGGCGGAGTAAAGGCGGACGAGCGTCGCGAACAGAATCAAATGAATCGCGGAAAGCAGGGCCGCGTAGAGCGGCGGATTCGGTGCGCCTTCAGCGAGGTTGTGCGACAGCACCCAGAGGTCCAGCGGGAAAAACAGGAAATAGCCGAGAACGAGCCAGGTCGCCAGGCGCGGCGTGATTTCCGGGCCGCGTCCGCGTTGCATGCGGATGCCTTTATAGATCAGCGCGAGGGAAGGGATCAGGACCGAGATGAGGTCCAACTTGCCGGTGGAAACGATGGCCAGCATGCCTGTCGCGACGAGCAGAAAGAGCGAGACTTCAAAATATCGCTGCACCGCCGGGAGGGGCGGAGGCGCGGTCGTGTGCGCGGCGGAGGCCATTTTACGATGCTAGCACTGGCGCGCGGCCGGCGGGCAGACGCGACGCGAAAGGGCCAATGGCGGAGAGGTGCTAGCGTCCCGCGAGAGCGGCGGCGATTTTGTGCGTGGCGCTGGAGACGGAAAGCTGGGCGAGGCGGCCGATCAGAAGGACACGCGTGCGAGGGTGCGTCGGGAGGTGTGGGACGCGCGCGAGAAATGGCAGTAGCGTGATGTTGCGAAAGGTGACGCCGTGGCGCGCGGAAGGCAACGGTTCGAGCCGGAGCGAGGCGCAATCGACCTTCAATAGGTCGCGCAAATATTTCGCGAGCTCGGTCTTGGCGTGGCGCGCGACTTCGACGGCGGGAAATTGCCACATACGCGAGAAAAGCACGTCGTCATGCGCGCCGGGATCGCGGATAAGAATTGTGCGTCCCCGCGGGTCCCGCAGAATCGCGGCGGCGATGCGAATTTTCACAGGTGCGCGTTTTCGGCGAGGCGCGGGAATTTCGCGGGTGAGATTGCGCGCGCGAGCACTGCACCAGCGCGAAACGGGGCATGCCGCGCACCGAGGAATCTGCGGCGTGCAAATCGTCTCGCCAAGTTCCATCAGCGCCTGGTTCCAGTCGCCGGGCGCGGCGGGTGCCAGGTAGCATTGCGCGGATGTGGCCAGTTGTTCCCATCGGCGCGGGGCGCGAAGATCGCCGCGAATGGCCCCGAGGCGCGCGAGGACGCGGGCGACGTTGCCGTCCAACACCGCGAGAGACTGACCGTAGGCGATGCTCAGAACAGCGGCGGCGGTGTAGCGGCCGATGCCGGGAAGGGCCAACGCCGCATTGAGCGTGCGCGGGAATTCGCCGCCGTGGCGGGCGGTGATTTCCTTTGCGGCGCGGTGCAGATTGCGCGCGCGGCTGTAATAGCCCAGGCCGGACCAAAGTTGTAGCACTTTTTCCTGCGGGGCGCGCGCAAGCGATTCGACCGTCGGAAATATTTTCAGGAAGCGATGGTAATAGGGCAGGACGGCGGCGATTCGCGTCTGCTGCAGCATTACTTCCGCGACCCAGACGCGGTAGGGATCGCGGCTGGAGCGCCAGGGGAGGTCGCGTTGATGCGCGCGGAACCAGGCGAGAAGGCGGCGCTGAAAGGTCTTCAGCGGGCGGGGAGTAAATTGCGCTGCCATGCGGGCGGTATTGTCGCACAAATGCGGTTGGGGTCCGCGGCGAAGCGATCGAGGTGGCAGGAGTACGTGTTGCGAGAGTGGGCGGTGCAACGGAGCGCGCTTCGAGCGGTGGTTTATGAGTCGGGCCTGAAAGTCCGAGCCACAAGGAAAAGCGCCCACCTGTGGCCGCTTCGAAGCCATCGCCCTAGGCGGTGCGGAGCCAAGCATGTGGGTCGGGCACAGCGTGCTGCGCCCCGACAGAACCATCTCGCGCCCAGGATCCGCGCCGGGCCCGGCATGCTGTGCGCCTACGAAAATCGTCACGACCGGCGGTTTCGGTCGACCGGCGACGCGAGGCCAAGCACGGTTGCCAGGCGTAAACGTTCTACACCCTTGCAAAGTCGGTGATGGCGATCTGGAGGGGATCGTGACCAGGAAGCGGCGGCCGTTTCGGAGGGCACAATAGCCAAAGGAAAACAAACGCAAGCACGCCAGGACCTGCCCAAGATCCCAGATCATTTTCCCAGAACACCAAAGGTTCCTGCTCTTTTGGGCGTTACAGATCGAATCGAGCCGTGCATCACCTCGACCTTACAAATCTCGCCCGTCGCGGCTACGGGTTTGGTGGGCGCGCCGCTATCGATGCCGAGTTCTATGTCAACGCTCATCGCCCCGACCACCAAGCTGAATTTGAGGCCGCAGATGAGCACGACCCTTCGCCACAACGGTAACGGATCAAAAGGCAGCGGATGTGTGCTTCGACCGCGCAGTGACACCGTTATCGAAGCTCCTGCTTTTGTTAGAGGCGGTCAATGAAGACGAAATAGGAGGAGGACCAGAGGCCGGTGGGGATGGTGCGCTGGGCGCGGGCGGTGAGGATGATCTTAAAGATCTCGGACTCAGCGGCAAGCTCGTCGAGGAATGCGCCACCGGCGGCTGATGAATCGGCTTGGATCATTGCAAGCTCGTGCAGCGTGTCATAGATGATTTCGCCAGCGGGAGCCATAGGAGTGGAAAAGCGGTTGGTGCGAAATTGCATGACGGAGTGAATTTCGTGGAAGTGCCAGGCGATGCAGGCAGCCAACGACACGGCGCGCTCGAAACGTTCGGTGTGTTCGGCTTCGGCGAGGCGGCCGAGATCGGCGCGCGGCGGCCCGAGAAAAGGATCGAGGACGAGCATGACGCGGCGCTCGTCTTCGCGCGCGAATTCGCGGACTACCAGGCGATTTGATTTCGCCGAAACTTTCCAATCCACGAAGCGGGCGCTATCGGTTGAGACATAATCGCGCAGGGAATGCAGCTCATGACCGCGGCCGCGAAAGCGGCTGGCCATTTCGCCTGTCAGGAGCGGCAAGACTTCGTAGAACTGATCGGTAGGCTGAACGCGCGGGTATACGGCGATTTCCAGATTCGAATCCACCTGTCGCGTCTTTTCGAAAAAGCCGAAGGGGAAGCGAGTGCGAATGCCGAACGAATCCTGGCGGTAAACGCCGCGCCGCGGGAAACGCAGCTCGACCTTCTGACGCGTCGCTCCCATTCGCGGGATGTAAGGGAAGAAAACCGGTCGCGCCAGAATTTCGGCCGGAGATTTTTTCTTGCCGCCGATGACGCGAAGCGAAAAGGACGGCCACATCTGTTTGTCGTTGCGCAGCTCGACTTCGGCGAGGACGGGCTGCTCGGCAAAAATGTGCTCGGGCAGATCGAATTTCAGCTCGACCCCGGTGAGCACGACGCGGGAGAGAACACCGGAAATCAGAATGCCGGCGAGCAAACAGGCAAGAATCAGGAAAAGCAAGTTGTTGCCCGTGTTGACGGCCGCGAGAACCAGGACGAAAACCGCCCCGAGATAGATAACGCCGTCTCGCGTGAGCTTGTAATCGATCTGATAGGCGATCCAGCGAAGGTTAGTGCGGCGCGCGAGGGACGGCACGATCGCGATGGCCACCCAGCCAGCGATTCCAAGCGAAAGTAGCGTCGTGATTCCCGCAAGCCAGATGCGGCCTTCCTGTGCGGCTGCCGCGGAAAATAGCGCGATAAAAAAAGCGACGGCAAGCGCCAGCATGGCGATGCCGAAATTACGCCAGCCGGCGCGGTCGCGCCCGCGCCACATGCGCGTGATGATTGAATCTTGCGTCGTCATCGGCGGATTACAGAGGAACGCGCGTGTTATCGACGATTTCGCGGAGGATTGCTTCAGCCTGCTCGGATTTCTTTTGCGTCGATACGTAACGCGAGCTGACGACGACGCGGTGCGCGAAGACGGGAACAATGAGGCGCTTGAAGTCGTCCGGCAGGCAATAATCGCGGCCCTCGAGAAACGCGCGCGCCTGCGCGGCGCGATGAAGCATCACGGTGCCGCGGGGGCTGACCCCCAGGCTCAGCTGCTCGGTGGTGCGCGTGCGCTCGACGATTTCCAGCGCGTAGTCGAGCAAGCTTTCCTCAACCTTCACTTGCGAGACGGCCTCCTGTATCGCCGCAACATCGGCGGCGTCCATCACAGATGCGATCTGATCGGCGTGTCCGGCAGCGGAATGATTGCGAATGATCTCTTTTTCGCTTTCGCGCGCGGGATAGCCCATGCGAATGCGCATCAGGAAACGATCGAGCTGCGATTCCGGCAGGGGATACGTGCCATGGTGCTCGATGGGATTCTGCGTCGCGAGGACCATGAATGGCTGAGGCAGCGGATGCGTGTGGTTGTCAACGGTGATCTGCGCTTCATTCATGGCTTCGAGCAACGCGGACTGCGTTTTCGGCGTGGTGCGGTTGATTTCGTCGGCGACGATGATATTGGCGAAGATCGGGCCGGGCTTAAATTCGAATTCCTGCGCTGAGGGATTGTAAACACTGACACCGATGACGTCGCTGGGCAGCAGGTCGGACGTGAACTGAATGCGCTGAAACGAACAATTGAACGAACGCGCGAGCGCTTGCGCGAGAGTGGTCTTGCCGACGCCGGGAACGTCTTCAATCAGCAAGTGGCCGCGCGCGAGCAGGGTGGTGAGCGCGAGCTGGATGACGTCTTCCTTGCCCTTGACGACGCGGGCGATCGAGCGCTGAAGCTCGGCGAGACGGGTGCTGGCGGCGGTGTTCGCGGTTTGCAATTCGCGGGCCCTTCTGCTACAAAAAGTCTGCAACAAATAACACGTTCAGCGGGCGACTAGCTCAGTGGTTAGAGCGCTCCCCTCACACGGGAGAGGTCCAAGGTTCAAGTCCTTGGTCGCCCACCATTTTGATGCTTACGGAACTGCCTGCGCGCCTGGGTTTCCCGGGAAAAATGAAAAGCGAGTCCCTGCAACAACCCCGAAAACATTCTAGCGGAATAGTCCGATGAGCCACATCTGGCGATTCGGACAGGTGTTCGCATTAGGCACGTGGGTCGGATCAATCATCTATTTCGTGGCAGTGGTGACGCGGGGAGCGTTTGCGGTGCTAACACGCGATCAGGCCGGGTTGATGGTGGGGTTCACGCTGGGAGGTTTGCATCAACTGGGTGTGATCGCGGCGGTGGTTTATTTGGTCGCGGCGCTCGCGTTGGGGAAGTCTTGTCCTGCGCTGGTGCGGCCTGCGGCGCTGGGCGTGATTCTGATGTTGCTGCTGACGCTGGCGTCGCAACGAATCGTGATACCGCGAATGGATTTGCTCCGGGCGGAGATGGTGTCGGTGGATGTAACGCCTGCGAGCGATTCCAGGCGCGCGGAGTTCGATCGGTTGCATCGGATTTCGGTGGATCTCGAAGGCGGGGTTTTGTTGATTGGGTTGGCGGCGCTGTTTTTGACGCTGATGGAAAAAGCGCCTGGTGGCGCGTGACCCGCGGCTAGATGTGACTTCGCGCCGACGATGTTGCGGGGCACGGAATGCCGCGCTAAATTCCACGGCGCTACATTTAATTCCTCAGTGGCCCAAACGTTGGCGAATGTTCGTTCGCTTCCTCACGATGACGCGTTTCTTGAGTAGGACTCGCTTTCTCTTGGCTGGCTTGGCTTTTGTGATTTTGCGGGCGGCGGGACCGGCGAGATGGACGGCGCGCCACATGTACCAGCTGGCAACAGTGCGATAGGGGCGCCAGCGCTCGCCGAACTTCAGCAGGACCTTCGGCGTGGGGATATATTTCCTGCGATAGGTGATCGCCCAGCCCTTCTGTACGCCGTAGTCGTGAATCGGCAGCACGTCGGGGCGGCCGAGCCGGAAAATCAAGAACATCTCGACGGTCCAAGCACCGATGCCGCGCACGGAAATCAGCCGGTCAACAAGCTCCTGGTCCGACATCTTCTCCGCGGCTTCGATGTTGGGCACGACGCCGTCGATCGTTTTCTGGGCTAAATCCCGGACCGCAGCAACTTTTGCGCGGGAAAGGCCGACCTTGCGGAGCTTCGGCTTGCTCACGCGGAGTAATTGCTGCGGAGTGGGGCAGCGGCCGTCCGTGCCGAGCGCTTTGATGCGGGCGAAGATCGCTTGCGCGGCTTTACCGGCGATGCTCTGGTGCATGATCGCTTCGAGGAGCGACTCGTAGACGCTGTCGCATTCGTCGAGCTTGAATTCGAACTCACCGACCCGCTCGATCAGGCTGGCGAGGCGCTTGTCCGTTTTCGAGAGGTGAGCGTGCGCCTCCACCTGATCGAACGGCAGCGAAAGAGCGCTGGTGTCGGCGTTCATGAGCGTTAGCTACTGGTGCTGCTCGAGCAAAGCCTTTAGGCGAACCCAGGAATCCGCGCGAGCTTTCTTGTTCGCGTCGTTGGCATCGGGAGCTTCACCCGCTCTCATGAATCCGTGTCCGGCGCCGTCATACGTGACAGGTTCATAGGTTTTGCCAGCCGCTTTCATGTTCGCGGTCGCATCGGGAATTGTGGCGTCAATGCGGGCATCGTTGCCCGCGTAGAACGCATAAACGGGTGCGTGAATGCGAGCCATCGCGTCTTTTTCGGGCGGTGGACCATAGAAAACGAATGCCGACGAAAGATCGAAACGATTTGTCGCGAAGCGAAAACTTTGACCTCCGCCCCAGCAGAAGCCAACCACAAAAAACTTGCCGTTGGATGCCGGGAGTTTTTCGCCGTAGTCGGCCGCAGCAATTAGATCGGCGGTGACCTGGTCTGGGTCGAGATGGCTCACAGCCTCCGTCACTTTGCTAGGGTCAAACGCCGAAGTGCGGCCGCCACTTGGCCCCATGCCGGAAAGCAAATCGGGTGCGACGGCGACGTAGCCGGCCGCGGCGACTTGGTCCGCCAAATCCTGTACCCAGTCGGTCATGCCGAAAATTTCGTGGATGATGAGGACGACCGGGCGCTTGTCCTTCGATTCCGGGTACACGACGAAGGTTTCCACCGAGCGGTCGCCGTGCTTCACGGTCACCCACTCCTGATGCCGCGGGGATTTCTGAAGAGTAGCTTGCGCCCAATCCTGTGCTGTAGCCGCCCGCGCCGCCAGAAGAATCAGAACCAGCGATAAATATTTCATGGTGATCACCTCAGCGTTGGTCTGGAGAGCCGAAATGATATACGGCAAGTATGTCCGGAATCAAGCGCACGGTGGATCGGAAAAGAGGTTGCTACCTGGAGGAAGGAACCGCTTGGATGACCTGCTTTGTGGTATCGCCCGGTATTTTGGGCGCCGCCCAGCGAATTGTGCCAGTCGGTCATTGATCGCCCGGACATACTTTAGTCTGTGCTTCGGAAGATTCCCGGCCGATGCTCGCCCACCAAGTTCCCGTGCCGTCTTGCTTCGCAACGATCGCAGGACCGCCGCCTTCAACAAGTTCGGCGACACTAGAATCGCCCAGTGACCAGTGTGCTTTCGCCGTTAGATTGTGCTCTGCGACGCCGAACATCGTCGACTGTTGCCGCTCGTTCACCAGCATTCCAACGATGGCGGGAGAGACGAATCGAGCCGCCCGCTGGTCGCTGGCGCCGGTGGAGGAAAAATCGTGGCCGCTACCGTCGCCGTTTTCGAGCCGCTTCTCGTGTTCCTCGAATCGTTTTTTCCTCTCTGCGGCTCGAGCGGCAGCCGTCTGACTGCGACTGGCACTTGCCAAATCCGGCTGGGACGATTTCGCCGAGGCAGGCTTCCCAGCACACGCGGACGCCGAGATGAACAGCAAGACCGACCACGGAACGTTCCGCGCCAAACGCCGGGCATTGGAACGAATGTCAGTCATCGGATTAGGGCCGTCGCTCGTCCTGGTTTCTCTCGAGGACGCAAGAGCGGATTATGCACGATGGCTCAGTTGTCGAAGAAACTACGCCGGGTCTAAAGCTCGAAACGTCTAAAAGAGCCCTCCGAAGTGATCTCTAGCCGTGCATTAGATAGCGATGCACGAAAGTCACGGCCATCGCGCCTTCGCCTACTGCTGAAGCGCAACGCTTGACCGAACCATGGCGGACGTCTCCTGCGGCAAACATGCCCGGTATACTCGTCTCCATGAAGTAGGGGTTACGGTCGTGCTCCCAACTTTTCGGGGGCTCGCCATTAGTGATCAGATCCGGGCCGGTGACGAGGTAGCCTTCCTCATCCCGGACGATGCCCACATCGGCGGCCCACTGTGTGTGGGGCACGCCGCCGAGGCAAAGAAAAAGCCATCGCGATTCAATTTGGCGGGTTTGTCCCGTCTCGCAGTTCCTCATGGTGAGGGCGTTCAACGAGTCGTTCCCGTGCAAGGCGGCGACTTCCGTCCGGAGTAATACTTCAACATTTGGCGTGGAGCGGATGCGGTCAATGAGATATTCCGACAAGGTCTTTTTCAGGCATTCGGCCCGGACGACCATGAATACTTTGGAAGCGAACGGAGCAAAGTGCATCACCGCCTGGCCCGCGGAATTGCCGCCGCCAACCACGATCACGGATTCATCACGGCTCAGTGCTGCCTCGCTAGCACCGGCGCCGTAATAGACGCCAGATCCCGTGAGGCGCTCCTCATCAGGCAGATTGAGTCGGCGGTAATTGACGCCGGTGGCGCATACCGTGGCGCGAGCGATGATCTTCGATCCGTCCGCCAGGTAGCCGACGCCCTTGCCGGGGAAAAATTCGCCGCGGACGCCTTCGCGCAAGAGCAGAATTTCCGCGCCGAACCGGCAAGCCTGTTCGCGGGCTCGTTCGGCAAGGTCCGCGCCGGTGATGCCATCGGGGAATCCGAGATAGTTTTCGATTTTGGAGCTGCTGCCGGCCTGGCCGCCCACAGCGGAGCGCTCAATCACGACGGTCTTCAGGCCCTCGGAAGCTCCGTACACGGCTGCGCTGAGTCCCGCGGGGCCGGCGCCATAGATGGCGAGATCGTATTCCGTTCGGGAAGGATTCCGAAACCAGCCGAGCTTTTCAGTAATTTGGCGAACGGTCGGGCGTTCGAGGCGCGTGCCGTCGGCGAAAACGCAGAGGGGAAGGCGCGCGTCGCCTAGGCCGGTGAGTTGAGTGTGGATGCGCACCTGTTCGTCGGTGGTCAGCTCAATCCACTGAAAGGGCACATCGCTACGCTGGAGGAAGTCGCGTATGGCGTATGCGGCTGCCGAGCCGCGGGTACCGAAGACCTGAATCTTGTGGTCGGACTCGCTCATATGGGTCGATCGTTATTGTAGTCGCCGGGCGCTGCACACTCAACCGTGGGAAGAGTCTCGCCCTTTGGGCTGTGCTAGTATCTTTCGCTCATGCAAACAGGGATCATCGGCCTGCCACAAGTCGGGAAGACGAGTTTGTTCAGGATTCTGACGCGGGCGCGCGTGGATGCGCGGAGCGCGCCGAATCAGGCGCATGTGGGAATCGCGCGAGTGCCGGACGCGCGCGTAGCAAAACTCGCGGAAGTGTTTAAGCCGAAAAAAATCACGTACGCGACGATCGAGTATGTGGACATCGGCGGCTTGCAGAAGGATCGCGAGAAAAATTCCGCTTCGCTCGTGCCGTTGCGCGAGGCCGATGCGCTGGCGCACGTAGTGCGGCTGTTCGAGAATCCTGCGGTGCCGCACGAGGCGGGATCGCTCGACGCATTGCGCGACATCGTGAACGTGGATCTGGAGCTGATCCTGACCGATCTCGAGCAGTGCGCGAAGCGGATTGAACGCGTCGAAAAAGATTTGAAGAAAAAGAAGGACACAATTCTCGAAACGGAATTGGGGCTTTTGAATCGCTGCCGCACGGCGCTGGAAGCGGAAACGCCGCTGCGCGAGCTGGAATTCAAGCTGGAAGAAATGAAGATGCTAACCGGCTTTATGTTCCTCACGCGGAAACCGATGATTTACGTGCTGAATCTGGGCGACGAAGAGGCGTCGGAGATTGACCGCGTGGTCGAGAAATACAAACTGGAAAAGCTGGCGACGAAGCCACAGACGGCGGTCGTCCCTTTCTGCGGGAAGATTGAGGCGGAGCTGGCAGAACTCGACGACGCGGAAGCGTCGGAGATGATGAAGGCGTATGGTCTCACAGAATCGGGGCGCGACCGGCTGATCCAGGCGAGCTACCACTTGCTGGGACTGATTTCGTTTCTCACGTGCGGCGAGCCGGAATGCCGCGCGTGGACGATTGAACGCGGCATGAACGCGCAGAAGGCAGCGGGCGCCATTCACAGCGACATCGAGAAGAATTTCATCAAGGCGGACGTTGCGAAGTGGGAAGACTTGCTCAAGGCGGGCAGTTTCGCCGCCGCGCGCGAGAAGGCTCAGGTGCGATTGGAGGGTAAGGAATACATCGTCGAGGACGGCGATGTGATTTTGTTCCGGCATGGCGGGTAGGCCCGGAGACAAGCAGTTTCGCTGGGGCTAAAGCCCGATGGTTGTTTGGTCCGATTGTCGCGGGGTCAGAACCCGCGCTTGCACCTAAAACCCGCCTCGGGAATTTGAGAATGGCATCAACTGAGACAACTCGAATTCTGCTGGCGTTGCTGTTGGGCATCGTTGCGGCAGGAGCGAATCTGCTGGGCGGGCTGCTCGTCGCGCGAAGGCAATGGTCGCGGCACTATCTGAAATACTTCATCGCGTTAGGCGCCGGCTTCATGCTCGCGACGGCGATGATCGAAATGATTCCGGAATCGGTGAAGCTTCGCAGCGATGCGTCCTCCGTATTTTTCAACAGCACCAACGCCGTATTCGTAATCGTCCTGGCAGGCTATTTTCTGGTGCATTTCTTCGAACACACGCTGGCGCCGCATTTTCATTTTGGCGAAGAGACGCACCACGAGGAAATTTCGCACTCGCATGCAAGCTATGCGGCTTTGCTCGGGCTGGTGATTCACACGTTTTTCGATGGCGTGGCGATTGCGTCCGGGCTGCTGGTCTCGAACTGGCTGGGCGGCGTGATTTTCGTGGCGATCTTCCTGCATAAGATTCCCGAGGGGTTCACCGTGGCGTCGCTGATGCTGGCGAGCGGGCAGAGCCGAAGGGCGGCGTTCGCGTCGTCCGCGATTCTGGGAGGGGCCACCCTGGCAGGCATGGCGTTGATGTTCGTGTTGCGAAGCACGGTCGCCGATGCGCTGCCGTTTTCGGCGGGCGTTACGCTTTATGTGGCCGCGTCGGATTTGATCCCCGAAGTGAATCGCGAGCCGGGAGTCGGCATGGCGGTTCTGGTTTTTCTCGGCGTCGCGGTCCTCGTGGCGCTCAAGGCATTTCTTCACGTGTAACACGTGGTCGGGACGTCGCCGGAGCAAGCTCCGGCGAAATACCGCGGCCGCAAGCCCGCTCCACGTGGGCTGTGCCTGGCGCAATCTCGCGCTTGTAGTGGGTTTGGCGTAGCGCGGCACCGCACCAATTCCGCCGCGGCAGAGCTCCCCCTGGGGAAGCGTCGCGGACGAGGCTGCGCGCGAGCCGGCGGCACCCAGTGGCGGGGGGGCGCCGAGCCTGTTTGCCGGGCACGATATACCAAACCCTTTGCATACAGTGATATCCACCGGTGTAATTCCCTGGCCCGGTCAAGCAGCGGCGGGCCTGGAACCAGGGGAAGACGCGCAACTTTATGCTGGGGCTTGTGTTAGATAGACTGTGGAGGCCATGGCTCGAAGCGACGTCCAACTGATGCTGGACGTGAAGGCAGGGGACGAAGCGTCCTTTGACTTTCTGTTGCAGAAGTATCGTTCGCCGCTGGTCAATTTCCTGAACCGCATGGTGCGCGACACGGCGACCGCGGAGGATCTGGCGCAGGAAGTTTTTCTGCGAGTCTATCGGGCTCGGAAACAGTACACCCCAAGCGCGAAGTTCACCACCTGGCTCTTCCGGATTGCGACGAATCTGGCACTGAATTCGGTCCGCGACAACCGTCACCGAAGAATGGGAATATCTCTCGACGCGCCCGCGAACGGAGAAGGTTCGGCGCCGATGGAATTGCCGGCGCGAGAGAAACGCATCGACGAGCACATGATCGAGCGCGACCGCGCAGATGTGATTCGCCGGGCAATTGGGTCGCTGCCGGAAAAGCAACGCGCGGCGGTTTTGCTGCATAAGTATGAAGAGATGGATTACGTGGAAATTGCGGGAATTCTGGATTGCTCGGAAGGCGCGCTGAAGTCGCTGCTGTTTCGCGCTTACGAGACTCTGCGGGTGCAGCTGGCCCCTCTCGTGGCTCAGCCGGCAGCGCATCGCGGTGAGGAAGGAAGGCCATCATGAAGAAGTGCGAGGAAATTTCAAAGGGGTTGATCGCGTATCTGGAGCAGCGAGCGAATCCCGCCGAGCGTCGCGACATGGAAAAGCATCTCGCGGGCTGCGCGGCTTGCCGGACGCGCGCCGAGGAGTTTCGCGCGTTGTGGAAAGTGATGGAGGACGTACCGGCGATCGAGCCGTCGTTCGGGTTCGATGCGCGCGTGCGGCAGCGCGTGGCTGCTGAGCCGCATCGGAACTGGTTTGGATGGTTCGCGCCGCAAGCGCGCCTTGCCCTTTCAGCCGCTATGCTCGTCGCGCTGACGGTATGGGTGACGAAGTTGCCGCAGAACAATCATCACGACGTGACGGCGACTCCTGTTGCAGTGAATCCGTCCACCGACCAAGACTTCGACGCCATTAAGGATCTGGGAGTGCTCGAGAACTACGATGTGCTGACGAAGTTCGATGCGTTGTCGGAATCGTCCACGACGTCCGCGCCGCAATCGGATAAGGCGCCGCAAGAAGAACCGAGTTCGAATGACTGACGGAGGCCTCCGGGTGAAGTATCGCCACATCATTCTTGGGGCGTGTCTCGCGCTTCTCGCTGGACTTGCGGCGCGGCCTGCCTCAGCCCAGAACGGTGAACGGACGAGGGAACGGCAGGCCGACCGCCAGGCACAACGTGAAGCCGCCCAGAAGCAGAGGAAAGGCCAACCAGGCGAGCGAGGGCTTGTCGGACTTCCGCCGAAATGGGTCGAGAACCTGCGCGACATGACCCCGGAAGACCGCGAACACTTCATGCAGAACAATCAGGCGTTTCAGAATTTGCCTCCCGGGAGAAAACAGCAGGTCATTAACAATCTTCAGAAATGGGACGCCATGCCGTCCGAGCAGAAGGAGCGGATCCGCGCGACGGAACGCATGCTCGAGCAGGCGACTCCGGAACAGCGCGAGCATTTTCAGAACGACATCGTGCCCAACTTGGAGCAAATGCCACCGCAGCGGCGCCAGCGCGTGATCGGCCACTGGCGCCGGCTGCAAGTGATGTCTCCCGAGGAGCAGCAGGCTGCGCTGCACAACCCGGCGTTCTGGGGAAACCTGAGTCCGGACGAGCAATCCATCGTGCGAGACCTGAATTCGATGGGAAATCCGCCTCCGCAGTAGCCTTCGACTCGCTTCGCCGCCGTGATCGCTCGATCGATTCGAGACATTTCGCCCACCGGATTGTTAACTCTTACAAAACATTTTCGCGTGTGGCGCGGCTTGGACCGCTAGCGCTCGCGACGCGCGCGAATCCGTCCACTAGGGCTTGTGGTTTCTCCGGTATTTGAGCGCTGAAATGCGCGACGCGCGTGAATCGCGCCGATCGAAAAAACTTTCTCATTATTGAAACATTCCGCTTGACAACCTGAAGAACAAATCTACAATCGGGGCACAAAGTGGGACGAAGTGGCACACAGTGGCAGAGAGTGTAGGGCGGTGGTTGAGGCCAACGAGCGAGTGATTTCAAGGTCGAACACGCCGGGCGAAGTTCTGAAGGGCAAACATGCTGCGGGGCAACTATCTAGCGACGGTGGACGAGAAGGGACGCGTAAAAATTCCCGCGGACTTTCTGGTTCAGCTGCGCAAGTTAGGAAACAAGTTCTACGTGACGAGCACGGCGGGCGATCGGGCGCAGATCTTTCCAATGAAAGTATGGGAAGAGAAGGAAAAGAAGCTCGCGAAGATTTCTTCTCACAACAAGGCCAAGCAGAAGTTTCTGGCACGAACCAACTATTACGGTCAGATCGTAGAGGTGGACGGACAGGGGCGCATTTTACTTCCACCTGTACTTCGGGAATCGGCGGAAATGAAAGGCGAGGTGGACGTTTCGGGGCACCTCACCTATCTAGAGGTTTGGAATCACGCCCGGTTCCTGGATCAAATGAACCGTAATCCGATCACGGCGGAAGACGAAAAGGCTCTGGACGACCTGGGCATTTAGCTTTTGAGCGTTTTACATACGCCCGTACTGGCCGCGGAAGTGGTGGAGTGGCTCCGCATACGGCCTGAGGGGACCTATGTGGACGCGACGGCCGGCACGGCGGGGCATGCAATCGAAATTGCCCGGCGGCTGACGACAGGGCGAGTGGTGGCGATTGATCGCGATCCGCGGGCCCTTGAAATCGCGCGGGAACGATTGAAGCCGTACGAGGAGAAGGTGGTTCTGGTGCACGCAGAGTTTTCAAAGATCGGCGAAATAGCGGGGGACTTGAAGCTGCCTTTGCTGGATGGAGTGATCGCCGACCTGGGGATCTCGAGTCTGGAGCTGGACAGCCCTGAGCGCGGATTTTCGTTCCGCTGGGCCGCACCCCTGGACATGAGAATGAACCCCGATACGCCGATGACGGCGGACGAGATTGTGAATCAGTGGTCGGAGAAAGATCTAGCCGACCTCCTCTACCAGAAGGCGGAGGAGAGAGATTCACGCAGAATCGCCAGGGCAATTGTGAGATCGCGGCCCATTCGCGACACCGAACACCTGGCAACGGTTGTGGCAGGGGCTCGTAAAGCAAGGGGAAGGCAGAAACTGCAGCCCGCGACAAAAACGTTTCTGGCGCTGCGGAATGCGGTGAATCGAGAAGAGGAGGAACTCGAGCAGTTTCTTTCGCGGACCCCTGCCACTCTATCTATCGGAGGACGTTGGATTGTCCTCAGCTATCACTCGTTGGAAGATCGTCCGGTGAAGCAGGCGTTTCGGCGCTTGGAGCGCTACGGAAGTTTCCGCGTTCTGACCCGGAAAGTGATCCAGCCCGGTGAGGAAGAAATCAGAAACAACCCGCGAGCGCGCAGCGCGAAAATGCGCGTGGTGGAAAAGGTCGAGCCTGTGGAAGGGCGAGCGGCTGGGAGTTGGCAATGATGGAAAATTTCACGGAATACTACACCGTAAAGCAAATCGACAATTCCAGGCTCGCGCGGCCGACTCATCCGGCGCAACTGAAAGATTTCTGGCGGCGTGTGGCAGTGGGCGCGGCGATGGCGGGGTGCCTGTTGTCGTATGCATGGCAGCATTTCGAGTGCATTCAGATCCGTTATCAGATCGAGCAGCTGGATAGCGATCGCGCGCAGGCCACGGAGCTAAATCAGCAACTGCACCTGGAAGTGGCGACTTTGCGTTCACCGATGCGGGTGGATGTGATTGCGCGGAATCAGCTGGGCTTGACGGTTCCCGTGCCCGGGCAGGTGGCTCCTGTTGACGAAACCAACGACGGTGTCTTGGCACAGGCGCGAGCGATTGCGCAGTCATCCCGGCCCTGATTTCAGCCTCAATTGAAATCGGCTTGAGTTTTCGGCCCGCTGCGGCGAGCCATTTCCGGCAGATCGGACGCGATCGCCGCTGGAGCACGTTTCCGACAGGGTAGGCCGGAGTCCATGGAGCAGCGCAATCCACGTCTCCGCTGGCTGGTCGTCTGGGTCCTGGCGATGGCTTGGATGGCAGTGGTCATCGGCCGGCTGAGTTTCCTCCAACTTTTCTCCTACAGCGAATACCTGGCAAAGGCACAGCGTCAACAGCAGAGAATTTTCGAGATCAGCCCGATGCGCGGCACGATCTACGACCGCAAGGGTCACGAACTCGCCGTGAGTCTGCCGATGGATTCCGTTTTCGGCGATCCAGCGGAGATCACCGACGTCGAAATGGTATCGCGCCTGCTTTCGCGGGTTCTCGCCGTGCCCGCCGAAGACCTCGAAGACAAAATACGCGAAGCCAAAACTCCCGTGCGCCTCGCCCGAAAGCTTTCGCCGGAAACCGTTCAGCGAGTTACGGACATGAATTTGAAGGGCGTGTTCTTCCAGAAGGAAAACCGGCGCGTGTATCCGCAACGGGAGCTTGCCGCGTCCGTGCTCGGATACGTGGACGTGGATGAGAAGGGAATCGGGGGAATCGAATATTCGCTCGACCGGCAGATCCGCGGACGTCCCGGGAAAATGATGGTGATGGCGGACGGGCACCGGCGCTGGTACGACAGGACTGAATCAGCGGCTGATCCGGGCGCGAGCATCACGCTGACGATTGACGAAACAATCCAGTACATCGCGGAAAAGGAGCTTGGACGCGCGATTGCGGAGACGCGCGCGAAGGCCGGCACGGTGGTCGTACAGGATCCGAATTCGGGCGAACTGCTGGCGGTTGCCAACTGGCCGGTGTTCGATCCCAACGATGCAGGCAGCTATCCCGCGGAAGCGCGCATCGATCGCGCGGTGGCGTCGGCTTACGAGCCGGGGTCAACGTTCAAGGTGCTGACGCTCACGGGTGCGGTCGAGGACGGTGTGGCGACTCCCGATGATCTGGTGGACTGCCAGATGGGCCAGATCATGGTCTCGGGGCGGCTAATTCACGACTGGAAGAAATTCGGCGTGCTGAGCGTGCGCGAGATTCTGGAGCATTCCAGTGACGTAGGCGCGATCAAGGTCGCGCTGCGGCTCGGCGCGCCACGGTTCTACGATGCGATTCGCGCATTCGGAATCGGACAGCCCACGGGAATCGAGCTTCCGGGGGAAAATCGCGGGTTGCTGCGGCCGCTGGAGAACTGGTCAGCGAGTTCCATCGGTTCGCTTGCCATGGGACAGGAAGTCAGCGTCACGCCCATTCAGATTTTGTCGGCGATTTCCGCGGTGGCGAACGGTGGAACGCTTTATCGGCCGCACATCGTGCGTGAGATAGACGGTGGCGAGCCTGGAGCGCTTCGTCCCACGCCCGCGCCGCAGCAGGCGACCGATGGCAGGACGGCGGCGACAATTCGCGAAATGATGGAGGGTGTGGTTCTAGAGGGAACCGGCAAGCCCGCGCGCCTGGACGGCTATACCGCCGCAGGAAAGTCGGGCACGGCACAAAAAATCGACCCGGCGACGGGCCGCTACTCGGCAACGCAGTACAACTCATCGTTCGTCGGATTCGCTCCAGTGAACAATCCGGTGATCTCGATACTTGTGGTCCTGGATTCGCCGGTGGGACCGCATCACGGCGGGGAAGTGGGCGGTCCGGTATTCAAGCGCATTGCAGAACAAGTGCTGGCGTATCGCGATGAGCCGCACGATGTGCCCGCGGCATCGGACATTGAAACCGCGAAGAACTTGGCTGTGACGCCGCCGCGAGATTCGCGGTCGGATGATGCCGCAGATGCGACGCAGGCGCGTTTTCAAGCGGCAGTGGCGAAGACGAAGCTGCCGAATTCTGCTTCGGCGCCGCCGATGGTTGCGTTTGGAGACCCGAGTGCAATTGTCGTGCCGAGCCTGGCGGGTCAGACGGTTCGGGGCGTGACCGAGGAGTGTTCGCGGCTAGGATTGATGCCATCATTGATCGGTAGCGGAGTTGCACTCGAGCAGTTTCCTGCAGCCGGGGCACAAGTCCTGCGCGGCAGCCGAGTGACAGTGCGATTCGGGCATCCGGGAGAGGTGGTGCCTGTGTCGGCGCCAGGTGACGGGAATTGAGCCTGATCGTGAAACATCAACGCGGCTTGCGTGATGACGAGCCGAGCGAGAGAAATCGCGTTATGAAACTCGAGGCCCTATTGGCGGGAGCCGAGATTGGAGCAATTAACGGACGTGCGGATATCGAGATTCGGTCCGTCGCTTACGATAGTCGCAAGATTATGCCGGGCGGGATTTTCTTCGCGTTGCGCGGCGAGAATTTGGACGGTGTCAAGTTTGTCGAGGAGGCCCTGGCGCGCGGAGCGGTAGCCGTGGCCAGCGAGGAGGCCAACCGATTGACGTCCGGAGGCAGCACATCCGTGGAACTGTTGCCGGGTTCGGCGAGGCGCGGGCTCGCACAAGCGGCAGCGAATTTCTACGGACATCCTGCTGACGCGCTGCAATTGGTGGGTGTCACCGGTACGAACGGGAAAACGACGACCGCGTTTCTTGTCGATTCGATTTTACGCGCGGCGAGGTATACGACCGGGTTGATCGGCACGACGGGATACCGCACACCGAAGGGCAACCGAGCGGCACTCAACACGACTCCCGAGTCGCTTGATTTGCAGCAGATGTTCGCCGAGATCCGCGACGCCGGGGGCACGCACGCCGTTTTAGAGGCGAGCTCGCATGCGCTGGCGATGGAGCGCCTGTGGGGATGCCAATTCGCGGTCGCGATCTTCACAAACCTGACGCGCGATCATCTGGATTACCACAAAACGTTCGAAGAATATTTTGCGGCCAAGCGCTTGCTATTTGAAGGCAGTGGCGCGGCCGCGCCCGGAGTTGCCGTGATCAATGCCGACGATCCCTACGCTCCGCAGCTGGCGGGCTTGGCCCGGCGCACACTCACTTACAGCCTGAAAAGCGCCGCCGATCTGAGTGCCAAGAAATTCGGGCTCGGTTTTCACGGGCTGGAATTCACGGCGCAGACGCCGGCGGGAAACATCGAAGTGCGCTCGCCGTTCGTGGGCCGAATCAACGTCTACAACATTCTCGCGGCCATCGGAGCGGGAATCGCACTCGATATTCCAAAGGCACGAATCAAAGAGGGCATCGCTAAGCTCGAGCTTGTTCCGGGGCGATTCGAGCGGATTGACGAGGGGCAGCCATTCCTGGTGATCGTGGACTACGCGCACACCGACGACGCGCTCCGCAACCTGATCACGACGGCGCGGGATCTGGGGCCCTCGGCGCGAATCATAACCGTGTTTGGCGCGGGCGGCGAGCGCGACCGCACCAAGCGTCCGCTGATGGGCGAGGCGGCGGGATCGCTGAGCGATATGGTCGTGCTGACGAGCGACAACCCGCGAAGTGAGGACCCTCTGCGGATCATCAACGACGTGGTCGTGGGATTGCAGAAAGTGAATGCGAGGTACCGGGTCGAACCGGATCGCGAGCAGGCGCTCGCCATGGCACTGGAAGAGGCTCGGCCCGGTGACGTGGTGCTACTGGCGGGCAAAGGGCATGAAACGTACCAGGTGCTGCGGGATGGGACGATCGAGTTCGATGACCGCGAGCGGGCGCGCGCGATTCTGCGCCGCAAAGGCTATACGAAGAGGTCAGCGGGCAAATAGCGAAGGCAGCGACGCCAAGACCTCTGGAGATGCGATGCAGTGGACCGCGGATCAATTGGCCGATGCATTGGGTGTCGCACGCCCCTCGGGGCTCGATCCCCTGGCCCGGGTGGCCGGCGTCTCGATCGACTCGCGAACTCTACAGCCTGGGGAATTGTTCATCGCCATACGCGGACCGCGTCACGATGGACACAGTTTCGTCGGCGGGGCACTGGAACGGGGCGCTACTGCCGGGGTGGTGGCGCAGGAGAGATTCAAAGAGTACGCCGGCGAAGTCCAGGCAAGGCTCTTCGCCGTGGACGATCCGCTCGAGGCCTTGCAGCGACTGGCCTCGCGGGCGTGTCAGATATGGCGGCAGGGAAAGCCGGGGCGAATTATTGGGGCGGTCGCCGGGTCCGTGGGGAAGACGACCACAAAAGAGATTCTGGCCGCGCTTCTGGGCGCGCGGTTCGGCGTGCTGAAAACGCTAGGAAATTTGAACAACGAGTACGGACTGCCGCTGACGCTGCTGAAGATTGACGAGGAGCACGGAGCGGCTGTGGTGGAACTGGGAATGTCGCACCGGGGCGAACTGGCGCGGCTCGCGCAGATCGCGTCGCCGGAAGTCGGCGTGGTAACGCGAGTGGCCGTCGAGCATCTGGAGTTTTTTTCGTCGGTCGAGGAAATCGCGTTGGCAGAACGCGAGCTGATCGAGAATTTGGCGTGGCCGAGCGCGACGGCTGTGTTGAACGCGGACGACGAACGGGTCACGAAGTTCGCGGAAATCGCGCGAGGACCTGTGATTCGGTTTGGTACGGGTGCGCATGCCGAGTTTCGTGCCGAAGCAATTGAAGAGCACGGCATCGAAGGATCGGCATTCGAATTTGTCTCGTCCGCCGGTCGCGCGCGGCTCGACCTGCCGCTGATCGGAAGGCACAACGTGATGAATGCACTGGCGGCGCTGGCGGCGGCGAGCGTCTGGGGCATCGGCGCGGAGGAAGCGAAGCGAGTTTTTCCGTCGCTCACGCCTGCCGATAAACGCGGCGAGGTCGTGCGCTTCGAGGGCGGCTTTACGGTGATCAACGACACTTACAATTCGAGCCCCACGGCGTTGAGCGCGCTGACGCAACTTCTCGCGGCAACGCCGGGATATCAGCGGCGAATCGTGGCCGCCGGGGAGATGCTCGAGCTGGGAGATTCCTCCGGGGGACTGCACCGCGAATGCGGCCGCGCGGCCGCCGGGTTAGGGCAAATCGATTGGATATTGGGCGTGCAAGGTTACGCGGTTGATTTCGTGGATGCCGCGGTTAAGGCCGGGCATCCCCGGGAGCGGGCTGCTTTCTTCGAGAATTCGCAGGAGGCGGCGAAATTTCTGGAGCAGTTTATCGCGCAAGGAGACTTGCTACTTCTAAAAGGCTCGCGCGGCGTGCGGATGGAGAGAATTCTGGAAGCGATGGACGCGCGGCACCATCGCGTCGGCGCAAAACCCGTACGCGAGACGCTCGAAGCTGGCCGAAAGGGACGCAGCTGAAATGCTCTACTACCTCTTCTTCTTCGCGCTCCGGCGGCATTTCAGCGCGCTGAACGTATTTCGATACATCACGGTGCGGACGGCGGTGGCAAGCCTCACAGCGCTGGTCCTGTCGCTGCTGTTGGGGCCGTGGATGATTGACCGGCTGCGTGCCCTGCAGGTCAAGCAATACATCCGCGAGGAAGGCCCGAAGGGGCATCAAGCGAAAGCTGGAACGCCGACGATGGGCGGCGTGCTGATCGTGGCGGCGATCGTGATACCCACGCTGCTTTGGGCTGACCTGAGGAATACGTATGTCCTGCTTGCCCTGGCTGCCGCGCTGGCGTTCGGAACGATCGGATTTATCGACGATTACAGCAAAGTGGTGCGGAAACACAACAAGGGGCTGACCGCAGGCGGGAAATTCGCGCTGCAAGTGCTGACGTGCGCGTTCGTCGGCGCGGTGCTTATTGGGCTCGAGGCAAAAGGCAAGTACTCGACGCAGCTGAGCGTACCCTTCATGAAGCGGCTGCATCCGGATTTGGTGATTGATTCGCTGCTCAACCACAAATTCACCTGGGCGCTTGCGTTCGTGCCTTTCGTGCTTTTTCTGGTGCTGGTGATTGCGGGTCTCTCGAACGGGGTGAATTTGACCGACGGACTGGATGGGCTGGCGATTGGGTGCGTGCTGATCTCCTCGGTCGCGCTGACGGTGATCACGTATCTTTCCAGCAACGCGCGCTTCGCCGACTACCTGGAAATTCAGAGGATTCCGGATGCCGCGGAACTGACGATCTTTTGCGGATCGCTCGCCGGCGCTTCGCTGGGATTTCTCTGGTACAACGCTCATCCTGCGGAAATGTTCATGGGCGACGTGGGTTCGCTGGCGCTCGGCGGAGCAATCGGAACGATCGCGGTGATCCTGAAGCAGGAAATCCTGATGCTTTCGATCGGCGGGATCTTCATCCTGGAATTACTGTCGGTCATCATTCAGGTCGGATCGTTCAAGCTGACCGGGAAACGCGTATTTCGGATGGCGCCGCTGCACCATCATTTCGAGCTGATGGGATGGAGCGAATCGAAGATCATCGTGCGGTTCTGGATTTTGGCGCTGGTGTTCGCGCTGTTTTCGCTGACGACATTGAAATTGAGGTGAGGCAAGTTGAGACCCGGATTCGATCTCGCGGGCAAGCGCGTTTTGGTGGTGGGGCTCGCGCGCACCGGCGTGGCTGTGTCGCTATTCGCCGCGGGCTACGGCGCCACGGTGACGGCAACGGACGAAAAGCCGGAGAGCGCGCTCGGTGAAACCGCCGCGCGGTTGCGTGCTGCAGGCGTGAAGCTGGCGCTTGGCGGACATCCGACGTCCGCATTTTTCGAGCAGGATCTGATCGTGGTCAGCCCGGGCGTACCAGTGAATTTGCCGCCGCTGGTGCTCGCGCATGTCGGAGGAATTCCGGTGTGGGGCGAGATCGAGCTCGCCTGGCGTTTTCTGCGCGGCAAGGTTGTGGCCATCACCGGCTCGAACGGGAAAACGACAACAACTTCGCTGGTAGCACACATTCTCGAGACTTCTGGAGTACAAACGCTCGTAGGCGGAAATATCGGAGCGCCGCTGATTTCGCTGGTGGAGTCGTCAACGGATTCAACTGTGACCGTAGCGGAAATCAGCAGTTTTCAACTGGAGACAATCGAGGCATTTCGCCCGGAGATCGGTGTGCTGCTCAATCTGACGCCCGATCATCTGGACCGCCACGCGTCGTTTGACCAGTACGCGGGTGCGAAGATGCGCTTGTTTGAAAATCAGGTGGAACGTGATTTCGCAATCTTGAACGCGGACGATCCCGAAGTGACAAAGCGCATGCCCTCGCGCTCCCATGCGTTCTGGTTCAGCCGGCAGAAGCGCGTGGCTGAAGGCGCGTTTCTGCGGGACGGTCAGATTATATTCCGGACGGAGGGCTCGGAGATCGTGGTGGGGCGGCGAAGCGAAATTCCGCTGCGCGGTGAGCACAACGTTGAAAACGTCCTTGCGGCATGCGCTGCGGCGTATTTGGCGGGAGCGGAGCCCGCGGCCATCGCCACCGGTGTGAAGACATTTCGCGGAGTCGAACACAGGCTCGAATTCGCCGGTGAGATTGGCGGCGTCAAATACTACAACGATTCAAAGGCCACGAACGTGGACGCCGCCCTCAAAGCCATTGAGGCATTTCCGGGCCCGCTGGTCATCATTCTGGGCGGCAAGGATAAGGGCAGCCCATACGCGCCGCTGCGCGAGCCGCTTCGCGCGCGCGCACGGGTCGCGCTGCTGATCGGCGAGGCCGCCGAAAAGATCGCCGCGGATTTGGGCGACGCCGTTTCGTGCCTGCTTGCGGGCACGCTCGGGCGCGCCATCGATTTGGCAGCGGACCGCGCGCGGCCGGGCGACGTCGTTTTGCTTGCTCCGGCGTGCTCCAGCTTCGACCAGTTCGAAAATTACGAGCATCGCGGCCGCGAGTTCAAGAAGCTGGTCGCCAAGCTTGGAAATGGGTCGGCCGCGCCTGCAGCCGCCCACAAAGGATAGACGATGCCTCGGAGCTTGCAGCACGATCGGCAACTTTTCGGCGTGACGCTGGCGCTGTGCCTGATCGGCGCCGTGATGGTTTTCAGCGCTTCGGCCATGACGTCGCGGGAATGGCACGGAAACGCCTACTTTTTCCTGCTGCGGCAGCTGGTGTGGGTTGCGCTCGGGATTGCGGGGATGTTCTGGCTGATGAACACGGACTACCGCAAGCTACGGCAGCCACGTGTGATTTTCACGGCGCTTTCGGTGACGCTGGTCCTGCTGCTCGCGGTATTTTTCCTCGACCGCTCGCATGCCACACATCGCTGGATTCGCGTTGGACCGCTGAGCCTGCAACCCTCGGAGATCGCGAAGCTCGTAATGATTGTTTTTCTCGCGTGGTTCCTCGAGAGCAGGCGAGAGCCGCGCGGCGCGGGAATCAATAACGTGACGCACACGCTGCTGCCGGCCGTCGGAGCGGTGCTGCTGATGGTGGCGCTGGTTTACAAAGAGCCGGACATGGGCACGGCCTGCATGATTTTCTTTATCGCCGTGGTGATGCTCTTCATCGCGGGGCTTTCGTACAAATACATCGTGGGGGCGGCGATTGCGGCGTTGCCGCTGATGTATCTAGCCATTGCCAGCACGGCGTATCGCCTCGAGCGCCTGAAAGCATTTTTGTCCCCGGGCGCCGACCCGCAGGGACACGGTTTTCAACTGGCGCAATCGCTGATCGCCGTGGGTTCCGGCGGATTCACGGGCGTGGGACTGATGGAAAGCCGCCAGAAATTGTTCTTTCTGCCCGAGGCGCACACCGATTTCATTTTTTCGGTGATCTGCGAGGAAGCGGGCTTTGTCGGCGCGGCGATTGTGCTGGCATTGTTCGCGGTGTACGGCTGGCGCGGATTTGTGGCCGCGATGAAAGCCCCGGACGCGTTCGGGAAATTCCTGGGAATCGGCATTACGGCGATGGTGATGGGCCAGGCCATGATCAATTTGAGCGTGACGCTCGGCCTGCTGCCGACGAAAGGCATTCCGCTGCCATTCATCAGCTACGGAGGGTCGAGCCTGCTCGGGATGCTGCTGGCAACCGGGGTGCTGTTAAACATCAGTCAGCACGCGGACGAGACGTGAGGGCGGATGCAAATAGTCTGCTGATCACGGGCGGCGGCACCGGCGGGCACGTATTCCCGGCGCTCGCCGTCGCGCGGGAATGGTTGCGGCGAGGAGAGCGAAGCGTCGTGTTTGTGGGAACCGAACGCGGAATGGAATCGCGGCTTGTGCCGCAAGCGGGAATACCCCTGGAGACGATTCGCGTCGCCGGCCTGAAGGGAATTGGCGGCGCGAAGCTGCTACGCAACGCCGCGATGCTTCCAGTCGGGCTGTGGGACTCCGAGAAAATTGTTCGCCGGCACAGATTTGGCGCTGCGTTCGGCGTTGGCGGTTATGCGTCGGGACCAATGATGCTGCTCGCCGTGATACACCAGATACCGGCCGTTGTCTTCGAGCCAAATGTGGAACCGGGCTTCACGAATCGAGTTCTTGCCCGGCTGGCGACGCGCATCGCGGTCGCCAGCGAGGAAACCACCGCGCGATTCCGACGCAAAGCAGTGGTAACCGGCTGTCCGGTGCGCAAGGAATTCTTCGCGGTGCCGCCGAAGGAGCATCGCGCGCCGTTCCAATTGCTGATCACGGGAGGCAGCCGCGGAGCGTTGCCGATCAACCGAGCGGTGATTGATTCACTCGACCGGCTGGCCGCCAGAAAAAATGAGCTTTTCATCGTGCATCAGACCGGTGAACGCGACTATAATGCGGTTCGCGTAGCGTATGCGCGACGCCAATTTCAAGCGGAGGTTGTCCCCTTCATCGAAAATATGGCGGAGAGGTTTGCTCAGGCCGACCTGATTGTTTGTAGGTCGGGCGCCATCACTGTCGCGGAGGTATCGGCCTCCGGACGCGCCGCCATCTTTATCCCCTTTGGGGCTTCGACTGACGCACATCAGACCCGCAACGCGCAGGTCATGCAAAGCGCGGGCGCCTCCCGGCTGCTCCCGCAGGACGAGCTAACACCCGAACGATTGACGACCGAGGTTTTTTCCCTCCTGGACCAGCCTCGGAGAATTCAAGAGATGGAAGCTTGCGCGCGTTCGCTCGCCCGACCGCGTGCAGTCGAGGACATTGTGGACGTGATCGAAGCAGTGGTGCGGCGATGAGCGTCACACTCCGCAACTTTCAGCGCATTCATCTGGTGGGCATCGGCGGCAGCGGCATGAGCGGCATCGCCGAGGTGCTGCTGTCGAGCGGGTACGCTGTTTCGGGTTCGGATTTGAAAGCGACGTCCATTACCGAGCGCTTGCGCAATCTTGGCGCAACGATTCAAGAAGGACATCAGGCGAAAAATGTGCACGGCGCGCATGTGGTCGTCGTGTCGTCCGCGGTGGCGCCTGATAACGTCGAAATCGCGGAAGCGCATCGCCTGAAGATCCCGGTTATTCCGCGAGCGGAGATGCTCGCGGAGCTGATGCGCTTGAAATACGGCATTGCGGTCGCCGGCGCGCACGGAAAAACAACGACGACTTCGATGGTCGCTTCGGTGCTTGGGGCCGCCGGGCTTGACCCGACATTCGTGGTCGGCGGGCGAGTGAATCACGCGGGAGCCAATGCGCGCGTGGGTCGGGGCGAGTACATGGTGGTGGAAGCGGACGAGAGCGACCGGTCGTTCCTGTTGCTTGCGCCGGTGATCGCCGTCGTCACGACAATTGACCGCGAGCACATCGGTCAATATGACTCGCTCGAAGAAATTCAGGAGACGTTTCTCCAATTCACCAATCGCGTCCCGTTTGACGGCTCGGTCGTGCTCTGTATGGACGACCCGAACGTGCAGGCCATTCTGCCGCGCGTGAATCGGCCGGTCGTGACCTACGGCACGTCGAGTCAAGCCGATCTGATCATCGGAGACGTGAAGCTGAACGGTCTTTCGAGCGAGTTCGGTTTGAAATATCACGGGGAAGACCTCGGTGTGTTCCATCTTCCCGCGCCACCGGGAATCCACAACGTGCGCAATGCCGCTGCTGCCGCGGCCGTTGGCTTGGTTCTCAATGTGCCGGCGGATTTGATTCGCGAGGGGCTCGCATCGTTCTCAGGAGTCGCGCGGAGATTTGAGATCAAAGGCAAGTTCTCCGGCGTGACACTGATTGACGATTACGGGCATCACCCCGCTGAGATTCGCGCCACGCTTGAAGCGGCGCGCGGTTGCGGATTCAAGCGCTTGCTGGTGCTTTTCCAGCCGCACCGCTATTCGCGCGCGCACCATCTCTGGGAAGATTTTCAAAGCTCGTTCAACCAGGCCGACATCGTGGTGATCACTGACATCTACGCGGCTGGCGAGGCGCCGATTGACGGCATCACCGGCGAGCGCCTCTCCGAAGCGATCAGCTCGGCGGGACACAAGAACGTCGTTTACTCGAGCACCTTGCAGGGTGGCATCGAATACATGTTGCGCGAGTCGCGCGCCGGAGATGCCGTAATGACCATTGGCGCAGGCAGCGTGGGCCGCGTGACCGAGGAACTTGCCATGCTGCTCGATGCGAGGGTTACGACAACGCGCCATGCGGATTAGCGACAAGGCGGCGGCACGGTTGAAAGAGCTGAGCGTTGAATTACGTCGGGGCGTTTCGCTGACGGAGGAAACATCGCTCGGAATCGGCGGCACAACGGACGAAATTCTGCTCGGCCGCTACGAGGCGATTCCCGAAGTGATGGGGCTGCTTGCGAACGAGCGTGTTCCGCACCGCTTTCTGGGCGGCGGCACCAATGTGCTGATCGTGGATGGCGAACTGCCCTGGGTGGTGTTGCATCTGCCCACGGCGAAGCCGGGGATGCGGGTGGAAGGCAATGCGGCATATGTGGATGCGTCGGCCGATCTAGGGGGCATGGTGACGTTCTGCGCCAAGCACGACCTGGGCGGCATGGAAGGCCTGATCGGCGTGCCGGGCAGCGTTGGCGGCGCGCTACGGATGAACGCCGGCGCCTATGGGACGCAGATTGGACCGCACGTGCGCGAAGTGGAACTCTATCGCGCGGCTACGGGCCAGATCGAAACGCTTCGCGGCAGCGATATCCGGTTTGACTACCGGCACACGTCGTTCGCGCCGGATGACCTGATGCTGCGTGTGAAGCTCGAACTGCCGTCGAAGCCGTACAAGGAGATTATCGCGGGCATCAAGGTGTGCAATGAGAAGCGCCGGGCGAGCCAGCCGCTGAATCAAAAAAGCGCCGGCTGCATTTTCAAGAATCCCGCAGGCGGATCGGCGGGGCGGATGATTGACGAGCTGGGTTTGAAGGGCCACCGCGTGGGAGATGCGATGGTCAGCGACCGGCACGCAAACTTCTTCGTGAATGCCGGGCACGCGAGCTGCTCGGACATGCTGAAACTAATTGACGACGTGCGCGAGCGCGTGCGGAGCGCGTACGGAATGGAACTGGAGAACGAGGTGATTGTCTGGCGAAACTAAGGGCCATGGACGCGGACGCCTATCCGCAGGAAGTTCTGGCGGACGAAGAGCCGAAGTATCTGCGGCGGCAGAAACCGCTGGAGATCAAGCGGAGAAAATTCGGCCGGAAGGCCTGGAGCACTTATCTGCGCGTGGCCGTGTGGATGGTCGCTGGCACGGCCGGCTCGTGGGCTGCCTACGAGTTGGGACACTTTCTGCTGGCTTCTCCGGAAATGGCGCTGATTCATCCCGAGCAGGTTGCTCTCACCGGGAACCACCACGTAACACCTGCGAGCGTACTTGAGATTTTTGCGGCCGATCGCGGCAAGAGCGTCCTGCGCATACCGATTGACGATCGGCGCCGGCAGATCGAAGCGCTTCCGTGGATCGAGCAAGCGACGGTGCGGCGCGCGTTGCCGAACCGGATTGAGGTCGAAATCACCGAGCGGACCCCGGTCGCCTTCGTGCGCGAGGCGAACGATATGGCCCTGGTAGATGTGCATGGCGTAATCCTGGAACGTCCGATCGAAGGCAATTTTCATTTTCCGGTCGTAACCGGAATCGGCACGGATACGGCGCTAGAAGACCGCGAGAAGCGCATGCAGCTTTTCTCGGGCTTCGCGCAGCAGATCGAATCGGCGCACGCGGGCGCGCTCGATCAGGTCAGCGAAGTGGATCTGGCGGACGATCATGACGTGCGCGCCACGCTAACCGGTCTCGGGGGCGATGCGTCCGGGAGCCCGGCAGATGTGCCGGTGCTGGTGCATTTCGGCGACAGCGATTTCGCGGGCAGGTATCAGACGCTCGTGGAGGATATCGGGCAGTGGCGCGCGAAGGCGGGGCCGGTCGAGTCGGTTGATTTGCGATTCAGCGGCGAGGCCGTGGTGAACCAGGACAGGACTGTCGTGGCGCAGCAGCACCCTCCGAAAGCAGCGGTCGCGCGAGCGACGAAGAAGTCGAAATTATAGCTTCGAAATAATGAAACGGTCGCGGTACGAGGAGCGGGCTTGACGAAGAAAGAACGGCATATTGTGGCGCTCGATATCGGCAGCACGAAAACGTGCGCGCTGATCGGCGAACTGGGTGATGAAGGCGGCGTGAAATTCGCGGCGCTGGGAGCGGCCGAGTCCAAAGGATGGCGGAAGGGCCAGATCGTGAATCTCGATCTCGCAGTCAGCTCGATTCGCCGTGCGGTCGAGGAAGCGGAGACGATTGTCGGCGTGCCTGTGGAGTCGGCAATGATCGGTGTTGCGGGCGGCCACGTGCGCGGGGTCAACAGCCGCGGCGGCATCACGGTGGGCACGAAGCCGCGAGACGTGCAGCGAGACGACGTCCGTCGGGCGATTGAGGCGGCGCGCGGGGTCACTTTGCCGGAAGACCGGGAGGTCCTGCACGTGTTGCCGCAGGAGTTCTCGCTCGACCATCAGGACAACATCCGCGACGCGATTGGAATGGTCGGCCAGCGGCTCGAGGCCAACGTGCATATCGTGACGGCGTCCGGTACGGCCACTCAGAATATTGTGACGGCGGTAAACCGCGCGGGCGTGCGAGTGGACGATACGGTCCTCGAGCCATTTGCCGCCGCCGAGGCGTGCCTCACGCAGGACGAACGCGAGCTGGGTGCGTGCCTGCTCGACATTGGCGGCGGAACGACCGAGCTGATCGCGTATACAGGTGGAGTGGTGCGGCACACGGCGGCGGTCCCTGTCGGCGGCGATCATTTCACGAACGATCTGGCCGTGGGACTGCGGACTCCGATTCCGGAAGCGGAAAAGATTAAGTGCGAGCACGCGCAGGCTTTCCGCGAACACTTGACAGAGGATTTTCCCATCGAAATCGCAAGCGTGGGCGACCGCCCGCCGCGAACCGTGTTCGCGCGAATGCTGGCCGATATCGTGGGACCACGCGCACAGGAATTGCTGATGCTCATCCGCGACGAACTGCGCCGCGGCGGTGTCGAATCGCAAATCCCGGCGGGAATTATTCTCACCGGGGGGGGATCGCAGCTCCGCGGGCTGCCGGAGCTGGCGGAAAAAGTGTTCAACCTGCCGGTGCGCACCGCCGTGCCGCGAGGTCTTGCGGAAATGAGCGAAGAGGTGTCCCGGCCCGAATATTCAACCGCCGTGGGATTGGTTCTCTACGGGGCGCGCACGCGGCGCTTCGCCGGAGCGCGTCCCGCGGGCTTTATGGGCAAGTTGAAGAGCATGTTTGCAGGGGCGTGACGGAAATTTAAAGGACGTAACGCAGTTCAAGACTGGGGGGAGGACGCATGGCACCGAAAGAATCGAGCATCCGAGTTTCATTCAGTGAAGAGGCGCAGGACGGCGCCAGGATCAAAGTCATCGGCGTGGGAGGCGGCGGATCGAACGCCGTCAACCGAATGATTCGCGCGAAGGTCGAGGGCGTCGAATTCATCGCCGCCAATACCGACCTGCAGGCGCTGAAACTTTCGCAGGCCCCGGTCAAGCTGCAGTTGGGCGCGAAGCTAACGAAAGGGTTGGGCGCTGGCGCGAATCCCGAGGTCGGCCGCAAGGCCGCGCTCGAGGACACGGAGAAAATTCTCGAAGCTCTGGACGGTTCGGACATGGTGTTTGTTACGGCCGGGCTCGGTGGTGGAACCGGCAGCGGTGCGGCGCCCGTGGTGGCCAATCTGGCGAGCGAGCTTGGCGCTCTGACCGTCGCGGTGGTGACGAAGCCGTTTGCTTTCGAAGGCAAGCGGCGCATGCAGCAGGCCGAGCAGGCGCTGAACGAGCTTGTCGGCTGCGTGGACACCGTGATCGTGATTCCGAACGAGCGACTGATGGAATGCGTCGAGCAGGGCACGAGTTTCTTTGAGGCGTTCCGCATTGCCGACGACATCCTGCGCCAGGCCGTGCAGGGGATTTCCGACATCATCACGATTCCCGGAATCATCAATCGCGACTTCGCGGACGTGAAAACGATCATGTCCGGACAGGGCTACGCGGTGATGGGCACGGCGGTCGCGTCGGGATCGAACCGCGCGATTGATGCCGCGAACCGCGCGATCAACAGTCCGCTGCTCGAGGACAACTGCATCAACGGCGCTCAGGGAATCCTGATCAACGTGACGGGATCGTCCAGCCTTTCGCTGCATGAAATTCACGAGGCTTCGTCCATCATTCAGAAAGCCGCGCACGAGAACGCAAACATCATTTTCGGCGCGGTGCAGGACGACGCGATGAAGGAATCGGTGAAGATCACCGTGATCGCCGCAGGTTTCCGCGAAGTGGCGGGCAAGAAGGCGAACACGCGGCCGTCGTATCTGCCGAAGACGTGGAAATCGGGACGCGAAGCGACGGTCGCTCCGCCGCAGACGAACGTCGTGCAGCAGGTGGCGCGCAACGTCAGCGACGTGGTACCGGAAATGCCGTCCGACGATCTCGATGTGCCAACGTTCCTCCGAAGGCAAGCGCAGAAGGCCTAGCGGATTATTTTCGCGGGAGCAGGGGCTCAGCAAGCGGCGGTCTATGGATGACCCGATGCCGGCACGCGAAGTCATTCCGTTCGTATTGGCCGGGCTCGGCGGCGTAGGCGGCCTGGTTAGTGGTTTTGTATCCATATGCAATCGTGGATGCCGTCAACACGAATCGCCTGCCAGCCGACCGGATTCCGTTTATCGTTACGAATTGGAAAGACCACGAATGGTTTTTGAGGAATTGGCCGTTTCCATATCGGCGTCCGTGGAGGGACTATCGCCACGAGTGTCCGCAAATCTCGCCTTATTTCTGGGATATCGTCGGACTTACTTCGATGTGGGCTTGTTTCTTGTTGGCGGCGTGTTCCTTTTCGCTTGAGTTTTCTGTCTGGCATTCATTGATATCTCCGATTCGACTACGCAAAGAGCTCGTGCCAAACCTGGTCGGTCAGGCTCTCCGAAGATCAGATGACGAGTGTTGTGGTCTTTTAGCCGGGCGGGACGGTGTGATCACGCACGTTTTTCAGGCGGAAAATGTGGCGAGCGATCCTGCGAAGAGCTATGAGATTGCGCCGCGAGAAATCTTTCAGATGATGCGGGAGTTCCGCGCGGCGGGGCTCGATTTTCTCGGCATCTACCACTCGCATCCCAGCGGCGAGAACCAGCCGTCAGCGCGCGATATCGAGCTTGCGTATTATTCGGAGGAAACTTACGTCATTCTCTCGCCGCGCGCCGATGCAGCGAAGCCTGTGCGCGCGTTTTCGATTCGCGACGGCCGCGCGATCGAGCTCGAAATCCAGATCGTCTAGCTGCGAACCTTTAGCACGACCGTAGTGATGTCGTCCTGCTGCTCGCTGCCCCCTTCGCAGAACTGGCGCGCTTCCTCGAAAAGCAACGTCAGTGAGTCCTCGGCCGTCCTGCATCGGCACTGGAGCCAAGTGTCCTGGAGCCTTTCCCAGCTGAAATCCTTGTCGTGGCGGTCGCGAAGTTCGTGGAGGCCGTCGGTGGCAAACAGGACGGCGTCGCCCGGATACAGCTGGACGGAATGGCTGTCGTACGTGGCGCCCGGGAAAATGCCGGAGGGCAATCCGCCTTCGCCGAGCGGCATGCAGCCGGATTCGGAGACGAGCAGCGGTTGTGGCATGCCCGCGTTTGAGAAAGTCAATTTATGGGACGCAGGATCGAACAGCGCATAGAGCGTGGTTGCATAGCGCCCGGTGACGGGCCGTACCAGCATGCGGCGGTTTAAGAGCGCGAGCGAGTCGGCGGTGCCCGCACCAGTCTTGTGCAGGCCGCGCAACAGGCCCATGACGAGCGCCGCATAAAGCGCGGCGGGCAGACCCTTGCCGACGACATCGCCGATATACAGACCCACCTGACCATCCGGCAAGTGGAAGAAGTCCGCGAAATCCCCTCCGACGCCCGCATAGGGGGAAAACCGGTAGGCGATTTCGAACGAAGGCGCTTCGAGCGAGCAGGCAGGCAATAGCGAATGCTGAATTTGGCGAGCTTCTTCGCGTTCAAATCTGGTGATGGGACCAGCGAAGCGTTCGTCCAGGGAGCTCTGCAAGCCCATCCTAGGATTGTCTATCGGTTCGGCGCAGAAAACGATGAGAGATTCTTAAAGGTTATCTTCCGGGCCGCGCGTGCGCGCGCGGATTCGAGCGGGATGGGTTCAGCGAGCCGTGCGAGCGCCGGAGAGAGTTGCCTCGGCCGCTTCGAGGCGGCGCGCATAGAGAGGGAACTGCGCGGCAAACGCGGCCACTTCGCGGCGCACGCGCTGTTCGGTTGCGCTGTCGCCCAAATGGTCGAGAACCTCGGCAATCCAGCCAGCGATTCGCTCCATTTCGGCTTCGCGCATGCCGCGCGTGGTCACGGCGGGAGTCCCCATGCGAATGCCGCCAGCCTTCAGCGGAGGCAGGGGATCAAACGGAATGGAATTCTTGTTTACGGTGATGCCGGAGCGATCGAGCGCCGGTTGCGCCACGCTGCCTGTCAAGCCTCGGCAATTCACGTCCACAAGGAAGAGGTGATTATCCGTGCCGCCGCTGACGATGCGGAAGCCGCGCTTGGCGACCGCAGCGGCGAGCGCCTTGGCGTTAGCGACCACCCGCCGCTGGTATTCGGCGAATCCCGGCTCCGCCGCTTCCTTCAGGCACACGGCCTTCGCGGCGATGATGTGCATCAGCGGACCGCCCTGGGTGCCCGGGAAAGTGGAGCGGTCGAGATCCTTCGCATATTTTTCGCGACAGAGAACCAGGCCGCCGCGAGGGCCGCGCAGCGTCTTGTGCGTGGTGGTGGCGATGAAGTCGGCGTGCGGCACAGGACTCGGGTGCACTCCGGTGGCGACGAGCCCGGCGATGTGGGCCATGTCCACGAAGAGCAGCGCACCGATTGATTGCGCGATTTGCGCCATCCGCGGAAAATCGAAAGTGCGCGAATAGGCGCTGGCTCCAGCGACGATCATTTTGGGTTTGTGCTCGCGCGCGAGGCGGTCGAGCTCGTCGTAGTCGATTGTCTCGGTCTCTTTTGCGACGCCGTAGGGCACGAAGTTGTAGGTCTTGCCGGAGAAATTCAGCGGGTGTCCGTGCGTCAGATGCCCGCCGTGCGCCAGGTTCATTCCCAGCACTGTGTCGCCCGGCTGCAGCGCCGTCATATAGACGGCGATGTTCGCTTGCGTGCCGGAGTGCGGCTGGACATTGGCATGCTCCGCGCCGAACAGGGCTTTCGCGCGGTCAATCGCGAGTTGCTCCGCTTGGTCCACGAATTCGCAGCCGCCGTAGTAACGCTTGCCCGGATAGCCCTCGGCGTATTTGTTCGTGAGGACCGAACCCATCGTTTCCATCACCGCTTCGGAAACGAAATTTTCCGAAGGAATCAGCTCGAGCCCGGTGGCCTGGCGGCGGACTTCGTCACGCAATACCGCCGCGATGGCGGGATCGGTTTCTTCGAGCGGGCGGCTCATCCTGCGCAGGTCGGGCGATTCGTGGATCATACGTGGGCTCATCTTAGCAAAAGCATTGATGAGTGGCGAGCGACGAGTGGCTGCCGGAAGGTGAGTTGTCTTGCGGCACGAACGCGAACGCGAAGAGGCCCCGGCGCACGGGCAGAAACAAAAGCCCGGCCGGCGCCTTCTTCGGGCACCGGCCGGGCCGGATTACAGAACCGCGATCGCCTTCAGCAATTCAGCTAGAAGACGTACTTTAGGCCGAACTGCATAATGCGCCCCGGGACCGAACTCGAGGTGATCTCTCCAAATCCGGCTCCTCCGAATGCGTTGCCGGGTTCATTAAACTGCGCGTGGTTGAAAAGGTTGAAGAATTCGGCCCGGAACTGAAGATTGGCGTCTTCCCGCAGCCCTCCAACTTTCGTGTTCTTGATAATCGCCATATCGAAGTTGACCTGCGAGCAGCACCGCATAATTCCGACAGCGGAGTCGCCGAAGCCCGTGCCGCACCCAAGGAACTGGGGCACAAGTGGCGCTGCGGTAGTCCCGGCATTGCAGCCCGTCACGCCGTCCCCCGCCACCCAGGCCGTGTTTTGAAATCCACCAAACTCCGGCGCTGCTGTGAACGCGTTCGGATTAATCAGCCCCGGGCCACCCGCGAGCCCACTGAGGACACGCGATACCATGCTGCCAGAAGTCCCGAGCCCTATCCCCGACTTGCAATTGCCGGTGATTGCATTGCAAGCGACCGGGTCCGCGAGCTCCGCTCGGTCCACTGGGCCGGTGGCCGGGAGGGATGTACCGTATAGCAGGGTCGCTTGGTTGCCGTTGGCTCCGTCAGTGATGCTGAAGGGCAGGCCGTCTTGAATCGTGGTCACGCCGGAAACACCCCATCCGCCCAGCACCTTCTCGTGCCAGCCTTCACCCTTGTATGGCAACTCGTAGGCATAGCTGAGCACAAAGCGGTTGGGGCGATTGAACGCAGCCGGCCCGTACTGCTGCCGGTCATTCAATGGGTCATTGGAAGATGCGCTGCCGGAAAGCACGTTACCCGGCGTAGCGATCCCGGCCCCGGCCTCGCTGGCGTTGATGTCGGTCTTGAGGTTGCTCCAGGTATAAGAAGCCTGAAGGGTAAGACCGTGCGAAAACTGATGCCGAAGCTGGACTTGCAAGCTGTCGTAGAGGTGATTCCCGTCCGTTTCGACCTGCTGCAAATTTCCCGGGTTCACACCCAGGTAGGCAACTCGGCCCAGATAATTGTTGGAAGTGTTCGAGACAACCTGCGTAGCGGGGTTGGTATTGCCAACATCATTGATAGGGAACGTGCTCGCAGGCCGCTCCAGATTAATGTTGACCTGGTCCGTTGGCGGATTGCAGGTGGCGGATGCGGGTCCGCAATCGACGAGATACGCGAGATTTGGATCGCGGTTCCAATCGAAGAGATGGATGCCATGCGTTCCCACATAGCCGACATCCAGGACCCAGGCATGCGCGAACTCGTACTGGACGTCGAGATTATATTGTTGGATCTTCGGAGTACGCATCCTGGGATCGTCGCCCGAATTGATGAGCCCGGAGGCGTTAAGCCCGTTTATATCCGTGATTGAGGTGGCGCCGATACCGGGCGCTGCGTTGCCCGCCGTTACTTGCAAGGTCCGCGGTATGAATCCCAAGAATGACTGTGCGACGAAAGGGTTTTGCAGGGTTTCCGTAGGTGCCAAGCCGACGCCCGTGGCGTAAGGCGGCTCATTGCCTAGAATGTTGTCACCCACGAGGTTGCCATAGACGCGGTCGAAGAACATACCGTAGCCCGCGCGGACAACCAGTTTATCCCTCACCTGCCACGCCAGGCCGAGCCGCGGAGAAAAGTTGTTGAGGGGGGACCCATTCAACAGGGTATTGTTGGTGTTGACGAAAATGCCAGTCGACCCGTTTTCACCGGTGAGGTTTCCGTAGAACGCCCTGTTGTAGTTCTTCTGGACGATGTACCCCGCGAGAGTGCCCACGCTGTTGCCTGGAGTGGCGCAGGGGAACGTCGGGCAGTCGGCAACCTGGTTGCCCAAGAAGAAAGACCCCGTATTCACTAGGCCAGCTTGTGGGGCCCCGAAGTTTGTAAATACCCCATGGGCGTCGCTCGGCCATCCGTCATATTCCCAGCGAACGCCTGCGTTGACGGTGAGATGGCGCGTCAATTTAACGTCGTCCTCTACGTACGTCGAGTATTCACTGATGCGCCAGTGGTGAGGATTCGGCGAACCATTCGGCAATAGCCGATTGGTGGATTCTATCAACCAGCTGGCGGGTACAAATGCGGTACCGTCCACAGCAGGGCCGCTACTGCTCAATAGGATGTCGGCTACATCGCCAGCGACGATCCAACCCCTCTCCCTGTTCGGCTGGCTCCAGTTCCACTGGATGCGCTGCGTGTTGACCCCGGCTCGAATCGAATGCTTGCCGTGGTTCCAGGAAATCTGGTCGCCGGTCAGGTAGCTCTGCTGAAGACTATGGGTCGCCGAAAAGAAATTTCCTCCAGCGCTCCACGATCCCCATTGCGACCCTACGCCGGGAATCCCCAAGCTACCGATGATTGGGATCAGAGAATCCTCGCGATTGTGGGCGGCGGTGGCATCGCTCGAGAGGACGCAAGTCGAGCCAACAGGAGCGCCGGCAACGCCGTTATTTACCGCGGGAATGATGTTGAGAGGGGTCGTACCGTCACCGTCGCAGGCTTGGACTGTCACGCCGTCCGTGACATTGAGGAACAACCGCTGGGCCGAGACGAACGCGTCGTTCACGAAATTATTGGTGACCACAGACGTGAGCCTTACAACCGCCGATTGCGAACCGTACTGGCCATCCTCCGGCGCGCCCGGGTCGCAGCCGGTCACAATACAGCTGAAACTCTGGGTCTGAGGATCCTTCGAGAAGAAGTACTTCTCCGATATCGTGTTCTTGGGCGAAAGCACGTAATCCGTATTGATCAGGTACTGATCTTCATTGGCGATCGTGGGTTGCGAAATGACTGTGTTGGTCGAACAGCTTTGCCGAGCATTCGGCTCCTCACAGAAGGGAATCCCGTTCGAGTCGTAACGCAAGCTGGGAAGGTAATACCCGTTGTTGAAGCCCCCCTGAGCCTGTTGGATTTTCTCCGTCTGCCGCAGGAGGTTGATGGCGGTGTTACTGATGTTCGATCCGTTCGGATTGATGAAGTGGCCTGACTCGCCTAAACCGCTGGCGAAGTCCGTCTCGCCCGCAAACGCGCATCCGAGGTATTCCCTATAGGTGGTGTAGCTGCACAACGGATTCGCCGCCTTGAAGTCCTGGTTGATGGTACCCGCATTGCCGTCCCCGCGCGCGGTCGCGAAGGGAACGCCAGGTTCGTTCAACGGAAGCAGGCCGACGGAAGTGATACCCGTGGCGAAGCCGTTGCTACCAATTCCGTTGAGCTGCCGTGTTCCCTGATAGGAGCCAAAGAAGAAGAGCTTATCTTTCTTGATCGGGCCGCCCAGTGCGCCGCCATACTGGTTCTGCTTCACCGTCGGCGGCTTGTTTGGCAGGCCTTCGGCTTCTTCCGACTGCTTGTAGAAAAAGTCGTTGGCGTTGAAGAAGTTATTGCGGTTGAACTCCCAGATCGCTCCGTGGAGCGCGTTGGTGCCGCTCTTGGTGACGACGTTCACGTTCGCCCCCGGGTTCTGGCCATAGGCGGCGTCGTATTGCGAAGTCTGGACCTTGAACTCCTGAATCGAGTCCGGATTAGGAATCGGTATTCCGGCATAGCTGCCTGATTGCGCCGCGCCGCCGCTGCCGTAGTTCGTGGTGATGACTCCGTCCATCATGTAGGTATTCTGATCGGAGCCGGACCCGTTAACGTTGATGTCCTGCGTGCCACTTCCGACCGACGTAGCGGTCGCGACGTTGGCAGTGACACCGGGCGAGAGGTCAATAACCTGCGTGTAGTTGCGCGTGCTGAGAGGCAACTCGGTGACGGTCTGTCCGGCGACCAACCCGCCAACCGTGGCGTTTTGCGTTTGGACAGTCTCGGCCGTGGCTTCAATAGTTACCTGCTGGCTTTGCGCGCCGATCTCAAGTGCGCGATTCAGCGTGGGAGTCTCCGTGACGTCAACGGTGATTGACGGCACGTCCGCAGTCTTAAAGCCGGACGCGGAGAATTTCACGTCGTAATTTCCAGGCGGCAGGAGGGAGAATCTGTAGGCGCCATTCGCATCCGTCGTCGTGGTGCGCGACTGACCGGTGCCGAGGTTGGTTGCCGTTACGGTCGCGCCGGCGATGACACCTCCGGATGGATCACTGACCGTTCCGATAAGTCCGCCGGTGGAAGCGCTTTGCGCCTGCACGGGGCTGTCCGCAACAAAAAACAATAACAGCGCTGCCAACGCGCAAATCGAGACACACTTCAACGTCTGATTGAAGCTCCGAGTCATTCCCCACCCCCTGAATATCCTCTACAGATCGTCGTAACGCCCCCCAGGGCGTTTCGTGCTGGGCCTTTTAGTACTACGGGACATTAATCGTTGTCAAGTTCAATCAACGCATGCGTCCTCTCAATTTGTTCCTGGCGTAGCCGTCACGGCAGCGAGCGAGTTCCCGCGACGGCGAAATGTGAGCAGAAACTTTGTGAGGGTCTTCCACGAAAAAGCAAGGCCTGACCGACACTGCGCGGCGTTCGGAACAAACTCTGGACGCAGCCTCATCCCCCCTTGATAATGAAAGGCCGCAGAGCGGCGGATTACCTCGCGCGGGTCCGTGAAAGGACCAGCAGGCACGGCGCGGACAAGGACAAAACAGAGAATGCCGGACATGAAGCTAACGACGCGCGCGGAAGACTACTCGGAATGGTACAACCAGCTCGTGCTGCGAGCCGAGCTCGCCGATTACGCGCCGGTGCGCGGTTGCATGATCGTGCGGCCCTACGGATGGGCGCTGTGGGAAAACATTACCGCGGCGCTCGACAAGCGATTCAAGGCCACCGGGCACGTGAACGCGGCGTTTCCTCTTTTGATTCCGCGCAGTTTCATCGATAAGGAAAAATCGCACGTGGCCGGATTTTCGCCTGAGCTGGCTGTGGTCACACATGGCGGCGGCGAAAAACTGGAAGAACCGCTGGTGATTCGGCCGACTTCGGAAACGATCATTGGTCACGCGTACGCGAAATGGATCCAGTCGTACCGCGATCTCCCGATCCTGATCAACCAATGGAACAGCGTAGTGCGTTGGGAGCTGCGCACGCGCCTGTTTCTGCGCACGCTCGAATTTTTCTGGCAGGAAGGGCATACGGCGCACGCGACCGCCGAGGAAGCGGAAGCCGAAACGCGCCAAATGCTCGACATCTATACGGACTTTGCAGTGCGCGAAGCAGCGGTACCCGTGATTCCCGGCCGCAAGTCGGCCGCCGAGCGCTTTGCGGGAGCCGATCAGACCTATTCCATCGAAGCGATGATGGGCGATTGCAAAGCCCTGCAGGCGGGAACGTCGCACAATCTCGGCCAGAATTTCGCGAAGGCGTTCGAGATTCGCTACCTCGACCAGAATGGTGTCTTGCAACACTGCTGGACGACTTCGTGGGGCCTTTCAACGCGTTTCGTGGGCGCCATCATCATGGTTCACGGCGACGATCAAGGGCTGATCTTGCCGCCGCGCCTGGCTCCGTTTCAACTGGTGATCGTGCCGATCTACAAGACCGACGACGAACGCGGCACAGTGATGGAAAATGCGCAGCGGCTCCGGCGCGAATTAGTTGACGGCGGTATTCGCGTGAAGATGGATGAGCGCGAAGCAATGAGCCCCGGCTTCAAGTTCAACGACTGGGAGATGCGCGGAGTTCCGCTGCGGCTCGAGCTTGGCCCGAAGGACGTCGCAAACGGTTCCGTGGTTCTCGCGCGGCGCGATCGCCCAGGCAAGGAAGGGAAGTCATTCGTCCCGCAGCAGGGAATCGCAGCGGCCGTCGTGCGGACCCTCGAGGAGATTCAGAAGGCGCTGTATGATCGGGCACTCGAATTCCGCAAATCCAACACGGCGGAGCCGGGTAACTACGAAGAGTTCAAAAAGGCGGTCGAGAAAGGTTTTGCCTTCTCGTGGTGGTGCGGTAGGACCGATTGCGAAGAGAAGATAAAGGACGAGACGAAGGCTACCATGCGCTGCATTCCTCTGGAGCAGCCGGGCGGCTCGGGGAAATGCATCTACTGCGGTCTGCCTGCCACCGAGAAGGCGATTTTCGCGAAGGCCTACTAGTAGCGGCCGGGCCCCCCCCTGCGTTTACTCATCGCAAACACGTACTTGCCTCCGGCACTTCGGCCGCCCGCCGCCGTGGTAACGTCAATTGACCGGAACAGGACCCTGGAGGGTCCGGTATTTCCATGAATTGTTCGAGCCAACACGGCGAGCGGGGCGCCTCAAAGGTGAGCCTGATTATTACGCTCATCATTGTGGTAGCGCTGGGGTTCACGGCGGTAAAAATCGTGCCCGTGTACGTCGAAGCCTACCAGTTTCAGGACTCCATCGAGGCTGAATCAAGGTTCGCGCTGACCGGCTACCCCAAGAAGAGCGTGGACGATATTCGCGATGACATTTACAAGAAGGCGGTGGACCTCGGCGTTCCAGCGAAGCGCGAAGACATTGTCGTCAACGTCACCAACGGAAGCGTTGAGATTGGAACCGATTATTCCGTCCCCATCGACCTGAAGGTCTATCAATACACATTGCAATTTCATCCCCACGCAGACAACCATACCATTTAGAATAGAGCTTCATTCATGACGGCTGCCGCGGGTTATGCTGGACCGATCCAGCCCCGGCGAGGCAGCGTTCGCTCGGCCTTTTGGTGCGACCGAGCGCTCTGCTTGTAATATACCGGAGAGATTGATTGCGGATTCGAATTGTCCCCGGCTTCTGGACATCCCGGTTCGGCATCACGGTGCTTGCGGGGGGCCTCGCATTACTCCTCGGCGGCGCGTTCCTGCTCACGTACTACTACATTGCATTCGGCCACCTCATTAACGAGCGTCTCACCGGGCAGATTTACCAGAACACGTCGCGCGTTTATTCGGCTCCGGGACGCATCTACGCCGGTGAATCGCTTCGCGCGACCGATCTAGCCACCTACCTGCTGCGGGCCGGATATCAAGAGGGTCACGTGGAAGGCTCGCCCGGCCAGTTTCACCTTATGTCTTCGACCATCGAGATCACGCCCTCCGCGGATTCCTATTTTCAGGGTCATAACGCGATCCGAGTGAGCTTTACAGGATCGGAAATTTCGCACATTGCACAACTCTCCGACGGCACGCAGCTCGACGTAGCCCAAATCGAACCCGAAATAATCACGAATCTTTTCGATAGCTCGCGCGAAAAACGTCGCGTGGTTCGCTATGACGATCTGCCACCCGTGATGGTGCACGCGGTCCTCGCGGCGGAGGACAAACGCTTCTTCGAGCATGGCGCGCTTGACATGGTCCGCGTCTTCGGAGCGGCGTTTTACGACGTCAGCCGCGGCCAGAAGGCGCAAGGCGCCAGCACGATTGACATGCAGGTCGCGCGGACGTTCTTTTTCTCCACCAAGCGCGAGTGGCGGCGGAAGGTGAAGGAAATCCTGATGGCCGCCGAGATTAACGAGCGTTTTTCGAAGCAGCAGATCCTGGAGCTTTACGCCAACGACATCTATATGGGCAATCGCGGAAGCTTTTCCATTCGCGGCTTTGGCGAGGCCGCAGAGGCCTATTTTGGCAAGGACGTGCGCGAACTGAGCCCCGGCGAAGCGGCGTTTCTCGCCGGAATTATCCGTGCGCCGAACCGTTATTCCGCGGCCGAGCGCCACGCCGATCGCGCGGAAGAAGCCCGTGACCGTGTGCTCGGGCAAATGGTCGAGGATGGCTACCTGACCGCCGACCAGGAGGCTGTCGCCAAGCACGCGAAACTACATTTCGTGAATGGCGGCCTCGCCAGTAGCTCCGCGCCGTATTTTGTGGACATGGTCAAGGATCATCTTCTCGAAAAATATTCCGAGAGCGATCTCGAAAACCAGAGCTATCGCATCTACACGACACTCGATCCGGACCTCCAGCGCGCCGCCACAGATGCCATACAGGTTGGCGTGCAAAACGTGGACAAGCTTCTCGCTCGCCGCTACGCCCTCTGGAAGAAAAAGGGCCAGCCGGTCCCGCAAGCGCAAGTAGCGATGGTCGTGCTCGATCCGCACACGGGCGAAATTCGTGCACTCATCGGTGGACGCGACTATGGTGAAAGCCAGCTGAACCACGCGCTCGCGCGGCGGCAGCCGGGGTCGGTGTTCAAGCCGTTCGTTTATGCGGCGGCGTTCAACAATGCCGTTCAGGGGCTTCAACCGGTTGTGACCCCCGTGACGACCGTGGACGACAGCCCTACGACCTTTGAATTCGATGGCAAGGAGTACACGCCGGATAATTACGGCGAGGAATTCTACGGGACCGTCACCGTACGCGATGCGCTGATCCATTCCCTCAACGTCGCCACCGTGAAAGTCGCCGAGATGATCGGCTATCAGCGCGTGGTGGATCTCGCGCGGCAGATGGGACTGGGCTCCAATATTCAGCCGACGCCCGCCGTTGCGTTGGGCGCGTATGAAATGTCGCCCATTGATGTTGCCGCCGGTTACACAGCGTTCGCGGCCGGCGGTGTTCGCGCCGAGCCTCTTTTTATTCGCAGCGTCGTTTCCGTCGGTGGCAATGTTGAAGAATCTGCGGAGCCTACGACGCGAGCGGTGCTCGATCCTCGCGTGGCGTTTCTGGTGACGAGCTTAATGGAAGACGTCATCAATCACGGCACGGGCTTTCCAGTTCGCCAACTCGGATTCACGGCGCCCGCTGCCGGCAAGACCGGCACTTCGCGTGACGGCTGGTTCGCCGGATACACATCGAACTTGCTGTGCGTCGTTTGGGTGGGCTTCGACGATAATCGCGACCTTGGTCTGGCGGGCGGCGCGGCTGCCGCACCCATCTGGGGCGAATTCATGAAGCGCGCGGTGGCTCTGCCGATCTATCGCAACACCACGACATTCGAGCCGCCGGCGGGAATCATGGAAGCGGCCATTGACCCTCAGAGCGGACAACTCGCCACACCCTCTTGTCCGGAGCAGGCGAACGAATACTTCATCGCGGGAAGCGAACCTACGCAGTTTTGCCAGCTGCACGGTGGCGAGAATGCGCAGGGCGGTCAAGGCTGGCTCTCGCACCTTTTTGGCAGGGATCAGAATGCTTCCGCGCCTCCCGCTCCGAATGTAAACACGTCGGGCCAGCCCGTCGGTGGGCTGCAAAACCAGCGCCCGAATAGCGCGCAGAACGGCAAACCGGGACAAAAACCGGTCGCTCCGGGAGTGGCCGCGACCGACCAGCCTGAGAAGAAAAAGGGCCTCCTCGACCGGATATTTGGTATCTTCGGAGGAAGCAAGCAGCCAGCGGACGACTCAAAACCCAAGCAGTAGGCCGCACGCGACCGCAGCGGCGCGGCAAGGAAAAGGGCAATGACGCGTTTGGCCCTCTTCGCAATCTCACTTGTCTTAGTCGCCGGAACCTCCCGAGCACAGCAGGTCCCGCACGCTCCGTTAGGGACTACTCCAGCCGATTCGGCGAACGAAAGCCCGAGTTACCGCGCGATGACGCCCCGGGAACAGGCCGAAATGCGCGCGGACTTGTTCATGGCCCGCAAGCAGTACGAGGAAGCCATCAAGACCTTCCAGACGATCTTGATCGACGATCCTCACAACGCGAAAGTGCTTAATTTCGTTGGCATGGCCTATCAGCAGATTGGCAACGGAGACCAGGCGGAACACTACTACAAGCTCGCTGTGCGCGCCGACAAGGCCGACTCAAACGCCCTGAACAATCTCGGCACGGTCGAATATTCAGAACAGCGCTACGGCAAGGCGATCAAGTACTACCGCAAAGCAATCGACAAGGGAAACGCCCTGGCCACTGTTTACACCAATCTCGGCTACGCCTATTGCGGCGTCAAGGAATACCCCAAAGCGATGGCGGTGTTTGCCCAGGCGCTAGCGCTCGATCCTGATGTGTTCGATCACAAGGGAAATACCGGATCCATTTTGCAGCAGCGATCCTCTCCCGATCCGGGCGCCCTACATTATGTTCTGGCAAAATCGTACGGAAAGATTGGCGATGCCGAGCGTGCCGCGCGTTATCTGAAAATGGCGCGGGACGAAGGCTACAAGGAATTCCGCGCAGCGGAGAAAGACCCCGATTTTGCAAAGGTGATCAAGGACCCGCGCGTCCAGCAGGTGCTAAAGCTTCAGCCTGCCTATGCGTCTCAGCCGCAAAAACCCGCCACAAACTGACCGGCTCCCGCGCGGCGACCGATCCCCGGGAGTAGCTAACTGGGCAGCAATTTTTGCGGAGTCACATCGCTTGTTCACACAGGGCGCCGAACGTGGCATCATAGAAGCAGTAACAGACTCGATTCACGCGCACCACTGATACGGAGCGAGGTTTCAATCAATGGCGGTTCCGGGTCCGATATCTCAGATGTGGACGGTCGCGTCCTATGTGATCGCCCAAAAGCTGAAGGGGCGAAAGCAGTATCCCCTCGTCCTGATGCTCGAGCCTCTGCTTCGCTGCAATCTCGCCTGCGCCGGCTGCGGCAAGATTCAATATCCAGCGCACGTGCTGAAGACGGACCTGACTCCCGAGCAGTGTTTCCGCGCGGTCGAAGAATGCGGCGCGCCGGTTGTAAGCATTCCCGGCGGCGAGCCTTTGATGCACCCCCAGATCGCCACAATCGTGAACGGCTTGATTGCGCGCAAGAAATACATCTATCTTTGCACCAACGCGCTGCTGCTCTCGGAACGGCTGCACGAATTTACGCCAAGCAAATATCTGTCGTTTTCAGTCCACATGGATGGCGAGCGTGAGCACCACGATTTTTCGGTGTGCCGCGAAGGGACCTACGACAAGGCTGTCGAGGGAATACGTCTTGCTCTCGAGCGCGGCTTCCGCGTCACCACGAATACCACTCTGTTCGACGGAGCCGATCCAGGGAGCGTGCGCCAGTTCTTCGACGACATGATGGAACTCGGCGTCGAGGGCATGATGCTTTCGCCCGGCTACACCTACGACAAGGCGCCCGATCAGGAACATTTCCTCAGCAAGAAAAAAACGCGCAACCTCTTCCGGCAGATCCTAAGCAACCGTTCCAAGAAGTGGCGCTTCAACTTGAGCCCCTTGTTCCTTGAATACTTGATGGGCAAGCGGAATTACAAGTGCACGCCCTGGGGCATGCCGACCTACAACATTTTCGGCTGGCAGAAGCCTTGCTACCTGTTGCAGGACGGTTACGCCGACACGTTTGATGAATTGATCCGCGAGACCAATTGGGATCATTACGGCACCGAGAGCGGCAATCCGAAATGCGCAAACTGCATGGTCCACAGCGGCTATGAGGCCAGCGCCGTGAACGACACGTTTAGCTCGGTCGGCGGCTTCCTTGCCACCGTGCGCGCCACGCTTTTCAATAAGTATGAAGATCCTGACGCGATGGGCGGCGCCTCGGGAAATCCCAGCAAGGGCTCTGGCGAGCTCGTGCAGATTATGACGTCCCCGAAGACCTAGCGTTTCAGAATCGCCATGTCCGATCCTAAGATGACTTCTCCCGCCGACTCCTCCGAAGAACACCTGGGTTTCGCGCACGAAAATCTGGAGGGTTGGATTCCCTCCGTCTCCACGGAAGCGGAAGTCCGCGACGCGTTGGAAAAGGCATTCGACTACCGCGGCGATTTGACCCTCACGCTCAAGAGCGGCCAGAAAATCGAAGGGTATTTGTTCGACCGCAAAATAAAAGGGCCATCGCTCGCGGAGTGCTTCGTTCGCTTGATGCCGAAGGATGGCTCTGGGAAAGTCTCGGTGCCCTACAGCGAAGTTGCCGCTCTCGCGTTTACTGGACGCGATACCGCGGCTGGCAAGAGCTTCGCTGCCTGGGTCAAGAAGTACAACGAAAAGAAAGCTGCCGGCGAAACGAACGTCGGGATTGACGCAGAACCGCTCGACTAAACCTTCATCCGCGGTTCTCCGCAATTTTTCGTCCGCAACGATCTTTCACGCCACGCTTTCATTACCTTGCTATACTACGCATCCGTGATGGGTATCCGGACATCGCGGCGATTGGCTTCCTTCCTATCTGTGTTTGGCGCGGTATTCCTGGCTCTTGCCCCTGGTGTTGCAGCGCCTGTTTTAGCGCCGTCCGACTCGCCTTCGTCTGCCGCAAGCAGGGTCGTTCAGCTCCGAATTGATGGCGAAATTGAGCCGATCCTCGCCGAGTATCTCGTCAACGGAATCCAGCAAGCGAACCGCGACCGCGCCAGCCTCGTCCTGATCACGCTCAACACGCCCGGAGGTTTGGATACCTCCATGCGCTCGATCATCCAGGCGATCCTCAGTTCTCCGGTGCCGGTCGCCACGTTCGTTACTCCCACTGGATCCCGTGCCGCTTCGGCCGGATTTTTCATTCTGCTTTCCGCCGATGTCGCCGCGATGTCGCCGGGTACGGATACCGGCGCGGCTTCGCCGATCATGGAAATGTTTGGTCAACCGGTGAAGATTGATGACACGCTGAACCGAAAAATCCTGAACGAAGCCACCGCGTACTTGCGCAGCTACGTCGCCAGACGAAACAGAAATACGGACCTGGCTGCCACGGCGGTCACCGACGCCAAGGCGTTCAGCGAAAAAGAAGCGCTCGATGGCAAGCTGATTGATTTCATTGCGGCGTCCCCCGAGGATTTGTTAGCCAAACTCGACGGCCGCACAATCACTCGCTTCGACGGTTCGACCGTGCAACTCTCGCTTGCGCATCCTACCCTGGTTCCGATTGAAATGAACGGCCGCGAAAAACTTCTTTCGCGCATCGTCGAGCCAAATCTGGTCTTTATTCTCCTGATCGTCGGCGTGCTGGGGCTTTACACGGAGTTCACGCATCCTGGAATGTTCGCGCCCGGCGTGGTCGGCGGCATCGCGATCCTGCTGGCGCTGTTTGGTCTCCACATGCTGCCTGTGAATTTGAGCGGACTCTTGTTGATTCTGCTCGCATTTGCTCTTTTCGTCCTGGAAGCGAAATTTCCGACCCATGGTGTGCTCGGGGTGGGAGGAGTTGTTTCCATGGTTCTGGGCGCTCTGTTGTTGGTTCGTTCGCCGCTGACTGGGATGGGCGTGAGCGTCGGCACCGCGTTTGCCGTGGCGCTTCCGTTCGCGGTGATCGTCGTGATACTGATGCGGGCTGTGTTGCGGTCGCGCTCCTGGACGCCGGCGACAGGCAAGGAAGAGTTGCTTGGTGAAGAAGGCGAAGTGATCGAGCCAATCGGAGGAGCCGCGGCCACCGGGCTGGTACGAGTCCACGGCGAACTCTGGCGGGCCGCGTCGCAATCCGGCGAGAGCATTCCGAAAGGCGCGCGCGCGCGTGTGAAGCGCGTGGACGGCCTTACCGTTCAAGTGGAAGTCGTATCGCCCGGGACAGCTGCTTCGTAGGCATTGGTCGGAAGGAGACAGCGATGAATTTGGATTTTGTTTCGATCGTGATAATAGGTTTCGTCCTCATTATCCTATTCTGGATTTTCAATTCGATTTACGTAATCAAGGAATGGGAGCGCGGCGTCGTGTTGCGGCTGGGACGGATGCTGCCCGAGGCCAAGGGCGCGGGATTGCAACTCGTCCTCTATCCCATTGATAAGCTCACGCGCATCTCGCTGCGTATCGAAACGCTCGACGTGCCGCCGCAGGACGTAATCACGCGCGACAACGTCTCGGTCAAAGTGAACGCGGTCTGCTATTTCCGCGTGGTGGACGCCAATCTCGCGCTCTCGCAGGTGCAAAACTATCTGTACGCCACTTCGCAGCTCGCCCAGACGACCCTTCGGAGCCTTGTCGGTCAGTTCGAGCTGGACGCCATTCTGTCGGAGCGCGAAAAGGTAAACGCGAAGCTGCAACAAATCCTTGACCAAGATACCGAGTCCTGGGGTATCAAGGTAACGAAGGTTGAGGTCAAGCAAGTTGATATTCCGGAGAACATGCAGCGCGCCATCGCCAAGCAGGCGGAGGCCGAGCGTGAACGCCGGGCGAAAATTATTCACGCCGAAGGCGAGTTTGAAGCCTCGGCCAAGCTGGCGGATGCGGCGGAGATTTTGGAAAAGCAGCCTGCCGCGATTCAGCTGCGCTACTTGCAGACACTGACCGAAATTGGCGTCGAGAAGAATACGACGATCGTCTTCCCGCTGCCCGTGGATATTATCTCGCAGTGGGTGAAAGCGTTCGCGGAGAAGAAATAGAGGAAAATGGCTGGAAACGGAAAACGCGGAGGCGGTGACCGGGTGCTCGAGAGCAGGCACTTGGTGAGTCTTTTTCTGGGCGTGGTGTTGCTGTGCGGCGTTTTTTTCACGCTCGGCTACGTGATGGGCCACAACCAGTATGGCGGCCCGGTGCACGCGGCCGATAGTGTGGACAATGGCGCGCCGCCCGTTCGCCCGTCCGTTAAGCCCAAGGACATCGAGGCCCCGCGTGGCGTTGCTGCCAATCCCGCGAATAACGAGTGGGACTTCTACGCCAAGAAGAACAACGATGACCGCATGGACCCGGTCGCCAAGCCTTCGGTGAACGCAGAAGCTCCGTCCGCTTCGGTCGCCACGCGCGCGACGAACTCGGTTCCTGCTGCGCCGGGGTCGAATGCCAAGACGGTTCAGGCCGCGGCCCGTTTTCAGGCGCCCCGGATGGTCAAGGGATCGGTCGTGCTGCAGATTGCGGCGTTGACGCACGAAAGCGACGCGCTGGCTATGGCTGACGCCCTGCAGCAGAAACATTTTCCGTCGTTCGTTGTGACGCCTTCTACCGACAATTTCTACCGCGTGCAGGTCGGTCCCTATCAGGATGAGAAAGCCGCCGAGTCCGCCAAGAGCGCCCTTGACCACGCTGGTTTCATCGCGATCATCAAGCGCTAGATGAATTTTTCCTGGTATACGCGCGTGCTGCTCGCGCTCGCGAGCGGTCTGACTCTCGCGCTCTCCTTTCCAAATTACGATATTTCTCTGTTGGCATGGATTTCGGTTGGACTACTGATTCTCGCGTCGTACCGAGCGCGGCCCGTCGTCGCTCCGCTTTATGGCTTACTTCACGGGCTGGTTTTTTATCCGGTATGCCTGCCGTGGATTGAGGTGGTCGTGCAGCAATATGGCGGCGTCGGTCCGTGGACGTCCGCTGGCTTGGTCGCGCTGATCGGATTGGCGGGCGGGGTCATCTGTGCAGTATTTTCCTGGGGCGTGGCTGTTGCCTCACGCAGGCGCGCCATGTTTGCGTGCGCTCTCGCGCCTTTCTTGTGGGTGGCGATCGAATTCGCGCGCTCTCATTTGCCGATCATTGCCTTCCCGTGGAATCTCGCCGGCTATGCCGCCAGCGGAAATCTTCCGTTGCTTCAACTCACGACCGTCACGGGAATTTACGGGCTGAGCTTCCTTGTCGCCGGGTATGGTTCGCTCGTCTCGTACGCGATTCTCTCCGGCCGCCAACGCGCTTGGAAATGCGTGCTCGCGCTCACGGCCGCGCTGATTTTTGTTGCTGTGGGAGGCCGTTTCCTGGTGCCGTCTGAATCGCCGCGATTTACGGCGCATCTGGTCCAGACGAATTTCGCGCAAGCCTATGACTACCCGTCCGACTGGATGCAAGTTCACTCGGGCGATCTCGACGAGCTGGCACAGATCAGCGAGGACGCCTCGCACAGAATTCCCGGCCTGATTGTGTGGCCCGAGGCTCCGGCGCCGTTCAGTTTGCAGGATGCCGACTTCGCGGCGCGTGCCCGGCGGATTGCGCAGGAGTCCGGGTCGGATTTTCTGGTCGGCGCGGAGGATTGGAGGCGAGACGCAACAGGGAAGTGGCTGGCGACGAACAGCGCCGTGCTTCTCAACCCATCCGGCCAGCGCATTTTCACGTACGACAAAATTCATCTCGTGCCATTCGGTGAATATGTCCCGCTGCGGAAGTGGCTCACCTTCACGGGCAAGCTCACCGCCGATCTCGGCGATTTCACGCCGGGTTCGGTCTATGGCGTGGGCGGGCTGCCGGAAGGGACCTTCGGTGCTTTCATTTGTTACGAGGCGGTTTTCCCCAATATCGTTCGGCGTTTCGCGGCAGGCGGCGCCGAGCTGCTGATAAATATTTCAAATGATGGGTGGTTCGGACGCTCCGCTGCTCCGGCGCAGCATGTGATGATGGCGCGCGTGCGTGCGGTCGAAAACCGCCGCTGGCTGCTGCGCGACACCAACAACGGCTTCACCGTCTCCGTGGACCCATATGGCCGGATCGTCGCACAGCTTGCGACCGACATTCGCGGCCAGCTCGATGCACCCTACGATTTCCGCAGCGACCTCACGCCGTACACCCGCTTCGGCGATTGGTTCGCCTGGCTCTGCGTTCTGGCCTCGACCGCACTTCTGGCGTGGGCATTTGCGAGGCGATGAGGCTGAAGTTCGCTCGAAAGCAGGGTTCGTTGCGACTGCGGTTTGTCACTTTCGATTTTCCCTTTTCCTGTGTAGGATTTGATCATGGCTGAACACATCGAAGATCTGCAGAAGCGATACGACGAGCTTCAGAAACGCATCGGACTCGTGCGGAGTTATCTTTGACTCGGAGTCTGCCCGCAAGCAAATTGCCGAGCTCGAACTGAAAATCAACGCTCCCGAATTTTGGCAGGACCAGGAAAAGGCCCAATCGCTGTTGCAGCAGCGCAAACTGCTGGAAGAACGCGCGAACGCCGATACCGCGCTCGGTGGCAAGGCCAGCGACCTCGATACCTATTTCCATTTGGCGCGCGAAGAATCGAATAGCGAGCAGCGCGACTCGATCCTCGAAGACATCGCCAAGGAACTCGCCGCGGTGGATACGTATATCGGCGGCCTTGAGACCAAAACACTGATGGCGGGCGAAAGCGATGCCATGAACGCCCTGATGACCATCAAGCCGGGCGCAGGCGGCACCGAATCCCAGGATTGGGCGGAGATGCTGTTGCGCATGTATCTCCGCTGGGCGGAACAGAAGGGAATGAAGGCCACGATTCTTGATTCGACTCCTGGCGAAGAAGCGGGCATCAAATCCGCCACGATACAGATCGAGGGCGAGAACGCCTTCGGAATGCTCGCTGGGGAAAGCGGCGTGCATCGCCTCGTGCGCATTTCCCCGTTCGACCAGCAGGCCCGCCGCCACACGTCGTTCGCTTCGGTCTTCGTCATTCCGGAAATTGACGACCGCATCGAAATCGTCGTGAAGCCCGAGGAACTGCGCATTGATACGTTCCGCGCAGGCGGCCACGGCGGCCAGAACGTCAACAAGGTCGAGTCGGCTGTGCGGTTCACGCACTTGCCGACGGGTATTGTCGTCCAATGTCAGAACGAGCGCAGCCAGCACAAGAACCGCGAAATCGCGATGAGGGTGCTGAGGTCACGGCTGTACGAGCTGGAACTTGAAAAACGGCGCGGGGACCAGCGCAAACTCGACGCCACCAAGTCCGAGATCAGCTTCGGCAGCCAGATTCGCTCCTACGTGATGCAGCCCTACCAGATGATCAAGGACCATCGCACGAAGGTCGAGCGCGGCGACATCCAAAAGGTCCTCGATGGCGACCTCGATCCGTTCATCCGCGCCTACCTGCTCTACCGCCGCGACGCCGCCTAGCGCCACCCTCGTTGCTGCATCTGGCGGGCACAAGCGTAGCGAGCGTATCTCCTGAATCAGCATCCCAACGCGCCTCGAGCGGCCACAGCTATGCGACTCCGACTTCGGGAACCCACGGATGATCTATCCCCTCGGTCGTATCAACGGGAGGACAGTCGTTTCCGAATAACTTGTTCGGTGCCTGGTGGGGCTCAAACCCGAATCGGGTTTGAGCCCGCCGGCTCAGTTCTACTACTTGGCCTCTGCTTCGCGGACGTATCCACCAATTTCATGTAGCAGCTCTCGTGCCGAAGCAGGAACAGCAACTTTGCCGCTAAGGATTTCATGGCGGTCTACGTCACCACCATACATGGCCTTATCGCCACTCTTGTCGGCTTGCACCACGGCGCCCTCCAGGCTCACCCCGGCGAAAATGCCCTTGCTACGCGAATAGGACAGAATCTCCGCAGTCAGCTTGAGGTCGGTGCCGGCATTTGCGCTGCGGCCCACCGGACCGGCTGCAACAGACGCGTCGGCTCCGAGCTTGAATTTATCGCTGAGCAGACTGTGCAGTGCGTGGTCGTTCATGAAGAGCATCACCAAGTCGGTAGAAGAACCGCCGATCTGATAGCCCACGCTTCCGCCGTCAACCGCGATATACATCGGGGCGCTCCAGCCATGGCCGGTGCGGCAGGTTGCAAGACCCCGGCCGTAGTTTGCGCCGAAAATAAACGCAAATTTCACGTCGCCTGGAATGATGGCGATACACTTCACCGATTCCAGCAGATCTTGAGGAATGCCCTGATCCGGAGCGTTCATGATCTCCTGGAAGACCTGGGCAGCTCTGTGGCTGCGCTTCACATCATCCTCGCGATCCGAAGATGCGATCGCAGTCAGAGTTACAAGCAAAGCCAGCGTGGTGCCGATCAAAAGACGTTTCAACATTTGGGTATCTCCTTTTCAGTTTGAACTCGTTTACGGCTCAGTGCTGCCAATTCATTTCTGATTACGACGTTTTGCCCTTGCAGCCGGTGTGACCGCATGAACAATCAATGTCCGGAGTCTTTTCCATCGCCTCGCACTGGGTACTGCAGTACTTGCCCGAAGCTGTCATGCAGGAACAAACGGGATGTGCGCACTTCTTGGCTGTCTCGCTCGTCATTTCTTCTCTCCTGGTTTCGGATCAGGGTCGGGAAGTCCGAGAGGCTATGTTAGGGGAGTAGCAACAAGCATTTCTGTCCCAGACAGGACACATTTCGATTCTCTGAAACGATGCGCAGGCGGCACTTTCAGGCCCTTATTGCGCCGTTCAGCCTCGATTTAAGGCCTTTCCGTGCATGCAATTGACACCAATATGTGGCTATGCTAGCGTCGCTGTTTCGGTTAACATAAAGACCGCAATTCAGGTGGCTTAGCTGCGTCTTGGTACCTCCGGAGGGCACTGTTTTGGCACATTCCGACGAGAAGTTTCTGTTTACCTCGGAATCCGTTTCCGAGGGACACCCCGATAAGATTGCCGACCAGATTTCCGATGCCGTGCTGGACACGGTATTGAGCGTCGACCCCATGGGTCGGGTCGGCTGCGAGACCCTGCTGACTACCGGCCTCGTCGTTGTCGCCGGTGAAATCACGATCAAGAAGGAATTCCGCGGCGTGCTTGACTACGACACGATCGCGCGCGGCGTGATCAACGACATCGGCTACAACCGCGGCAAATACGGCTTCGACTCCGAAACGTGCGCCGTCCTGTCTGCGGTTAAGGGCCAGTCACCCGATATCGCCATGGGTGTTGACAGCGGTGGCGCCGGGGACCAGGGCATGATGTTCGGCTATGCCTGCGACGAAACCCCTGAACTGATGCCCATGCCAATCCAATTGGCGCATCAGCTGATGCAAAAGCATGCGCAAGTTCGCAAGAAGGGCGAAGTTGATTTCTTCCGCCCCGACGCGAAGTCCCAAGTCTCAATCGAATACATTGGCGGCCGTCCGGCGCGCGTGGACACCGTGGTAATCTCCACGCAGCACAGCGACAAGGTTTCGCAGAGCAACCTACGCGAAGCGGTCATCGAGAAAATCATCAAGCCTGTCCTCCCGGCGAACATGTTTGACAAGACCACCAAGATTCACGTGAACCCGACCGGCCGCTTCGTAACCGGCGGTCCGATGGGCGACGCGGGCCTGACCGGCCGCAAGATCATCGTGGACACCTACGGCGGCTACGGACGTCATGGCGGTGGCGCATTCTCCGGCAAGGATCCCTCGAAGGTGGACCGTTCCGCCTGCTACATGGCGCGCTACGTGGCGAAGAATATCGTAGCCGCGGGTCTCGCCCGCAAAGTGGAAGTTCAGCTCGCTTACGCGATCGGTGTGGCCGAGCCGGTTTCCGTGATGGCGGACACCTTCGGCACCGGCACGATCCCGGATCATCAGATCACCGAGCTGATTCGCGCGATCTTCAAACTCACGCCCAAGGCCATCATCGAGACGCTGGACCTTCGGCGCCCGATTTACCGCCCGACGGCTGCGTACGGCCACTTCGGCCGCACAGGTCCGGGGTTCAGCTGGGAGCGCACGGATAGAGCCGACGCCATCCGCAAGGAAGCTGGGTCGCGCGGTTCTGTCGCGGTGTCTCGCGCATAGTTTTCGTCTCCAATTAAAATTGAAAGGGAGTCTCTAGTGGAAACAGCAGTCAAGGTAAAAGGCGATGTGAAGGATCTGGCCCTTGCCGAACAGGGCAAACGCAAGATCGAATGGGCCAATCAGCACATGCCCGTTTTGCAGTTGATTCGGAAGCGGTTCATCAAGGAGCAGCCGCTCAAGGGCATTCGCATGGCGGCCTGTCTCCACGTCACCACCGAGACGGCCAACCTGGCCATCACGCTGCGCGACGGCGGCGCCGACCTGGTTGTCTGCGGCTCAAATCCTCTTTCGACGCAAGACGACACCGCAGCGGCTCTGATTAAGGACTTCGGCATTCCCACCTACGCCATCAAAGGCGAGGACAATGCTACCTACTACGCGCACATCAGCGCAGCGCTCGATCACAGACCGCAGATCACCATGGACGACGGTGCGGACCTGGTCACCCAGCTGCTCACCAAGCGCACCAACCAGATTCCGGATGTGATCGGCGGTACGGAAGAAACCACCACAGGCGTCATTCGCCTCCGCGCAATGTCCAAGGACGGCACGCTGAAGTTTCCAGTCATCGCCGTCAACGACGCGCTCACCAAGCACTTCTTCGACAATCGCTACGGCACGGGTCAGTCCACGCTCGACGGCATCATCCGCGCCACGAACCTGCTGCTCGCTGGCCTGAAATTGGTCATTGCGGGCTACGGCTGGTGCGGCCGCGGTGTCGCGATGCGCGCCAAGGGCATGGGCGCCGATGTGATCGTCACGGAAATCGATCCGACCAAGGCTATCGAAGCGGTGATGGACGGTTTCCGCGTGATGCCCATGAACGAGGCGTCCAAGATCGGCGATATTTTCGTCACCGTCACCGGCAACAAGGCTGTTCTGGCGCACGAGCATTTCGAACGAATGAAGGACGGCGCGGTCATTAGCAATTCCGGACACTTCAACGTCGAAATTGATATCGCGGCGCTCGAAAAGCTTTCGAGCGGCCATAAGGAAGCCCGTCCGTTCGTCGAGGAATATACAATGAAGGACGGCCGCAGGATTTATCTCCTCGGGGAGGGCCGCCTGATCAATCTGGCCGCCGCGGAAGGCCATCCCGCTTCCGTGATGGACATGAGCTTCGCGAACCAGGCGCTCGCGGCCGAGTACATGGTCAAGAACGCCAAGGATCTCAAGGCGCAGGTCTACTCCGTGCCCGAACATCTGGACAAGCAGATCGCCAAGCTCAAGCTTGATTCGATGAGCGTGCTCATTGATAAGCTCACCCCGGAACAGGAACACTACCTCGCTTCGTGGGACGAAGGCACGTAGTCCTCAAGAACCGAAAAGCGAAAATCTAGAAAGCCTCGTGTCATCCGGCGCGGGGCTTTTGTTTTTCTGGCAGCTGTCAGGGGCGAACTGGTGTGCGAGGAGGTTGTGATGCAAGACTTCTGGTATGACGGTGACGGCGTTCAACTTTACGCGGTTGAACAGGGGCACGGTCCAACGATCATCATGCTCCACGGCGGAGGGGGCGACCACCGCGCATGCCTACCCGTGGTGGCGCAATTGGGTACGCGCTACCGCGTGATCACCCCGGACCTGCGCAGCAGCGGCAAATCGTGGTGCGCGAATCCACTCGCTTGGGATCGGTTGACGGACGACGTCGGGGCCCTAATGGATCACGTTGGCGCAGCGCGCGCTGTGGTCGGTGGCATATCCCTGGGCGCGGGAGCCGCGCTTCGGTTTGCTCTCCGATGTCCCGATCGCACGGCGGGGCTGATCGTGGTCGCACCGGTCTATCGGGGCAAAGAGTTGGGTTTCACGGAACGCCAAGCCGCCACGTTCGCATCGCTCCTTCCGATCCTTGCAAGAGCAGCGGACGAAGGGGTGGAAGCTTTTCGGCCTCTTTACCGGGAGCGCGGAATGGAGACCCACTTCGAAACCATGACCGGATCGCTCGACGTGCCAAGTTATATCGCGACGAACCAGTTCATGGCCTCCGGCGCACAGCCGTTTGCGTCAGTTGCCGACTTAGAATCGATTGCCGTTCCCACGCTGCTGGTTCCAGGGAACGATTCGGTACACGCCCCTGAAATTGGGGCTTTGTACGCGGCCAAGATTCCGCGCTGTACCACCATCGAGCTTTCTCGGTCGCCTGATTACGATCGTCGCAACGCAGCGATCGCTGCCGCCATCGGCGATTTTTGCGACCGGAACGCCCTTCGGTGATCTGAAGTTTCCGTACAGCTCAGGTCTTTAGACCTGAGGTCCCTGCTGGTAGAATCCACGCGTCGTCCATGGCTCATCGCGCTATCTACCTCGGGCTCTCATGCACGTTCGCACTGGCGATCAGTCTGGGTCCATCGGTGGCCGGCTCGCCGCAGGAGCCGTCAGCGACCGCGACAAGCGCACCAGCATCGGCGCCCTCATCACCGTCCGACTCGGAAGAACTCCGGTTCACCGGTGAGGTCATGCACGAACAGCCCTTCACACGCGACGTTGGCCATAACCTGACGTTCCGCCTGACTCCCGCAACCGCGGATGAAGGCGGAGGCTGGGTCATCGAGATGCTGCCTCCGGTCGAACCTTCCGATGATCCCATCGAATTCTCGGCCATCGCCACGCCTCCCTACCACTCCTACAACGATCGCTACCTCGCGGCCGCTTTCGGCTACTCGGCAAAGGAAGCGGTCGAGTTCACGACGCGAAAATTCAATTTCGTCCAATCTGTCACCGACGAGCATCGGGCGGACGAAGTCGTGAATGCCGCGCTTTACCCCAGCACGGTTGGCGACTCTGAAAAAGCCCGCATTGCTGCCGAGGCTGCCGCGCTGAAGCTCGGTACCGGCCAGCTTCACATCGTCCACTCGCGTGTCACGCAAGGGAAAGCCGGTTCTCCGGACACGATTGCCTGGGTTAAATTCGAGGTCGTATTGAGCTTTTCTTCCGGCCTCACGTTACAGCAGGTCCTCGCGCCACACCCGCCCGTGCCAAAACGCTGACGGCAGCAGCGCTGGCGTCCCTGCTCCTCGTCCGTTGTGCTTTGTCGTTCCAAGCGCCAGCACGCTCGACTCAGCACACGCGCTTGGCACAACGCGGAACATCGAAACGAAGATTCTATTTGGCAGCGCCGATCTCCTGGTTCGCACACTCCCTGCCTCTCGCCAAGCGCCGTTGCCAATCGATTTCCATAGCGATAACATCCGCCCCGCTGTCATTCCATGTACTCCAGGGGGATTCATGGCAACGCGGGTTCGCTGTGTCATTGCGTGGTTGTTTCTCGTGTTGATGGCGCTAGCGGCCCCCAATGCGGACGCCCAGGAGCATTGGGTCGCAACCTGGGCGGCTTCTCCGCAAAGTCCGCGCTTCTCGTTCCCGCGCTTTCCCGCTCCCACGGCGCAGCCGAACAACTCTCAGCCCGCGCCTGCTGCCCCCGCCCCGCCGGCGCCGGGCAATCCGCCTCCCGCGCCGCTCTTTCCGGCTCCCCCGACCATCGATAACCAGACCGTGCGCATGATCGTTCACACCAGCATCGGAGGCCACCGCGTACGCGTCCAGCTTTCCAATGCCTTCGGTACGAGTTCGCTCCAGCTCGGCGCGGCTCACATCGCACTCCACGACAAGGACTCGACCATCGTCGCCGGCTCCGACCACGCGCTTACCTTCAGTGGGAGAACGTCCGCCGTCATTCCACCGGGCGCCGAAATGCTGAGCGACCCGCTCGATTTCGAAGTCCCCGCCCTCGGCGATTTGGTAATCAGCCTATACGTTCCGGTCGAGGCCTCCACTCCCACGATTCACCTCACCGGCCTGCACACCACATATATCTCGCAGCTCGGTGACTTTACCGGCTCCGCCAGCATCGCCGATCCAACCACGCGCGAGCTTTGGTACTGGATCGCCGGAGTGGATGTCGTCGCGCCCGTCAAGTCCGCTGCCATTGTTGCTTTCGGCGATTCCATTACTGACGGCGCCACTTCCACGCCGAATACCAATAGCAGCTGGCCCAGTCAATTGGCCGTGCGCCTCGCCGCGGACAAATCCACCGCGAACCTCGCCGTCGTCAACGAAGGTATCTCGGGCAATCGTCTCCTCAACGACGCTGCCGGTGTCTCCGCGCTCGCCCGTTTCGACCGCGACGTCCTCAGCCAGCCGGGCGTGAAATGGCTCATCGTCCTGGAAGGCATCAACGACATTGGCATCGGTGGCCTGCCCGGAGCTCCGGCGACCGAGGCCCTTAGCGCGGATGACTTGATCGCCGCGCACAAGCAGATCATCGAACGCGCCCACATGCACGGTATCAAAGTCATCGGCGCCACGCTAACGCCCTACGTTGGCGCGGCCTACGCGACGGACCGCGGCGAAACATTGCGGGAGGCGGTGAACAAATGGATTCTCGCCAGCAACGCCTACGACGCGGTCATCGATTTCGATGCCGCCGTCCAGGATCCTTCCAGCCCCAGGCAAATTCGCCCGTCATACAACATTCGCGACCATCTGCACCCGAACGACGAAGGCTACAAAGCGATGGCTGCCGCTATCGATCTAAGGATCTTCAAATCCAAATGACCGCCGGGGATCGCTGATGGCCAGAACGAACTCGGCGCACGCCTTCGCATCTCGATGGTCGCTTGAAGAAATTCTCGCCATTACCCGCAGACTCTGGAATCAGGTATCTGCACTCGTTCCGGCAAAGGCGCTGCAATGAAATATTCTCTCGGGCGTTACGTCTATGGCTTGGCGGCGGTTGGTTCCGGTATCTGTGCCTTGGCGTGGGATAAGTTCGACGCGCTTGGAATCGTTCCTCACCGCGGGATTCTCACCTACATCGTGGCCACCGTCGTAATCCTTGGAGGCGTAGCCGTTCAATGGCCGAGAACCCTCCGGGCCGGCGCTGTGGCACTGGGTACGATCTACTTCATCTTCGCCTTGGTGGGATTACCGCTCATCATTGAGCATCCGCTGATCTACAATAACTTTGGCAACTTCTTCGAACAATTCTCATTCGTCTCCGGTACCGTGATCCTATATGCGTGTTCCGGTCCGATCGCCGGGGCTCGAACGGCAAGATTGGCTCGGTTCGGCTACTACTCGTTCGGTATTTGTGTTGTCTCGTTCGCACTGGAGCAGCTTTTCTATCTCTCTGAAACGGCAAATCTTGTTCCGAAATGGATTCCGCCTGGACAAATGTTCTGGGCGATGGCCACCACTGCCGCGTTTGCACTCGCCGCGATCGCCCTATTCACCGGGTTCATGGCCCGGCTCGCGTCTCGATTGACCACAGCGATGATCGTGGGTTTCTGGTTGCTGGTTTGGCTGCCGGCGCTCTTTGCCGATCCCCATAGTTTTCTGAACTGGTCCGAAAGTGCCGAGACTTTCGGGATCGCCGCGTCGGCGTGGATTGTCTCGGACTTTCTCAGCCACCATCGCTCCGCAGAGTCTGGTCTTAAGTAATGACATTCGCCCCCTGAGCCATCCGCGTTTCATCCTAAGACGTGTCGTTCAAATGCGAGTTTGGATGCCTTTGCGGACAGGCATCATCGCCCATGCGATTCTCATTCTCTACAGAACCTTGCCCTTGCACTCTCTCCACTTTCCACTAAGATGGTTTGGTGAATTTTTGGACGATCTTGTCGAAAGTGCCGGCCAGCGTCGGTAACCCTGAGGGCGCGCGCCCGTTTGCCTGCGATGACTCGACACACGACGTCGACCAAGTTTCAACGCACGTGTAAGAAAACAAAGGAGAGCGTACCAAGGTACTCGACACGCATTTCAAGGGATGACGACCACACAGTGATGCAGGAATTGGCGAATTCAGCGATCGAAACGGCGAAGCGTCGCGGCGCTTCATACGTGGACGTTCGCGTGATGGACATTCGCCATCGCGAACTTTCGACCAAGAACGGCGAAGTCGGCACGCTCGCGGAATCGGAATCGCTCGGACTTGGGATTCGCGTAATCGCCGGCGGCGCGTGGGGATTTTCCTCGACCGACCGGCTAACGAGCGAAGGAGTTCAAGCCTGCGCAGCGGAGGCCGTCGCGATCGCCAAGGCTTCGGCGCTCGCCAAGCGCGAAAATGTTTCGCTCGCCCGCGAACATTCTCACGTGGACACCTGGCAGAATCCTTTTCTGAAAGATCCCTTCCGCATACCCGTCGAACAGCAGATTGATCTTTTGCTCGCCGCGGATCAGGAGATGCGACGCGTGAAGGGCGTCACGGTTGCGGAAGGCTCGATGTCCTTCCGCCGGATCGAGCAACTGTTCGCGTCCAGCACCGGCTCTTCGATTCATCAGATCAAGATGCAGTCCGGCGCGGGAATCGTCGCTACAAGTTTCGCGGGCACCGAAATTCAGAAGCGCTCCTATCCCAATAGCTTTGGCGGCCAGCACATGCTGCAGGGCTACGAGTTGATTGAGTCGCTCGACCTGGCTGGTAATGCCGGGCGCATCGCCGAGGAATCTGTCGCGCTGCATTCCGCCGCGCAATGCCCCGAGGGCCAGCGAACCATCATCCTCGGCAGCTCGCAGCTGGGCCTGCAGATTCACGAATCCATCGGCCACCCGATCGAGCTTGACCGCGTCCTGGGCATGGAAGCGAATTTCGCGGGCATGAGTTTCCTGACCACGGAAAAACTGCGCAAATTGAAATACGGCTCCGACATCGTCAACGTCGTCGCCGACGCACGACTCGAACACGGCCCGGGCCTGGGTACGTTTGCTTACGACGACGAAGGCGTGGCGGCGCAGTGCACGCCGATCATCACGAACGGCCTGTTCACCGGCTACCTGAGCAGCCGCGAAACCGCCGGGGCCATCGGTGAAAAACGCTCCGGCGGCACGGTGCGCTGCGAAAGCTGGAACCGCCTGCCCATGATTCGCATGACGAACATCAGCATCAATCCGGGCGCGTGGAAATACGAGGATCTGATCGCCGACACGGACGATGCGATCCTGATGGAGACGAATCGCTCCTGGTCCATTGACGACAAGCGCTATCACTTCCAGTTCTCGACCGAAATCGGGTGGGAGATCAAGGGCGGCAAGCAGGGACGCATGATCAAGAATCCCAGCTACAGCGGAATCACCACGGAATTCTGGAACAGTTGCGACGCCATTTGTTCGCGCGACTATTGGACACTGTGGGGCACGCCCAACTGCGGCAAGGGCCAGCCTCAGCAGGTGATGGGCACGGGACATGGCGCGTCCCCGGCGCGCTTCCGCAATATTAAAGTCGGCATCGCCTTTGCAAAGTAATCGGAAAATCATGGCCAACCAGAACGCACAACTATCGCCGGCGGAACTTGAGCGCATCGCGGAGAAAATTCTCAAACTGAGCGCAGCGGACGAAACGGAAGTGGATGTCAGCGCCGCAACGGACACGCTGACGCGCTTCGCCAACAACACGATTCATCAAAACGTCGCCGAACATACGCTCGGCATCTCCGTTCGAGCGGTCGTGGACGGGCGCACCGCGCGCGCCTCCACGAACAAGACAGACGAAGAATCGCTTCGCCGCGTCGTCAGGTCCGCCGTTACGCTCGCGCGCAACCAGCCGGAAAATCCCGACTTGTTGCCGCTGGTGGGCAAGCAGAAATATCAAAAAGTCTCGCGATTCTTCTCGAGCACGGCGGGGACCACGCCGGAAGAACGCGCCCGGGCCGTCACGCGCGTGTGCAAGAAGGCGGACAAGAACAAGCAGACTGCCGCTGGCATTTTTGCGAGTGGTTCGTCGAGCTCGGTAATGGCCAATTCCAAGGGCTTGTGCGCGCGTTACGAGCAAACGCGTTCGGAATTCTCGATCACGATTCTGGAGGCGAATTCCTCCGGCTGGGCGAAGTCGAATTCGCCCGATATCCGCAAGCTTGACCCCGAGGATCTCGCCGAACGGGCCGCCAGTGCCGCGGCCGGCTCGCGCGCGCCGCGCGAAGTTCCCGCCGGCCGCTACACTACGATCCTGAGTCCCTCGGCCGTTCTCGATCTGGTGGGTTTTCTTTTCTATGATTTTGCGGGCACTGCCGTCCGCGACAAGCGCTCCTGCCTGACAGGCCGCATGGGCAAGAAATTGTTCGGCGACAACATTACGATTTGGGACGACGCGTATCATCCGCTGCAGAGCGGCGCGCCCTACGATGGGGAAGGCGTGCCCCGCCAAAAGGTCCTGCTCGTGGATCGCGGCGTTCCGAAGAATCTGGTCTATTCGCGCGCGACCGCGAAAAAGATGAAAGCCAAGCCGACCGGGCACGGTTTTTCGCTGCCGAACGAATACGGCGAAGCACCCATGAACCTTGTTTTTTCGGGCGGCGATACGTCCGCGGATGAAATGATTCGCACGACCGAGCGCGGAATTCTGGTCACCCGCCTCTGGTACATCCGTGAAGTGGACCCTTACGAAAAGATTCTTACAGGCATGACGCGCGACGGGACGTTTCTGATCGAAAATGGACGCGTCTCCGGCGGCGTTCGAAATTTCCGCTTCAACCAGAGCGTCATTGAAATGTTGTCGAATGTCGAGATGCTGGGGCGCGCTGTGCGCGCGGCCGGGGAAGAATCGTTCGAGATGGTCGTGCCGCCGATGAAGGTTCGCGACTTCCACTTTAGCGAAGTGACGAAATTCTGAAGACCTAAAGCTGGGCTACTGCTCGGTGAACTGAAGGCTTGAAATCGCGCGCGCGATCACGTTTTCCTGTATTTGTACCAGGTCGTTGTCGGCGCGGGTCATGCCGAAGATTGTGTAAAGTCTCGCGCCGCGCGGTATGAGCACGACCACTCCGGACCAATCGTGCTTGTCCACGCTGCCGCGAAAGTGATGTTCGGTCGCTGACGCACCGGATACCGTAATCTGTTTTTCATCAAGCGCACGAAAATTCTCCATGACATCGCGTAGACGGTGCTCCGTCGTGTCCATGTCCGTCGCGAGCGATTTTCCCGCGGGCTCCTGGCCGATCAACAGATAGGTCGTGTCGTCACCGGTGCCCATCGCGGTGATCGCGCCCGGCAGTACGGCCGGCGCCGTCGCGATCACGTCCCAGTCCGGCGGCTTGTACATGTGAAAGCGATACGTTTCGTTGGTGTAGATGTTGCCGTTCACGGCTTCACGAATCGGCTCCGGTGCAGGCGGTTTGGGCGGCGCAAGATTTTCCGCGGGCGTCGTCGCCGCAACGGGAGCGGTAGGCGTCGCGGCCTTGGAAACTGCCACCGCGACCGGCGCGGGCTTCGTCACGGGATCGAATTTGCTGCCGGCCATTGCGGGCAGCGGCGACGCGGCGGCCTTCACGGCCTCCGTTTTCGGTTTTTCAGCTGGCGCAATTTTTTCGTCGGCCAGCGCCGGTTTTTTTTCCGCGGGCGTCGTCGCTCCTGCCGAAATACCGATGGAGACGACCTGGTCTTTCTGGACGACTGCAAAGCCGTAGCTCGTCTTTACTTTGAACGAGTTTTCCTCGTAGCCGACGATCGTGCCGGAAATCGTCGAGCCATCTTTCAGTTTCAAATCATCGGCGCGCACGGCTCGCGGCGCGAACAAGATGCCACACAGCGCGACGGTCGCAAGGAGTGAAATTTCCCGCTTCATAAAATCCAGTATGGCTTCGCGCGATGTGGCGGGCAAGCGTCTCGGGTGCGGCGTTGCCGGGTTAGTCAGCATCAGCGTTTCCGGCGAGGCCGAGAAGTGGAGCGGCGGGATTTCGACTTGGTCTTCTGCGTTTGCGTCGGAGTTCGCTTCGATGCAGGCTTGGATTTCGGACTTAGAGCCAGCAGCTCGCGCCGCAATTGCTTGAACTCGCTTTCCAGCATGTGGAATTCCGCGGGGGCGCCGCCGAGGTTGTTGAGACGTCCCATGGCTTGCAGGTTGCGCGCGGTTCCCGCCGCTTTGTGCGCACCGATGAGCGCGAGCGAACCCTTCAGCGAGTGGGCGACCGTGGCGAGAGTTCCGGCGTCTTTTTCCGATACCGCGCGGAGAAGCAGGGAGAGCTTCTTTGGCGTGTCCGCAAGGAAGGTCCTTACGAGCGACTGGGCAATTTTGTCGTTCCCACCGGTCGCGCGGCGCAGGGTTTCCGCCAAATTCTCGGGAGGTGGATCGGCGGAGACGGAATCGGCTCGCTCGGAGCCAGACGGTTCGTGGCGGCGCGACAGCATGGCGAGTAGGCTAAAAAGCTCGGCAGCGCGCACGGGCTTTGCGAAAAAGACGTCCATGCCGGCCGCGAGGCAGCGCTGCTCATCTGCCTCTGTGGAATTTCCGGAAATTCCGACGATGATGGGGCGCTTCTGCCCGGGCGCGGTTCCTTCGAGAATCGCGCGCGTCGCTTCCAGCCCGTTCATCCCGGGCATTTCTTCATCCATCAGCACGATTTCGAATTTATCTTGGGCAAGCGCAGCGAGCGCCTCGCGGCCGTCGAGCACGGCCGTGACCGAGTGTCCACCGTGGCGCAAGAGCTCCGACAGGAGTTCGCGACTGCCGGCATCGTCATCGGCTACGAGGATATGCATGATTGCTCTGGCCCGGCGCTGCAGACGAGATCGCGCGTGGCGGGTGCTCCCAAACAGCATCATCCGGCGGATTCATTGCTGCAAGGACTATTCTCGAAGCCTGACCGCGAGATGCAACTGGGGCTTTACACGCGCAAGGATTCTAACGGTCGAGGAAGGCGCGAAGGCGCGCGTGACCTGCGCGGCTCACAGGCAGCTGCGTGCCGCCGGCGAGCACGGCGACATGCGTGTCCTTGCCGAATGGTTCGATCTTAACGACACGCTCGAGATTGACGAGGTACGAGCGGTGAATGCGGAGAAACCGCGAGGGATCGAGAGCGGCCTCGAGGCTCGAGATTGTTTGCTGCTTCAAGTGCTTCTTGCCGCCGGACGCAAGCGCGACGTAATCGTCCTGTGCTTCCGCGTAATCGAGTTTCGCGACCGGAATGATGAACACGCTTGTGCCGTCACGTACAGGGATGCGGTCCAGATACTGCGCGGGCGGCCTCGCGCTTGCCGCAAGCTCCATGGCCGGCAGCGGCGCGGAAGGCAACTTGCCCGAAAGGCGCTCCTTGGCGCGTGCAAGCGCCGCGTCAAAGCGCTCGGCGCTGATGGGTTTCAGCAGGTAATCCACGGCGTGAACCTCGAAGGCGCGGATAGCGAAAGTGTCGTAGGCAGTTACGAACACGACGGCACGATTCGCGCCAATTAATTCCAGAACTTCGAAGCCGTCGAGCTTTGGCATCTGGATATCGAGAAACAAAAGGTCGGGCTCAAGTTCCGCCGCGCATTTTACTGCTTCGAAGCCATTCGCGCATTCCGCGACGATTTCGATTTCCGGATGCGCGGACAAGAATTCACGGAGCACCTGGCGAGCGAGATCCTCGTCGTCCACAATCAGCGTACGGATTCTCTTGCTCGCTTCTGAGGTCACGATACCCGCTCCTTTATTTCTACCGGCAAGCTGATGGCGACGCGGAAACAAGGACCGTCAATGCTGGTGGCGAACTTCGCACGATTGCCGTAGCGGGCCTCGAGGCGCTGACGGACATTCGCAAGCCCTACGCCGCTCTTGCGGCGCGGCGGCGCATCGGGGTCGAAGAGATTTTCGACGACGATCGAGAGTTCGCCGTCGCGGCGTTCGGCTGCGAGCTTGATCCATCCGCCCTCTATCAGATTCGCGATCCCGTGGCCCACAGCGTTTTCAACCAGCGGCTGAAGCAGCAGCGGCGGGATTTGCGCCTCGAGAGCGTCGACGTCAATCTTTTCCTCCATCTGCAGGCGCGCGCCGTAACGGATTTTTTCCACGGCAAGAAACGCGTGGATCAGCGACATCTCTTCCTCCAGCGGAATCGCGGCCCTTTCGCCGAGGCCAAGAGTGCGCCTCAGGAAGTCGCCCAGAAGGATGCACATTTCGCGCGCTTTGGCCGCGTCCGAGGTGGTGAGGGCACTGATGGAATTCAAACTGTTGAAAAGGAAATGCGGGTTGACCTGGGCCTTGAGCGCACGCAATTCCGCCTCGCGAGCCAGTACGCTCGCCTGCATTACGCGAGCCTCCGCTTCTCGCGACGCCTCCACGGCCAACAGGACATAGTGAAATCCAACCGCCACGAGATAGAGGAGCACGCCGGTCGCAAACAAGAGAGGGTAGTCCTGCGATAATCGGCTGTCGATGCCATGAAAATCGTCCAGGCCGGAGAGCATTCGGCCCAAAATCCTGGCTGCGAAAAGCCACACGCCACTCGCCACCAGCGCGCCTGCCACGTGCGTAAACAGAAAGCGTGAGAGGCTGGATCGTTCCAAAGGGGTGGCCTGGCACGGATACCACGCCGCGAGGCAGACGAATGAGTACAACAGGCACAGGACAATCGCCACGGTGGTAGCTTCGAGCCAGGACAAGCCGCCGGGGACGGCCAGCAGATACGTAAGGATCCCCGCGAACGGAATCCATCCCAGGAGGTAAAGCATCAGGCGGCGTAGTTGGGCGAGGATGGGATGCATGAGAGGGCTTAGTTCTTGACGTTCATGCCCCCGAAAATGGCAACGCCCTTGACGATCAGCGTTTTCAGTTGGGGGGCACCCGACCCGCCCGCGGGAGACGTGCCGACGACGGACGGATCGGGGTGGCGAGTCCGATCGCCGCAACCTCCAAAGATTCCCACCGTCTCCATGACAATCTCCCAATTGGGGGGAACGCGAATGTCGCCGCCGCCGAAAATGGTGACAACTTCGATTTCCGCGACGTTGCCCAATATGTCCGCTTCTCGTAGGTCAATGTCGAAGCCGCCGAAGATACTCACGATTTCGCCGCCGACGAAATTTTTCGCGACGATGCGCCGCTTCCCACCCCAAAAAATGTTTACCTCGTTCAACCGCGGGGCCGAATTTTCGGGTCCATTGTAGGTGTCCTGCCATCCCCGGTGAATCTGGTCGCCAATTTCTTCCATGCGCCGATGGAAATCGCTCCAAGGTTTTGCTCCCGGCCATCCCGGACCTGGGCCGTAGCCCTGCGCAAAATTCGACTGCGTCCCGGGCGGAGCGCCAGCGGCACGAGCCTCGCTCGGCGAGGCGGCGCTTCCCGGCGCGGACTCATTGGCGGGTGGAGGAGTCGTTGGTGCGTCCGGCAGAGAGCCGGGCGGAAATCCAGGCGGGGGTCCCGGCATCGGAGGGACGTCCCAACGGCTCCGGCTCTGGTATCTCTGCAAGATCAGGAGGATGCCGGCACAAATTAGGAACACGGGCCAAATCGCAACGATTCGAATGTGACTCAGTCCGAATTCCTGCAGTTGAAAAGAAATTCCGAGAAGAATCAGAAAGCCGCCCCAAAACCAGCTGACCGTACCGGGACGCCGCGTCAACCGGTTCACGCCCAGATAGATCAAGATGAGCGGCCAAAACTGAAAGATTCTCTCGGAGGCGACAAATCCGAGCTGGTCGAGCAGCAACACGACACCCACGATAAGGATGATCACGCCGACAATGAAATGCCGGTTGCTGTGCCTGACGAAACGCACGACTTTATTCTCCCTCGCGAACGCCGCGACGGGCGGCCGAGCGATTTGCCGGTCCGAGCGCCAGCAAAATGGCAAGCCCTGCCCCTACAAGCAGCAGCGGCCAGAATTGGAAAAGATCCCCGAATTGGGGAACGTTGAAATCGACGGCCAGAAGATTCCACGCCGACTCGACGATCAACAGGGCAGGCCACAGATCGCGGAGATCGAGATGTCCGTACCCGAGCATGCCCAATTGAAACATACTTCCCAGAAAAATGAGCGCGGCAGCCGGGAGCAGCAGCGTTGCTCGAAGTGCTAGCCTAGGGGAAACGAACTGGGGTTTCGCGTCCGTCATCACCATCGCCTCCTGCGTGAGTTCAGGATTGAACATGGCGAGAGACTATCGGGACTCCGTGGGCGCGTCGCGCACGAATCGGCGGATGGCGGGAAATTGCCGGCAAACAACAGCCACAGAAGACCATTGACTGAGCTAGATGATTTGGATCCGCGGAGTTCGCTTCGTAGCGTAACGTGGCAGCGCCATTGCACCGCGAATCAAAGCGTCATACCGACCCAGAAGGCCGCGATGAGCACTCCAGCCAGGAGCAGCATTAATCGCAGCCACTTCTTGTGCGTCGCGACCACCATAATACCCATCGCGCAGACTAGGAACATGATCTCCGGCCAGAACAGACGCGAACTAAAAGCGTCCGTCCACTGGCCTGCGTCCTCGCGCAGCCAGACCGCAGCGATGGATGTGGAAGCGGCAAGCGAGATGGCGATGATTCCTCCAAGCGCCATCCCCTTGGCCCACGCGGGTATGACCCACGCTTTTTTCGCGTCGCGCCAATCGAGCCACGTCTGAGTGACGACGACGCCCACCAAAATCAAGACGAACAGCGCCACGTACCCTCCCAAGTTCCGACCACGCCCAGCTGCGTCCGCACCTGTGCAAGGACAATTGGCAATCCTCCTACCAAAGCAGCTGCAGGAGCGTTCCGGTCGCGATCTTCTATGTGCCGCGCTTACAAGGAGATGATAGTGACGGTCAGGCTGGGTTTCACGAAGCACTCATCGCAGCCTACTTTTGATGCGCGAGAGTGGAACATCTAAGAACGAGTTTGCCCGTTGGGCGGTCAGGCGATGCGCAGGCTGTTCTAGAAGTCCTGGTACTGAAATGATCGGCATTGCGGTTCTCACAACGCGGTCAAGGGCCTGAAACGGGCCGGACGGGGCAATCTGGTAGGATGATCGAGCACATGCGAGCCCCCTGGATCATCGCGCACCGAGGCGCCTCAGGCCACTCCCCGGAGAATACGATAGCGGCCTTTGAGCGCGCCGTCGCGCTGGGGGCACAATTCATTGAGACCGACCTGCACCTGACGCGCGACGCGCGATTTGTGGCGATCCACGACAAAACGCTGGAGCGCACGACCAACGGCAAGGGACCGGTTCGCGACTTCACGCTCGCCGAGCTACGCGAGCTTGATGCCGGAATGTGGTTTGATCGGGCGTTCATGGGGCAACGCATTCCAACGCTGGAGGAAATTCTCGAATTTGCGCGGCAGCACGATGTGGTTTTTTATCTCGAAATTAAGTACGACGCGGCGTGGGGCATGCACCACGCGTTAGCGGCGGCACTGGGAGGGGCAGGAAACGCGGCGCGGACCATCGTGCTTTCCTTTGATCCGTCGACGCTCACTTCGCTGCGGCGGCTCGATTCCTCGATCATGATGGGTTTGCTCGTCGAGGGCGAAAACCGGGACTTCGTGAAATCGGCGCTCGACGTTGGCGCCCGGCAGCTCTGCCCGCGCGCCGACCTAGTGACACGGGAGCTGGTAGACCAGGCTCACCGTTCGGACTTGCATGTGGTTACGTGGACGGTGAACGATGCCGCCAAGATGAGCTCCGTGTTCCACGCCGGCGTGGACGGAATCATGACCGATCTCCCCGATCGGTTGCGCGCCACGATCGAAGACAACCAACACCAGGCCTGAGCGAATACTTAGACCATTGCGGAGAAGAGTGCGGCGAACTGTGCGAGCGAGAGCTGCTCGGCACGGGCGTCGCTGCGAAGACCGCAGGCCGCGAGCGTATCGTGAATGCGCTGATCCGAACCGATGGTGCGCAGATTGTTGCGGAGCGTCTTGCGCTTGTGCCCGAAGCAAAGCTGGATGAACTTGAGGAATCTTCCTTCGTCGGTAATTCCCAAGGACGCAGATTCGCCGGGCAGGGTCATTTGCACAAGGGCGGACGTAACTTTCGGGGGCGGGCGAAAAGCGCCCGGCGGAATCTTCAGCGCGAGCTTGGGCTGCGTATAGAACTGGCACGCGGCGGAAAGATATCCGTATTCGCGGTGGCCCGGGCGCGCCACGATTCGTTCGGCGACTTCGAGCTGCATCACCACGTGAATCGAGGCGATTTGGCTGGCGCAGCCGAACAGCTGATGAAGAATGGGCGACGTGATGTAGTAGGGCAGATTCCCGAACACGCAGAATCTGGCGCCGGCCAGCTTCGCCAGATCGAGATCGAGGACGTCGCCCGACACGATTTCAACGCCAGGCCATTCGTCAGGCTGAGCGCGCACGACTTCTCGTAGGTTCTCAGCTAGCCGAGCGTCGGCCTCGACGGCGATTACGCGGCGTCCCTTGGCAGCGAGGAGCTTGGTCATTTCGCCATGGCCCGGGCCGATCTCGATCCAGACTTCCTCGGGGTCGCGCGGCAGCGTGTCGAGAATCTTTTTTCGCCAGCCTGGTCCGTTGAGGAAGTGTTGGCCCAGCGGTTGTCGCGCCATAAGGAGTTCGAGTGTAACAATGGGCCACTGGGCGCGGTAGCAGTAACAAACCGAGCGAGCGTGCCGGAGATTGGCTTGACGTATGCGGAGGCGTCCGCTACCGTTTTTATTCCAGCCGAGAAGCCGTGAAAATTCTATTTGTATCGTCGGAAGGGCTCCCGTACTCAAAAACCGGCGGCCTCGCGGATGTGGTCGAGGCGCTACCTGCGGCGTTGCAGGCGCTTGGCCACGAGTTGGCTGTTCTATTGCCGCGCTATCACGGCAATAAAATAAAATCCACGCTGGTATCGAGCGTCACCACGCAACTGGGCGACAAAATGCGCTTTCCCGCGATCGGCGAAGGCCTGCCGGTCAAGGGGGTGCGCTATTTCTTCGTGGACGATCCGCCGTACTTCGACCGCGCGCATCTCTACGGCGATAAGACCGGGGACTATCCTGACAATGCCGAGCGCTTTGCAGAATTCTCGCGCACGGCGATTGAATTGGTGAAACGCGTGTGGCTGCCGGATGTGATTCATTGCCACGACTGGCAATCAGCGCTGGTGCCGCTACTGATGCGTACGCAGCACCAAAGCGATCCCGTGGTGAGGTCGCTACCGGTGGTCCTCACGATTCACAATCTGGGCTATCAGGGATTGTTTCCGCAAGCGGCGATGAAGAGCACCGGGCTGCCCGATACTTTATTCACCATGGACGCGCTCGAATTCTACGGCAAAGTAAATTTCCTGAAGGGCGGCCTGATCTTCGCGGACTACCTGACCACGGTGAGCCGGCGATACGCGAAGGAAATTCAGACACCGGAATACGGACGGGGACTTGAAGGCGTGATCCGCAACCGCGCAGAGCGGCTGGTGGGTATTCTAAATGGCGTGGACTACGGAGTCTGGAGTCCCGAAACAGACACGCTGATCGCGCAGACCTATTCGATCCAAAATCTGGAGGGCAAGAAGGCTTGCAAGAAAGACCTTCTCGCGTCCTTCCGGCTGCCGGACGAAAATCTGGACGTGCCGCTGATTGGCATTGTTTCGCGGTTCGCGGATCAGAAAGGCTTTGATCTCATCGCGCTGATTGTAGGCGAGCTGCTGAAGGAGAATGTCGCGATCGTCGCGCTGGGCACCGGCCAGCCGGAATATGAGAAGCTGTTTAAGGGGTTGGCGGATAAATATTCGGCCCGCGTGAGCGTGAAAATCGGGTACGATAACACCCTTGCACACAAGATAGAGGCGGGCGCGGACATGTTCCTGATGCCGTCCCGCTACGAGCCGTGCGGGTTGAGTCAGATTTACAGCCTGCGCTATGGCACGGTCCCAGTGGTACGCGCAACGGGCGGGCTGGACGACACGATTCAAAATTTCGTGCCGAAGACGCAGCAGGGAACGGGTTTCAAGTTCAACGAGTACGACGGGGGAGCGCTGCTCGGATGCATTCGCTCGGCGCTGAAGGCCTACCGAGACCCGAAGGTGTGGCACGCCATTCAGGCGAACGGCATGGCCAAGGATTTTTCATGGAAGACCTCGGCAGCTGCGTATGTCACGCTATATGAAGCCGCTAAGAGGGCTCGAATCCCGAGGGTCGTTGGATCATCTAAATAGGGGCGCGCGAACGGCCGTTGGCCGCGAAACCGCCACAAGAGGAAACCAATGTCAGATATTCTCCAAGCGGTAACGGACGCGAGCTTTGAAGCCGACGTGATCGAGGCCAGCAAGACCCAGCCCGTAATGGTGGATTTCTGGGCCGACTGGTGCCGCCCATGCCACATGCTGACGCCCACGGTCGAAGAGATCGCACGGGAACACGCGGGCAAGATCAAGGTCGTGAAGCTCAACGTGGACGAAAATATGAACGTTCCCGGAAAGTTCAGCATCCGCGGTATTCCCACACTGCTGGTTTTCAAGGGCGGCCAGGTAGCCGATCAGATCGTCGGAGCGGTGCCGAAAGAACAGATCGTCAAGGTCCTCGAGCGCCATATTACGTCCTAGGCGCCATCCCACTCGATTTTGATTTTTCTTTAGCGGCATGTCGAGCGTGTCGGCGGCTGAGTGGCGCGCGTAACTGGGTGACCGAGCGACTCAGTAGGAGGCGAATGCTGTGAATTCCGGCCAGCGCAAGGCACCCTCGGTAGGGGAAAGCACGGAGCAGAAGACGTGTCCGATATGCGGCGCACGCTTTGGCTGCATGGCCGCCCAGCAAGCCTGCTGGTGCGCGGAAGTGAAACTCAGCGGCGAGTCGACTGCCGATCTGAAAACGCGCTTTTCCGATTGCTTGTGTCCCCGCTGCCTGGCGCTTGCGGCTGAACGCGGAGTTCGGCAACCGGGCGCGAAGAATCCCACGGAAAAACCCGCAATTTAACTCTCGAAAGGCGCATTCTCGCTGTGAATCGGAATCCAAACGACGGTCGATCGCGATGCCAGTGGGCGCAAAGCGCTCCAATGGTCGAGTATCACGACGCGGAGTGGGGCGTGCCGCTTCACGACGATCGGGGTCTGTTTGAATTCCTGATTCTTGAGGGCGCGCAGGCCGGATTGAGCTGGGAAACGATTCTCCGGAAGCGCGAAAATTATCGTCGCGCCTTCGACAGTTTCGATGCAGCGAAAATCGCGCGTTACGACAAACGCAAAGTTCGTAAACTGCTGACCGATGCAGGGATCGTTCGCAACCGGTTGAAAATTTCCTCCACGATTACGAACGCCAAGGCGTTTCTGGCTGTGCAGAAGGAGTTCGGCAGCTTCGACCGCTACCTGTGGTCATTCGTGGGCGGCGAGCCGAAGAAGAATTCATGGCGGAAGTCGCAGCAGGTTCCCTGCGACTCACCGCAATCAGATGCGCTGAGCAAAGACCTGAAAAAGCGCGGATTCCGCTTCGTCGGCACCACGATCTGCTATGCCTACATGCAGGCTGTTGGGATGGTTAACGACCACGCCGAAGGCTGCTTTCGCCGCGGCTAGGCTGGCTCCGCGAGGTAATATCGCGCCACTGTGTTTCCCGTTGGTCCTTCCAGCGATTCAGCGTTCCCACTTGACAACCGGAGAAGGAGCCGCCATGTTAGTTGACTTTACTCTTGGGGCGGTGGAGTTCCAAGGGCATGCGTGTAAGAGGAGAGCGACTTGAAGGTTCGTGTCTGTTTCCACGACAAATGTTTCGACGGGGCGTCGTCTGCGGCGATCTTTTCGCGTTTTTACCACGAGCGCATTGATCCGAGCGCGGAGTTCCTCTACACGGGGATGACGCACAAAGCGTCCGCACCGTTTGAGGACGGCACGTTCGATGGCGACGAAAACGCGATCGTGGACTTCAAGTATTCGAGCTCGCCAGCTCTAACTTGGTGGTTCGACCATCACCAGAGCGCGTTCCTGAAACCGGAAGACGCCGAGCATTTCAAGCACGACCATTCGGGCAAGAAGTTTTACGATCCCACGTACAAGTCCTGCACGAAATTCCTGGCTGACATCGCTTCGGAGAAGTTCGGATTCGACGCCAAGCCGCTCGTCGACCTGATTAAATGGGGCGACATCATTGACGGCGCCCAGTTTGCGTCGCCCGAGGAGGCCGTGGGACTGACTCAGCCGGCCACGCAACTCGCCCTGGTGATCGAGGCCGCGCCGGAGCCGTACCTGGTTCCGCGGCTGATTCCGGATCTCGCGGAGCTGCCGCTTGCCGATATCGTGCAGTTGCCGCTGGTGAAGAAACACCTCGGTCCATTGCTCGAGCGGCACCTGCGGTCCATTGACATCATGCGGGAGCGGACCGATTTCCGCGGCGGCGTGATTTATTTCGACGTGAGCGATCTCGACCTTGAGGGTTATAACAAGTTCGTGCCGTACTTCCTATATCCGGACGCGCTCTATTCGGTGGGCGTAAGCGCGTCGCCGGCGCGCGCCAAGGTTTCCGTGGGCACGAATCCGTGGAAGGACATTCCCCCAGAGGTCAATCTAGCATCACTGTGCGAAAAATACGGCGGCGGCGGGCATGCCCGCGTGGCCGCCATTTCGCTAGGACCGGGTGATCTGGTCCGTGCACGTCAGGTAGCGAAGGAAATTGCCGCTACGTTACGCCGGTAATTGCGCTTTGGATTGTTTCCCGCCGCGCAGGGAACGATATTTCGTCGTGTTAGAATAAAAGTTTGCTGGGCCGGTAGCATTTCAACTCTACGTTGAAACGGCTTCGCTTAGCTCCCGAAATCCCATCTAAAAATCGCTTGTCTTGGACTCACTTTGGGCTCAGTCTTGGATTTGGCAACTGGGTGCAGCAGATTTGCGCATTTTGAACGAAATTGGTCGCAGAATGGTCACAGACGCCCGCTTGAAAACCTGCCCTTCGCCATGTAGACTTTTTTCATGGTAAGCACTCGCATCGTGATCCCGGACACTTGCGCGATGAACGCAATGACGCATCCGGCTCAGTTCCCGGATGGGCCGCTGGCCCTCGCCCGATCCGGCCGGTATCTCATCGGTGAGCGCCAAGAATCCCCAGACGTGGAACCGCTACGCGTACGTCGGGAACAATCCACTCGTTGCCACGGACCCCACGGGGATGGTCGCGTCTTATGCCTGTGCTGGCCCCCCCTGCGGTCCGAGCCGCAGCACCGGCGGTAACGAAGGGGGCGGCAGCGGACTGATTGACGATGCAATGGGCGGGGACTCGTTCGCTTTCGCGAATGAACAACAGCAAGTACAAGAGTTCGCGGTTCAGGACGCGGCTGCTGCTCCAAGTACGGCGTCTGCAACCGATCTCCCACCGTGCTCAATAGTTTTGGTATCTTGCGCGGCCCAATTGAACCTACAAGGTGCGACCTATTCGATGTTTGGGGTAGTCACCCTACTCTTTACCCCGAGCCAGATCGGTGTCAACGGATCCTTTTTCGGTTTGGATTTGAACAACACGGAGTTTGATCCTGGCAATGGATTTTTTTCGGTGACAAATGATGTGACCGCGCAGGGGTGCGTTGGTTGCGACGCGGGAGACACATATCCAAATAATCTTATTTCGTCCAACGGTAGTTATCAGAATTTCTCCAATAACACTATCGTAGATCCAGATCTGTTGAATCAAGTACAAGTCTGGGAATTGGGAAATACACTCGCGTTGGCAACGGGCGCGTCACCTCTTTATATTAATCAAACATTTGGCGATCCCGGCTACAATGAACCTGGTTATTTTTTCTTGCAAAGCGTCTATGGTGCTTACGCAAGCCATGCCCTTTCTTGAATATGGCATTTTACGGAGTCGCGATTTTCAGATTGATCAAGACATTCACTTAACTTGGGCAAGAAGGACGATATAACAAATGAAGCGCAATCACCGATTGGTATTTAGTTTCTTGGCTTTGGGACTGGTCGTAGGAACGTCCGCTTTCTCTGCAATTCGAGAACTTAGCGTTATCAATGCCCGCCAAGAATCATCCGCAGGAGTAAACGAACCGGCAACAGTGCAGGACCCTGACGAATACGCGGTATGGAATGTTCTGCTTACCCAAAAATATTCTGTCGGAACTGTGAAGGAACTCGTAATTCGAGACCGTACCGCACGTCAGAATTTGGATGTGGCACGATTGCCCAATTTTGAAGGCGCCGCGTCCGATGCGGCTTCCAACCTTAAAGCCAAGAATCAAGTGCAATACAACATAGCGAACAAGCTCAGCACCAACTTACCGCACACCTTTCTCTCTCAGGAAGCCGAAAATAAGCTCTTTCATTATCCATCTGATAATCGAATCGATGCTGAGGCCTTTACGAAAATTCAGGACGGCTGGAGCCAATTCCGCCAGGATCACCCGGGCGCACGTGGGCTCATTACGCTTTCGCGAGTAGGTTTCAATTCGGATAAGAGCGTGGCGGTTGTGTATATCGGTATCCAGGCGTCGATGATGAAGAGTAATGGGACATGCTTCCTCTTAACGAAGAAAAACGGCTCTTGGGAGATCGAACGAGAAGATGTAATTTGGTATGCTTGACACTAGCGCGGAAGGGCTGATTAGACGACGTTGTCGGCTCCTAGCTCCGAGTAGACTTGGTGCTGTAGACGACCAAGGCTCGGAAGAAAGGAGCCGAGCGATGCTCACTATAGGATGTGATTTTCACACGCGCTATCAGCAAAACGCATAGCCGCTCTCCCCAGGCAGCATTTCCACCTGTACTTGTTCTAAACCTTCGCCGGGTCGCTTCGGGTCGGAGGCCGAACAATGTTGCGGCCGAATAGCGCCGCCAGCATCGCGCAAATTGTGAACTCGGCTTTCAAAGAACCTCCTGCTCTCGTCCATCCGCTGCATCGTTGTCTCCGTTGAGTTCACCGAGGTCGATCTCTCCGCATTCCACGATCTTCCGTTTTCGTCGCTGGACTCGCTGAATAATTGCTGCCATTTGTTCGTCCGTAAGTCTCAACTCCAAGGTCTCGACTGCGTTGCCGTTCATCGGTCTCCTATCAAGCGGTCCTGCCGTTCTTACTGCGGTTCGAACGCATTTCCTTAAACACCTCTCGACACCATCCGGCGAGTGCGACGCCCACTATTGAGATGATCCAGAACCAACCGCCTCCTAAGCCATTCGAATGCCTTGCCGCAGCCGAGAACGATGAATACCAGCCGATAAGGCAGAAGATTGCAAAGACACCAATGCCCGTCACGACGGCCCTAATAAAGACTTTTATTACGCCTCCCATTTTTCTCAGCCCTCCCTGTCCTCGGCTGGGAGGGGTATTGCGAAAATGAGTTTCACCGGGCCGGATTTTCAGCCCATCAATCGCACTTTATTTTCAACCGACTCCATGTACTCCTTCGACCGTCTCGCCGAATCTATTGCCAGTAGGGCGTCGCGCACGATTCGGCCATTGCTAGGCAGCCGGATTGCCACGGAATATGCAGGCGTTCACGAAAACCGAAGTCTAACATGCGCGTCGATGTGGTACGTTCGTACTATTGGTTTCATGCGATATCGGGTGATATCATGGCTCCCATGAAGCGGATTTTGGTTCAACTCACCGACGAGCAACTTTCCGCTCTGCGGGCGAACCTTGAGAAGAAAGGCGCTCCCATCGCACGGCAAATTCGGGAAGCGGTTGAGCAGTACCTGAAGAAAAAGAAGTAGAAACGCAGTTGACGTTGTAGAGATTGGATTGGTATTCAGAGTCGTGCGTTCACACGCACGCGGCAACCGAGGGGTTCTCAACGAATCTCCACGGTGCCAGTCGCTCCACGCGACGATACGCTCCGAAAAAATGGAGAAAAAATGGCACCTCAAAAGCAAATCCAAGAAGTCGACCTCACAGTCGAAAACCACGGTTCGATTTTCTTGCTGCAAGGCCATACCGTTTCAGCCACCGAATGGATTAACGAGCATCTGCCCGAGGACCGCCAAACGTTCGGCGGGGCTGTCGTGGTCGAGCCTCGTTATATCGGCCCGATAGTGCGGGGTGCGATGGCTGACGGACTGGTGGTTCGATGAGTACCCGTTCTGTAGTCGCGCGGTCGGGCAAGAATGAAGGCGAGTTCGCTGGTGTTTATGTCCACTGGGACGGCGCACCAACGACGCGCGGACCAATCCTCTGGCAAATCATCCACCAGGAATTCAAAGGCGACCTGAAAGCGGCGCTCGTCGCTCTGATTGATAAACATCGGGCGGGCTGGTCCTCGCTCTCGCGCGATGGTGTCCGCAACTGCTATTGCCATCCGCAACGTTCGAAAGATGCAACACACAAGGGACGCAAGCCCGAACCCGCGAGCGAATTCACGCGCAAGCATGTGGTCAAGGGCGGAACAGGCCTGGAGTGGGCGTACGTCTTCGACGAAGAACGCAACCGATTGTTCGTTCGAGACCTGCGCCACGATGCGGAAAGCCTAATCGAATTGGCCGAAGCGGAGCCTGACTGGGCCGTGATCGAATGCGGCGAAGACTTCGAACGCTGCAGCCACTATGCATGGTTCCACGGTCTGCTGCCGAAGACTTCCAACCTCTCCACGCAGGCATGGCTCGGCAACCGCGAACTGGAATTCCATGACGCGGTCGCATTCATCATCAACGGAAAGCGGTGGGCAGCCGCAGGCAGCGGCGGGAATTCCGATTACTACAACCGCACAAGGGGCAAAGCGTGGCCTCGAAATACCTGGGTCGCATCGGTCAAGGCGAAGAACGGACGCCGCATTGACGCCGCTGTCGCGCTAATAAAAGACGGCAGCTACTTCCCGATTCCTAGCGTCACCTGGATTTACCCACCCACCAAACGAAATCCTCAAGAGACGTTGGTGACCGAATGAGCCGCGAACGACCTTTGTCGGTAATCGTTCGTAGAGATGGCACGCCTTTTCCGTCCGCGGCCTTTTTGGTCCACTTTGCTGATGGTGCCGCGCGTGCGAGTTTCATTGAAGAAAGAGGCCAAGACCTCGATTTAGCTGGGCATCAGGTATGGCATGAGCAAGAAGCGAGAGAACCTCACATCGTGTGGGAATACTGGAAGGCGGGTTTCGAACGCTCCTATCACGGCGAACCGTCGGTTGTTGAACTTGGAGAAATCGAATGAGCGCGACGTTCGAATGCCCGAGCGGTGGATTGTGCGACGAGCCGAGCCACACGACGATACGTAGTATTCCCCTTTGCTCCAAGTGTGGCAAATCGACGCGCAACAGGAACACCTTTGTGTGCGCCCCGTGCCGGAATCGGACTCGTCTGTTGCTGACCGACGAAGACAAACAGTTGCTGCGGGAAATGGGAATCTCCCTATGAATTCAAAGACTCGCTGCCGACGATCCAACGGAACACTGCGAGCGTGGTTTGCGACCAAGGATGAGGCTGAGGCGTTTGCTGCTGATCCTGTGAACGTGCATTATCACGGAGACATCCCGGTCTTGTGCATGACTCCGGGATGCGATGGCTGGCACCTTTCTCAACCGCACTGGCCGGATGCCACGGCAGCGGCGAGGGCATGGGTCAACTGATAAAGGGAACGCTTAGCCGCGACCGAAGATGGACGACGACCTACCCAGGGCTTCCCGAATCTGTTCCATACTGGTAGCCTCGCTGATTTTGGTTTCCGCTTCCGACTCTGGACTGTCTACAAGCATGGAATTTTGGCGCAACCATTCAGCCGCGATTCGGATATTCTCGGAATTTGGCTGGTCTGCCGCTCCCATTTCAATCAGCAAGTCACCAAGCTTTTTAAAATTCTCCTGCCCGCCCGGCCAGCGCCGACCTTCTTCCGTTTGTTGGAATTCCGCAGTGGCAGCTTCCCAACTCTGCCGCAATTTGTTCGCACTCGCGTCTCGCAGCGCCTCCATGTCGACCCCTTGTTCCGCCAGATGACGCTCGATGGCTCCGCTTGCCGTGAGGTAATCGTCGGTCGACATTTCACCACGCTTGAACTTCAGTTCGAGTTCGGCCCTCGCCAACGCTTCGAGTTGCTGCGCTTCGTCGGTCTTGCCCTGGGCGGCGGTGAACTGGCCGCGTTCGTTGCGAGCTTGTTCGGTTTGCGCTTCCGTGGCGGACTGGGAGGGGTTTGCCGAGGGCTTCGTTCGCAGTCTTGTGGTTCACCTCACCCCAGACGATAAACGGTCCCCACACGTCTTCGGGCTCGTCAGGAACAGGGATTTTAGTCGCGTCAATGGTGTAGGAGAGACCACCCCTTGCTGCGGTCAGATTGTTCTTGAGCCCTGACATGGTAAAACTGCTTGACTGTCTCCCATCGGTCTCCGCATCTCGCTGGAATATCCACGCGGATCGCGACACCCCGATAAAAGCCATCGCACCGCCGACGCGCGCAATGGCATCGAGATCGGACTTTTTATTCAAATGCATGATGATGAGGATGGCGACGTTGCACTTTGCCGCCAGGTTCTTCAAGGGAATCATCACTCTCCGCACGTCCTGCTCGTTCACCATGCTCACGTCGCCCAAGTAGTTGCTAATCGGGTCAATAACAACCAATCGAATATCGGGATTTTCTATCAGTTCCGCTTCGACAGCCGCAAGGTCGCGGTCCAGCCGAACGTCGTCTTCTTCGGCGCCCCCTCGCTTAACGCCTTCGAGAAGGTGTATTTTTGACATGTCCGCGTTTGCTGCCATCAGGCGTGGTACCGTCGTGTCATCTAAATCATCTTCGCCTATCAACATCAGCACACCAGACGGCGGTACCAAATTCTGCTGGCTGTTAGGGAATGCTCGACCTGTCGAACAGGTAGCCGCTGTATTCGTCGCCGCGAGGGACTTTCCATTATCGGGGTGCCCAGCAAACAGTGTGATTTTCCCCATCGAAATTTTATCCTGCCACAACCATCGGAGTTTCTTTGGACGAATGGCGTTTCCCATGCGCTTGACGCGAGTGGTTTCGAGAGCAGGTTCGCCAGTCTTCGATGGCTGGACATCCCGTGTTTTTTCAAACTTAATCGCTTTCGAAATCGTGCTATCTCGATAGTCCTTGCGTTGCGTCCATTTCGTGCGCATGAGTCCTGACATGCGGAAAGCTGCGTCGATTTTGTCGGGGTTGAAGTTGAGCAAGCGAGCAAGCCTGCAACACAGAGCCTCGTCTGCGCGGTTCTTGTCGCTGCCGTAGGCTGACGTGTCGCCCAACCACAACGCTTTGAATTTCGCATCGTGAAACTGCGAGCACAACAGATGCACAAGTTCGAACTGCGCGGGTGTGATTGTTGGGACACCGTGCCCTGAGTAGCGATTTCCTTTAATGGTTAACGCCTTAGCAGCCCATTCGCCGTGATAGATTTCGACGCCGTGTCCCGCCTCTTTGAATATTGTCTTTTGGGGTTTCGGCAGATTGGCGCACTCGACGAAGACACGCGAACCTGTGTCGCTGTACGAAAGTTCGGCGTACGGGTCACCCATCAGGCGAAGGATGGAAGCAACAAACGGGTCGAGTATTTGATTCTGAACTACGGCGTCAAAATCGAATCCGAGATAAGGCGTTCCCAACAGCATGAAAGAGACGCCATCCAAGTTGCGGGCAGGATTGATTGACGCCTGCACAGCGCCATCGAAGGTGCTCCACGTCGAAGAGTCGTTTGATTTTGCGTGTCTCTTGCCATCAATGTTATCGACGCAATAGGGCGCATTTTGCGTTTCGCCGTTTAGTTTGGTTTCGTGGCGGAAGCACACCCAGTTGTCCAGCGCCTTCAGTTCATCAGGAACGTCAGAGTACGGTTTCGCTTCATTCAGTAGTGCAGATGCGGACGGCGGCAGTTTCGCCAGAAAATCTTCGTTTTCCGGGCCGATGTTGCGGTTGACTACGTTGTTTGTGGACATTGGATTTCCTCGGTTACGGTCGTGTCTACTACAACTGCATTGCGTGCTCTGGGTCCTTTGGGGGCCTCAGTCACGTCAAACTGTATTGTCCATCCGACTTTCAGCGCGGGCAGGAGATGGCCTTGCTTGTCGCGCGTGTCTTGGACGTGAATCCAGACGCGGGTACCATTCCAATCGAGCCAGCCGTAGCCAGCCCGTCTGTACCCGATTACGGTGCCTTGTTGCATGTGCTTGCTCCTATCGATCTTGCGCTGCCGCCCGCTGTTCTTTTTCTACCCGGCGCAAATACTTGTCCTGGCAACGACAACGACACAGATACCGCGCTTGCCGCGCCATCCGCATCACAGGCAAACTGATTCGGCTCACTTCGTGCCGAATTTCGCTTCACGCTCTGCTGTCGAAATGATCCGCGCAGCGTGGTCCAGCGTTTCGGCCTTTTCCATACGGTCTTGGCTCCGTAACCGAATCCTTAAAGTGTGGCCGCCGCGAATTTCCACGCGCAGGCCGTTCGGTCCGCACCGTTGAGAAAACAGGCCATAGCAGCCTGCGCCGAGCGCGAATCCGCGACGCATAAGTTCAGCGCGCACATCGCGGAACCACCGAGAATGAACTAATTTCGTCGCCATCTCGCGCCCCACGGACGAACGTATGCAGTATCTACATACCCTTCGATAGTCATCTTTCCGGGATTTGAGGCAGGAAAATCGGGCGGAACTGACGCCACAATACTCCTGTTGTTGGCGGATTTGCAATAAGCAAGAAATGTCACTCCGCCTCTCGGCTGTGCCCGCGTTATCACTTTTTGAGCTGGCGCTTCCGGCGCGAGAGCCATTCGTTGATGGCTATTCGTACCAGCTGAGCCGAACACAGGCCGACTTGCTTACCTGCTTCAGCTAATCCGCTGATTTGTGCCGGGGCTAAAAATACTGTCGTTCTTTTCATGTTTGCCTCCGGGCTCGTATGTCGAGGCCCTATACCACCCATTGAATAGTCTTATTTTCGGGCAGGAACATCATCGGGCGGGACTACACGAAAAAGAGGTAACGCGAAATCGCCAATGTTTACGGGCCTCAGAGAAGATTATGACTATTCGATGGTAGTTAGAGGCCCTGTATGGCCGTCGAGCACACGCCGCTTTCCGATGTCTCTGAGCAGGAACCGTTGCCCGTTGTGTGCTCCGGTGATACCGTTCCAACCGCGAAGCCGTTTCGACAAAAAGGAAGGAAATACATGTCGAAGCGGGCAGGTCAGTCAGGGCAGGTGTTTCTCAGGAACGGCAGGTGGGTTGGGCGGTTCTACATTGATGTGGCGGGCCAAAGCAGTCGCGTGCGCAGGGCCATAGTGCTCGGGATGAAAAACGAACTCACAAAACCGGCGGCAAGGTTGAAACTCAAGACCATGCTTTCGGACGAAGGCGTGAATACAGCCGAGCATTTGGAACGCTCCCTCAAACCGATCACGGTGTTCAATACCGTGGCGGATTTGTGGGAATCAAAGCGGCTTCCACAGTTGAAGGAAAGCAGCAGGTACTCGGTGCCGAAACTTCTCGCAAAGCATCTCCGTCCGTTTTTCGGTCAGATGGCGTTGGAACAAATCAAGACCGGCAACGTCAATGACTGGGTCGCGGAAATGAACAGTAAGAAGTTAGAGCGCAAGACGATTCACAATTTGTGGAAGCTGTTCCGGGCAATTATGAATTGGCACGTTCAACAGAATGACGAGCAGGCCCGGAGGTGGTATCCGATTCTCCCAATGATTGCCGAAGACGAACAGCGGTGGTTTACGCAGGCCGAATTCCGGCGTCTTGTTGAGGCAGCAGACGGTCAGTACAAACTGCTGTTTCATCTTGCCGGGTCAAGCGGTCTTCGGGCGGGTGAGTTGTTTGGGCTCCACGTTGAGGATTTGAAACAGGACCGTGGAGTGGTCCGCGTTCGCCGTTCCGTATGGCGCGGCCAAGAAGTGACGCCCAAGACTCGCAAGGGATACCGCGACGTGTTCATCGACTCTGCTACGGTTCAAATGCTCCGGGAACATCTGGGGAGCCGAACCGCTGGCCGGGTCTTTCAATCACGAACGGGCATGCCACTCGATACCAGCAACGTGCTGAGCGAGGTGCTATATCCGCTGTGTGATCGGCTTTCAATTCCACGCGGCGGTATGCACGCCTTTCGGCACGGTCGGATAAGCCACTTGCAGCAAAACGGAGTTCCATCTGACTTCACGAAGAAGCAGGTAGGACATTCCAGCTTGCGAACGACATCCGGCTATACCCACTTTTCAGAGCAGTTCGCACGCGAAATAGTTGAGCGATTGGCAAGCTAATTGTAGTTTTGGACTCACTTTGCCAAGTTGGACTCAGTTGCGAGGGCAGCTAAGGCAGTGTAAAGTTGGAAGATACAAGCAAAAGTGATTTGAAATTAGATGGGCCGGTAGCTCAATGGTAGAGCAGCTGACTCTTAATCAGCGGGTTGTAGGTTCGAGTCCTACCCGGCTCACCACTTTTTATCCGTAACTAACTGCCAGTCAATTAGTTGAGTCTTCCGGAAGTACTAGTGACCGGAAGGGATTTGGGAACATCTGGGAACACAACCTCCGCGACTCGCGCGACCGCACGCCGTTGCGAGTCCGGAATTGCGTGCAGCAGTCGATCACGCTCACCAGGTACGCCCAGCCAACCGTTGGTCCGGCCCAGATCTTGGTCATGTCCGACTGCCAGATCTGATTCGGCTCAGCTGCCTCCACTCGGCCCCACTCTTTCTTCCTTCCAGCCCGCAGGCGCCGTGAGCGCACCAGCAGTCCACGCTCTCGCATCACCCGCAGAACCCGCTTGCGATTCACCACAAGGTTTTCCTTTCGTCGCAACCACCAGGCTACCCGGCGATATCCATACGCAGGTTTGTCTCCGCACGCTAGAACGATCTGCTCGTCGTGCTGTCGGTCCGCTCGACTGCCGCGCGGCTTCTTCCGGTAGTACAAGCTCGATCGGCTTATCTCCAGCGTAGCTGCCACCAGCGTCGCTGGGCGTCCCTGCCTCACCATCTCACGGGCTTGGGAGTGAACTTCACCGCAGCTCACTCCCCCACGACGTTTTTTAGGATCTCGATCTCGATCCGACTCGGTTTGTGTCGCAGAAACCGCAGGCCCTTACATCATCTTTTGACTGCACGCTTCATTATTGGATGACCGACAATGAATACGCTGAGATTTGGCGCGAAGTTTCCGGCGGAAGTGACGAAGGCCAACCGCGTGCGGGTGTTGAATACGCGCTGCTCAGGCGTATTGCGGATGGAGCGTATGGGACTACGATTATTGAACCGAGTGAAGTCCCAGCTCTGGCGGAGGAGTGCCAGCGTTTCAAGGCGACCGAGGCCGACGTTGCTCTCCAAGATGCGATAGAACGAATCGCTTCTGTCTGTCGCTCTGCGATTTACTACCACTCGAGACTCTACGTTCCCCGCGGCCGAGACACGGTTGGCTTGATCGACTGGGATCACGAGTCAGCAGCCAGCTTTGGTGTCGGTCAACAGCGGCCCTGAAGTCGCGTGCCGCGACAGGCCACACGCGGAATGAGCCGGTGGTGTGACCCTATAACCAAAAATAATCTTTGAGTCATCCGTAAGAACGTTATTGTGAACAGTCTTAGGAACAAAACTCGGATTTTTGGACCATAAAATCGTTCCGCCGGCGACGCGCGTTCAAGTTGGTCACAACTCTGGGAACAAAACCCCCTAAAATACCCCCTAAAACCGTGATACAGCACGCAAGGAAATGCAAGAATTTCGCGGCTCCTCAGGTACTCGCAGCTACGAAATCGACTACAGCCATGTCACGCATTTCGAAATTCGCGGCGATCGGCACGGCCTTTCATGCCCGAGCACGTTCATCTGCTGATCTCCGAGCCGGCTCACGGGAATCCCTGTTTTTACGTCGTTCATGGATATTTGACCCCCCCAGGCGTTGTGCTCCGAGAAAAGCCACAAGTGCTCGCCGCTTTCTAGACAAGTAAATATCGCATCAGATGACAATTAGATTGATAAGTATCTAACTTAGAGACTACAAGCCACGGAGTACATAATTCTCAAATTGGAACCTGCAGCTCTGGACCTTACTGCGAATCTTTGGAGGTTTTGTCTATGCGTTCGAGGGCCTGGGGACTAGGTTTGGTTGTTGCGATCCTGTTTTCATTGTTTTTTTCAAGTAAGGCTCAAGCGGCAGCTCCAACAATCACGAGTCTGTCGATCACGACGGGAGCTGTTGGAGCTTCCGTAACAGTGACTGGCACGAACTTCGGCTCTCCTCAGGGGACCAGCACCATCAAATTCAACGGGACGACCGCTACGGCAACGACGTGGACCACTACGAGCATCGTTACGACTGTTCCGACGGGGGCGACCACCGGAAACGTTGTGGTCACCGTATCCGGTACCGCTAGTAACGGCAAGAGTTTCACAGTAGTTCCAGCGCCGAGTATCACGAGCCTATCGATCACGACGGGAGCAGTGGGAGCGGCTGTCACGGTGACCGGGACGAACTTCGGATCGTCGCAAGGGAGCGGTACCGTCAAATTCAACGGGACCACAGCGACCATCAGCACTTGGAGTGCCACGAGCATAGCAGTCACCGTCCCCACGGGAGCGACGACTGGGAATGTCGTCGTTTTCGCCAGCGGCGTCAACAGCAACGGAAAGAGTTTCACGGTAGTTCCGGCCCCGAGTATTACGAGCCTCTCGATCACCACCGGAGCAGTCGGTGCGGCGGTCACCGTCACCGGCACGAATTTCGGATCGACTCAAGGGAGTGGAACGGTCAAATTCAACGGAACCACGGCGAACGTCAGCACCTGGAGCGCAACCAGCATCGCGGTAACGGTCCCGACTGGAGCGACAACTGGGAACGTCGTCGTTTTCGCCAACGGCGTCAACAGCAACGGGATCAGTTTCACCGTGGTCCCCGCCCCAAGCATCACGAGCCTGTCGATCACCACGGGGGCGCCGGGAGCGGCGGTCACCGTGACCGGCACGAATTTCGGATCGACTCAGGGGAGTGGAACGGTCAAATTCAACGGAACCACGGCGAGCGTCACCACGTGGAGCGCAACAAGTATCGCCGTGACGGTCCCGACCGGAGCGACGACTGGCAACGTCGTCGTTTTCGCCAGCGGCGTCAACAGCAACGGCAAGAGCTTCACCGTCGTGGCAGACCCCAATATCACCAGCCTCTCGATTACGTCGGGTTCCCCGGGAGCAGCCGTCACCATAACCGGGACTGGCTTTGGGTCCACGCAGGGAAGCGGAAACGTTAAATTCAACGGAACGACCGCCGGCGTCACTTCTTGGAATGCTACGACCGTTCACGTCACCGTGCCGTCCGGAGCCACAAGCGGGAATGTCGTCGTGTTCGCTAGCGGCGCCAACAGCAACGGAGTCAACTTCACCGTCGTGACTCTGAACTCGATCACGGTGACGCTCCCCAACCTTTCCCTGCCGGTGGGAAGCCCGCAGCAGTACACCGCCACCGGGAATTATTCCGACGGTACCCAACAGAATCTCACCGCCAGTGCAACGTGGACGTCATCCAGCCCTTCGGTCGCCACCATCAGCACGACCGGCTTGGCCACCGCCGTCGCTCTCGGCCAGACCACCATCCAAGCCAGCGCCAACGGCCTGAACGGATCGACCCTGCTCACCGTGACCGGACCGGTCTTCGAGGAGGTCGGCAACCTGGGGACCGGGCGCACGAACTTCACGGCCACTCGTCTTGCGGATGGCAGGGTCCTGATCGTGGGCGGGGAGAACGTCAGTGGCAACCAAGTATTCCGGAGCGCCGAGATTTACGATCCGGCCACCAGTAGCTTCTCTCCCACCGGTAGCCTGATCAATGCTCGCGCTCAGCACACTGCCACGCTGCTTCCCGACGGCACAGTTCTCATTGCCGGCGGATTCTATGTCGACTCTCAATCGAACTTTTACAGTCTTTCCACCGCGGAAATATACGATCCGGTCGCGGGAAGTTTCTCCTATGCGAACGGCACCATGACGAACGGCCGTATCGCCGCTAGCGCTACGCTGCTGAACAACGGCTTGGTCCTGCTCGCCGGAGGCGGGTATTACGCGCCCGGCTTTTCTGGCGCCGACTCGGAGCTCTACGATCCGTCCGCACAGACTTTTACACCCACCACCGGAGCGATGATCACGCCGCGCGAGAACCACACGGCAACGCTGCTACAGGACGGCACGGTTCTAATCGCCGGCGGCGATTCCTTTGCGACTTTTGCTCCCACGGCGCAGGCGGAGATCTACGATCCGGTGGCGAACACGTTTTCGGCGGCGGGCAACTTGAACACCCCGACTGACTTTCACGTGGCCGCGCTGCTGGGCTCGGGCAAGGTTCTGATCGCGGGAGGGGATTGCGGTCCGAACTGCATCCCGAACTCAGTCGGGCGAACCGAAATATACGATCCGTCCACAAAGCTGTTCACCTACGGCCCGAGCTTGGCCATTCCGCGCTCCTTTTTCACAGGGACTGTCCTGAACGACGGCACCGTGCTGCTCGCCGGGGGCCAGGGCAACTCCGCGTATACGGCAACCGGAGAGATATTCAATCCGACGACCTCGACAATCACCGGGGCGGGCTCGATGCTCAACGCTCGGGCGGGCCACACTGCCACGTTGCTGAACGATGGGACCGTCCTGCTCGCCAGCGGGATCGTCGGCAGCAGCGCATCATTGAGCGCCGAGCTCTACGCACCCACTCCGCCTCCGCCGTTCTCCATTCAGGTCACTCCCTCGGCAGTAAACATGCAGATTGGCGACACCCAGCAGTTCACGGCGGTTAGCAACGTCGGCTTCCCACGAAACGACGCGGCGTGGACCGTCAGCGACCAAAGCCTTGCCTCGATTTCCGGAGGTTCCTCGCCCTTCCTGACGGCACTGGCAGCCGGCCAGGTTACGGTTACGGCGACCGTCGGCAGCGTCTCGGCGCAGGCCCAAATTACGATCGTCGCCCCAGGCACAATGCCAACCGGTGCAGCGGTGTGGTCCGACTCAACAGCCCCTGCATTCACGGCAACCCAACTCGTGCAAGCGCTCCCCTCGGATACCGGGGGGACCCCTGATCTATATTTCACGCAATCCAGCGGGAGTCAAAGCTTGATCCAGGCTCTCACGATCGATGGCCAGCAGATGTGGCAAGCGACACTACCGATCTTGAATTCCAATTCGATACCGGATGCCAACGGTGGCACGATCGTCGTGGAGAACCAGACTTGCAACCAGAATCAGACGCAGCCCATGGTGATCGCAGACCTGAACCCGACGAGTGGCCAGCCGAACTGGCAGATCACCGCGCAGCAGGTCGCTGGACAATACTGCTACCCGAACGCGCCCCAGATGGCGATTCGCCCGGATGGATCGGTTGCGATCAGTGCATCCGGGAACACCTCCGGCTTGCCGGAGTTCATGATAGTGAGCGGCCAAAACGGGCAGGTCGTGAGCGCGCCCAATATTCCCCCTTCCACATACCAGGGAAACCTTGGCGGATACGTGGGGGGCTATTCACCGATCGGCGCCCCGATCGTAGATTCCGACGGAAACACCTACGTCGAATACGAGGTCCGCAACATCCAATATCCCAACGAGGTCACCCAAGCGGCGGTCTACCTGCTGGAAGTAGCGTCGGGAGGGCCAATCACGACAACCCAACTGAGCAGCACCACGCAGGACGAAAACCTCTTCCCGGGCCGTATCATTCCTGACGGAAACGGCGGCGTTCTGGCCACTTGGACCGTCGTCGCGGGCACCGACGTCAACCCCAAGCCCACCAACCCATATCAAGCTGCAGATGTCGTCTCGGGTTCCGTCACGGCGACCTACAATCTCCCGTTCACGCCGAGCAACTTGGTCATTGGTCCAGATGGACTACCGATCAACCCCTCGCTTCTACTTGGAGACGACGGCGCATTCGCTACCGATGGCCAGAGCAACGGCGATAGTACAAATGGATTGGGTCCCAAAATCGTGTCCCTTAACATCCCGACGGGGGGTGTAAACTGGAGTTATCAAATCCCGACGGGATCGACCCTGTCACTGATATCGTCTTCGAGCGGTGGTGGCCTAACGGCAAAAAGCACTTCCGGAGGAGTTGATACGCCAATTCGTTTCGATTCCGCGGGAAACGCCGTCCCGGATTCTTGGAGCGCGACATCGATAAGCAATGACGGTGGCGATGCTTGGCTTGGATACTCAAACGCAGCAGTCTCAGGCATCAACGCAGTCCCCATCGAATTGAGCACATCAGCCTTTCCCGGATCAGATGGGGCCGGCGGGAATAGCAGCGCATCGAACGTGTCGGTGTCAAACTATTCAACTTCGGGCACGAATCAGTCCACGATCATCACAGTCCTTCAGAAAACTGCCACGGCACTTCCTAACAATCCGACGTGCAATAACTGGCTTCAGGGGCCCAATGAGTCCGGGCTGACGCAGATTCAGAATGTCCTAGCCGCAAACACTTTTGGACATGGAACAATCACTCAAGACAATGTGACGAATTACAAAACCGCTGCTTTCTCGGGAAATCTGAACCCCGACCATACTCAGATACCGGGCCTTCCGCTCAGCGCAACGTTCTTCGTGAATGATCTCGGCGCGTTTTTCAATCAGTTCAAAAACGGCGATTCCACCATGCCATTCAACGTGGGCAAGCGGAATTACTCTGGTGATAGCCTAAGAGCGCAACTAACTATCCTAATCCATGAAACCGCCCACCAAATCAGCGTGCCCGGTTTTCAACCCGACTTTACGTCGAACAAAGCCGAAAAGAACAATAATAAGGCCGTGGACAAGAACTGCAAGAGCATGATTGAGGGAATTCAATGAAAACAAGCCTAGGAAGTGCTCTGCTCATGCTTGCACTTGTTCTGCTAGGGATCTGTCGAGTGGAGGCCACGCAAGGACAACGCGTCAGTGAACAAACAATCCTAGACAAGGACCTCAAACTTGTCGACTTCGAAGACCTGACGTATCCGGTGCCCGCCCGGGCTGCGCACATTCAAGGTGTCGTCGTCATTCGCGCCGCATTGAACGATGAAGGTAAGGTCGTCGACGCCGTTGCGATCTCTGGCAGCGACGTTCTGATTCCTGCGTCGATTGAGAACGCGAAGCGGTGGCGTTTCCAACCCAATTCGGAAAGGGCTGCCATAATCGTCTACAACTTCAGGTTGACCGATGCCTTAAGCAAGTCAGGCTGCAGCCACTTCGTGATTCAGGCTCCAAACTTCGCGACGATCACAAGCTGTCTGCCGACGGTTCAGTAGGCATGCCAGGAAAACGCCGGGTACCCTACGTTCAAGCCTGTTATTTCAGTCGAAGTCGTCCCTACCAAAAACTCCGTATTGATTGAACCGATTGAACTTGAGCGGTTATCGAGATAGTTTGTCGATGCCATGCTAGCGATCATTCTCTCGCTATTTTCTTCGATTCGGCAGGGCTTTCGGACTCAGGTCGCCCTCCGGGCCGAGATCCTGGCTCTTCGACATCAGCTCTTGGTTCTTCAAAGGCCAACAGGAATCATAGGCTCCGTCTGGGTGTCGCCGATCGGCTTTTGTGGGTTTGGCTTTTCCAAACTGCTGTGGAACGGTTGGCGACCTGCTTTGGTGATCGTCAAACCTGAAACCGTGATCGCCTGGCATTGGGCGGGGAGAGCCTGTGGCAAGGAAAGTTTATTCTGCTCGGCGAATCAAATCGCTTAGTCTTAGTCCCAGAGCGCCTGCCAAGGCGTTGGCCACTTCGATTCCCACGTTCACCTTGCCGAGTTCGACCGAGCTGATATATGTGCGGTGGACATTGGCCCGCTCCGCAAAGTCTCCCTGCGAGAGATCGAGCCTCTCTCGCCCCAAACGGATCGCTCGTCCGAGGGTAAGACGCGAAAATCTTGTTGCCTTTGAATACGATCAATCTACAGACGATCCTCTACAGTGGTGATACATGCTGTTCAAGTTTCTGACCGCTGCCTTGGCACTTGCTCTGGTCATGGTCGTAGAGAGCGCCTACCTCTTGATGCATAAACATCCGACCAACAGATTCAAACCTGTAGAAGAATTTGGCCACGGACTCGTGGCATTTGATAGCGCCACTGGTCAGGTTTGCGCGACGGTGCAGACTGGGCCACTAGTCGCGAACCAAAGGCGAGGAGTGTCTTCGGGCAGCGTCCTGGCGATCCAATAACCGACGAGATCCGGGCGGCGGCCGAAGGACACACGGACGAGGACGCAACGCTGGACCTTTTGCGGCAACTTCCGGCGTGTGTGGATATTCGATAGTCGGCTGCCGGCGGCAGTCGCTGTGCGATCGGGATATCAAAAGCGGCGGAGGTGAGACGATGCGACGCGAGTTCATCGGAGAGTGCTCGTCACGAGGCGAAAACCCCGAGGCGGAAAGCCACGAGCGGGAACTGGCGATCAAGTTCATCAAACAGGACTGCGGGAAGCCTCCGCGAGGCGTAGACGTGCAAGTCGGATATGAGGATTCCGAGTACGGCGGCATCGTCGATGCCAGAATCGGCCACCCCTGCCCTTGACCACTGTATGCCTCCTCGGGACTTGGATCGCGTGAACACGGCATTCCGCGTTTGAGCAGACGACCGTAGACTGACAACCAGGCCGATCACAACAGCGGCCATGAGAAACACGCGACTTCGCATAACTCATGATAAGCCAAGGGGCAATCGGCTCCATCGCCCCGGAATTCACGGCAAGATGGTCGGCGAGTCGGAAACTATCCAGAAATGGGGTTCTGGGAACCTACCTACGGCTCCGGACGGGCTGCCGGCAATTCGGAGTCTAAGTTTATCGAGAAAAGACTTTGGGCACGCTTGCGCAGCCGCCGCCGCGTCCCACTTACGGCTCTAGGGGTTCATCCCACCAATGTAGGAACAAGTTTAGGAACAAAACCCCGCCAAACACCATCGAAAACCATGCTACGACGCGCAAGGAAATGCAAGAAAAGCCAACTACTTAGCGTTTCTAGGGTGATCAGCGGGTTGTAGGTTCGAGTCCTACCCGGCTCACCAAAAACTCAATGAAACTGATGCTTTTTGGCGATTCCTTGCTTTGCGAAGGAGGAGCCTTCTGACTTTGTCAACCAGTTGTCAACACTTTTTCGGCTATGGGGCAGTACTCTGCGGGAGGGAACATGGACCCTGTCTCAGCAGTCACAACCGCGTGGACAATCGCGAAAACGGCGGGGGGAATTTCCAAAAAGCTGTTTGAGTTCGAGAAGTCCCTTTATACCTGGATCAGACCGCGCGGCCCGCTTTCGTTGAGTTCGGATTACTTAAGAATCGTTCCGAGGTCTGGGTAGAGTGTTTCGACAACCGATAGAGAACGGCGACACGCCGGGACGGAAGATAGCCGCGATGAAAAGGTATATGGATGAAGAACTCGAGGACAATGCGCTCGGTCTCGAACATCGCGACCTGGGACTATTCGACCAGGTGGTCAATGACGTGACTGTGGATCATCCCGACACGAAAGCCTACTACGACGGCAGAAAGGGCATCGACTACACAGAACTTGACGACGACAGCGACGACAGCGACGAAGCGGACGTTGACGAGGATGACTGACAAGGTCACGCGATGGGAGTGACCTGCGCTCGCGCGAGCCTCGATTTCGAATATTCGTTTGCCAAGGGTGCCACCAGCAGCGGTCGATGAAACTTCAAACTGCAAGGTCGGGCGGGTAGTGGAGTCTCCAGTCGGGATCGTACGAAGCGTTCGTCATTCCGTGGGTCAGATAGAAGTCATATAGAAGTCCCTGCGTCTTAAATCGCTCAAAGTCACTGCGGTCAAAGCCTGCCCGGGACATCAGAAAGCCGATCGACTGGTGGTAGGGATAGGCATAGTCGAGTTGTTGGAGCGTTTGAGCGAGCCGACTTACGTCCACGCGCTCCCGTGCTTTGACGTACGCCTTGAGAACCGCAGAGGCACCGCCCGAGTACTGAGGGCGAACGGCGAGTTCGACCAACGTTCTTTCCAGGTTTGAAACGTGGAGCTGGCCCAGTTCAGCGCGCTCGATGTGCTCGACGCCGAAATTGCCCGAGGCCTTGCCGTTCAGTAGGACATACTGGGTGGGAGGGGCTAGATTCATCTGCCAGAAGCGATAGTTGGACTCTCTAGCTGACCTAAGAAACGCTCGGTCGATGGCGTCTTGCGACAGGTTTCGATTGGAAGTCTTCGGTGATTGCTCTTTGTTGATGTAAGTGATGCGGGGGTCCGCCGCGGTGAGCAAATGCAGGGATGCCGCAGTTCCATGAGAGAGATACGAGCCCTTCCTGAGGGATAACGCAATTTGAAATCGGGATGCAAGTCTGGATGCGAATCTTGTTTTCGGTTCATACAGGTCTGACGTCAGCGAAACGGTTTGCAGCCACCCGCCTTCTAATAGGATCTGGGAAAAGTGTTGCTTGGTCCACGACGTCGGAAACCCCCAGACTGGTCGATTTTGAGCAATGAAGTCGTATAGCTCATCGTGGTTGAAGGCGCAGTATCGGTTTCGCTCGAAGTACTCATCGAGCGCGCTTCGATGGGAGTTTCGCACCACGGTCACAGCGGGCTCCTGTTCTGCGCCACCGCCTGGCTAGGGGTATGTATACCCTTAGCCAGAGGATCGGCGTGGAAGACTAAAGGTATATATACCTTGAGTCTTCCTTACGTTCTACACAAATACGTATTTAATGAGATGCAAAATAGCAATACGATTCCTATTACATACATAAATGTAGTCGTTTGACAGATCTCAGGGTACAATATCCTCGTGAACATATAAATACAGATGAATCTAGCCGAGCAACTCGAAGTGTTACGGCGATAAGGCTTCTCCGAGGAGCAAGCACAGGTTATCGCGCTCATGAGGGAGGCTGCAACAGTCGTGTTTAGACGATGGCCGGAATCGTTCATTCTCCACGGAGGAGCGAACTTGGTGCTGTTCCAGGAAAGCGTACGACATTCGGCTGACTTGGACCTGCACCTGCGGTCCGATTTGCCTCCCGCGGCCCAAGTGGCAGATGTGCTGCGCGAGGGACTCGAACCCCTGGCAAAACTGCTCGAACAACATCCCCTGGGGGTGAATGTCTTGCGGCCCGGCCAGGACCTAATTGGCGTGTCGTCCCCGGCAGGCGGAGTTCTATTTACGATCGACCTGAACCGCATGGGATCAGTGATTCAATCCGGCATCGAGGAGCAACTCCTGGAGGGTTTGGGCACACGCGACACGGCGAATGTAAAATTTGTGTCGCGAGACCACCTGTTGCTCCAGAAAGCGGAGGCGTTCCTACTCAGACGGTTCGTAAAGGCCAGAGACGCGTACGACATTCGATTTCTGCTTGATAGCGGCGCGCGACTCAATGGCCATTTGCGCGATCATCTGGCGGACCTGCTCTTGGGTGATATCGATCGAGAGCAAATCAACGAACGCATTGCAAGCGTTACGGATGACCTCTGCCGTGCTGAGCTGAAAGGGTTCTTGCCAAAAGCCCGATACGAAGCGCTCGAAAAGGAGCATTTTCAATCCCTGAAGGACGGTTTGTCAGAGCTGTTCGGAGAGTGGCTATGAAATCTCATGTGGACTGGGCCTCCCTGCTGGCCTCTGAAGCGAAGACTCAGGTGGTGATCCGTGCCGACGAGATCGCTCGGAAGCACAACCTCGCCTATGGTTCGGTCATCGCAGCGCTCGTGCGTCAGGAGCGCCGGGGGCTGGCGGAACATGTGACTCGAAACATCTACCTGAATAAGCTTGCCGTGGGATACAGCTCGAGAGATTTTGTGAGTGTCATCGATGCGCATTCCTATATTTCGCTCGATTCCGCACTGCTCGAATGGGGCATCTCGACGCAAAGCCCGAATGGCCTAACGTGTGTGACGACCGGCAAACGGCGCTCGATCCGTACGGTCTCCCTGATCATCGAATTCAGGAGTATCAATGAAGATCTCTTTTGGGGATTTGAGGAACGAAAGAGTCGCTATGGCACTTACAGGATCGCTGAACCGGAAAAAGCTGTACTCGACTGGGTCTATCTTGGATTGAAGGACGACATTCCGGTGCACCTGGACGAACTTCAGTTCGATCGGCTAAACGTTTCCAAACTACTTGCACTCGGGAAGAAGTTCCCGCGTTCCGTGGTTGAGGCGATTCTTCCGACAGTGCTTGAAAAATGCCTGCCAGGCCAATCTGTCCTGCAGAAGGCCTAACTGAGTGAAGGTCTTCACGGCCGCGCGCTGGTCGAAGGATTTGGCGCTACCGTGATTGTTGCTCGACGTCGAAGTTGACCGCTTGCGAGCTAACGGATTCGCGAGAGCTTCTAGCGAAGAAGTACAGGGACGACGAAGTTTTGGCCCACTTAGTCAGATACATTCTCTGCTGGAGTTATGAAGTGCCGGCCTGCTCTCCCGCTCAGAAGAACAATTCCCCAACGCTAACGGTGGAGTTTACGACATACGATGTTACGCTTGCGTTGGATCGCCTAAACGGCGCGAACATCAGACAACACGGCCCTTTTGACATCCAAGAGAAACGTGAGCAATTCATGGTCGTTAAGGCTGGGTTTGCATTTTGGCCACAGGAATCGCAGTGCTTCTTGCAGTTCCGCGCGTAGGCGGGTGATGCTAAATAGGTTGGATTGTGCCTGTCTGTCTCCCTAACCCGCAGTGAACTCCCGGGAGGCTCCAAACTATGCCCAGAACGAAAATCCGGAGAACGACATGAAACTTCGCCTTGGATCAGTGACTCCGCCCTTTCTGTCGTTAGCCCTGTCTCTTCTACTTCTTCTGTCCCCGATAGCGTCGGCTCAACAGAAAAAAGAAGAATCCGCGCCTCCACCAGCACCGAAGGGCGCACCGGCTCGCGCGCCGAGGCCGGCACCTCCCAAGCCGCCTAAACCACCGGAACCCGCGGAGCATCACGAGGCAACGGGCGGCGCGTCGGGGGCTCATTCGGGACGAACGACGGGGTCGCCACGTGAAAATCTGAGCCATTCGACCAAAACTGAAAATGGCCACGCAGCTGCGGGAACGAACAGGTCGTCAAGGGGAGCGAGCGGGACAAACAAAGCAACAACTGGCAATTCGGGGACGGGTCATACGACGGCTTCGACGGTCCCGGTGGACCCCCGACAGCCAACCGGGCTGAACCTGAGGGTGCCGAGCGGCGCGGGCGGAGCGGCTAATTCAGCCAACGCGACCAATTCGGCGGGAGCAATGAAGCTCCCGAATGGCGGGACGAAGACACTGCACGCCGACGGGAGTTCGGTGGAGCGAAATCGTAGCGGTAAAGTGACCACGGTGACGACTTCCAAAGGCGCAACGGCGAAGATGGACATCCATGGCAGGGCGACGGCGATTCGCGATGGCAAGGGAATGGCGATCAGTCGCGGGCCACACGGCGAGCAGAGAATCGAGTCCACGTACGCGGATCACAGCAAGTTGGTTTCAACCGGCAAACAGAGCGGCTACCTGGAACGGCATTTCAATCGCGGCGGGCATGAATTTGCCCAGCGCTCTTACTACCACAACGGCCACTACTACACGCGTGTCTATGTTCCTTACTTCTACGGCGGCTACGCCTACTACGGCTACATTCCCACTGTCTACTACGAGCCGGTGTTTTACGGCTGGGTGTACAACCCGTGGCCGTCGCCGGTGTCGTACGTATGGGGATGGTATGGAGCGCCGTGGTACGCGCCCTTTGGGTATTACTTCGCGCCGTACCCAGTCTACCCGGGGCCGGCATTCTGGCTGGCGGATTTTACGCTGGCGGAGAGTTTACGGGTAGCAGCGGAGGAAGCGGAGTCGGGAAGCGTGAGGGAAGGAGCCGGCCTCGTGTACGTCTCGGCGCGCCTGAGCCAGCAGAATCAGGGCCAGGGAGCTCCGCTAGTGACCTCTGCGGTTAAAGACGAGATCGCGGAGCAAGTGAAGCAAATCATCGCGGATGAGAAGGAGGCGGCAGCGAGACAGAGAAATTCCGGCGCCGGCCCCGTCACCACGCCGGCAGTACCACCGTCGCTTGACCCACGATTCTCGCTGTTCATCGTCACCTCGGGATTGAGCCTGGACATAGATACCGCCGCCTGCTCGATCACCGGCGGAGACATCCTTCGACGCAAAGACTACACTCCGGACGGAAACAATGCGGTCGCCGTCGAAGTGGTAAGCAGCAAGAATGGGGACTGCGCCGTGGGAACGGCCTCGCGATTGAAAGTGGACGATCTCGAGGAGATGCACGACAACTTCCGCGAGAAAGTTGACGAGGGATTGAAGTCGCTTTCGGAAAACCAGGGCAAGGGCGTCATTCCCGCCGGGCCAGCCGCAAATCCGAAACAGGTTCCCGAGGGGCAATCCGATCCCGATCTCACCGTGGGGGACGACCTGAAGAAGCAGCAGGAAGCCGCGGACGAGACCGAGAAGGATGTCCAAGCCGCCTCATCGGACACCGGGTCCGCCAATTAGTTGGGGCGCCTGGATCCCATGCATGCGTTCCTCGGAACTTCCTGTTCCCGAGCTGTACACGTAGACGTTGTATCTGAATATTCAGCAGCTGGAACATACGACCCCGACGCGATGGAAGGCGCTATTACGCTCGTGCGTGCTTTATTCAGGGAGGCGAGTCGAACCAAGTTTCTTCCTTTCCAGAGACGTTCCCGCGGCCCGACGGTTGTATAATCCGCCCACTTTACGCTACCGACAGAGTAGCGGATAAGTATACGTCCGAGGCCGTCGTGGATTTGGAGAAGTTTCTCAAGTATCTGCTGCCGATTATTCCGGAGCCTCTGAGAAAGCACGTGGCTTCGTGCATCGTCTTGCTATGTGGCGAGGCGACCCTAGAAATCGGCATCGAGCGTTTTCCTTGAGCCACAGTTCTGAGTAGTCGTTATTTCCTGTTTTGTTTGTGCCTGATTTCCACCTATTGGTTGATCGTGTCCGTGTGTCTTCACAGCAAAATAGCTTCCTGGAAGCTTGTAGTCATGATCGTTCTGTTTCTGGCCACCGCAACACTAGCGGGATATGGCCTTTTCTTGCATTACAACGATCTTTACAATCAACTCGGATTCTTTGAGAGCCGGCAATGGAGATTCTGCGAGATTCAACCACGCGACGCCAATTCGGGGAGGTGGTTTTGGAATATGGACGCAATTGAGGATTTGAGCAAAGAGGACCTGACGGTTTGAATGCCCCGTACCTCCTGCCGGTTTGAGGATTTTTCCCCCGAAGTGTCTGCCTCGGGATTCGTGCCAACTATTACGGATGTCTCCCCAGACGCAGCGTCTTCCGACGCATGGAGAATCAGCGAGTTCCGGCGTCCATCGAAGTTAACGTTTTATCTGGTCGTGAAGGGGCGACAGCCCGAGCTCTCGTGCGCCCTTCCACAGATCAACATGACGAGTAAACCATGAGGCCCGCATGGCTCGGTGTTCTCCTCATGATAGCGGGGCTGCTCGCCGTTGTAGATGCGAGGCTTCCCGGAGACAAGGCGTCGCACCGCCTCGTAGTGGGCAGCGTTGTAGCGCGCGTCAATGGGGGCGGGGCTCACCCCATCAGCAAGGTTCGCGTGCGATGTCTTAACTCAAACGGCAAAACGGACGACCAATCTCAATTTGCTGATACCGACCTCAGCGGAAACTTTTCCATCGAAATTCCCGAGAACCTGGCTCAGTTCAAACTGTCCTTCATCCACTTGGCGAATGCATATTGGCCGAGGGAAATGGACTTTAGTCCCAAGAAGAACCCGTACGATGTTGGTGTCATTAGCCTCCGGCCGCAGTCAGAAGTACCGCCCGATTCCGAGAGGGCCGAGATCAGGCAAACGATCCTGGATCTCCAGGGCCAGGATTCGTTCTTGGCCGCGTTGATCGGCACACATCTCCCCGATAACCAAACTCCGGTGGCCGGAAAGCTAGCTGGAAGTGGATCGACTTCGACGCTCTATGCGAGCTGGACCGAACAGTACAACCAGATTCACCCCGACACCAAGGTTAGCTATCAGTCCGTCGCCAGCGGAGGCGGTATTCGTCAACTGGAAGGCGGCACGGTCGACTTTGGCAGTTCCGAAGTGCCGCTTACCGATGAGCAGTTGAACTCGATCCCTGGGCGGATCGTGCATCTGCCCACCGCCGTGATATCGATCGTTCCGATCTACAATTTGCCATCGATGCAAGGCGACATACGGTTCACGCAGCAGGCTTTGGCGGGGATTTTTCTGGGGAAAATTACGCGCTGGAACGACCCGGCACTTCGAGAGTCGAATCCGAACCTTGCGCTCCCCGATATGCAAATCGCTCCGGTGCACCGCTCAGACGGAAGCGGTGTGACCTATATATTCAGTGATTTCTTGTCGAAGGTCAGTCTTGACTGGTTGGCGGCAGTCGGCAAAGGCTCATCGATCAAGTGGCCGGTAGGAAGCGGAGCAAAAGGCGATGAAGGGATGGCGGGGCTGGTAAAGGAGCGGGATGGTGCAATCGGTTACGTGGACCTTCCGTTTGCGCTGGAGAATCACCTTTTTTTCGGAGCGGTCCAGAACGCTGTCGGTAATTTCGTGAAAGCCGACGCGAAGAGTACGACAGCGGCAGCGGCCTCCGTTCCGATACCGCCAGACTTTCGCGTCTCGCTTACTAACGCGCCAGGGGCCAACGCCTATCCGATTGCGGCGTTCACCTATGTTCTCGTGCCCGCGGAGGGCAGCAACGCCAATGGCAAGATATTGTTGGATTTCTTGAATTGGAGCGCCGTCGAAGGCCAGGAATCAAGCAGCCGGCTTGATTACGCCCTCCTTCCGCCATCCGTAGCCAAACAGGTTCACGACAAGATTCGAACGCTCTACTGATGAACGGCAGTTTCGAGGGCGGAGGAAGCGATGGCGAGAAAACTGGCGATCACGATTTCGGGCGCGGTCTCACTCGGCAGCTATGAAGCAGGCGTCATTTTCGAGATCTTCGATGCCATTGCTCAACACAACCAGTGGGCCGAGGCGAACAACCAGCCCAATGAACGCATGGAAGTCGATGTGCTCACGGGTGCATCCGCCGGAGGCATGTCGGCCGCAGTCATCGCGCAACGTCTGCTCTACGACGGAGCTTCGATGGCCGGCCCTACAACAATTCGCTTTATCACGCATGGGTTACGAGTGTCGACATCTAGGGGTTGCTCGCACGGGGAAGTGGCGAGGATGTGAGTCACTCGCTATTGTCTTCTGATTTCGTCATCGGAATATCGAAAAGGCTTCTGACGGAGCGCTATGCGAATCCGTTGCAACCACTGCCGGCGGCAAGACCGCACTCGGCCCTTCCCGCTGACCAAACGGCCGCGAAAGTGTGCCCAAAGTCCTTTTCTCTCTCTAGGGGGTCACCTCAGAGTCCGGGTCTAACTTGAGAACATCTGAGAACAAAACCCCGGCGACTCGGTCTACAGCGCGCCGCTGCGAGTCCGGGATCACGTGCATGTAGGTGTTGAGAGTGGTCTCAAGGTCCGAATGGCCCAGAAGCGCCTGTGCGGTCTTGAGCGGTTCGCCTGACTCTGCGAGCTGCGTCGCGTGGGGGTGCCGGAACGAATGCCACGATACCCGTGGTTGTTTGATCCGATCGCATGCGGGCGCGAGCGCGCGGTTGTAAGGATTCTTCGAATTAAGTGGTGTTCCTGTTCGCGTCTTGAAAACCAAACAATCTGCTGAATTGCTGCCTGGCTCGCCGATCTGGGCTTCGAGCACGCCGCGCAGGTACCCACTTAGGGGCAGTATGCCGTTACTGCTACGAGTTTTCGGTGACCCGAATTCTTCGTTCGAAAACGATTCGGCGACTTCGATCGTACTCCGTAGAAGATCGACTCTTTTCCGCCGGAGAGCGAGTATCTCGCCGATCCGCATTGCTGTGAGCACGGCAATTGACACAACGGGGCGGCATGGCTCCGTCAACTCCGGGATCAGTTGCCGTACCTGCACTGGTGTATAGAATCTGCGCTGAGGTTTTGCCGTCGCATCGCGTACGCGGATGCCATGTACAGCATTTTTCTCGAGCTAACCGCGTTCTACGGCCGCCTGCAGCACGGTCGAGAGTGTTGCAGGGACACCGCGAATGGTGGCGATAGCATGGCCGTTTTGTTTTAGGTTCGATAGCAGACCTTCGACCTGCATTCGGTCCAGATTACAAAGCGATCTGGAGGCGAATGCGGGGATGAGACGTTTATCGAGCTGGGAATTGTAGTACTTCACGGTGCTTTTTCTTAGTGCTAGCTCGGCTTTAGGTCGCCATTCTGTTCGGACGAAGTCTCCGAACACCATGGGCGCTTGAGGCCGGCGATAGCTCCTGTTTACAACGCCCACTCTTTTCTGAAGGACAGCACGCGCCTCTTGCCGAATGCGCGCCCGATCTCATGCGACGACTGCCCCGGCTTCCAACGGGACCACCTGTCGGTCTTCTGCCTCGCAGAAAGCCTCGCAGAGTTCATTTGGGTCATAAACACCACCTTTGGAGACAAGCTCTATATCAGATGGTGTTGCATCGATCTGTTGAGACCACCCATGTTTCTTGGAACAAGAGGGATTTGTCCAGTTAGCGGCACTCAGTCCGCATTCGCGCTACCCGACGAACGGAAAGTTCGTAATCCGGGTCGTCCGGTCTGATTCATCGGATCTCTGCTTCGCCTATTCTTCAAGCGAAAGCCGAAAATAGACCGACGGGTTCAAGACAGCAGGACCGGCGACAAATTTGTCGTGCACGCCCCGCGAAACCTGACAATAATGTTGTACAACCGCGCGGCTTGTTCGAGCCGACCGCCGGCACGAAGCACAATTTTGTCGAAGGCACTCTTCGAAACCTACAAAAATGTCGAATGAGGCCGCGCGGCGATCCTCTTCTGCACAATTTCACGGCCAGGGCACACCGTAAATCCAGCGTTTTCCGAGGACGTATGAATATGGCCTCCCCCTTGCATTGAGATACGTGGATGTTTGTTGTCTCGTTCACGCGGTAGTCCCGGGAGGTGCCATGACCGACGCAAGTGTCAGCTACGAGCAGGAAGTCAAGAAAACACACACCCGATTAAAGACCAACGCTTTGAATTTCTGGGAGGTCCTGGCCCAGGCCGTTGCGCTAATCTCCCCGAGCATGACCGCCGCGCTGATCGTGCCGCTCATGTTCGGCACTGCGGGCACGGCCGGATGGCTCTGTTATCTCTTCGGCACGATCATGCTGTTGTTCGTGGCCTTCAGCCTGAATCAGTTCAGCAAGCGATATACGTCAGCGGGCAGCATGTACGAATACACGGTGAAAGGCCTCGGGCCAAAGACAGGTGGTCTATCGGGCTGGTGCCTGATCTTCGCCTACATGTTCATCGGCATCGCCGGGGTCACCGGGTTCACGCATTTCGCCACCAAGCTGCTGGTGTTGTCGGGCACGTCGGGCTACTTGTCGCATCCTTCGATTACTCTGTTTGCGCTTTGCGTGTTAGTCGCTTGGTTCCTGGCATACAACTCCATCCAGTTCTCGACGATCCTGATGCTCGTGTTCGAAACCGTTTCGGTGGCGCTGATCGTGATGCTGGCATTCCTGGCGTTGTCGAAAACCGGCTTCGCCGACAGCGCGCAATGGCACCCCGCCGCAGGGCACGGCCTTAAAGACATCGGCCTCGGGGTAGTGGTCGCGATCTTCAGCCTAGTGGGTTTCGAGTGCGCCACTGCGTTCGGCGAGGAGGCGCGCACTCCTCTTAAAACGATTCCGCGCGCAGTGATCGCCAGCCTGTTGCTGACGGGCGTTTTCTTTGTCTTCATCACCTACGTGGAGACACACGCGCTGGCCGGCAACACACCGACGCTCGATCAGCTCGATGCCCCGCTTTCGACACTCAGCGCGAACCTCGGCGTCAAATGGATGGGCGTTTTGATTTCCATTGGCGCGATGGTCAGCTTCTTCGCGCTGGCGCTTTCCTGCATGAATGCGGGAGCCCGGGTGCTTTTCACCATGGGGCGCTACGGCATCTTCCCGATTGCGATCGGGAGCTCGCACAAAAAGCACCTTACCCCTCACATCGCAATCTCGGTTTTCGCGGTGACACAGTTCCTGATCCCGACGACCTTCATAGTCTTGTCCTACGCCGCGGTTGGCGGATGGCAGATGGTGCCGTTCGACGCGTTCAACGACGCTGGGCTGTTCGGGGCGATGGGCTTTTGCGGGGCGTACGTGCTCATATCGCTGGCCACGCCGTTCTATCTGAAAAAGATCGGCGAGCTGAAACCTCACCACATCGCAATCGCCGTCATCGCTCTGGCTCTATTGGCAGTACCGATTGTCGGCACGGTCTATCCGGTGCCCGCATCCCCGCTGAATTATTTCCCGTACATTTTCGGCGCCTACATCCTGGGAGGGATCGTGCTAGTCTCGATGCGTAGCCGCAGCATCTTGGAAATCGACGGCATTCGCAAGGTCCTGGAAGAAACCGCGATGTCGCCCGTGACCGCAACCGCTATGCCGGCAGCCATTGTTGCAGAAGGCAAGTTTCGCGCCGCTGCCGGAGGATCGGCATGACATCCAGCCTTGGCTCGCTCGCGAGTCTTCACCGCAATCCGGTGAGGTCCGTGATGGGGGAGGCTCTCAACGCGGCATACGTCACGCCACGAGGGCTTTTCGGCGGCCGGTCGTACACGTTGCATGACTCGGAAACCGGAAAGGTCTTAAGCGCCAAGAACCCGCGGAATTGGCCGAACCTCTTCAGCTACGACGCGACGTACATGAGCCCACCAGTAGCCGGGTCGGTCGTGCCGTCAGTACGCGTGACGCTTCCTGACGGAGGTTTTGCGGTGAGATCGAGCCCAGACTTCGCGCCGACGCTATCCGCGACGCTGGGCCGGGCCGTCACGATGCGGGCAACTCCGCCGCAGAATGCGCGACTAGAGGAATACTGGCCGGAAATGACGGAGCTGGCAATTCGCGATGTGGTCACCGAAAGAGGCATGCCTGCGGGAACGTTCTTCGACCTCGCCGCCCTGCACGTGCCTACCACTGGCTCGCTCGACAAGCTGCGCCAGCTGAATCCGCGCAGCCGCTTTGAGCCGCGCCGTTTTCGTCCGAGTTTGATTGTCGAAACCGGTGGCCAGGATGGCTTCATTGAGGACGACTGGATCGGCAAGACTCTCGCCATTGGACCGGAGGTCCGCATTCGGTTGACCGGACCTTGCCCGCGCTGCATGATGACGACGCTGTCACAGGCGGACTTGCCCACAGATTCGGCGATCTTGAAGACCGTCGCGCACCACAACGAAGCCCGGGTCGGCGCCAATGCGTCGGTCGTTCAGCCCGGGACGATTCGTGTTGGTGGTCCACTAACCACCTTCTAATGCTCTCCTCACACGCCCCGCGCGCCATTCTCCATTCCATTCAAGTCGGAATGCCGAAGAGCTACGGACTCGAGAATGCCGTCGATGCGCACGACAAACCGTGGACGACCGGATTTTTCAAGACACCGATTCGCGGGCTTAAGTTCGTCGGCAAAACAAACCTGACCGGCGACGGCCAGGCCGACCTGAACAATCACGGAGGCGTCGATAAGGCGGTGTTGGCGTACAGCGCCGATCACTATCCGAAGTGGCGGGACGAGCTCCGCATGCCTGAAATGCCGTATGGAGCCTTCGGTGAAAACCTCACGATTGCTAGCTTGAGCGAACAATTGGTTTGCATCGGCGACATCTTCCGCATTGGTACGGCGATCCTCGAGGTGAGCCAGCCCAGGCAGCCTTGCTGGAAGCTCGCCCGGCGCTGGCGCATGCACGAACTGGTGCGCCTGGTTGTACACAACGGGCGCAGCGGATGGTATCTGCGGGTTCTGGAGGAAGGCTGGATCGAAGCGCAGATGCCGGTCACGTTGACCGAGCGTCCCAACCCCGGGTGGTCCGTCGCGCGCGCCAACGAAGTCCTGCACCACTGCACGACTGACGTCGAACTCACGCTGGAACTCGCCGATGTGCCGGAACTCGCCGATTCGTGGGTGGGAGAATTGCGCGAGCGCGCCGGGCGGCTGCGCGCGGCAAGCGCGGCAGGATAGGAACACAAGTCAGTCCCGGAAGCGATTGGAGTCGATATTCAACTTCTTGATCTTGTAACCGATCACGCGATCCGTGGTCTTGAGCAGCCTGGCTGCTTTGGAGCGATTGCCCCGCGAGGTCTTGAGGGTGTCCTGAATAAGATCCTTTTCATATGCTTCGACGGCTTCCTTGAAGGAAATGGTCGTCACTGTGCCTGACGCTTCGGCGGTTTGAAGTGTCGGCGGTAGGTGGTGAGCGTGAATCACGTTGTTATCGCAGACCAGAACGGCCCTTTCGACGGTATTTTCCAGCTCGCGAATATTTCCCGGCCAGTGGTAGCGGATCAGCATGTCAATCGCGGGGGTGGAGATCCTCTTGATATCCTTTCCGTGCAGGTTCGAATATTTTTCGAGGAAATGATCGGCGAGGAGCAAGACGTCCGATTTGCGTTCCCGCAAAGGAGGGACGAAAATCGCAAAGACATTCAAGCGGTAGTAGATGTCTTCGCGAAACGTCCCGGCGGCGATCGCCTTCTCGAGATCTTTATTCGTCGCGACGATCAGCCGAACGTCCGTCTTGACCGTCCTCGTGCCGCCGAGGCGGTCGAATTCCCTCTCCTGCAAAACACGAAGCAGTTTCACGGCCGTAGAAGCATTGAGGTCCCCGATTTCGTCGAGAAACAACGTTCCGCCTTCGGCCAGCTCGAAACGCCCTTTCTTTTGGGAGTGGGCCCCGGTGAACGCTCCTCTTTCATAGCCAAATAGCTCGGATTCAATCAAAGTTTCAGGCAATGCGGCGCAGCTGACCTTGATGAAAGGGCCGATTTTCCTCGGTGAATTGTAATGGATGGCGTGAGCGATCAGTTCCTTCCCGGTTCCGGACTCTCCCCTCAACATCACAGTGGTATTGGTGGACGCCACCTGAGTCACTTGTTCGTAGACGCGACGGATGGGACCGCTATTGCCGATGAGATTTGAAAAGTCATAGCGCTCGCGAAGTTCTTCGCGCAGGTATATGTTTTCCTCCAGCAATCGGCGCCGCTCCGCGTCAATCAGACGATCAATCTTGACGGCTTGCGCGATCATGGAAGCGGCTACGGCGAAAAAGTTCACCTCGCGGTTGTAATCGCGGTCCTTCGCGAACACTAAGTCCACACTCAAACTGCCGACGGGCTTCTGATTGATGAGCATGGGAACGCAGATAAAAGTGATTTCCGCGGCGGGAGAGAATCTGCGCCGCCCGGCCCGGTTCAGAAACATGGGTTCTCGGCTGACCTGCGGCACCACCACCGGCTTGCCTGTCTCGACGACACGGCCGGTCACCCCTTCGCCGATCCGGTAGTGAACCTGCTGACCGGCGGTACTCAGGCCCGTGGATGCATCAATATAAAGTTCGTGAGTACCTTCCCGCAGCAGAGTGACCGCGCTGCGAAGCGCACGATGGTGGCGCTCAAGAATCCCCAAGAGGTGGTGCAAGCCGACCTTCAGGCGAGACGCGTCCGAGAGGGCCCTGCTCATCTCGAGAAGCGAAGTCAGATTCCTGATTTCGTCGGTCGGATCATTTTCACGCGAGCCGAGCTTCGACACGTCTGCCATCGCGGGCGACCTATCGTTGAATGCGGATGTACTCTGTCCTACCACTTGCTCCGGCATGACCGCGTGCGGCGGGAACATCCACAAACGAGTTCCGCGCTCGCTGACGCTGTGGTAATGATGCAATCCGAGTGTAAAGCTGATCAAGTAAAGATAAGGACGCAATAAATTGATCGTGACGATTCGTTAATATGATTGGGTCGTGTAGAGTGCGGGGTCGCAAGTTGTCCACGCCCCGAGACTAAGACAGGCGCGATAGGGTCCAGAACTAAAGGCGGTGTCTTGAGACATCACTACTAATTCCCGATAAGTCGTGCCGGATCGCCAGACAAGTGGATTCCAAGCGCCCACTGCTCGAGGGGCTTACCAAGGCTTTTACCATTGTCGCGCAACGATCACATGAATGCCCAAAATCAGATGAGGCTGTTGAAAAATGGACGAGCA
>Ga0210398_10000098_pt1 | contig 111330 bp, 100 predicted proteins | sample IncBWC4OmetaG_FD_161047 | JGI IMG/M metagenome (GOLD analysis project Ga0210398, IMG submission 161047) | Forest soil microbial communities from Barre Woods Harvard Forest LTER site, Petersham, Massachusetts, United States - Inc-BW-C-4-O | ecosystem: Environmental > Terrestrial > Soil >... | reverse complement strand
TCAGAGCCGCTGGCAATGCTGCTGCGGGTGCTGGAACTTCGGTCGGTTCCGTTGTTGCAGCGTCTTCCGTCCTCGAGTTCGTTCCCACTGTCAAGGCAGAATCGGCACCCGGCGCGGATGTTTCCCCGGCACCGGTTGAAGCGTTGCCCTCAAATGAAACCGTCACCGTGTTTCCCTGGCGCTTGATGCTGTAGCGGGCGGGTTCGCGAAGGTCGATCACGACTCGCGAAACTTCCGGTGAGAATTGAGCCAGTCGAATTTCTCGGACGGGATCGAGATTGCTGGCAATCTGTTTCTCCGTAGTTGTCAAGTGAGAACCATCGAAGTCCAGCACGAGACGGTCGGGGTTCTGCAAGTGAAGGGAGTGATAGGTCAAAGGGCCTGAACCGGAAATGCTGACTTCCGTCGCCGCACCGTTCTGCTCCAAGTGCACCTGCCGAATCGACTGATGCGTCGTCGGGGTGATGTCCGAGGCCTTGGCGGATGCAGGTACAAGAGTCGCCTTCGCGGCCGCCGGGGCGGAATTGAGCGCGGCAGCGCCGCTGCCGGCACGCGAGACCAAGACCGTGAGATCTTCATTGCCCTGGCGCTCAAGCCTAGGTTCGACGCCCTCGGCCAGAAGAATCTCCAGCCGAACGACGGGCTTGGCTCCCGAGGTGTACGTAATCACGCGGTAGCTCTTCACGAGGTCCGACGCAACCACGCGCGCGCCCGCCGGATCTCCGGCGGACACGCCGCTCAGATCCAGCACGTAGAGGCTTGCGCTGGGGCGAAAGGTCGTGTATTCGAAAGGAGCATTGGCGTCCGCTTGCAAACGGACAGCGCCTTCCTTGACCTCCGCCTTCACGTGCACCACCGGCGTATCACTTGCCCGGAGTGCCCCATTTGTCCAAATTAGACCGGCCGCCAACAGCGCGCCCAGTCCCAACGCCCTCCATAGGATCCTCATTGCTGCTCTCCTGCACTGGCGTAGATTCGCTTCGTCACCACTCGTTCGACCGGTTTGCCGAAGGCGTCCTTCGAATTCTCTTTGAACGTAACCCCATCCAGTCCAATCTTTTCCACATCTCCGTCATACAGGCGATCGCCCTCCCGGATGAAATAAACGCTCTGCTCCGGGTTGGATACCACCGCGATCATCGAATTCCCCGAACGCACGGCGCCATCCACGCGAACCGTGGCAATTACCAGGCCCGCTTTGCCCGGAGGCAAATGCTGGCCAGAATCCTTTTTGTCGTTAATCAGCGGCGCAAACGGATCGCGCTTGCCAACCGCTTCGATCTTGTCGCCTGCGGGAGATGCGGGAGCCGCCTGCGCTTCTGCCGCCTCAGCCGCGGGTTTCTGTGCCGCGGCGGACTTGGCGTGTTGCGCTACCTTACCCGCGTGATGCGGCTTAGCGGGCTTGGCGCTCTGAGCTTTCATGGCCATGGCGTTCGCGGGCGCGTCTTGCGCCCACCCGCCAGTCGCCAACGGAAGCGACAGGGCCAGTACTGCGAGCAACGTTGCGGATGTATTTGCCATTTTCATCGTCGCCTACTTTTTCGCCGGCGGCGCAGCAGGACCACCAGCTGGCTTCTGTTCCGCCGAATTCGTGAAGAAAGTGGTGATCGTAAACGTGCCGTTTACAGTCGTTCCAGCCGACATGTGGAATTTTGCGGCGGTATTGCTAAGAGACGTCAGCTTCAGGTCACCCACGTTGATAATCCGCGAAAGACGGCCCAGCCGTGAGAAGAAGTCGAGAACCGAGTAATAGGGTCCGTCGGCCTCAATGGCGAAAGGCATTTCAAAATAGTAGGGCTTCTGTGCGATAGGGCTCGCGGTTAATGACCGGATCGCGACGCCCGAGGTTATCGCGGCACGTTGAACCATCAAGATGAACTGATCGGTTTCCTTATCCTCGGGAACGATCGTTTGCAGCGTTGCGAGCTGCTTTTGCAAGGCGTCCATCTCCGTCTGCAATTCCGCGCGCCGTTGCTTGTAGACCCGGAGACTCTGGACATCCGCCTCGAGCGGCTTCACTTCTTTTTGTGCATCTTCGAGCTGCGTACGAACTGTGGTCAGCGGCGAACCCGGCACATAGAAGCCCGCCAGAACCAGCACGATCGCCAATCCCACATAAAACAGGGCCTGTAGGGGCCAGGGCCAATCTCGGAACGATGATGCCATGGCTTAGCTCCTTCCCTTGGCCGCAGGTTGCGGAGGCTGCGCCGTTCCGACTGCCGAGGCGTTCGCCGGACCACCCGTAGGAGGAGCGACGGTAACGGTCATTGTGAAGCCGTAGGTCTCGACGCCAGGCAAGAGATCGTTTTCCTTGGCGCTCTTTATTTCAACTTGATCGAAGTAACCCGACTTCTTCAATTCGGTAATGAAATTGGCGACGGCATTGATGGATCCAGCCTCGCCCTGCAGTTCGAGTGAATCGCCCTTCTTATCCAAGGATGTCAGCCAAAGGGCGTCAATCCGAACCACGGTATTGGCCACCATTTGAAGCATGTCCTGGGCGCCGCTGCGGTTTCGTTGCAGCGTCTCGATCACGTCAATGCGCTGCTGCAGGACGCTCTTCTCGCTTTCGAAGCGGTCCACATCCAGCTTAATCTGCTGCAGGCTGGCTTTTTCCGCTTTCAGGGAGGCGATGCGCTTGTTCGTTTCGTCCAGCTGATGCTTCTGCTGGTAATAGGTGATTCCGAGAATCACGAATGCCAGACCGATTGCCACGCATGCGAACAAAATCTGCACGGTGGCTTCGAGCGGCACGGCTTGCTTGGCGGCCTTGGGACGAGCTTGGCCGAGTAAGTTGATCCGGATCATGGCGTGTCAAAGCTCCTCAGCGCCAGGCCGACGGCGATTGCCAGGCGCGGCGCCAACTCGCGAAGCTGGGTTTCATCGTGACGCCCGGGATTGATTGCTACCTTGCGAAATGGGTAGAGCTCTTCGACCGGCATGGCGAACTCTTCCTTCAAGAGGTCAAGCAAGCCGGGAACCCGCGCGGTTCCGCCAGCCACCACGATTCGGCGGATGTTCTCGCCGCTGGCCGTCGCGCGGAAGAAATCGAACGTCTTCTGGATTTCCAGAATCAGAATGTCGGAAACGGAACGCAGGATGGCCGTGCGCTGTTCTTCGCTGACTCCCGCCAGGGTGCCGCCCATCTTCAGTTTTTCGGCGTCTTCGAAGCTCAGGTCGAGTTCCTTCTGCAGCGCGTCCGTGTACTGGTTGCCACCCACCGAAACGTCGCGAGTGAATAGCGGCGTCCATCCGCGAATGATGTTGATGTTCATCACGCTCGCGCCGATGTTTAGCAGCGCCACGACTTGTGACGGGTCCGGCTCGTAGTTCACTTCAAAGCTGTTCTGCAAAGCGAAGGCGTCAATGTCCACCACGACCGGCGTCTTGCCCGCCTGCGCGAGCACGTTGGTGTGGTTCAGAATCTTGTCTTTCTTGACCGCCACCAGAAGCACGTCCATCTGGTTCTCGGTTGCCTCCAGAAGTTGGTGGCTCAGGTTCACGTCGGCGATATCGAATGGGATGTGCTGACTGGCTTCCGCCTGGATCCGGTCGTACAGCTCCTCTTCGGTCATCAACGGCATGCTCACCCGCTTCACGATCACCGAATGGCCCGACACAGAAGTGGCCACGTCCTTCACTTTAATTTTCTGTCCGTCGAAGATCGAAATGATCTTTTCAGCCACGGAAGGAGCGTCCATGATGGCCCCGTCCACGACGGTATCCTGGGACAATGGCTCCAGGCCATAGCTCACCAGCTCGTAACCGTCCTTCACTTTCTTCAATTCGACGGCCTTAACTGAGCTCGAGCCAATGTCCAGGCCAATCAACGATTTCGTTTTACCCAGATTAAACATCGTGTGGCCCCTCGCTTCTTGCTCCGCCCCGCTTCGCAGGGAGGATTCCACATAACTTTCCCGAGTCGCGCGCCGCTTGAGAAAAACCCAATGCCCTTCGGTTCTGGTTCGCCCCAACCCCTTTGGGGATCCGTCCGGTGAGCGTAGGCCGGTAGTACTGATAGACCCGGTACGCTCCCCTTGACTCGTTTATTGCATCCGCCACTCACAGTGTCAACCCACATGTTGAGGGCGTGTGCTTTTGGTAAAACCCGGTCGGACGTACAGGAGAGGCCTAAATATGGGGAAAAGCAGAGGAATACGTAATTTCTGGAGGCTTCGGAGCTTACGCTTTCTTTTTGCCCGAACCGATTTTTAGTTGCGCCCAGATGGAATCAATGCGCTGCTTGATAGCTGGGTCCATCTTGATCTCGTCGGGCCAGCGCCCCGAGAAGCCCTCCTCGGGCCATTTGCGCGTGGCGTCGACTCCCATTTTCGAGCCGAAGTCCTGGCGCCGAGCCGCGTGATCGAGTGTGTCCACGGGACCGAGCACAAAGGAGATATCGCGCTCGGGATCAATCGCACAGAGCGCTTTCCAAACGACCTCGCGCGAGTCCTGCACATTCACATCGTGGTCCACAATCACCACAACCTTGGTAAACATGGCCTGACCAAGCGACCAAATCGCGTTCATCGTCTTCCGCGCGTGACCGGGATAGCTCTTGCGGATCGAAACGATCATCAGGTTCTGAAAAATACCCTCGGCCGGCATAGCGACATCCACGATCTCGGGATGCTGCATCTTCATCACTGGAAGAAAGACGCGCTCGATCATGTGGCCGATGAAATAGTCCTCTTGGGGTGGAGGGCCCACAATGGTTGTGAGATATAGAGGATCCTTGCGGTGCGTGACGCAGTTCACATGAAACACGGGAAACTGCCCTTCGAGCGAGTAAAAGCCGGTGTGGTCCCCGAACGGGCCTTCGGTTCGCGTGTTTCCGAGTTCGACATGGCCCTCGAGCACGATCTCAGCATTCGCCGGGACTTCCAGATCAACGGTCTTACACTCGACCAGTTCGACCGGATCGTTTCGCAAGAAGCCGGAGAAAAGAAACTCGTCCATATCGGGCGGCACCGGTAGAATTCCGCTCAGGCACGTGGCAGGGTCCGCGCCGATCGCTACGGCGACTTCGAGCTTGCCTTCCTTATTCTTTGAGCGCGCGCTCCGAAAATGCTCGGCGCCGTGCTTCTGGGTCTGCCAGTGCATTCCCGTGGTGCGTTGATCGAACACCTGCATGCGATAGCAGCCCACGTTGCGTTTGCCGGTTTCAGGATTCCTGGTGATAACCATGGGCCAGGTGATATAGCGGCCGCCATCCTGTGGCCAGCATTGCAGAATCGGAAAATCGAAGAGCGAAAATCCCTCGGTCCGCACGACTTCCTGGCATTCGCCGCTTCGCACCACCTTCGGGAACAGATTGCCGAGCTCCGCAAGCTTCGGCAACATCTTCATTTTATCGAGCAGGCCCTGGGGCGACTGCATATCGAGAATCGAACAAATGCGCCCGGCAATTTCGTCCAGGGAATTGACTTCGAGCGCCAAGTTCATCCGGCGCTCGGTGCCGACCAAATTCGTAATTGCCGGAATACGCGAACCTCGCGGCCGCTCGAAAAGAAGCGCCGGGCCGCCGGCCTTCACCGCGCGGTCGGAGATTTCCGTGATTTCGAGGACTGGATCCACCTCGGCGGAAATTCGCTCGAGCTCGCCTTCCTTATCGAGCCTCTTCAGGAAATCCCGCAAGTCTCGGTACGCCACTTCCCCTCCCTGGGTCTTGTGAGCCGCCCACTTTAGCACGGAGCCTTGCGCGCAACGAATCGCTGAATCGCTGACCGCCGAGGCGCCGAAGTTCTAGTCCTTGCGCAGGTAACCGGAAGCGCGCAGACCGCGTCTTTAGTAAAGAGGGGAAAAGAGATAGTCCAGCCGGAGCGCCTCGTGCTTCGTTGACAATACTTCCCGCACAATCGGAGATCCATGTCGCTGAAAGCGTCTTATCAAAAGCACCGGAGTGCGTACTTCGTCGGCATTGGGTGCGTGATTCTGATATTTGGGTACTGGGCGTACGCGCGCGCGAAGGCAAAGGAGCCCAAGTACACGACCGTCGTAGTGCGCCGCGGCGATATCACGTCGGCTGTGCAGGCCACGGGAACCATCAATGCGCTAACAACGGTATCGGTTGGATCGTACGTTTCGGGCACGGTTCAGTACATTTTCGCGGACTTCAACACGCGCGTGAAAAGCGGGCAGGTGCTGGCGCAGCTCGATCCCGCCATTTACGAAGCGCAAGTGACGCAGGCGCGCGGCAATCTTGAAAACGCGCAGGACAATCTGGCGACACTGGCAGCGAACGTCCGAGTGGACGAAGCCAATCTAGCAAAAACGCAGGCGAACGTGTCCTACCAACAGGCTACGGCGAAGCGCTCGTCGGATCTTTTCAAGGCGGGCATTGTCTCGACTGATTCGAACGATCTGACGCAATCCACTCTCGGGCAGGCGCAAGCGGACGTGCTATCCGCGCAGGCGGCCGTTACGCAAGCAAACGCCACACTGGCGCAGGCGCACGCGCAGGTGACCGCGATGGAAGGCGGGCTCAAGGCCGCCGAAACGAGCCTGAAATATACGACGATTATTTCACCGATTGATGGGACCGTGGTGGCGCGGAACATTGACGTCGGTCAATCCGTGGCGGCGACATTGCAGGCTCCAAACGTGTTCACGGTTGCGCAGGATTTGACTCGCATGCAGGTGTATGCGGCGACGGACGAATCCGACACCGGGAATATCAAGGTGGGCGCACCGGTGACGTTCGCGGTGGATGCGTTTCCCACGGAACTTTTCCACGGGCGCGTCAGCACCGTACGGCTGAATCCCACAACGGTTCAAAACGTGGTCACCTACAATACGGTGATTGACTTCAGCAATCCGGATGAAAAATTGCTGCCGGGCGAAACAGCGTACGTGACGATACCCACGGGCCACACCTCGAACACCATCGAAGTTCCCAATCCAGCGCTCACGTTCAAACCCCCGATGGTTCTCAAAGACCTACAGGCCGTTTACAAGCAGTACGACATTTCGCGCGAAGCCTCGACCACCCATCTCGGAGGCTGGCAGGTGGTCTGGAAGCTTGGAGCGAACAAGCAGCTGATTCCCGTGGCCGTGCAGATCGGCATCACTGACTACAACAACACACAGCTCATTTCCGGTGATCTCCATGAAGGCGACACGCTGGTGATCGCGGCAACCCAAGCGGCCGGAACCGCGGGCGGACAGCGGCCACCGGGATTTGGCGGCGGACCGGGGCCGCGATGATGCTCGCGCGGGAGGCAGAGGCATGAATCTGAGAGAAATCATTCGCGTCGCACTTCGGGCTCTCGCGCGTAACAAGCTGCGAACGATCCTCACGATGCTCGGCATCATCATTGGCGTCGGCGCAGTGATCGGTACCGTCGCGATCGGACAGGGAGCCAGCGCGCAGGTGCAGCAACAGATTCAGGCGCTCGGCGACAACATGATCATGGTGTTCGCCGGAAGCGTGAACACCAGCGGCGTACGCATGGGCAACGGAGCGAATAAGACGCTGACCGCGGACGATGCCCAGGCAGTTCTCCAACACGTTCCAAACGTCGTGATGATTTCACCCATCGTCGGCGCGTCCGTCCAGGTGGTCAACGGCAACCAGAATTGGCTGACCCGCGCTTCCGGCGTGTCCCAGGACTACACGCAGATTCGAAATTGGCCAGTCGTTTCGGGGAGCATGTTTTCCGAGCGCGACGTGGACATGGCCGCGAACGTTTGCGTGCTCGGAAACACGGTGGCGCAGCAGCTCTTTGGCGATTCAGACCCCGTGGGGCAGATGATCCGCGTGCAGAATCTTCCCTTCCGGGTCATGGGTGTGCTGCTTGCGAAGGGGCAGAACTCCAACGGCCAAGACCAGGACGATACGATGGTGATGCCCTACACCACCGTGCAAAAGAAAATTTCAGGAATCAGCTGGCTGCAAATGCTCATGGTTTCGACCAGCTCTCAGGATGCGATGGCGCCGGCGCAGGCGGCGATTTCCGCTCTATTGCGGCAGAGGCATCACCTGCGGCCCGGCGAAGAAGACGACTTCATCATTCGCAGTCCAAACGAAATGGCACAGGCGGCGGAAGCAACTTCTCTTGCGATGACTGTATTGCTCGGAATTATCGCTTCGATCTCGCTGCTCGTAGGCGGCATCGGAATCATGAATATTATGCTGGTCTCCGTCACGGAGCGGACGCGTGAGATTGGGATACGAATGGCCGTCGGCGCTACGGAACAAGATGTCCAATGGCAATTCTTGAGCGAAGCGCTGGTGCTTAGCTCGCTGGGCGGATTCGCGGGAATCGCGCTCGGAATCATCGCCTCGACGCTCATCACGCGTTTCGTTCACTGGTCCACTTTTGTTTCTCCGCTGTCCGTGGTGGTCGCCGCATTTTTTTCCGCGGGCGTTGGAATATTTTTCGGATATTATCCCGCGCGCAAAGCGGCGCGCCTAGATCCCATTGAGGCCCTTCGATATGAATAGGCGCTTAGGTTCCGCGGTCATCGCTGCGGTTTTGTTGGGAGGGAGCCCGTTCGCTCCCGCCGTTCACGCTCAGCAAGGAACCGTGCCCATGCATCGCGGGCGACCGGGCGGAAGTCCGATTCCGGCTACAGGTCTGTCCCCTATTCCTCGGCTGGCTCCTGCTCCGGCAAGGATCAGCGGTGCCGCTCAGGACAAGAAAACGGCCGCGGGTGAATCTTTCTTCATCGTCGCGTCGGTAGATCAGTCGAAAGCGCAATTCTTGCTGAAGCGGCCTACTGAAGTCACGCTGCTCGTGAAGGTGGATGCGAATACGAAGTACCTCGATGACTCCGGCCAGCCGCTGAAGAGCACGGATTTCCGCGCGGGCGACACCGTGTGGCTCACTTCGTCCGGTGGCGGCGACGAACCTACGGCCGTCCGCATTCGCAAAGGTGAGATGACCGTTGCGGACCTTCACCGCTACTACCTCGATTATCCGGAGATTAAATAGGCCAGCTCTAAAATCCGAGTCTTGCGAGATGCCGAGTGCGGCAGCCAGACGCGTTCTTCAGGCTAGCTACCGCGCTCGATCAGCGGCGCGCTTAATTACCGAGGCTTCTCGCCCTCCGGTGCCGCCCGCGGCGCGGCGGCGCGAGCCGGAGGCGGTTGCTGCCTGTTCTGCAGGTTTTGTTGCTGCTCCGTGTGCCGCTGCACCATTTGCTGGGTCTGCTGCTGGTGCGTTTGCTCTAGCTGCTGAGTTCTCTGATCGTCAGCATTCTGCTTCGTCAACTGCTGATGCTCTTTGTCCTGTTGCTTCTGGAGATTCTGCCGTTCCTTGTTCTGCTGCGCCATAAGTTGGTCCTGCTGCTGCTGGTATTTGTTGTCCAGCTTGGCATCTCCGGTGCTCGGCGCAGCGGGACGCTCCATGGGTGGAAGATCCCGGGGATGGACCGTTGCTTTTGGCGCAGCGCTCGCGTTGACGCGTTCGGCCTCGTTGCCCCGACTGGCGGGAGGAGTGTACGGCGCGCCAGCGTCTTTGGCTTTCACGGAGTCGCGATCGTTGAACGCTCCGGCGCGGGGAGTCGCCGCGATCGGCGGCTTCCCGTGATTTACCGACGCGCGCAATTCCGTATTTCCGCGCGCGGCTTGCACCTGTTGACTCTGGGCAGCTATCGGCCCGGCGCGCCGATCACGCGCGGCCGCTTCTTCCGGAGCCGTGGCACGCGCGCTAATTCCGCCATTGCCTCCGTTGAAGCTGACGCGCTGGTTATTCCTCACGTCCACTCGTTCGTTGTAGACGTTATGAATGATGGTGACGTTTACGTTGCTGACGTCGCGGTTGTAGAAAAAGTGCCCGCCGTCCCAACGTCCGCCCACATATCCGTCTCCAAAATAACCGAAACCATAATTAATGCCGCCGTAGAATCCAACCTGCGGGCCCCAGTAGCCTTCGTTGAAGATAAAGCCACTGCCACCCCAGCCCCAATAGCCAGGAGTCCAGAACAAACCGACTTCGGGCGGCTCGACCCATGTGCCGGGAACCCAGAAGTAGTCGCTGTTAACGTCGTCCCATGCCCAATATCCCGGTGTCCACAGATAACCGTCGCCGGGGCAAACGGGTTGATCATAAACGGGTAGCGCAGGCGGTCCGAACGCGACGGACACGGAGATCTGTCCGAACGCTGGCGCCGAAACTGCCAACATGAGAGATGCGAAAAACAAGGAACAAACGGCGGCCTTGCGCATCGTTATTCCTCCTCACGAACTCGAACTATTCCCTAGCCCAACTGCGATTCTACACACCCAAGGTGCCATGCTCACACGGACGTCGAGTCGATCCCATACAGGCAAGGTGTTAGCCGCAGCCGGGGTGTTGCTGTATGTTGAAATTAGGCGGGCGGTCAAGCGAATTCCGAGAGCGGGCGATTCCAGGCGAATTTCGTTGGATCGAGTGAACCTTGCGTTTTCTACTATGCAGTGCTGCCAGAAATGGAAAATAATGGCAGACGCAGCGGGATTGCAGCCAGGGTCGGTTCAATGACGAGCGGGCGTCGTACAATGGCAGCATAGAAGCTTCCCAGGCTTCCTCTAGCAAACCTTAACACGCTGATCTGGCGGCACTTACGTGGACCGAATTAGCCCCGAGTTGGAAAATGATGGAAAATGGAGGGCCATCTGGCACGATTTTTCGTTGCACCGGGCTGACCACACCTGTTTGCTCGAACCATCAAAGTTCGGTCAACCTGCGGACTCGAAGATTTCGATCCAGCGCTCCAGAGTCCCGCCGTGATGTTCGGGCGGGCGATCATATAAACCCGCAGTTCCCTGGGATACCGCTCCAGGAGAATTTCACCCTGCAATTTCCTCAATCGAAATAAATACGCCGCGTCGTCGGAATCCTTCAGTCCCGCCCATTGTGCCTTCGACAAAATGTAATCATAGGGATCCGGCACGAGAAGGCTCAGCCGTTCAAATTGTCCACCCGCCATTTCGGAGAGTCTCTCTTCGTATTCTTCCGGCAGAGTTGTAACCGTGGCGAAGGGAGTGTTATGCCAGACGTTTCACCGGACATAGGAAAGCTGCTCCGGTCGCATGTCCGCGAGCAGATTCCAGTGTGCGGCATCCGCGGTGCGAGTCTTTGAAAGCCATTCCCGTTCCCTCTCGAGTCTGTCAAGCTCGTGTTGGCCGCGACCAAGGTGCATGCCTCTCTTTCCCAAAGCTGTGATCCGCTCACGGGCGCTTCATCACACAAATATTGTTGTGAATACCAGAGTTCCATAGATAATTACCTGCCAACTCAGATGACTCGTTTTATCATCCGAAGTGCGAAGCGCTCTTGCTCGGGAGGTCCGGATGCCCGTAAGTTCAAATGCCCTCACTCTCCGAGGTTATGTTGGCGATGGGGCTGTTCTGCTTGCCTACAGCCTGGATCCGGGGGAACTAAAGGCCCACGAGCTTGCCGGTTTTTCGATTTTGTGCACGCCGCCAGCCGGAACGGCTTTCTTCCTCGAGAATCGTCTCAACTTCAGCAATCCTGTCACGTCTGATACCGGCCCGCAGCAGACTCCTTTTACCTCTTCGCAAAATGCGCCATTTCAAAAATTTCACTGGGTCTTCTTCCCGCCCCATATTCTTCCGGGAAATTATCATTTCGAGGTGACCGCGAGATACTGCCAGGGATCGACCACGATTGAAGGGCCGAAGGCCACCGTGGCCGTCGAATTGGCGCCTCAGGCCGGAAGTAATTTTGAATTGGGACTCACACGCGGGTACATCAGCTCCCAAGCGTACGCCAGCATGTTCGGGAACAAAATCATTCGCCCGCTCCCCAAGAGCCTGGATTACAACACACAGCCGTTCCAGCCTCAATATGAGTGGCTGGGCTATCACGCGCGGAAAATGATCTTCGACCTGCTCGCCGATTGCGTCGGCGACCCATCGATGACCGTGGATCTATTTGCCTACGATCTGGATGAGCCCGATATCGTCGATCAGCTCGAAGCTTTGGGAACGCGCTTGCGGGCCGTGTTGGACAATGCCTCGCTTCACCTGGGAACCGCTCTGGAAGTGGTGGCTCACACGCGGCTGGCGAAATCCGCCGGCGCCAGTAACATCCTGCAGGGGCATTTTCGTAGATTTGCACACGACAAAATCCTTATCGCGAAAAAGAACGGTAACCCTGTGAAGGTACTCACCGGATCGGCGAATTTTTCCGTGCGCGGGCTCTACGTCCAAGCAAATAACGTGCTGCTTTTCACCGATCCGAATGTCGCGGGCCAGTATGAACAGGTTTTTCAATCCGTATTTACCGATATGAAAGCATTCTCGAATTCGCCGCTGGCCTCCCGATGGTTTGATTTCCCCAATGACGGCGGTGGCATCCCGAATTTCTCCGTGAGCTTCGCACCACACAAAGTGGCCACGGTATCGCTCGGACAAGTCCAACAAGCTCTCAGCAACGCCAAGTCTTCGATCATGTTTGCCATTATGGAGCTGCGAGGCGGAGGTCCGGTTCTAAAGACCGTCCAGAACCTGCACCTGAGCGGCAAGGTGTTTTCCTATGGGATGACGCAATCCGAAAAGGGCTTCAAAGTGTATCAACCGGGCCAGCCGGGCGTATTGGTGCCGTTCGCCGCACTCATCAAGCATGTGCCTCCCCCATTCGACAAGGAATTTACGGGCGGGCCGGGCCAAGTAATTCACGATAAATTTATCGTCGTCGATTTCAATGATCAGCACCCCGTGGTATTCACCGGCTCCTCGAATCTGGCTGAGGATGGGGAGCAGGACAATGGAGACAATCTGCTTGCCATTCACGACGCGAGAGTCGCCGAGGTTTTTGCCGTCGAAGCCATGCGTTTGGTCGATCACTACCAGTTCCGTGCCGCCATGCAAGACGCCACGCAGGTAAAGCCTCTGGTGCTGAGTCCTTGCGGGAACGAATCGAAATGGTGGGCGCCGAACTATGCCCCAAACGACATGCGCAACGTGCAGAGGGAACTCCTGGCGCTGGGGCCCTCGGCGGTTACATCGATGCCGAAAGGCGCCTCGCGGAAAGGCACTGCTGGAATCGCGCCACGCGCTGTGAAGAAGCGGAATCGCGGCTAGCCAAAAAGAGGAAAAAGGAGGTCAGAGCAATGAAACAACCCGGGCAGGGCATCTTTAAGAGATTTGGCTTCTACATCGGCGCGGCGTTGCTCGCGGCTGCGGTGTGGCAGGTCGAGCGTTACATGCAGTCCGGAGCGACGATCTATCAGGCCATTCCGATTCAGCAAGAGGTAGTTAGCGCCTTCCTGGAAATGAACCGTTTGCTCACTACGCTGGCCACTACGCTGTTGGGAGCGATGGGTCTGTTGCTATTTGGCGGCTTCAGGGGAAAATCATGCTCACGAGAACTATGGGCCGCCATCGCCGGAACCGTGTGCGTAGGCTTATCCATCTACTACGGATATGTAGCCTACCTGGCGGTCATATCCATGCTGGAAACGGGCTCGTTTGATCCCTACAGTCCCCAGCTTTTGAGAGATCAGCACGCGCACTTTTATACGTTCCTGGTGGGGGTGGTGTTGTTTGCCGGCTTTATTTATCAAAACATGACGACCGAGGACGAGCATGAACATCATGAACACTCGCACAATGCTACCGGCTGTTGAAATTATCCTCTTGTGGACGCTACTGACGACGCCTGGCGCCTCGCCGCAGATGCCCGCCCGGCCGGGCAAGCTGCACATCGCCTCAACGCCGCCGGGGCAGAAAATAATCATCAACGGCGCAACGAGGTCCGAGACAACGGATGTTACTTTGGTTGTGTCGCCCGGAAAATACACAGTCCAGGTGGGGACTTGTCAGCCACAGGATGTCCCGGTTTCCTCGGGCGAGACGAAGGAAATTCACTGTCCCTGAGGCTGAGGAATGCTGACTAATTCGACTGAGACGCTCCAAGGTAGCGGCCAGGAGTACGATATATTCTCGCTTTCGGTCAACCGAACTGTCCGAACCAAGATTTCACGCTCATCGACCAAATTGCTTGACTAAATATGAATGAGGATTACAGTATCGCCTGAACAATGATGCCTGATTCGCGGTCCTCTAAATTGCGCGGCCAGAAGCGTTTTCTTCCCACAATGCCTACTACAAATTTCCCAATCGTTCATTTCATGATTCCTACGGGGCGCAAATCCCGAAATCCCATTGGCTTAGTGTTTAGACACGGTGTAATTGCAACGGGACTTCCTGTCCAGAGCTTTCTGATTTCACAACACACATTCTAGAGGGAGCCTCTCCAATGAGCGGAAAACACGGACAGCCGCTACGCGGGTTGATGTCCACCTCAAAATCGCCTGTTTTTCAGGGGCTCTTCGGGCGGATGTTTCGTTCGCTGCGCCCTGCCACTTTTGGCGCAGATGACACGGAGATTCATAAGAATCTGGCAAAGCTGGGCCACAAGATGTCCAACAGCTTCGACGCTCCCAAGGATGGAAAAGATGACGAGGAGAGCGGCATCCCAGCCCTGTATACCTATTTCGGCCAGTTCATCGATCATGACCTCACCTTCGATCCTTCCAGCAGCCTTCAAAAGCAGGACGATCCCGACGCTCTGACCGATTATCGAAGCCCCGCCTTCGACTTGGACAATGTCTACGGACGCGGACCGGACGATCAACCCTATATGTATCTCGACGACAGGTCATTTCTCCTTGGAAGGGAGATTGAAGGCGGAGACGCGGGCGCCAGGGATTTGGCACGCAATGACGCCAATCCCAGTCGGGCGCTGATCGGAGATCCGCGTAACGACGAAAACGCGATCGTGTCCCAACTTCAGGGGCTATTTCACCGATTCCACAATCGCATGGTAAACGACCATCCGCACATCGATTTCCCTCACCTGCAGCGCTTGGTCAGATTTCATTATCAGTACGTACTGTTGAACGACTTCCTTCCGCGCATCGTAAACGCGAGCGTCTTGGACGAACTGAAAACGGGAAAGCGTTACGATCACGCCAAGCTAAAATTTTTCCATTGGAAGAACGGGCCCTTTATGCCGGTGGAATTCTCCGTGGCTGCGTACCGTCTCGGCCACTCCATGGTTCGCCCGGGCTATCGGCTGAACGATCACGTTCTGCGCCCCATTTTCCCGGTGCCCTCTCACCCCGATCTGAAGGACGGCCTTACTGGTTTCCGGGCAATGAATCCTCATTGGGGAATCGACTGGGGGCGATTCATCGACATTGATGAGAGGGAATACGACGGTCCGGAGGCGGTCAAGAAAAAACGGCTTCAGTTCGCCTACCGGATCGATACTTCCATTGTGTTTCCAATGTCCGATCTGCCGCCATCGGTGGCGACGGGCCCATCCTCGTTGCCAGAGCGCAACCTTTTGCGGAGTTGGCGGCTGGGACTTCCATCAGGGCAGAGCGTGGCGCGCGCCATGGGCGTTCCGCCTCTCGCGGACAAGGATATTTTGATCGGCCAAGGGGTCGATAAACCAGACGCGCCCTTGGGCAGCGTCGTGGAAGTGGACAAAGTATTCGCGGACAATTGCCCGCTGTGGACCTACATCTTGGCGGAGGCCATGCACAACGTGGCCACCGTCGAAATCCCGGTGAAAGAGAAAATCTCGATTACCACCCCCCAGTTGGGACCCGTCGGAGGGCGGATCGTAGCCGAGGTTTTCCTGGGTCTGCAGTTCGGCGACAACCATTCGTTGCTCAGTCTCGATCCCAATTGGCATCCGCCGGGAAACCCAAACTACAGGTTGAAGGATTTCATCAGCTACGCTCTCGGGAAATGATCCGGCCCCAGTATTTCCGGCGGTTTCGGGTGACGCTAGCCAAGCGCGTGCTCGGGGTGTAACCATACGAGTGCGCGAAATGGTGGAGATATGAATCCGAAAAGCTGCATCGTGATCGGCGCCGGTCTCTCCGGGCTCTCCGCCGCTCACCTGCTGACAAAGAAGAACTGGCAGGTCACGGTCCTCGAGGCGCAACCCTTCATCGGAGGGCGCGTCTATTCATTCCAGTTTCCCCAGGCGCCTGAGCTTGTCTGCGAGCTTGGAGGGGAGTGGATCGGCAAAGACCATGACGCCATGATCGATTTGTGCGACGAATTTCATCTGAAACGAATCCGCCACCGCTTTGATTTCTTCTTCTTTGAAAGGGGCGAGAGGAGCAAGAAATACGTCGCCGGCGCTTGGCCATTTTCTCGCCGAGCGAAACGTGCCTTTGACGAACTCAAGAAGCAGAGTCTAAGCTGGACATCGCACGAACAGAGCGTTCTCGACCAGAAAGATTGGTGGACGATCCTTCGCGATCGCGGATTCACCGAGAAAGAACTCCTGCGACGGGATTTAATGGACAGCACGGATTTTGGAGAGACGATCCGGCAAACCGGGGGTTACTCCGCGGCCGCCGAATACTTCGACAGCGATCGCTACGACGAGATGGACACGAAAATCGCCGGAGGGAACAGTGAACTCGTAAAAGCCCTCGAAAAGGCCGTCAAAAAGCGAGGCGGAGAGATCTGGACGTCGCATGCCGTTTGGGCGATCGACCAACCCGAATCGCCCAACGGCGTCATCGTCCGGACCACCGGAAGGCGCGCATCTGTTCGCGCCAAATACTGCATCTGCACCGTGCCGGGACGAACTCTCACCAAGATTCTCTTTCGTCCTCGGCTTCCCGACGATCAGTGGGACGCTGCGAAGCAGCTTCAATATGCCCGCATCATGAAGACTGCAATTCTTTGCGAAACGCGCTTCTGGATGGAAAACAAGAGCTCGAAATTTTCCTGTTTCACAGACGCCACGTCGGATTTTGTATTTGATGCGACGCTTGGCCAGACGGAAATCAAGGAAGAGAAAGGCATCCTTTGCAGCTATGCCATCGGAGATAAGGCTGACGATCTTGCCGGAAACGAGAAAGCCCGCTTGAAGATGAAAATTCACGAAGATCTACAGAGGATTTTCCCCAAAGAAAAGATCGGAATTATTGATATTCAAAAGCAGCCCTGGCAATTGAACAAGCTCACCCAAGGATCCTATGGCTTCTACCGTCCGGGCCAGTGGTTCACGGTCCGGGAAGTGCTCGGTCGTCCCTTTCAGAAAGTCCACTTCGCCGGCGAACATATTGCGGATGAGCAGGGCTTCATGGAGGGGGCGGTAGATACTGGGCAGGACGCCGCGCGCAACGTAATGCGTGCCTAAAAGCATAAGCGATGAACGATTTAGCTTGTGAAGAGTTAGTGTTGTGTCCCTCTTAACGTCGACCTCTCCTCCTGGTCCAGCGGGCTTCCCGCTCCCGTCTTTTGGCCCGAAACTCTTCTGGCTGGTCCACGCCTCAATCAGAGTTTTGTCCATCGTGAAATGCTCATCCGGCATGTACGGCCCCGCTCGTTCCAGCACCCCGGCGAAAAACGACGCCGCGATCCCCTCGTTCAGCAATCTCTCCCGATTCTTCCTGTACACCGCGTGATTCCACACCACCTCGTCCATCTCCATCCCCACGAACCACCGGAACAGCAGGTTGTACTGCAACTGCTCGATCAGAATTCGTTCGCTGCGTACCGAATCGAAAATCTGAAGCAGCAGGGACCGAAACAGCCGCTCCGACGCGATCGATGGCCGCCCGACGTCGGAGTACAACTTCGCAGACTGCGGTGACATCTCCTTCAGGATCACATCCACCATCTTTCGGATCGGTCGCAACGGATGATCCGCCGGGACTCGCTTCTCAGGCGAAACGTAGCTGAACATTCCTTCCCGCTGGTGATCGTCTCCGCGCCGCACTCTCTCGAACGACGCTGAGGTCGTGTTCCTAGGCAAATTTTCTCACTAACACAAAATTTTGGGCGGCGCGTAGCGCTTCTCGTACTGTTCATCGGTAAGCTGCTCCAGCGGGGCCCAAGAAACTTCACCCTACATTCTGTTTTTGGTAAGGCGGTCTTGGGAAGGCCACGAACTGCACCCTCGAGTTGCTCGTCAGGCGGAGCGGGTGCGACCACGCGCGCGTTTCTGAAGGGCTCTTTCTCGCTGGTGGGAATGGGAACCATCTTTCTCGAAGGCATCCTCGCCCTCCTGTATTGCAACTTTTTGGCTTGATGGTCGCGTTTCGAGCGCCGCGGCTGTTCTGCGAAACGGGACACACGCAGATTCTTCGGGGGGATTGCTGTTGCTGCGGTATTCCTTGCGTCCCGCGGAAGCGTGCACCTTTCTCTAGGCACGGTAATGGTGATTTGCTGCCAAACAAGAGCTCGCAGAGGCTAGAATAAGATACGTATAACTGCTGCAAACCCGAGGTCACAAAAGCTCCTGAGATGGAAAAAGAGCCGGAATATTCTAAGATCTCGCAAACTTTTAAGTGGATCGGCTATCTCACTGCCATGTTTTCCTTGATTGCCACGGTGATGGGTGTCGCGAAGTACGCCTTCGACCGTGCGGAAACAAAAAAGCACTTGGCCGCCCTCCTCGCTGCGGAAAATGAACAACAGACAGAGCACGATTACCAGTCCGCTTGGGAGACGCTCGCAAAAGCCGCGCAACTTGACCCGCGCTCGGTCAAAGTGCAAGCCGCACAAAGAAATCTGGCCATGGCATGGCTGGAGGACGTGCACCTGCACGAAAACCAGAAATTTTCCGACGTGACCCAACAGCTCGAACCCGTCCTAACCCAGGCCGTCGCCGCCAGCAAGCCGGGTCCCGAAAAGGCCGATCTGCGAGCGCATATCGGATGGGCCTATTTCCTGGAGTCACGCGACGGAAGATCGGATCTAGATCCGGAGGTTGCTTACCGTGAGGCAATCGCCGAAAATCCCCAAAATCCGTATGCAGAGGCGATGTTGGGTCATTGGATTCTTTGGCAAAACTGCGGCCGGATCAAAGAAGCCAGCGAACATTTTGCGGCCGCGCTTTCCTCCCAGCGCCAAACAGACTACGTGCGGCTCCTGGAGCTGACGGCGCTCTTGAATTGCCACAACGACCAGGCCGATTGGGAGGTAATCCGGGTGGCGAACGCCATGCGAAAAGAGCAGCGGACGGTCGACCAAACAGAACGACAGCAAATTCTCTCGATCTACTACGGAGAACTTGTGCCCGAGACCACAGCAACCTTGGAATTCATTAACGCCGTACCGCCGTCCGAGCATGTTGCTACATTTCGCTGGCTCTTCGCTGTTTTGGACTCGGACCCCGATGACGCCGACCGATGGTCGCGTGCCTATTTTCGGGGCACGTTAGAGGAAGCGGCGGAAATGCGCGACGATGCGCTCTCCGATTACCGTTCGAGCTTGAGTCATACATCCCGCGGCACCAGCCTGTGGCAAGCTGCCAACGCCGGGGTCAAGCGCCTCTCCAAACAGCGGTAGTTGCCTCCTGGTCACTACATGTTGTTTCTGTTGAACCAGAAACAGGTCCCGTCGACCGCCGTCATTATCCAGATCACTGTCGCTGCTTCAGCTCTTGCACGAACAGCGCTCCCCGAGGCCGCCGCTGCCCCTGCGGCCAGCACCTTACCGCCTATGCAGTGGATTTCGAGTGGTTTTTCTAACACCTTGTCGACCTCTCCAAGGAAATCCTTCCACGGTGAAGGGAGTTTAGCGCCGGGCGCTTCACCGGGCATAGGAAAGCTGTTCCGGCCGCATGTCCGCGAGCAGGTTCCAGTGTGCCGCGTCGACGGTGCGATTCTTCGAAAGCCACTCCCGTTCTCTTTCCGTCAGGGGAGGACGATAGAAAAACCCCTCCTTCACTAGACGGCTCTCCTCAAGCATCTCTTCGAGCTTGCCGAGTTCCTTGGATCTGGTGTTGTCGCTATGACTCTCGGCCACGCGCCTCCCAAGCCTAACGACAAAACCGAGCTTATTTTGAAGATTGAATTTCCGGGCAGTCTCGACCAGCCACGTATCGGGTCGGCCGTACTTCATTGCTACCCAAGGCAACGCCTCCGCCACGCGGCCATCGAGACTCGTTTGTCCCAATGCCGTAAGCAGCACCTCATAAGGGTTCTTGCTTGAGGTATGCGTTTTGAGGTAAGCGAAACCCGGGTATTCGAGCATTGCCAACCATTCCACAAGTTGATCATCGCTCGTCTGAGCCGGCACAAAATCCTCGCCGACGGGAAGAACCTCCGGCGAAAGGCCGTATACAGAAACGGCCCGGCGAACTACCCGAGGCGTCAACCGCCGCTTCCCATTCTCAAGCAGATTCAGATAGGACTGGGTCACCCCCAGATGACTGGCCGCCTCCTCCTGCGTCCAGCCTTCGTGCTGACGCAACTGCTTGAGTTCTCGTGGTTTCATAATGTCAGGTTATAACAGACTTGTCATATTTTGTCAATGGGAACACGGAGCGGATTTCGAGCGAACATTGCCTTAATCATGGGCTGCGATCAAATGTCCACGGAGGATGAACGCTGATTTTGACCATCGACAGTGCCCCCGCTCGCTTGGCACATGCCCTCATCACCAGCTTTTTGACCGTCTGCTTAGAAGTAGCGTGATCACGTTAATCAAAACTTGCCGGCGCGAGCGCAAAGCAGAGGACTATCAGCAAGTTGTGAGCACTGCTGATCAACCACTTGCTCCTCCTTTATCGCATTTAAGCAGCCGTTTTGCCACAATCTGTCACAAATACTATTACGTTTTCAGGACGTAAGAGTCGCGTCCGGCACGGGCTCACCCCTCGACGAGCTGCTGGCCGCCGTCGATATCGTACGTTGCTCCGGTGACGGCTGTGTTCGTCATGAGGTGGACGGCCAGGGCGGCGATGTCGGCCGGGCCGACCACGCGTCCGATTGGCAGAGTGTTGCGCAGTTGCTCGCGACGCGCGTCTAGCTGATTGCCGAGAAGCGACGCCGACAATGGTGTGTCGACAAACCCGGCGGCGATGAGGTTCACGCGAACAGGCGCGAGTTCGAGCGCCAGATTTTTTGTCATGGCCGGCATCGCGGCCGTGAGAGCAGAGATAAGAGCGAATCCCTTCGCCGTGTGGCGGCCCCCCGTGCCGCTCATGAAGAGCAGGGTGCCTCCCGGGCGAACCTTGTTTGCAGCGTGACGAGCGACCTGTAGCGGAAGAAACAGATGGGCCTCAACGTCGCGGCGTGCCTTTTCGAAATCGAATTCGGCCAGCGGCGCGTAGTAGGGACAGGGGCCGGTGACGAGGACGTGATCGATCGTAGAGTGCAGTTCGCCGAAGAACTGCGCGAGGCGCTCGAAGTCGGTGGCATCGAAGGCCACAGAATGTACCGCGGCGAGCTCGCTCGCTACGTCCTGAAGGCGCTCGGGATTCCGGGCGGCGAGGACAAGCTTCGCCCCCTCGGCACGCGCTAATCGGGCGGTTTCGAGCCCGATGCCGGCGCTGCCGCCGATCACGACGACCGTCTGTCCGGCAAGTCGCGGTTCGGGCTGGATGGGAGAGGCGGCGGTTGCGATGCTCATGATTCCTCCGTTCGACATCCTAGAATTGCGTTTGCCTCAAGAAAACCGCCTGCCCGAAGGGCAGGGCTCATCGCTGGCAGGCATCGTTACTCTGTCTGGCCTGCAGATGGCGCCTTCGCGGCGCCAAGCTTATTCCAGCCGTGGAAGCGCGACAAGTCGCCCGCGTTCCATGCCTCGCGGAGTCCAGGAGTGCTCAAGTCCCAGTCGGGGCGGATTTTGCTCGTCACCGCGCGCAGATCGTGCCAGAGATCAGCGACCGACGGGCGGCCCCAAAACCAGTAGCCGTTGTAGATGCGGTGGATCACGAGGCCTGGCTTCAGGACGAGCGTGGGCGGAATCATCGGATTGTTGTCGGGGTCTGTGTACTCCTGGATGCCGAGGTCTTTCTGAACTTTTCGCTCAGGGTCGGAGAGGAAGGGCCACTGGGCGCCGACCGACGCACGAAACTCCTGGATTGTGTGGTGGTCGTCGGTTGAGATCGTAGCGATTTGCGTGTACGCCACTGCGATCTTCGGGTAGAACGCGGCGAGCTCCAGATGCTGCTGGTGTTCCTTCGGGCAGTAGTGCCCGCGCGCAAGCGTGAGGATCAGCGGGTCGTCGCCCTGTAGCTCGCTGATCTTGCGCAGTGTGCCCGCGTGATCGGGCAGCTCGTAATCGGGGAAGACACCTCCGGGCAAAATGTCAGGGCGCATAGTCGGGCTCCTTGGATGGGGACGGCACTACCTTAGGGTCTTTCTAAAGTTCCCGTTGGATCAAATCGCCAAGCGACTGTCATGCCGCGGCAGCACTTTCTCGGCTCATGAAGGCCCGAACGAGCTGGGCAATTTCATCCGGCGCGGTATCGAGCGCGAAATGGCCCCCGTCGACGATGTGCACTTCAGCCTTTGGCACATCCCGCCGATAGGCTTCCGGCTCGGAGGGATCGAATGAACTCTCATACTTGCCCCAGATCACGAGTAGGTGCGGCTGTTTCTCGCGCGTCCACGCCTGCCACTTGGGGTAGGCGTCGACGTTGGTTCGGTAGTCGTAGAAGAGATCGCTTTGAATATCGGCCTGGCCTGGCTGGTTGAGAAAATAAAATTCATCCGTCCAGAGATCCGGGTCGTGGCGTTCCACGTTGGGATCGTTGCCCGCATGGCGCGCCTTGGTGATTTCAAGCGACAGGAGATTTCCGCGAAGGGCGCTTTCATAGGCCGCGCGATCGGCCCAAAAAGCGCGACGCGTTTTCCAATTCTCGCCGAGGCCTGTGTTGTGCGCGACCGCGTCCTGGACGATGAGAGCCTGCGCCCGTTCTGGATGTGCCAATATCATGCGAAACCCCACCGGAGCGCCGTAGTCCTGCATATAAAGCGCGTAGTGCGAGAGTCCGAGCGCTTCGGTGAAGTGGTCCATGATCTCGGCGATGTGATCGAAGGTATACGCAAATTTTTTCGGGTCCGGCCAGTCGCTGTGTCCGAAGCCGGGGTAATCTGGCGCAACGAGATGAAAGCTATCGGAGAGCCGAGCGAAAAGAGGCTCGAACATCCGCGAGGAAGACGGGAGTCCGTGCAAAAGTAGAAGCGTTGGACCGTCTTTCGGGCCTGCCTCTCTGTAAAAGATGGAGAGCCCATCAATCTGCATCGTGCGATACAAAGTCGGGTGTTCCATTCGGCGGTCCTTATCTTTGGGTTTGAGTCGGCAGCTGAATCGGGGTCGCACCTGCCAGGTCGTCCTTGGAGGATCGCGCGTCCGCTGGACCAATGATGCCCAGGTCGGCAGCCGCAATAGTTATGGCCGAACCGGCAAAGAAGGTACTGAGAAGAAAGCGGCGAGCATGATTGATCTCTTCGGGCATTCTATTTCGCTCCAATCGAATTCACACGCGATCCGGACATCGCCGGCCGCGTCCAAGAGACCGGCATCGATTTGCTTCAGTCGATCACCTTAGTAACTTGCCGGCGAGCCAGTAATCGACACTGAACTTTCCCGGACCAGAACAGATCAGCCAGATAAAGAAGAGCACGTACAGGACTTCCGGAAGGTAGAGGAAATCGTCGAGCCAGCTAAGAGGCGAAAGTCCTTTCGGTAGGGTAGAAACCGCGCTGGTCAGGGTGGCGACAATCATGTCGATCATTAATGCCACGCAGGCCGGGCTCGAAAGAAACCCCACGGTCACAAGGGATCCGGCAACGACCTCGACACCCGCCACGAAATAAGCCGTCAGCTGGGGAAACGGGACTTTGGCCTTAATCAGCGTTTCGTAAACAGGTTTCGTGCCGCCGGCGACAAACAATTTGTTTGCCCCGGAGATGGCGAAGAACAGCCCGAGCGCAACGCGTACCAGCAGAATGGCATATTGTTCCAAATCACTGCTGCCTAGCAGAACGAACTGGACCAACCGTTTCCAATCCATCTCTTGTCCCTCCATCGAAGGGAAGCGCTGTAACGATACCCGATGTCACACCCACTTGTCCGGCAACCGCGCTAATTAGGACTTAGCGGCTGTCTGATTGATTAAAGCCGACAGTAGCTATCGGCCGTCTGTAGTTCTTTCGTCGCAGCAAATGCACATGGCCGGCGACAATCCTAGTAACTTAGAGCTTCGATCCGCACCCGTCAGCGCTTAAATCCGCGTCCCATCCCGGCCGAGCGTCAGTCTTGCGTGAGGTCGGTGCTCTTTCCGAGATCGATAATGTAACCGTCAGGATCGCGGATGTGGCAGCGAATCTCGCCGTACTTTTCCTTCGGCTCCGTGGTGAACTCAGCTCCTCGACTTTTCCATAATTCATAGCACGCTTGAATATCCGCAACGCGGATATTCAAGAAGCTGCTGACCTTATCCGGGTCGGCGGGGACGATGAGCGTTACCGACGGCTTGTCCGGGGTGGGCCCGCCCCCGACGTTGACAATCATCCAAGTATTCGCGATCTGAATGTGCCCAAACGCACCCTTGCTGTCGCCTCTGCTCAGAATGCGGCCGCCGAAGACCCTTTCATAAAAATCAGCCGATCGGTCGATGTCGGCGACGGTGATGAAATGTGTGACGGTGAACCCGTCGCGCGGGGGCATCTCATAGCTCTTCTGTTCGATTGGTACGCTGCTCATTGACGGCTCCGATTCCGATAAACAGTGCTCATCTGCTGATTTTGGCTCTTCCGTGTTCATACCTGCTGCCGATTAAGCCTGGCGAGGAAAGGCAAAACAATTGGACCAAGGTATCGCGCGATTCTTCGGCATCGCGATTTCCGGCGCCTTTCCAACTAGGGGCAACCCTCCATCACGCGCGAGGAAACATTCGTATCAGCGGTTGATGTAGGTTATGGCTGCGGGAATCCGAACATCAACCACGACTGATTGGCTACCCAATGCGGGTACAGCGCCGTCATCTGATCGAACAGCTCCTGGTCGGATGTCGCGGTTTTCTGCAACCGATCGAAGTCCTGCAGGTAACGCTTGGTGTCTTGGATCGTCGAGGGAGAGTCGGGCGCGCCAGGCTTCTTGTGACCGGCGACAACAATCGCCGGGTTCAGCGCCGCTAACCGGTCTAGCGCCGCGATCCAATTCTTTCGGCTCTCGGGGGTAGTGTCGCCGACGTACATGCGGCATTGGTTGTACACAACGTCGCCAGCGACGATCAGGCCGATCGATGGAACGTGTAGAGACGTCGAATCGGGACAATCGGTGCGGCCCTGCTCGATGATGCGCAATTCGTGGCCCTCGAGAGTGAACGTGTCGCGCTCATAGGGCTCAGGTGGAACCAACTTGGTGGCCACTTGCCCAGGAAAGAGGCGGCGGGCTAACCGCTCCACCAGCGGAGAGAAAGACGTCTGCATGGCGTTCACCGTCTTGGGCGTTGCTATTGCCCGAGCGCCCGGGAAACGGTCGAGCAGAATGCTCAGACCGTAGAAGTGGTCGAAATGGGCGTGCGTTATATAGATGGTCTCCAGGTTGCGGTTGTGCAGAGCAATCCAATTCGCAAGAGCCTCGGCCTCAGCTACCGTCGTCATTGCGTCCACCAGCACCGCGTCGTACTCGCCAAAGATTAAAGTCGACGTGATCGGGTCAAAGCCGAGCGCTTCGCCGAAGGGCTTTGGCCGCTCGCCGACCATAGCCTTTCCCGGGGCGGTAAAAACGTTCACCCTAAGCGTGGTCTCTTTCAGGCCATTTGCGCCATCCATCTGGTACTCCTTTCGATGTCAGAGCGAGTGACAGTTCAAGGCAAAGATTGGCAGAGGCGCGATAACGAGGCGCAGAGTCGGCATCCAACTCCGCGCCAAGCGTTAACCGTACTTGAGCTCGGTGCTCTGTCCGACCTCGATAATGTAACCGTCAGGATCGCGGATGTAGCAGCGAATCTCGCCGTACTTGGGTATTGGCTCCGTGATGAACTCGGCTCCTCGACTTTTCCATAATTCATAGCACGCTTGGATATCCGCAACGCGGATATTCATAAAGCTGTTGATCTTATCGGGGTCGGGGACATCCAGCGTTACCGTCGGCTTGTCCGGGGTCGGCCCGCCACCGACGTTGACAAGGAGCCACATATTCGCGATCTGGATGTACCCGGGCGCCCCGCTGCTGTCGCCTTTGCTCAGAATGCGACCCCCGAAGACCGTTTCATAGAAGCGAGCCGATCGCTCGATGTCAGCGACGGTGAGAAAATATGCGACGGTGAACCCGTCGCGCGGGGGCATCTCATAGCTCTTCTGTTCGACTTGTACCGCGTTCATTGATGGCTCCTTTTGTGCGCCGTTCATTGATGGCTCCTTTCAATACGGTGCTCATTACAAATACGGTGTCCCGAGTCCCGCTCCTATTCATAAAAAATCGACCGACGCCAGCTAGTGCAGCAGCGATTCCCAATTGGCTGGAACTCTCCCTGCCGGTCCAGGTGATGGTTGATCCTCCCGATGCGAATGTGGCGGAAGCAACTCCATACCCTTGATCATCCCCCGATTCTCGTAATCGTAGAACCAATCCTCACCCGGCTCGAAGCTGGCAATGATCGGATGCCCTGTTGTCGCCGCATGCTTGGACGCATGCTGGCTCGGAGAACTGTCGCAGCAACCGATGTGTCCACACTTCGCACACCGACGGAGATGAAACCACCAGCCTTTCGGTGACGCTAGGCATTCGACACACCCGTCGCCACTCGGCTTCGAAGCGAGGTTGATTCCGCGCTGGTCTTTTTTCATTTCCAATTTTCCTTCCGTGTCCTCTGTTCGCACAATAATGTCCTGCCACTAGCAAGACCTTCCCGGAACCACCCTCCTCCGCGGCGGCCCGAGCTTCGCCCGCCTTGCTGAGTGGCAGCTTGCGGCTGATCGGGATCGTCAGTTTGCCATCTCGGACGGCCTCGGCCATGAACTCCAGAGTCTTCCTAGCGGGCGTCGCGACCACCGCCACCACCTTTACAGATGAGTACTTTCCGGCATTCCGGGGTGCCCCGACGACCCATGCATACACTCCTTCCAGCTTCACTTTGCCGATCAACTTTTCAGCGGTCTTGCCATTGACCGTATCAGCAACCGCATCGGCCAGTGGAAGATTCGCGCGCGCTCGTGACGGTCAGTGCTTACGCGACCTGTAGCAGAATTTTGCCCTTGGCCCGGCCTTGCTGGCTCGCATCTTGTGCCTCCCGCGCCTGCTCCAGCCGAAACACCTCGCCCATCCGTGGCTTCATGTCGCCGCGTTCCACGAGGCCCGCCAGCTCCGATAGGTCCGCCGCGTTTCCCTTCGACACCATGTTCACACCGCGAATCCCCGCCCGCGCCGCCAACTCCGCGTTCGCCCCGCCTACCGTCGAAACCAGGACGCCGCCCTTCTTCACTACAGCGACAGAGCGCGTCGCCGTCTCGCCGCCGATCAGGTCCAGCACTGCATCCACTTGCCCCACGGTTTCAAACCGCTCATTCTTGTAGTCCACTACCTGCACGTGACCTAGCGAGCGCAGGTACTCGATGTCTCCACCCGCGGCCGTCCCGATCACTTGCGCACCCCAGCGCTTGGCGATCTGGGTCGCAAGCGTGCCTACGCTGCCCGCCGCGCCGTGGATCAGAATCCGGCTCCCAGGCTTCGGCTGCACATAATCTCGAATTGCCTGCAGGGCCGTCACCCCCGCCGTCGGCAGCGCCGCGGCCACTGCAAACTCGATTTTGCCCGGAATCGCCGCAATACCCGAAGTCGCCGCCGTCGTGAACTCCGCATATGTCCCGTCGCCGAACCCGAACACCCGCTCGCCATTCTGGAAACGGCCCGTGTCGCCGCCACCGATCACGACCTCGCCCGCGAAATCCTGCCCGAGCGTCAGCGGAAAGCTCGCCGGTCGAAACTGCTTCATGTAGCCTTCGCGGATTTTCCAATCGATCGGGTTCACGCCCGCGTAGCGCACTTTCGCGAGAACTTGGCCCGGGCCGATCTCCGGGAGTGGCACCTCTTCGTATTTCAGTTGATCGGAGCCGCCGTACTGTGCGATCTGAACCGCCGTTATCAGGCTCGGCACCGCCGCCTGTTTTGTCGTCGCCATTGTCATTTCTCCTTTCGCTTCGCTGCGAAACTCTCCAATTTTTCCGGGTGGCCCATCCGCCGCTCTTGGGGGGATGGACTCTCGCCCATCCAATGAGATTCTGGCCTCGCCCAGTGTGGGGCATCAGTTTTCCACAGTCCGCCCATGCCCCAAAACATGACTCCCGAGAGCGGCCTACTCGGAAATAAAAAAAGCTGTTCAGACTTCTCTTACGACTTGTTGTTTCGCGGATCATCTTTCGCGCTGAGATATTCCAGCCCAAGCGGCCCCATCGCGGTTACTTGCGTGACGTACTCGCCGGATTTCGCCCAGTGGAAATGGGCCGTATTGCCAGGGAGAATGATCACGGCACCGGGCGGATAGGCTTCCAATTTACTCGCATCGAATTCATCACCCAGTCCGATACAAAAGACGCCGGAAATCACGGTATAGACTCGATCCTCTGGGTGCTTGTGAGGCATCAGCTTCTCGCTGTGGGGCACTTTGACCCTGATTGTGTAAGGGCCGGGCTCCGAGGGCTGACCCACGACGACGGCCAGCCGGACCGAAGGTGGAAATGCCGGGAACGGTTTCCAATCGACATCTTCGGACAAGATGGTTTTGAAAACCTCCTGTCCGAGTTGGTGAGGCCGGACTCCGCTTTGCTGAGCACTCTTTACGGCGCTGGCTTTCTGAGACATACAAACCTCCTTCGTGCAGAAAATGTAAAACATCACCACAGACTTTCAAAACATGTCCGCCAAGATTGGCTTCGAACGCCTCCCATCCCCAACGTCCCGGAATTGAGAATCGCGTCGGGCCCCGGCCTAGCGCGCGATTTGGCCCAGGTAGTATCCGAGCCGATTTTCGACATCGCCCGGCTTGTGGAAGCCGCGCGCCATCAGCGCCTTGATCCCCTCCTGGGCGGCAGGTCGACCGAGCGAAGCGATGCACGCATCCCACCCAGCGCCGAGCTCGACGTCTGGCGGCAGGCTGGTGTTGACGAGGCGCTTGGTGTTGGCGATCGCCCATTTGTCGAACTTGGCGATCCGTGTCGCGAGCGTCTCTACGAACGCATCTAGCTCGGCGTCGGGCAAAGCGCGATTGATGTAGCCGTAGGCCTCGGCCTGGTCTGCTCTGATGTCTTCTGAGCTTAAGAGCACCTCGAGGGCGCGGTTTCGGCCGATGAGTTGGGGCAGCCGGGCCATGGGGCCGCCGCCGGCGACCATTCCCACGCCCACCTCCCATTGCGAGATGATGGCCTTCTCGCGGCTGGCGAAACTCATGTCGCAGGCCAGCGTGATCTCACTCCCGTTGCCCGTCGCTCGGCCACGGATGAGGGCGATGGACGCAACTGGCAAGCGGGTCAGACGCACGAGAAAGTCCGGCCAAGGCGGCAAGCCTGTGGGACCCGCTGGCATTCCGGTCAGGTCCTCAAGCTTGGCCGTGAAATCGGAGTGATTCAGGAAGTAGTCGTCGACCGCGCTCTCGAAGACCACGACCCTGACATGCTCGTCGACCTCGAGAGCGTCGATGACTTTCTGGAACTGCTGGACCATTTCCGGGCCCATCACGTTGATCGGCGGGTTGTCGATGGTGACACGCCAATAGGCGGGCGACCGCCGGGCTACGCGGATCTGTGCGGGCTTCGCGACTGCGCTTGCAGTTGTCATTGCATTCTCCTGTCTATTCGTTTGTCTCGGAAACCGGTTGATTGTCCCCAACGCTTTCTCGAGACTTGGATCACTTGTTCCTTGCCGGCAGTTGGTTGATTACTGCCGCGCCCGCCTTGCTGACGATCTCGTCCTGGGAATCCGTGCCTCCGGAAACACCGATTGCGCCAATGATCGAGCCTTTCTCAATCATTGGAATGCCGCCTCGAGATGCAATGACTCCATCGAACGCAAGCAGATAGTTGAGGTGCATAAGGTTGATGCCGTCCTCGAAGACCTTGGTTGGGCGGCGGAAGGTCGCGGCTGCCCGTGCCTTGTGCTCGGCAATCTTAATGGAGGCAAGCATCGCGCCATCCATTCGTTGGAAGGCCACGAGATTGCCGCCGGAATCGACAACGGCTATGTTCATCTTCCAATTCCGCTTCTTCGCATCTGCCACCGCCGCGTGAATAACCTCCTCGGCTCGGTCTAGTGATATCGGTGGGCCGTACGGAGTGTCGAAAGGAATACTTTCGGGCACAAAATCGAGAGGATTGGCTTCCGCGGGCTGCAGCGCTCGACTCGCACCGGCGGCACTTCCACTTTTCTCATTTGACATACGTCCTCCTTCAATGGTCGTACTACAGATCGCTCGATCGATAAGAGTCACATTTCCTCGGCTCGCTCCGGCGCGCAAATTGTAAGCCCAGAAGGAAGCAGCCCTGGGCGCTTGGGGGCCGACTAAGGTAGGAACCCGTCGGCCATCCACTTGGCGAATAGTTCAATCCGAGATTGCTGCCAAGGACCTTCTCCTTTTGGTGGTGGGGGCGGCATTACCGCGCCGCCGATTCCACGAATGCGATCGTAGATCGCGCCAGCGTGTTTTTTGACGTCATCGTAACTTCCCAGGTTGAACGCCTTGCTCATGCCTTGAATGTCTCGTTCCGTAAAGAGCGGGCGAATGTCCCTTTGAAAGCTCGTCGTTTTCGTCATTGTGCCTCACAGGTATTGGATTGTACGGATGTCGCGGTCTCCTTCGTGAATCCAAAACTTCCTGTCTTTTGCATCGCTCGATCGACAATGGATCGCAACTCGCCGTCGGTGCCCCCGCTCCACGTCGCGTCGGACCTCCGCGGCCAAGGCGGCGAAATCGCCCTGGCCGCCTCATCGGTAACAATGACGGACCGATGTGATCGTCAACTCATCAAGCAGAAGCGTGAGAGGCTCTCGCTCCGAGGACCTTCATAAGCGCTTGCGCCGTGGACGTCGATGACGCGGGGTTCTGGCCGGTGATGAGACGGCCATCAATGACGAAGAAAGGCTGCCAGTTAGCGAGCTTCTCAAAGGTGGCTCCCAATCGCAGCAGCTCGTCCTCGACCAGAAACGGCACAACCTTCGTCAGATGCATCTCCTCTTCCTCGCCGTTCGTGAAACCGGTGACGTGTTTTCCTTTCACCAGCGGAGCGCCCTGGTAGGTAACGTGGCGAAGTACCCCGGGCGAATGGCACACCAATGCGATTGGTTTGCCGGAATTGTAGAAGGACTCCAGAAGAGCGATCGATACAGGACTCTCCGCGAGATCCCACATGGGCCCGTGCCCGCCCGGGTAGAATACAGTGTCAAAGCCTTCCGCTTTCATATCGGCAAGCTTGCCTGTCTGGGAAAACGCCCTTTGTGCGGCGGCGTCCTGTTTGTACCGCGCCATGGCTGGCGTCTGATTGTCCGGCGAGTCGCTCTTCGGATCGACCGGCGGTTGTCCGCCCTTCGGTGACGCGAGCGTCAGCTCGACACCAGCGTCCCTGAAAACAAAGTAAGGAGCTGCGAATTCTTCCAGCCAGATCCCGGTCTTGAGACCGGTGTTCCCGAGTTGATCGTGCGATGTTAGTACCACAAGTATTTTCATGCTTTTTCTCCTCTGCTCTTCGTTGGACTTCATCGGTTTCGCTGACTTCCGTCGTTGCCAATGCCTACTAACTTCGGCTCTCGCCGCATTCGTCCGGACCTGAGTTATTGTGCGACATAAATCATCTGCTCCTCTTAACTAGATACTTCGCGCCGGGATGAGCTGCAAGCGGAAGGCTTGCGACTCCAAATTCCATGCGGCGATGCATCCGCAGGCTAGTCCCGATCAGAACTGGTCGACATCGACGATAGCTTTGGCAAAGGCCTGCGGGGCCTCCTGAGGCAGATTGTGCCCGACGCCGCCGGTGATGAGGCGGTAGTCATACTTGCCGGAGAACTTGTTGCGATAGGCTGTGCTGGGCGCGTGGATTGCTCCGTTGGAGTCGCCTTCCATGGTGATGGCCGGCACGGTGGCGACAGGAAGCGCGGCCAGCCGCTTTTCGAGGTCGTCATATTTCCGCTCACCATCCGCTAGGCCGAGCCGCCAGCGATAATCGTGCATCACGATGTCAACATGGTCCGGGTTGTTGAAGGAAGCTGCTGTGCGGTTGTACGTGGCATCGTCGAAATTCCACTTCGGCGAAGCTTGGTGCCAGATGAACTTGTTGAACTCGTCGAGGTATTTCGCATAGCCAGCCTTGCCGACTTCAGTGGCGAAATAGTATTGGTACCAAAATGCGAATGCAGCCTGAGGCGGAAACGGAGTCTGGTTGCCCGCAGGGCTGCTAATCAGATAGCCGCTGACGGAAACGATTGCCTTGCACCGTTCCGGCCATAGTACTGCCATGACGTCCGCTGTGCGCGCGCCCCAATCAAAACCGGCGACGATCGACTTCTGGATATTGAGAGCATCCATGAGGGCGATGATGTCGAGGCCAACGGCCGACTGCTGGGCGTTGCGCATGGTTGCGGCGGAGAGAAAGCTGGTGGTGCCATAGCCACGCAGGTACGGGATGATCACTCTGTAGCCCGCCGATGCCAAGATAGGGGCGACATCGACAAAGCTGTAAATGTCGTAGGGCCAGCCGTGGAGAAGAACTACGGCGGGACCAGTGGCGGGGCCGGCTTCAGCATATCCAACATTCAGGAGACCGGCATTGATCTGCTTCAGCGGGGCAAAAGACGTGTCCGCGCCCGGCTTACTCGCTGTTGCACCCAGCGACTTCAACTCGCCGGCATATGCGTCTTTAGAGCCGAAGATGCCGAGCTGGGTGGCGGCAGCGGTGATGACGGCTGTCCCCAGAAAATGACGGCGATTATTATTGATTTCTTCTTCCATTTTCCGCTCTCCCTTTGAATTTGGTTTAATGCTTCGGTTTAGCTTGGGACGTGCACGCCGCCTGACTCTCGGCTATGAGCGCAACGATCTGAATGACACTCGGAGCTCTTCAGAGAACACCTGCGGCTGTTCCCAGGCCGCGAAGTGGCCGCCTTTGGGGAGACGGTTGTAGTAAATCAGTTTGGGATAGGCTTTCTCCGACCAGCTCTTCGGGGCTTGGTAGATCTCGTCTGGAAAGGCGCTGACGGCAACCGGGATGGTGATGCCCCTGACGTCGAAAAAGCCACCCTTATATTCCCAATAGAGGCGAGCCGACGAGATCGCTGTGTTTGTTAACCAGTAGAGCGTGATGTTGTCGAGGATGTCGTCGCGCGTGAGGCCCTCGGACTGACCGTCGAAGACGCGCGTGATGAGTTCATAGCTGCGCACGTCGTGATCAATGATCCATGCCGCGAGGCCGATCGGCGAATCCGCGATTCCGTATAGCGTTTGAGGGTGGTTGGCCATCTCGATGGCGTAGCCAAGGCCGTGCTTATAGAAAAAGGCCAGCTGGTTGTAGGCGCGCAGTTCGTCGGCTGAGAGATTGGACGGCGGCGGAGCCCCGGCAAGCGCAGCCTTGTCAATGTCGGCTGGAACCGTGGCCGCCATGTTGGTGTGAATGCCGAGCAATTCCGGAGGCGCCTGAAGAGCCATCAGTTCGGTGACGCAATTTCCCCAATCGCCGCCTTGGGCAACATACTTCGAGTATCCGAGGCGCTTCATTAGTACCATCCAGGCGCTGGCGATGCGGTTGGGGTCCCAGCCGGTCGCGGTGGGTTTTCCTGAAAACCCGTAGCCCGGCAGCGACGGAATCACAACGTCGAAAGCATCCGATCCGCTCCCGCCATGTGCCGTTGGATTCGTCAGCAGATCGATCACCTTCATTTGCTCGATGATCGAGCCGGGCCATCCGTGCGTGATGATCACCGGAAGAGCATTCGGATTCTTCGAACGCACATGGATGAAATGAATGTCCAGGCCGTCGATGTTCGTGATGAATTGCGGTACGGCGTTCAGTTTCGCCTGGGACTTGCGCCAATCGTAATCTGTCCCCCAATAGCGCGCGAGTTGCTGCATCGTCGCGAACTGCACGCCTTGCGATTCAACAGTGACCGTTTCCTTGTCGGGCCAGCGGGTCGCGCTTATGCGTCTGCGTAAATCGGTAAGTTCTGCTTCTGGAAAATTCATTTGAAATGGACGAATTGCATCATCGCTGCGTTGTTGCGTAGCACGGGTTTGTGTCATGGCGTCCTCCTTTGGATTAGTTTCGGATTTCGAACCTGCAAATGCTTCGCCGATCCCTACTGGGCCGAACGCGACTGCCAGACCCAACGCGGAGCTCGCCTTGAGAAAGCAACGGCGCGATCTGTCGTCTGGTTGTTTCATCGTGTGCTCCTTTCGAGTGGTTCTGGTTTTTGGGTTGCGTGGTCATCGTGTCGTCACTCGCTTCTCCGCTCTCAGTATCAAGCCGAGTAACGAGTGAAGACGAAGTCGCGATCTTTAACCGGCATTTCTTGAGTACTGCACGCAGGTCGGAATCTGCTGCCCCGGGGGCGTCGCCGGTCGGAATCGATCTCGGAAGCCCACCGCCCTTCAGGCAGCGGTGTGCTGCGCAACCTGCCGGACTTCTCTGATAAGACCCGTCTCCACGTCGAAAATAAAACCGCGCACAGGAACTTCTTTGGCAATCCACGGATGTGATCTGACCTTCTTGATCTGTTCCCGTGTGTTCTGTTCTGGGTCCTTGTAAGAGAAGAAGCGCATCGGAGCGGGCGACGCGTCGCCCGTTAAAGCTGCCAGTTTCGCGTTCATCCCATCGTCAGTGAATGTCGTGAATCCGCAGCCGGTGTGATTGAGGAGCATGCCATCCAGCAAAGGATTGCCGCGAAAGAGAAACCAGCGAAATTGTCCGTCCCAGCGGCGAAAGCGACCTTCGACTTCGAATGACCGTCCCAGACTCAGAGCTTCGTGAAATATTTCCAATATGCGAGGGAGGTCGTCAGGATGTATCGCAACCTTCCATCCCCATTCCAGCGCTTGTTCCGCCGAGAGGCCCGTATATTCGAGCCAGCGCCGATTGAAAAATTCAGCCGAGCCGTCCGATCGAGGCGACCATACCAACCCCGCAATGGTGTCAACCATGAGGCGAACGTCTTCCGCCTTTTCACGTTGACGGGCGCTATGGCCTGCGGCTGCCATCGGCCGATTATAGTCCCTTTGCTAGCTTCCCAGTGTATACGGCCTGTGAATAGACGCATCCCTCCATGGGTGCGGCGCGGCGAACATATAGAACAGGTTGAGAGAGCGGAGCGAAAGCGAACTGGTAATTGAATCGGAGTGGGCGCAGAAAGCTCGCAGTTGCGATGGCTTGATTTGAACTGATGATCTCGAATGAGGCAGGGCTCCTGCTCACGAGGCAGGTGCGCCGGGATCAACCGGGAAAAAGTGTCCAAGGTAAAGATGCAGCCCATCCATTTATGAACTGCTACATGCAACGGACGTCATTCCCGACATATCTTCTAATCGAGGAAAATTCATTCAACTGAGTTTGGATTACTCTGCTCTCGCGAGACAAGAAACAGCAAGCCCGCATGAAACGCCAAATCCATCGCTGACCTCGCGGTGCGATTCCAAGAAGCGTGCAAAGTCGAGCCTCACATCTGAAGCCCAGCGAGCTTCAGATGTTGACCGCAACCCGCGATTTGATCTGTGAACGATCTTTTCAACTTGCTGACTGATCATGGCTTACGTGATTCGCCCAAAAGGAACGAAGTGCCGCTCCTTGCAAAGATGAACTAGTTTTGCCCCATTTTGGAAAAAAATGGAAAATGGCCGATCTGTACGAGCAGTCGCTTAGTGGTGTACAATCAGCGAGCTAGAGAGATGAGCGGGCGTCGTACAATGGCAGTATAGAAGCTTCCCAAGCTTCGGACGTGGGTTCGATTCCCATCGCCCGCTCCATCGCTCAAACGATGTTTCGATGGCCCTTACACAGCTACCCATCCGCTGTGACGGTCGCCTTTGACGGCTGGCTTTATGGCCTCCCACACGATATTTATCGCATTATTGCGATAATACAGGAACGGATTCCCAAGAAAGCTAGCAACGGCAGGTAGGTGCCGCCTATGCTCGCCTAGGCTTCACGTCAGTCACGCGAATTATTACGCGCTTGCCAAGCGCCCTGGTTGCCCGAGTGATCCTATCGAGGTTGTGTGAAGTTGCCTTGCCATCGCCCGCTTCGCTTTTTGCTGTTCTTGCATGGCCTGTAAGAGTTGCCAAGCCAGCACCCGCTTGATAACGACCGCCTCGACTTCATCGCGGATTCCTTGCTGTTCGAGAAAACTGTTGAAGGTCGAACCGCTGTGGTCCGTTTTCTTACGACTTTTCCTAACGTTCATTGGAGCCCCTTTGATGCTTACTGTTATTTCGCCGCGTCCAAATCTTCCTCCGGCGTCTTCTGCGTCTTCTTGATGAATCCGTGGAGCAACACCATCCGGCCTTTCTTGTCGATATAGAAAAGCACCCGCTCAATTCGGTTCTGAGCCAGGCTCGTCCGGACTCCATCGATGCCGTCACCCAATGGCTTGCAAACAGGCATCCCAATGGGCCAGCCGAACTCCACCATCTTAATATCCTCGCCGATGCGCTTGCGATCCTCGGAAGAGGGTAAGCTACTCAACCAACTTCGCAGGGGTTCCCCCCCGCCTCGGTTGCAGGTCAGCCCGCGAGAGGTGATAGAAGAGGTTCCGTTGCCGACACGCCGGGCAGCTTTGCACCGCCGCAATAATCGGCGCGCCCCCACTAGCGGCGGGATCGCACGCGAGCCTCGTGAACTGTCTCCTGCTCGGGCGATGACGGGAGCATAATCGACTCATTTGGCCGCGCTCGAATCAGCCATTCGCGCAGATGGGCTTAGATAGGTTTGGGGTAATCGCTTCGCACGAGTTCTTGCCGCGCTTGGTTCAGCCGTTCGCAGACGATGTAATCTAATTGCGTGGGGGCGTCCGTGAAGAAATTGAAATTCGTTCTTTCCGTTCCCGGCGACACGATGTATTTGCGCGCCCAAACCTCCGCGGCCCAGGCCACCGCGGATCGTATTGGCGTTGAACTGGAAATCGTGAGCGCGCAGATGGACTCGGTGGCTCAGGGCCAGGACTTGGTGAATTCGGTGCATTCGCGAACCTCGCGGCCCGATGGAATCCTTGTCGAGCCGGTGAGCGCCGCTGGTTTGCCGCGGGTGGCAGAGGCAGCCGTTGCTACGGGAATCGGCTGGGTGGTGAGCAATGCGCACGTGGACTATACCGGAGCACTTCGCAGAAACGCGAAAGTTCCGGTCTTTCAAATCTCACAAGACCACATGGAAGTGGGCCGAATTCAAGGGCGGCAGATCGGCGCGATATTGCCAAATGGCGGTTCGGTCCTCTATCTGCGCGGGCCGGCGATGAGTTGGTGGGCCACGAAACGATCCGAGGGCATGGAAAGCGCGAAGCCGAAGAACATCGAGGTGCGAAGTCTTAAGGTGCTGGCGTCATCCGCGGAAGGCGCGCAGAACGCCGTGTGCTCCTGGCTGAATCTGACCAGACAACGGCCCGAGGGCACTCAATTAATTGTTTCGCAGAACGCCGACTTCATTGCCGGAGCCAGAAAAGCGTTCGAGACAACGGCGTCCGGACTTGAACTCGCGAAATGGATGGCGCTGCCGTGTGCGGGCGTCGGAGTTGCGGAAAGAAGCCGGCCGCTGGTGGATCAAGGGGCGCTATGCGCGACGGTGGTAACTTCCTTGACCATGGACCAGGCCGTGGAAATGCTAGCGCAAGCGATCAGAGACGGTTCGCAGCCACCGGAACACACGTTCGTGAAAGCATACTCGTATCCGAACGTTGAACAACTGGCCAAGAAGTGGAAGGTCAAGTCGTGAAGACTTCCCGTACCCGTTCCATACGGCCGGACAATTTCTTTGATTGATCAAGATGCGGCGCGATTACAAGGATCTTCCGGCTGCGGCGCCTGAGGCCCAGGCCCACTGGAAATTGTGACCGCCGAGATGGCCGGTGACGTCCACAACTTCGCCGACGAAAAATAATCCCGGCACTTTTCGGCATTCCATCGTTTTGCTCGATAACCCGTTCGTATCAACGCCGCCTGCCGTTACTTCGGCTCTTTCGTAGCCTTCTGTATCCGCAGGCGTAAGAGTCCATTTGTGGACCTGACGCTCCAGATGCTCCATCGATTCGTTCGTCCAGTCCGATGGAGCGTGTAAGTCAAGCCAACGCGTCGCGAACCGTTTCGGCACGATGCGGTAGAGGGCGGTCCGGGCAGTCGCCATATCTCTTGCGTTCGCTTCGCGAATCGGCACCGTCACTTCACGATCGGGCGCGATGTCAATGTGAATCGGCTCGCCCTTACTCCAGTATGAGGAAATCTGCAAAATGGCAGGCCCGCTTAAGCCGCGGTGCGTGATCAGCAAGTTCTCCCTGAACGATTGCTGGCCGGTGGAGACGACCACTTCCGCGGACACGCCGGCTAGATCGCAATATCGGTTTCGATCTCTGGCGCACAGGACGAGAGGTGCGAGCGCCGGTCGCGTCTGTTGAATCTGTAGGCCGAACCGACCGGCAATCTGGTAGCCGAATGTCGTGGCGCCCATTTTGGGGATCGAGAGTCCGCCGGTTGCGACCACGAGCGTCGGAGCGTGAAACTCCGCGAGTTCGGTATGAACCACGAACTCGGTGGTGCGCCGGACATCACGCACGCTGCTATGGAGAAAGATTTTCACGCCGACATTCCGGCATTCGAGTTCGAGCATGTTCGTGATGTCGCTTGCCGAGCGGTTGCAGAAAAGTTGCCCGAGAGATTTCTCGTGGTAGGGGATGCGATGCTTTTCGACAAGAGCAATGAAGTCCGACGGCGTATATCGAGCCAACGCGGATTTCGCGAAATGCGGATTTGACGAGATGAAATTGTCCGGCTGCGAATGAATGTTCGTAAAGTTGCAGCGGCCGCCGCCCGAAATAAGAATTTTCTTGCCGGCGCGGTCTGCGCGCTCGATGATCGCGACGCGACGTCCTCGCTTGCCTGCCTCGACCGCGCAGATTAGTCCCGCAGCCCCTGCGCCGAGAACCAATGCATCAAATTTGTGAATCGCCATCGGGTATCGCGGCGCGGGATCGATATTCACCGCCGGGTTGATCTCACTTCAAGAGATTAGGCTTCGACGAACGCTTTAAGCCTCGAGAGCGCCCGATCCCAATGCTTGGACACGAGATCGAGGTAATTCCTGAGTTCTTCGATGGGCTCCGGATGGAGTTCATACAGGCTTTCGCGACCCGCGCGAATGCTGCGGACGATCTCCACCTTCTCGAGCACTCGAAGGTGCTTGGTGATCGCCTGCCTGGTAAGACTGGAGCCCTCCGTCAGCTGAGATATCGAGCGCGGGTGCCCGCCGGCAAGCTTCGCAACCAACGACAGCCGTGTCCTGTCGCCAAGCGCGGCAAAAACGGGCGCGTGAGTCTGGTGATTGGCGGCAACGCTGCTACTGGCTCTGCGCGACATGGCTCTCGATATTTTTCATTTGCGCGGTCCAGCCGCCGTCATTTCTCCGGAATGCCTCGGCCTGGCGATCGCTGGGGATTTTGTCGAAGCCGGACTCGGTGAGTACCAGCAGCGTGCCATTCGGAATCTTCTCAAGCCTGAATTCGACAAGCGTGGGCGTCTCCGTCGAGTAGTCTTTCGTGGCATCGACTGCATAGGGGTGCCAGGTGAAGGAAAACAGCCTCTCGGGCTCCATCTTTTGAACGACGGCCTCCCATTTGAGGTGTTCGTAGCCAGGGTAGGTCATGTGGCCACGCGAAATCTGTCCCGCCACGAAGGGGCCATCCAGTTTCACGCGAAACCACTCGCCGAATTCACGGTAGTCCGTGAGGGCGCGCCAGACCCGCGACACGGGCGCCTTAATTTCAATGCGCTTCTCGATTCGACTGTCCATCATTAGGCAACCTCTGGGTTGCATATTAGGACGAATCGAGGCCGAAAGCAACTTTTATGCCGCGCTTCACCCTCCGTCAGGCAATCGCGAGCGGGATGGCTTTCTTCCACTTGCCCTGTGCTTTGAGGATCAGCTCGACGACTTCGCGGATCGCGCCTTTGCCGCCGTCAACCGTGGTGATGTAGTGCGCGGCCCGCTTTACCTCGACCACGGCGTCGCCCACCGCCACGGCAAGTCCGGCGCGTTCGAGCAGGGGAAGGTCGGGGAGATCGTCGCCGACGAACGCTACCTCTTCGTCGGTCACGCCTGCGCGCACCAGGATCGCTTTGTAGGCTTCGAGCTTTTTCGGCTGCCCTTGGATTACGAATTCCATGGATGCTTCGCGGGCGCGGCGAGCGGTCGCAGTTGAATCGCGTCCGGTGATCAGACCGGTGCGAATCCCCATGATGCTGGCGAGCTTGATTCCGGCGCCGTCATGCGCGTTGAACACTTTCATTTCGGCCACGCTGCCGTCCGGAAACGATTGCAAGCAGACGACGCCCGGCGTCATCGTGCCGTCCACATCCATCAGCAGGACACGAATCTTCTTCGCGCGCCGCATTGCCACTGCGGGAAATTTAATTTCGCGGATCGGCATATTCCCTTTTCCGAACACAGATCCTTCGGTCGCGTTGCGCCCTCAGAATGACGAACCCGATCGGATGGTCAAAACAACTGCAGCGTCCAGAGGTCATGTATGTGTACGACGCCCTCGAGGCGGCCCGCGTTGTCCACCACCATCACGGACGTGATCTTTTTCTCTTCCATCAGGCGCAATGCCGCCGCAGCCAGCTCGGTTCGCGGCAGGGTCACAGGTTTCTTCGTCATGCAGTCGATGGCGGCAAGGTCGAGGACGTTTTGTTTGCGCCGCTGCATCACGCGGCGTAAATCGCCATCCGTGATGATTCCCATGAGCCGCCCATCCGGCTTGGTCACCGCCGTTAGTCCCAGACCCTTGCGACTCATTTCGTAAATCACGTCCGGCATTTTCGTGGTTGGCAGCACCCGCGGCAGATCGTCGCCTTTGTGCATCAGCGTCTCGATGCGACGCAGTTTCTTACCGAGGCGTCCGCCAGGATGCAGCGCCGCAAAATCGTGCTCCTGAAAATCGCGCCGTTCGGCAAGCACCACGGCAAGTGCGTCGCCCATCGCGAGCGCCGCGGCGGTTGAAGAAGTGGGCGCAAGATTGAGCGTGCAAGCCTCTTCCTTTACGCTGATGTCTAGTACCACGTCGCTGGCCGCGCCGAGTGGCGAGCTCGCACGGGCTGTCAGTGTGATCAGCGGAATTCCCAGCCGCTTGGCGGGCTCGATCAAGTCAACCAGCTCCTGGGTTTCCCCGCTCGAGGAAATGGCAATCAATACGTCTCCGGCGGCGAGCATACCCAGATCGCCGTGCAGCGCATCGGCGGCGTGCAGGAAAAGCGACGGCGTACCCATGCTCGAAAACGTTGCGGCAACTTTTCTGCCGATCAGGCCAGATTTCCCGAGCCCGGTCACGACGGCGCGGCCTTTGCACCCATAGAGAAGATCCACGGCCTTTTCGAAACGCGCGTCGAGGAGTTCAATCAGACCGGCAATCGCCTCGGATTCGACTTGAAACACGCGGGTAGCGCTCTCGATCGCCATCTTCACTCGTTCTTCTCGACTCATCGTGAGCCATCCAATTCTCGAGCCAGCACCGCGATCCGCAGGATTCGTTCCAGCATGGGCTGCAACTTTCCCAGGGCGAGAGCGTTCGTGCCGTCCGAAAGCGCCTTCGCCGGATTGTCGTGCACCTCCAAAAATATCCCGTCCGCCCCAATCGCAGTGCCTGCTCGCGCCAGTGGCTCGATGAACTCCGGCTGGCCTCCGCTCCACTTCCCTTCTCCGCCCGGAAGCTGCACTGAATGTGTGACGTCGAAGACCACCGGGTGTCCCAGATTGCGCATAATCGGAAACGATCGCATGTCCACGACCAGATTCTGGTAGCCAAAGGAACTTCCACGCTCGGTGAGAATGATTTTCTCGTTCCCGGTGCCAGCGACTTTTTCCGCGGCGTTCGCGATGTCCCAGGGCGAAAGGAACTGGCCCTTCTTGATATTCGCCACGCGGCCCGATTTGCCAACGGCGACGAGCAAATCGGTCTGCCGCGAAAGAAAAGCGGGAATCTGCAGCACGTCGCAGACCTCTGCAGCCGGTCCAACATGCGAGACTTCGTGAACATCGGTCAGGATCGGCAGTCCAGTTCTCCTCTTTATACCATCGAGGATCCGAAGCCCTTCTTTCAGGCCCGGTCCACGGTAGGAGGAAACCGACGAGCGGTTGGCCTTGTCGTATGACGCCTTGAAGATCAGTGGGACCTTCACGGCGCTGGCGATTTTCGCTAGGCATTCAGCCATGCATGTGGCGTGGGCCTCGCTTTCAATCACGCACGGACCTGCGATCAGGAAAAGCGGCGCCTTCGCGCCAATCGAGATGTTGCCGATCGAAAAGCTGCGCGGCGTTTTGGCACCCCCAGATCCCATGAATTGGCCTACGTTCTCCTGGCTAACCCTCAGCCTAAGCGGCTTCGCTTCCCTTTTCAACTTTCAATTCTGCCGCAAGTTCGTTCCCGCGATCGAAAAATCGCGCTAAGGCTTGCTTCTGCAAGCGCTTGGCGAATGGTAGTACGTATCGCGACGAAAACGCAGTACGGTACCAGTCACTGGCAATTTCACCGCTCTTGGCAAAGGGCGAAGCCCGCACGGCGTTCTCGACGCTTTTGGTTTCTTTTGGTATCGTCCTTGGGCCACGGAGGATCTCATCGCAGATTTGCCACAGGCGGTAACCGAAAGCTCTGACGTGAGCGGGATCAGCCAATTGATTCTCCGCGAGCGTGAGAGCCGCGATCTTGGCCGCTGGGAACGAATGAAGGAGTGCTTCTGGCCCGATTCGCTGGTGCGGGTTAGTTGGTTTCGCGGAAACGGTGCGGATTTCGTTTGCGGGTCCACTGAAATGGCGCGACGAGGCGTGCTGGCAAAGCATCGCCTTGCCCCAATTCTCGTTACTCTTTCGGGGGTTCGTGCGATTGCCAGCCTGACGGCGATCATTGACCTGCCGGTGAAACCGAAGGGCATTGACGCCACGCTGTCAACGCACTCGCGTTTTCTTTATCGCACCGAGAGGCGCAACCGCTGCTGGAGAATTGTCGGGCTTGACGCCATCTATATGCGCGATGAGTTGACCCCGGCGATCCCCGGCCAGGCCATCACCATCGATCCGAAAGATCTCGAGGGTTTCAGGCCAACCTATAGGCTGCTCTCGTATTATCTCAAGTCGCGGGGCTACCGGATAGATTCAGTGCTTGCCGGAGACGACCGGCCGGACCTGGTCGAGGCGCTCAACCGGGAAATTTTCGGTTGGGCCGGGATTGTTGGGATTCCGTGAATTGGCGGTTCGGTTTCGCCCCGGGAATCGAGCCTAGTCTTTTTGTGTCAAACCGGACTCACTCAGTCCTAATCTGAGCGGAACCTGTGGTTTGCGCTAATGGTACTAGGGAGCCATACCATTCTCGGACCTAGCACAATCGGCGGCCAACCCCAAAATATCCGCCGATTTAGAGTGAACCTTCTACCGTATTGGTGCATCATATGGTTATGAGCCAAAAGAGAAAAGGCGTGGGACGTCTAGTACCCACCCGGCCGACCGGCGTCGAGTACCGGGTGAAATATGGAATCCACCTCGTGACCGAGGTCAAGCAGCATGGCCGCGGAGTCCGTCCAGCCCACTGGGCGCGTTGCTCCGTGAAATCTGCTACCGACCATCGAATTCCAAATGGAGACTACTTCCTCCATGCGGACGAGGGCGGAGTCTTCCAGGTGAAGTCTACCGGCAAAGTGTGGCATTACCTCGCGGCTGCGTAGCTCTGGCATATTCGAGTTCGCCAATCGCGCATCCGTTTAGTATAGCCTGTACTTTCCCTACGCTTTCCCTGAGGTAACGGTACCTCTCTGTCCGCCGAACCTTGCTCGGACTCAAACGCAGCCAGAGTCCAGCGAACACCCCAGGCAGAACCCCTTCGATCCATCCAAGAAAAACTGCGCTTGTTCGTCCCGACATCGCAAAAACACAAGGACAAGTTCCTCGCAAAAGGTCTATGATTGCGCCCGATTGTCGCAACGCCTGGAGCGAGATGTTGTCCGAAATCTCGCCATTCGCCAGAGGGAGGCCACATGCGAGCCATAGACGAAAATACAATCACCGATGCGGCGCTGGAGCAGATGGCGTCCACGCCCAATCCTCGCATGAAGGAGATCATGGCGTCGCTTGTCCGCCATCTCCACGACTTCACCCGCGAAGTTGATCTCACACCCGAGGAATGGCTCGAGGGGATTCGCTTCCTCACGGCCGTCGGCCAGAAGTGCACCGAGCATCGCCAGGAGTTCATCCTGCTGTCGGACACGCTGGGGTTGAGCTCCCTCGTGAACTCGCTCCACGATAGGCGGGGATCGGAGTCCGCGACAAAATCCAGCCTCCTGGGACCATTTTATCGCCACGACGCGCCCATGATGAAGCTTGGCGACTCGATCATTACGAAAAGCAAAGGTACCGAGATCGTGTTCTACGGTCAGGTTGTGAACTCAGCCGGAAAAGCGATTCCCAATGCGCTAATCCAGATTTGGGAGCCGGACGAGACGGGTAACTACGATCTACAGTTGCACGACCCCTCGCAAATGGATTTGCGCGGATGCTTTCATGCCGACTCGAACGGCCGCTACTACTTCCGCGGGCTCTGTCCCCTCGGTTACATGATTCCACTGGATGGCCCGGTCGGCGATATGATTCGCGCGCAGAAGCGCCACGGCTACCGGCCCGCTCACATTCATTTCGTGATTGGCGCGCCCGGATACCGCGAGATGGTCACTGCGCTGTACATCGCCGGAGACCCCCACATCGAATCGGACACGGTTTTCGGTGTAAACGAATCGCTCATCGTTTCGGTGAACAAGAAGGATTTGGCGTCGCCGCTCCCCCATCTGGCGAGTTTGCGATATGACTTTAAGCTCGCCGTGGCCAAAGATCTGAGCTCGGGCCGCGTCGGCGCGGATCCGTCGCAGATCACCAGCAAAGCGGCCCACTAGAATTTCACGTGGAATTGACGGGCTGCTCAGTTCGCGGCGGAGCGGCCCAGCAGCTCCTGCCGCACAATGGTAGCCGCGCGCGCCATCGCCTTCAGCTTCCCGAAAGCGGATTCCTTCGGCAAATATTTCATTCCGCAGTCAGGCGCAGCGACCAACCGGTCGGGGCGTACGAACGGCAGCGCTTTCCGGATTCTGGCCGCGACTGTTTCCGCGGTCTCCACGGCGTGGGTGGAAAGATCGATCACGCCAAGGATGATGGTCTTGCTGGAGAGTTTCGCCAGAACGGTGCAATTGAGATTGGACTGCGCCGTCTCGATCGAAATCTGCTGCACCGGCGAATCCGCCAGCTCTTCAAGGAACGAGTACGCCGCGGGACGACCCGGAACCATTGCCGCGTAGCCAAAGCAGATGTGCAGCGCCGTAGTACCCTTCACTGCCTCGAGCGCGCGATTCAGTCCAACCAGGCCGATTCGGCGCGCCTTTTCCGCGTGTGCTTCCATCCAGGGCTCGTCGAGCTGCACGATGTCGGCGCCCGCGGCGAAAAGTTCCTTGATTTCAGCGTTAACCGCCGCGGCATAATCGAGAACCAATTCCTCTTCGGTCTTGTAAAAATCGTTCTGCGCCTGCTGCGACATCGTGAATGGCCCCGGCAGCGTAATCTTGATCTTGCGATCGGTATTCGCCCGCAAGAATTTCAAGTCGCGAACTTCCACGGGCCGCTGGCGCTCAATTTTCCCGACGATTCGCGGGACGGAAGCCGAACTGCCCGTTCGGCTGACAATCGTTCCAGGATTGTCGAGGTCAATTCCGGAAAGGGCGGTCGCAAACCGGTTCGAGTAGCTCTCCCGGCGCATTTCCCCATCGGTGATGATGTCGAGCCCCGCCAGTTCCTGTGCACGGATCGCCAGGATTGTAGCGTCGTCCTGCGCCTGTTCGAGAAATTCGGGCGCGACGCGCCACAATTCCGACGCACGCACGCGTGGCGGCATTCGATGGCCGAGTTTCTCGCGATCGATCAGCCACTCGGGTTGCGGATACGATCCAACCAATGATGTAGGGAGCAGAGTCATGCGCAACTAAGATGTGGTTTGCGGCGGTTGCTTGTCAAGCCGGGCGGCGTTGCCCTTCGCGGCAAAGAAGCGACGCGAGTGCGCTGGAGATCTTTTCCTCTGAGGCGCCTTCGCTCGTATTCGCGCGCCAGGCTACGAAGCCATCGGGACGCACGAGCACCGTGCCAGAGGACGAAATTCCGTACGCCGCGGAGAATGCACGGTCCGGATCCGCGAGGCCATTCGCGCCGACCCGGTGAACGTCAACTTCAACTCCCAATTCTTTACCGGCTGTGCGGGCGCTCTCGCACCACGCGGTTCCCTCCGAACTGGCCAGCAACACGAAGTTGCGACCGAAAAGATCAAGCGTGGAAATTTGCCGGCCGTCTTGCTGGAGGTAGACGTGTGGGGCGCGCGTTCCAGGGCGTCCCTTCGAATCACGCGGATTCTCGTGCCCCACACCGCGGACGACTCCTTCAGGAATGATCGCGGCAGAATCGTAGACGTAGCCGAACTCGATGTTCAAATCGTTTTGAATTGCTTGCATGTTGTCGGATTTCAGATACGGCGCCGAGCGCGTGACGTAGCGCGAGTACGCCTGCTCAACCGTGAATGCGGCGGCGGGCCGACGCTCAGGGTCGTAGCTCGACAGCAAGTCCGGCCCCGCAACGCCCTTGAGGACGAGCGCGAGTTTCCACGCAAGATTGTGGGCGTCCTGAACGCCCGTATTGCCGCCGAAGCCGCCGCTGGGCGGCATCACGTGCGCCGCGTCTCCCACCAGAAAAACTCGGCCCTTCTGAAAACGCTCGGCTGTATCCGCCGTGGCGTCCCAGTGCATGACGCTATCAACTTCCACCGGCACATTTTCGTCGCCGAGGCCGGCACGAAGCAGCTGGTAAGCGCGTTCGTCGGTCAAATCCTTCGAAACATCCGTTACCGGATTCTTCGGATCGCCCAGCCAATGGACAACCAGGAATCCGGAAGTGAAGGGCTTTTCGATGCGAAAGAATCCGCTCAAGACGGAATTCAACACGTACATCACGCTCAGGCTGCGTCCGCGCAACAGTGGCGCCACGTCGCCCCGGAAATAGATCGTGATGCTTTTCGAAAAAACGCCGTGGCCGAGCATACGGATGCCCAGAAGATCGCGAATCTTGCTGCGGCTGCCATCCGCCGCAACCATATACTTGGCGCGCACCGTCGAGATCTCTCCCGTATCGCGGTGGCGAATCTTAGCGGTGACGCCATCGCGATCTTCCGCGAAGGAAATCATTTCGGTCGAAAACCGCAATTCTGCGCCGAGTTCCATGGCGCGCGATTTCAGCAGCGGCTCCAGGAGGCTTTGGGTGATGAATATGCGCAGGCTGGGACTGACGTCACGCACGCCTTCGTTGAGATTGGCGATGTAATACGCGATCTCCTTGCCCGCCAGAGTTTCGAGAGCCATAATCGCGCCGTCCTGTACGAATTGTTCATCGGATTTCTGCAGGACGATTTCCTCCACACCCACCGTGCGGAATATTTCCATCGTGCGCTGGACAATCATGGCGGCGCGAGGATGGATGGCTGTCCCGCGGTGGTGCTCCACGGCGAGCGAGCGAATGCCCTGATGACCCAGCAGCATGGCCGTGGACATTCCGACCAAGCTCCCGCCAACGATCAAGACCGGTACTTCGATATCCGGCATAACCCATTCCCCCCCGATGGCGCGGAACCAGACTGTTGGAAAGAAGCCTATGCGGTTCGGAGATAATTTTCAACTTTGAACAAATCGAGAAGGAAGACGACACCACCCCCAGAGACGCAAAGAGATCAGAGATCGACTAACAAAGACAGAAAACCAAAATAGGTAACACGGAGGACACGGAGTTGGCACAGAGATTGCAGAGGAGGCCACGAAGGCCGGACGCCTTAGCGCTTCTGGAACCGGGGCTAGATCAGGAAGAAGCGGCGGAGGCGCGCGACCCTGGGGTCGGATCGGCCCCGTGCTTGCGAACATCCGCAGCGATGGCATCGGTAGGCTGGCCTAGACGCAAACGGCGGTTTTCGAGGCTCGCGCGCACGAACGCCGCGAACAGCGGGTGCGGGGCGAGCGGCTTGGATTTGAATTCGGGATGAAACTGGCAGCCCACGAACCAAGGATGATCGGGAACTTCCACGATCTCGACGTAGATACCGTCGGGAGTTCGGCCCGTGATCTGGAATCCGGCCGCGGTGAGCGCGGGTTCGTATTCGGAATTAAATTCGTAGCGATGGCGATGGCGTTCAGAGATCTCCGTGGTGCCGTACGCTTTCGCGGCAAACGAGCCGGGTTCGAGCTTGCAGACCCATGCCCCGAGGCGCATCGTGCCGCCCATTTCCTCCTTGCCAAGGAGCTCGCGAAGTTTGTAGATCACGCGATTGGGCGTGGAGGGATCGAATTCCGTGGAATCGGCGTGATCGAGCTTCGAAACCTGGCGCGCGTATTCGATCGTGGCGCATTGCATCCCGAGGCAAATACCGAAGAAGGGAACCTTTTGCTCGCGCGCAAACGTGATCGCGTGGACCATGCCCTGAATGCCACGCTTGCCGAAACCGCCCGGCACGAGAATTCCATCAACATGACGGAGCAAGCGCTCTGCCGTCGCGGCCGAATCAATGTCTTCGGCTTCGATCCATTCGATGACGACGCGCTGGCGGCTCGGAAGACCGCCGTGCACCAGGGCCTCGCGGAGACTTTTGTACGCATCCTCAAGCTGGACGTACTTCCCCACCACGCCAATGCGCACCTCGCCTTGCGGCTGCTCAAGATTTTCGAGCATCGCAAGCCACTTACTCAAGTCGCGCGGCGGCGCTTCTAGTTTCAGCAGGCGCAAAACCTGCTCGTCGAGACCTTCGGAAGCGAGCGTCATGGGAACTTCGTAGATATTGCCTACATCGGGCGCGGAAATGACGCAACTCTCAGCGACGTTGCAGAACAAAGCAATCTTGGCTTTCAGGTCGGCACCCAGCGGACGGTCGCTGCGGCAAATCAGAATGTCGGGCTGAATTCCGATGCTCAGCATCTCCTTCACGCTGTGCTGCGTGGGCTTGGTCTTGAGCTCGCCGGCCGTGGCGATAAAAGGCACCAGCGTCAGGTGAGCAAAGACGACGTTTTCCGCGCCGAGTTCGAGGCGCATTTGCCGAATCGCCTCCATGAAGGGCAGCGATTCGATGTCGCCCACTGTACCGCCGATTTCGACGATAACGACGTCCACTCCGCTGGCTACTTTTCGGAAGGCAACTTTAATCGCGTCGGTGACGTGCGGAATAACCTGCACGGTCTTGCCCAGATAATCGCCGCGGCGCTCCTTGGCAATGATGGATTCGTAGATGCGGCCGGTCGTCCAGTTATGATCCTTGGTAAGATGAGCCGAGGAGAAACGCTCGTAGTGACCAAGGTCGAGATCGGTTTCCGCGCCGTCGTCGGTGACAAACACTTCGCCGTGCTGAAAAGGCGACATGGTCCCGGGATCGACGTTCAGGTAGGGATCGCACTTCTGAAGGGTAACGCGAAGGCCGCGGCTTTCAAGCAAACAACCCGTCGAAGCCGCTGCCACGCCTTTTCCAAGGGAAGAAACCACGCCGCCCGTGACGAAGATGTACTTCGGGCCGGTCTGCAAGGCGCTCGAATCCCTCCGATGGAATCGGCGTACGTAACATTATGGCCAGAAAGTGCGCGCCTGTCAATTTGATAGGAAAAATTTATTGGGGCGCGAAAAAAATAATTCTCGCCCGCTCACGCTCAAACCTCGTGGCGCTCGCTCAGTAACTTTTCAACGCGCACGACATCAGACGGAACATCCACGCTGACGGCGTCGTAGTCCGTTTCGACGACGCGAATGTGGAAGCCATTCTCAAGCCATCGCAGCTGTTCGAGTTGTTCGAGCCGCTCCAGCTCGCCGGGTGGAAGCGTCGGAAACTCGAGCAGTGCCTCGCGCCGGTGTACGTACAAGCCGATGTGCTTCCAGTGGCGCGCGGCGACCGTTTCCGCCGTGTCGCGCACCCAGGGAATCGGTGCGCGCGAAAAATACAGGCCATTGCCATCGAAATCACGCACGACCTTGACGATATTCGGGTCCATGATATCGCCCGGCTGCGAAATCGCGGTGCACGGGGTTGCGAGCTGGATCGAGTCGTCGTCCAACATGGCTGAAATGACAGCATCTACGGTGCTGGGATCGATCAGAGGCTCGTCGCCCTGCACACTCACGTAAATCTGCGCCGGCACGTGTACGGCCAGCTCGGCCACGCGGTCGGTTCCCGTGCGATGGTCGGAGCGCGTGATGATCGCTTCCCCACCGAAAGCTTCCACGGCGCTCTTGATTCGGGCATCCTCCGTGGCGACAATGACCCGAGAGACGAGCTTCGCTTGGCGCACCCGCTCGACAACATGCTGAATCATGGCCTTGCCGGCGATCGGCGCGAGCGGCTTTCCCGGAAAGCGCACCGATGCGTGTCGCGCCGGAATGACGACCAGAACCTTCGCCGCTTCGGAATTGGCCATAACTTTTCCGGCGCTCCCGCCGATGACGCCATATTAGCATGGAGCGCCCGATGCCCTTGGCGGTGCCCACTTCGCGGCGGGCTCACAGTGGCCCTTGCTTTGGAGTATTAAGGTGGTAATATTCCGCTGTAGCGCGCCCGGGGGTAACATGAATCACGGCACCGGTCAGCCAGCTCGAAACTGGGGGTCGGTACTTGCCTGTGTGACGCTCGTAATTCTTCTCAGCGGTCTGAGGGCAGCGCCGTCCCGCGCGCAAGAAACCCTCCCAGGCCCGGCGACACCTCCTCCGACGGACTCTTTCAAGATTCAGAAGGGCCAGCCCATACGCACCGAAACTCAGATCACGCTTGTGGGCGCATCAGTGACCGATCCGCTCGGGCGGCTGGTCACCGGACTCGAACAGGAGAACTTCCGGGTGTTCGAGGATGGCCTCGAGCAGGAAATCGTGCGTTTCTCGAGCGAAGATGTACCTGTATCCATCGGCGTGATCTTCGACATGAGCGGAAGCATGGCGGACAAAATTGAGAAGTCGCGCCAGGCGGCCGTGCAGTTCTTCCGCACCGCCAATCCGCAGGACGAATTCTTTCTGGTCAATTTTAACGACCGGGCGCAGCTCATTAGCCCGTTTACGGCCAGCGTCGACGACCTGCAGGACCGATTGATGTACACCGGCGCGCACGGTTTGACCGCTCTGTTCGACGGCGTCTACCTGGGTCTAAGCCAAATGCGAGGGGCACACAACACAAAGAAAGCTTTGCTCATCCTATCGGATGGAGGCGATAATCATAGCCGGTACAGCGAAACGGAAGTCCGAAAGTTTGTAAGAGAAGCGGATGTCCAGATTTACGCCATCGGATTGTTCGATCCCGATGGCGGGCCAACGCAGGAAGAACGGGAAGGCCCCGGTCTTCTGGGCGATATGACGATGATGACCGGCGGCCGCACGTTTGCCGTGAAAAACGTGAACCAGCTGCCCGACATCGCGACCAAAATCAGCATGGAGCTGCGTAATCAGTATGTTCTGGGATACAGGCCAAGCCAACGGGCTCACGACGGGAAATGGCGCAAGATTAAAGTCAGGCTCAACCCGCCCAAGGGCCTGCCGCCGCTTACGGTTTCCGCAAAGAGCGGGTACTTCGCGCCGGGCCACTAGTGCCCTCCCCTCGGTCATCCTTCAGATTCTTGTTCTAACCGTCTTTTTCATCTTCCCGTGCGCGCGCGCGCAGAATCCGCCGCCGATCATGGCGCCGTCGAGCCCTCCGCCTCCGCCGGGCTACGTTCCTCCCGGCCAGCAGGCCACTTCTGAGGATCACAAGCTGAAAGCGGAGGTAGAGCTGGTCGTGCTGCATGTGACCGTGGCGGACGATAAGGGCGAATTCGTGGCCGATCTGAAGCAGGGCAATTTTCGCGTGTTCGAGCAGAATATCGAGCAGAAGCTCTCATTCTTTTCGCGCGACGACATCCCGGTAACGATGGGCCTGGTGATCGACAACAGCGGCAGCATGCGCGAAAAGCGAGATCAAGTGAACGCGGCGGCGATGACGTTTGTCCGCACCAGCAACCCGCAGGACGAGGCATTCGTCGTCAATTTCAACGACGAGTATTACCTCGATACCGACGGTGATTTCACCAGCGATCCGGCGAACCTCCATGACGCGCTTGCGCGGATCGATACGCGCGGCAGCACCGCGCTCTATGACGCCGTGATCGGATCGCTCGCTCACCTGAAGAAGGGACACAAGGACAAACGGGTGCTGCTGCTCGTCACCGACGGCGAAGATACTGCCAGCGAAAAAACATTCGAGGACACGATTAAAGCTGCCGAGGAATCGAACGCCACGATTTATGCAATCGGCGTCTACAGCGAAGACGATCTCGAGCACGACAAGAAGATGGTGCGCCGGTCGAAGAAGGTCTTATCGCAACTGGCTGAAGCGACGGGCGGGCAAGCCTTTTATCCGGACAATCTCTCTCAAGTGACCCCGATTTGCGAGCAGGTGGCGAAAGAGATTCGCAACCAGTACACGCTGGGCTACTATCCCCTGAATACGGCCCGAGACGGCACATTCCGTCCCGTACAGGTTAAGGTGATTCCGCCGAATGGCCGCGGCAAACTTTCCGTGCGCACGCGGACTGGATATTTTGCCCCAAAGCCCACCTCCGCCGCGGGAAATTAGCCGAACTTCGGACTTCCCTTCCTCGCGCGCGACCTTCCGTTTTGCTCATGCCTTTTCGCGCTTCCTCCACAGATGGTTGATCCGGAGCCCGTCGATTTTGGGCTCGGCGGCCTCCGTGACATCCATTTGTTTGCGGACGCGGCGTGGCGTATAATTTTTTGTTTAGGCACATGCCAACGGAACACACAGAGAGGCTGCACGCCACGCCTGAGCCTCTGCCATCGGTAGCGCCTACGCGACCCGTGGCAGACGCTGAGGAAATCCGCGTCCGCGGTGCGCGCGTCCATAACCTCAAGAACATCGATTTCACGATCCCGCACAATGCGATCACGGTGGTGACGGGCGTCTCCGGATCGGGCAAATCCAGCCTGGCGTTCGACACACTGTATGCGGAAGGACAGCGGCGTTACATCGAATCGCTATCGGCATACGCCCGGCAGTTTCTCGAACGCATCGAAAAGCCGGATGTGGACGAAATTACTGGCATCGCCCCGGCGATTTCCATCCGCCAGAAGAACTCCACGCGGAATCCCCGGTCCACGGTCGCGACCGCGACGGAAGTGTATGACTATCTGCGGCTGCTCTATGCCCGGGCTGGGCATACGTTCTGTCTGAATTGCGGAGAAGAGGTTCGGAAAGACACACTCGATGACATTGCTGCGCGCGTGCTCGCTTTGCCCGCGGGGCGGCACTTCTATGTTCTGTATGAATTGTCGCTGATCCCCGAGCCCGCGCCAGGCGCGGTTCACAAATACTCCGTCCTGCGGCCGCGGAAGCCGGCGCGGCCATCTCCCGACACGATTCGCCAGGCGCTTACCAGCCTTCGCAAGCGCGGATTCAATCGGCTCCACCAGGCAGGTCGTGTGTTCGAATTCTCGACGCCGGAAGATCTTCTCGACGTGGATTTCGGGAAGCCGGCGTATGTCCTCGTGGACCGCCTAGCGCTTTCTCCTGAAATACGCTCCCGCCTGGTGGACTCTATCGAGATCTGCTACCGGGAGGGCCGTGGCGAGGCGATTCTTCAATTTGTGCCGGACGACGCGGACCATTCTGCGCCCCCGCTACCGGACCGATTGATATTCAACGAGCGTTTCGACTGCAAGAAATGCGGAACCGTCTATCAGGAGCCCGAGCCGCGGCTTTTCTCGTTCAACAATCCCTATGGCGCCTGCCCGCGCTGCCAGGGATTCGGCAACACGATTGATTTCGATCTCGACCGCGTCGTGCCGGACAAAGGGAAATCGCTCGCGGAAGGCGCCATCGAGCCGTGGACGAAACCCCGGTACAAGGAACTGGCCATGGATATGCGACGCTACGCTCGCACGAAAGGCATTCCCTTCGACGTGCCGTGCCGCGAACTCACACCGTTGCAGCGCAATGCGATTCTGGATGGCGACCCGAAGGAGGATTATCCGGGCGTGAAGGGGTTTTTCGGTTGGCTCGAACGCAAGAAATACAAGTTGCACGTGCGCGTATTCTTGAGCCGTTATCGTGGATACGCCACGTGTCCGGACTGCCGCGGCACTCGTCTGCGAGCGGAGGCGCGCGCGGTGAAAATCGCGGAACGCTCGATCACCGAGGTCTGCCAGATGACGGTGAAAGAGGCGCGGCCATTTTTCTCTGGCCTGCGGCTAAGCCCGGCCGAAACACAGATCGCGGAAAAAGTGCTGGAGGAAATCCGGCAGCGGCTGCAATTTCTCGATGAAGTGGGGCTCGACTACCTTACGCTCGACCGGCTTACTTCGACGCTGTCGGGCGGCGAAGCCCAGCGCATTCAGCTAGCCACCTCGCTTGGATCGCACCTCGTTGGCGCACTCTACGTACTCGATGAGCCCTCGATCGGTCTGCACCCGCGCGACACGGGCCGGCTAATTGAGATATTGAAAGGCCTGCGCGATCTCGGAAACACGCTGTTGGTGGTCGAGCACGATCGGGACACGATTCTTGCGGCGGATGTGATTCTCGATCTCGGGCCGGGGGCGGGTGAACATGGCGGCCAATTGATATTCGCGGGGACCCGCGAAGCGCTGCTCGCGGACGCGCAATCCCTAACGGGGAGATATCTGCGCGGAGACTTGCGAATCGCCCTACCCACGAGACGACGCAAGCCGCAGGGAAAATTCCTGAAAATCATCGGCGCGCATAGCCACAATCTTCAGGGCGTGGACGTTACGATTCCGCTGGGAATGCTTGTCGCCGTGACAGGCGTCTCGGGCTCAGGTAAGTCAACGCTCGTCTACGACGTCATCTATAGGGCGCTCGAAGCCAAGCGCACCGGCGGGAACTGGCGCGAATGCTGCGACCGAATCGAAGGGGATGCGCCCATTCTGGCAGTCGAGATGGTTGACCAGTCGCCGATTGGGCGAACTCCGCGCTCGAATCCAGCTACGTATATGAAAGCGTTTGATTCCATCCGCGAGCTTTTCGCGTCCACTCCGGAGGCGAAGAAGCGAGGCCTCGGCGCGGGACACTTCTCGTTCAATATACCTGGCGGCCGCTGCGAGGCATGCCAGGGCGACGGGACAGTCACAGTGGAAATGCGCTTCCTGGCGGACGTGGAGCTCGTCTGCGAAGAGTGCCGCGGCACGCGATATAAGAGCAGCGTGCTGGAAGTGCGCCACCGCGATAAGAATATCCATGACGTGCTGGAGATGACCGTGCGAGAAGCCTTGGCTTTCTTTGCACCGTATCCCAAGGTTACCGGGCGGCTGAGCTTGCTCGACGAAGTAGGCCTCGGCTATCTGCGTCTCGGCCAATCGGGCACCACCCTATCGGGAGGAGAGGCGCAACGCTTGAAACTGGCCGCGCATCTTACGCGGCAGGACAACAGCGGCATCCTGTACATATTCGACGAGCCGACCACAGGACTACATTTCGACGATATTCAAAAGCTGCTGACCTCGTTCCGGAAACTGCTCGAAGGCGGAGCCTCTGTGCTGATCATCGAACACAACCTCGACGTGATTAAGTCCGCGGACTGGATCATCGATCTGGGACCCGAGGGCGGCGGCGCCGGGGGCAAGATTGTGGCTGCGGGAACTCCCGAGCAAGTCGCGCGAAATTCCCAGTCGCATACGGGTAAGTATCTCGCACGCACGCTCAATCCCCGCAACGGCTCGAACCACGAGAACCATCCTTCGCCGGCAAAAGTAAAATTTCCCGGAGAGAATCGCTCCTCCGCATGAGCTCGCACTGGAGCCCGCTGGCCTGCTTTGCGCTGTGCGTATGGCTCGGCGGATTCTATACAGTGTCGGCGCAATCCACCACCCCCGCCCGAAAGCACCTGACCGATCCCGATGCCCAAGCCCTCAACGACCTTCTCAACGCAGCGCAGGCCGCGATCGATAAACAGGACTACAACGGTGCGGTGCGGTTTTATCAAGACTACCTTGCGAAGAAGCCCGGCGATGCCATCGTGCACTACGACCTCGGCTATGCCTACTCAGCGCTGAATCGCCCCGCGGATGCAAAGAGCGAATACGAACGCTCGATCGCGCTCGATTCCAAGATGGCTGCCGCGTACTTCAATTTGGGATTGACGACGCTCGACAGCGATCCGGCGGCTGCGGTCGCCGCGCTGGAAAAGGCTGCCGATCTATCTCCGCAAGACCCGCGAACCAAGTGGGCCCTAGGCACCGCGCTCGAAGAAACCGGAAAGCTTCCGGCAGCCATCGAGCAGTATCAGGCAGCGCGGAAGATCGACGACGCGGATTTCAAGATTCGTCTCTCCCTTGGACACGCACTTCTGAGCGCCGGGCGGGCGAGCGATGCCGAGACCGAGTACCGGGCGGCGCTGACGCTTCACGCCTCGGATGGCGAACTCGCGGAGGCTCACCATGGACTTGCTGATGTATTGGTCGTCGAAAAGCGAATTCCGGAAGCGGTATCCGAACTCGCCCTTGATCTCCAGTCGCAGCCGAACGACGCGAAGGCGCGGCTTGAACGCGCGACACTGCTTTTCAATATCGAAAAGTATGATGACGCACTCGCCGAGCTTGATCGGGCGGCGCAAACCACGCCAGAGGACCTGGGCACCCTGAAACTCCGCTCGGACATCTATTGGAAGCAGAAGCACTATGCGGATGCTGTGGCAGTCCTGCAGAAGGCGGCAGCGCTCGCTCCGCACGACGCGGATACTTCCGCGCGCCTGGGCGAAGCGTATCTTCGGAATAAGGAGTACCCAAACGCGACGCATTGGCTCACCGCGGCATACAACATGAATCCGCAGGCAAACGACGTGCTGGCCTATTTGGTCGACGCCGAGTATGGTGGCAAAAACTACGCGGAGGCACTTGCGGCTCTCGACGCGCTCTCAAAACGTGAGCAGCTTCCCCTATCGAGTTGGTATCTCCGCGCCGTCTGCTACGATAATCTGAGACAGCTGAGCCAGGCGCTCGAAGCGTATCAGAAGTTCCTGCAGTTGAATACGGATCAGAATAGCGATATGTATTTTGTATCGACCGAGCGCGTGCGCGCCTTGACCCGCGAGCTGCAAAACAAGAAGAGGTAGCGTTGTCCAGGATGATCCGCATTTCGGCGCTGGTCGTGACCATGGTGATGTGCGCGAGCGCCGCCATCGCGCAGGGCAAGATTGCTGACCTCCGCGCCCGCCTTGCACAAGAACCCAACGCCGTGAGTAAAGCCAAGTTGATGCCCCAACTCGGCGACGCCGAATTCGCGGAAATCGATGCGGACGTCACAAAAGAAAAGTTTCTCGAAGCCCTCGCCGTTCTCGGGCACTACCGCGACGAAGTTGACACGTGCGACAAAGCTCTGGCTGCCACAGGCGCGGATGCGGAAAAGCACCCGGCCGGATTCAAGCAGTTGCAGTTTTCACTGCGGGATTCGCTTCGCCGACTCGATGCCGTCCTCGTCAGCATGACGACCGACGAGCAGGCTCCCTTTCTGGCGATCCGCACGGACCTCGGTGAAGTCAATCTTCGCCTGATCCAGCATCTTTTCCCGCACGATACGCCGGCAAAACCGGAGAGTTCGAAGTAGGGGGGGAACACACGTGGAACAGGAGCCTCGATGCACCACCGTACCGCAGCCATCGTGAGCGCAACCCTGCTATCGGCCATGTTGGCCGGACTCGCCTTTGCGGGTATTCCCAACCGCCCTCCGCAGCTGAAGGATTACTTGAGCGAGGAGGAGGCCGACAAGATACGCGACGCCCGTTTCCCGCCCGAGAAAATCAAGCTGTATGTCGCCTTTGCGGAGGATCGGTTGAATAAGTTTGAATATGAGCTCGGCCGGAACGTGCAAGAGCGGCGTCGGAGCGAAATCCTCAACGGGCTCCTGAACGGCTATGCAGGCTGCGTGGACGACGGGGCCGACCAGATCGCTCTCGCACAGGAAAAGCACCTCGACATCCGGGAGTCTCTGAAATTGATGCGGACCAAGGACAAGGTATTTCTCGAGATTCTCCAGAAGTACGACAAGGACGGACCCGAGTTGGACACCTATCGCGAGACTTTGGAAGACGCGATTGAGGGGACGAAGGACGCGTTGTCCGATATCGAGGATGCCCAAAAAGAAATGCAAGCTCCGCCGGTCCGGAGAAAGCAGTGAAGCGATCTCCCGCTGCCGGCTCAAACCGGAAAAGACCGGTGCCTGGCGGGGAGCGAATTTTTCAGCGCATTTACACGCGGCTGGGTTGTGAGGGCCGCCCGCCGCACTTCGTGGTCGAATATCATCCGTACGCGGGCCTGACGCACACAATCCGCATTCGCCAGGACACCGCGCACGTCCGGCTGTCCGATGTCCTCGGAGATGCTCCCCGGTCCGTGGTCGAGGCGGCGGCCGCGATGCTGCTAGGACGACTCTACCGGCGTCGCCCGCCGGCCGATTTGGTCCAGACGTACCGCCAATTCTCGTACGCGCGCTCGACCCGTCGGCGCCTTCTGCTCATGCGCCAGCACCGCGCGAGGCGAATGGAGCACCGACCCGCGGGTGCGCATCATGATTTGGAGCCGCTATTCAAGCGGTTGAACCAACGCTACTTCCAGAGTTCCCTGCCGCGGCCGCGTTTGGGATGGAGTCGGCGAGGTTGGCGTACGCAATTAGGGTGTTTTGATCCCGCGCTCAACCAGATCGTCCTGAATCGCCAGATGGACAATGAGGACGTCCCCCAATACGTGGTGGCATACGTCCTCTATCATGAGATGCTGCACCTGAAGCACCCTATCCGATTCGCCCGTTGCAGGCGAGAATCGCACTCCGCGCAGTTCCGCAACGAAGAAAAGAGGTTTACAGATTACGCACGCGCGATGCGGTTTCTCGCCCGATTCCCGGCCCCGGGGCCTCGTTAACCTGCCTAAAAACAGATAGATACAGATTCACCGCACCCCACCCGGTATCTTGCCGGAATCTTGCGCGGGAAACTAAGCAGGGGTCGGGCCGATTAGGAGTAGGCTAGCACTTGGCGATACTGGTGATGGGTCATTATGAAACCATCGTCGTCCAGCAATATTCGAAGTGGTATGCGCCGGGTCGAGCGGCGCGAATGGCTGCTCTGGTCTTCGGCCATTCTTGTCACCCTCCTGCTCACCCTAGGTATCCTCTCGTTTAGTTTTCCCATGCTGCGTGAGTATGCCGGTGACTTCGACTCTCTGCACCTGAGCCTGGCCATCCGAGGACTCGTCGGTCTCGTACTGCTTTTTGACATCTACACGATTTATCAGCAGGTCCAGATTTATCGAATCCGCCACCAGTTGGTTGAGCGCGAGGAGCTCTTTCGCCTGATCAGCGAGAACGCCGCCGACATGATCGCGGTCGTCGATCCGAGCGGGCGTCGGCTCTACAACAGCCCGGCATACGCGCGGATTCTCGGATACACCGACGAAGAGCTGGCAAACACCTCGTTTTTCGAGCAAGTTCACCCCGATGACCGACCGGTCGCCGAGCAAGCGGCCAAGGAAGCAACCGGAGGCAGCGAGGGTCAGACGATTCAGTATCGCATGCGCCACAAGGACGGCAGTTGGCACGTAATTGAATCCTGCGCGAGCGCGATTTTGAACGCGCAAAAGCAAGTCGAGAAGCTTGTCATCGTGAATCGCGATGTCAGCGAGCGCCGACAGCTGGAAGAGAAGTTTCGTCAAGCGCAGAAAATGGAAGCCGTGGGCCGGCTTTCTGGCGGGGTTGCCCACGATTTCAACAATCTGCTGGGGGTGATCATCGGCTATGCCGAGTTTTTGCAGGAAAATCTTGACCCCGAAAATACGCTCCGCAGCAGCGTGGATGAAATCCTGAAGGCCGGCAAGCGGGCGGCTTCACTGACGCGCCAATTACTGGCGTTCAGCAGGCAGCAGGTCCTCGATCCCAAGGTTCTCGATCTGAACGGAGTTGTTTCCGACATGGACAAAATGCTCCGAAGGTTGATCGGAGAGGACGTCGAACTTTCGACTGTTCTGGGCCCCAATCTCGGCAGGTTGAAAGCCGATCAAGGACAGCTCGAGCAGGTCGTCATGAATCTGGTCGTCAACGCGCGGGACGCCATGCCGCAGGGCGGCAGGCTCGTGATCGATACCCAGAATATGGTTATGGACGATGCTTTCATACGCCGCTATCCCTACCCAGTGCAGCCGGGACCGTACGTCTGCCTGACGGTCACTGACAGCGGAATCGGCATGGACGCCGAAACAAAAGCGCGCGCCTTTGAGCCCTTCTTTACGACAAAGGAAAAGGGCAAAGGAACTGGACTGGGCCTTTCGACCGTGTACGGAGTTGTGAAGCAAAGCGGCGGCTACATTGACATCTACAGCGCGCCTGGCGCAGGCACTACGTTCAAGATTTACCTCCCGCGCGTCGATGAAGCTATCAAGGCAGACGCACCGGCCGGAACGGCCACCTCGTTCACCGGCAACGAGACGATTCTGCTGGCGGAAGACGAGGCATCACTGCGGACGTTGACGCGCAATACCCTCGAACTATGCGGCTACAAAGTGCTCGAGGCCAAGGACGGGATCGAAGCCCTGCAAGTGAGCGATGGCTACAAAAGCTCCATTGATCTCCTGCTGACGGACATGGTCATGCCTGGAATGGGCGGACGTACGCTCGCGACCGAATTGACGAAGCGCCGACCTGAAATCCGCCTGGCCTATATGTCCGGATACACCGGGCAGACCGTCGGCTCGCAGGGGCCGGTTGACCCGGGCAGCGTGTTCTTGCTGAAGCCGTTTACGCGTGAACTTTTGACGCGCAAGATTCGCGAGGCGCTGGATCGTCAGGTCGCGACTAAAACCACGTAGGAGCCGTAGGAAACGGAGATCACCCCAGGCCTAGGGAACATCGGAGCGCAAACCATGCCAAAAATTCTGATTGTGGATGATGACGAAGCGGTACGCGGATTGCTCCGCATGCGCCTCTCGGGCACCTATCAAATCGTCGAAACGGGCGACCCGGAGCAAGCCTTGGGGCTAGCGCTCGAGCACAAGCCGGACGCCATACTGCTGGACCTGATGATGCCCGGATTCTCGGGCTTCGAGCTTTGCCAGAGCTTCCACACGCTCAGCTACACGTCGCGAATACCCATTTTCGTCATCACTGGCGAGGCTGGCACGAAATACAAAGAGCACTGCGAGAGCTTGGGCGCCAAGGGGTATTTCCACAAGCCTGTGGACTTCGCCGCTCTAAAAACCGCTCTTGCCGATGAACTCAAGGACAAGCAGCCTGAGCGGCGCGCTCACAAGCGCGTGCAGATGCGCGTGATCCTGAAGCTACGCGGCAGCGACGCGAACGGAAAGCAGTTCGACGAATCCACCACCACGGACAATGTGAGCGCCGGCGGGTTTCTATGCAATTGCGCCGCGCTGCTGCAAAAGGGGACAGCCGTGGACGTGTTTTTGACTTCCGGCGGCGCGGAACGGCACGCTGGGCGCGCGCACGTGGTGCGCAAAGAATCGACCGGCTCTGCGTGGAATCGCTACGGCTTCCAGTTCGACCAGACTACTTCGGATTGGGTCCTGCAAGGAAAGTAGTTCTTCCAGGCCTCCGGCAATGCGCCTTATTGGCTGGAGATTTTGGCGATTTTGTTCTGAACCTTTTTTGCGTCGGGCGCTTTCGGAAATACCTCTAAATATTCCTTGTAATATTTCAGGGCGCTCGCTTTGTCGTTTTTCTTCTCGTACGCCTCCGCGAGCAGCAGGCGCGGCTTTGCGAAATTGGATCGCAGGCGAATCGCGTCCTTATATCTGGAAATCGCGGCGTCAATATCGCCCTTGTGCATGTAAAACGTGCCGACTTCAATGTCATCTTCCGCGGAGACCGGATCGTAGTTTCCCGTGTCAGGCGTCGTAGCCGGAGGCTGGTTCGTCGGTTTCGATGACGACGATTCTCCGGGGGCCGGTCCGGCCGGAGGGTTCGGAGGCTTCTGTTCGTTTTGCCGCGCTCCCGCGGGCAAAGCCAGCAATAGAATGGCGATAGCGAGTTGTCCGAGTGCTGGGCGCATAGGGTTTCTCGTTCTGCTTAGATTGCGTTTGCTATCATGAAAGTTGTCTCGCCCTGCAGGATCGTGGCCCTGACGGGCACGCCCTCAGCAATTGTAACGCGCGACAAATGGAACTCCGCGATAAAGTCGATCAACTCCCTCTGCAGCCCGGTGTGTACCTGTTTCAGGATGCCGGCGGGAAGATTCTGTACGTTGGCAAGGCGCGCTCGCTGCGCAGCCGCGTCAAATCCTACTTTCTGGAATCGCGCGGGCAGGACCCGAAGACTGGCTCGCTCGTCCGCGAGATCGCCGACCTGGAATACATCGTCGTAGACAACGAAAAAGAGGCGTTGGCGCTTGAAAACAATCTCATCAAGCGGCACATCCCGAAGTTCAACGTCCTGCTGCGCGACGACAAGACGTATCCTTACATTCGTTACACCGCCTTCGAAAAATATCCGCGCGTATATGTGACGCGGCGGCTGAACAAAGACGGCTCGACATACTTCGGGCCGTACTTCCCCGCCAGCCTGGCCTACCGGCTGGTCCATCTAATCCACAAGCATTTTCTGGTGCCATCGTGCACGGTGGATCTCGACCGGAGCCATCCTCGTCCTTGCCTGCAATATTACATTCACCGGTGTCTCGGTCCCTGCGCCGATCTCGTTACCGACGAGCGTTATGCCGAGGCGGCCCGCGACGTGCGTCTGTTTCTCGAAGGGCGGCGCAGCGATCTTTCCCGCGGCCTGAAGGAGCGCATGGAACGCGCCTCGCAAGAGCAGCGTTACGAAGAAGCCGGTGGATATCGCGACTTGCTGCGTACGCTTAAAGAAATGGACGAGCGTCAGAAAATCGCAGCGGCCGAGGGCGACGACACGGATGTCCTCGCATGGTATGCCGAGCCTCCACAGGTCGCCGTGAACTTATTTCACCTACGAGGCGGCCGGGTGGTGGATCGGCGCGACTTCTATTGGGAAAATCTCGAGGAGTTCGATCCCGCTGAGTTTCTGCCCTCGCTGCTGAAGCAGCTGTATCTCGAAGCGAGTTACCTGCCGCGCTGCATCCACACTCCCATGGACTTCGAAGATCGCGCGCTGCTGGAAGATGTCCTTACCGACTCCGCCGGGCATCGCGTCGAAATTCTCAACCCGCAGCGCGGGCAGAAACATGCGTTCCTCGAGCTCGTCGAGAAAAACGCCAAGCATTCGTTCGTGCAACGTTTTCGCGTTCTGAAACCAAGCTCCAAAGTCATCGCCGAGGCGCTGGAATCCGTGCTGGGCCTGCCCGATCCGCCCAAACGCATCGAAAGCTTCGACATTTCGCACATCCAGGGATCGGACACGGTCGCTTCGATGGTCGTTTGGGAAGACGGCAGAATGAAAAAGTCCGATTACAGGAAATTCATCATTCGTGGCTCCGAGATGGCGCCGGGGCCGGATAAAACCAATGGTCTGCTGCGCGACGACTTTGCCAGTATGCGCGAGGCCGTGGAGCGGCGGTATCGCCGAATTCAGGCTGAGCAAAAACCGATGCCGAGCCTGATTCTGATTGACGGCGGGATCGGGCAATTGCACGCGGCAGCGCAGGCGCTCGATGCGCTTCAGATAATTAACCAGCCGACGGCGAGCATCGCCAAGAAAGAAGAGATTCTTTATGTACTCGGACGCGAGGACGAACCCATTGCGCTCGATCACCATTCGCCTGTGCTCCATTTGATCCAGCAGATTCGCGATGAAACCCACCGTTTTGCGATTACGTTTCACAGGCAGAGGCGGTCGAGCCGCCGCATCCGCACTTCGCTCACCGAAATTCCCGGAGTGGGCGACCGGACGGCGCAGAAGCTGCTGCGGCGATTTGGCAGCGTGACTCGCCTGCGGCAATTGAGCGTCGAGGAACTTGCAGCGGAACTTCCGCGCTATCAGGCCCAGCGAGTGTTCGATGCACTGCGTCGTGACCCAATCTGATTGCCGCGGGTCAATTGCAGAGATGGAACTTCCCTGATCCCCGCTGTGATTGCGGAGTACCCTTGAACTAGAAGTGCGGTACGGGTTTGAGAAGCTAGAGGAAGCCATCGAGGTAACTCGGTGAAGCGCAAATACTGGTGGATTTTCGGCGCGGTGCAGGTGATGGGCCTCCTGGCCGCTTTTGAAGGCTTATTCTTAATCCAGGATCCGATATTGTTCGGCTTGTCGTTGCTGTTCTTGCTGCCAGGAACTCTGGTCTCGTTTCCGTTTTCCACGCTCGGCCACGTCGGGCCGCATTGGCCGCTCTGGACCGTCTACGCGATCGCCGTCACCGTGAACCTCCTTCTATTTGCGGTCGTGTCGTCTCTGGTCGCCAGAATCCATCGATCAAAATGACCGAGCGCCCGAACCCAAGTTCGCTCACCGACCCGAAATGTCCGGTTAGCGGGAAGCGGATGTACATCAGCGAAAGTGAAGCGTTGGCGACGGCTGCTCACCAGATCGCGACCGCCAGTGCACCAAAGGAACTCCGAGCATACCTGTGCTCCTGGTGTCACGCCTGGCATCTGACGAAGAACGCACGATAAAACCGGCGCGCGGTCTAGGGTCGGGTCCACCCGTAAAATCGCCGCGGTGGCGATATCGATGAATGCGGTCGGGATATGAGATTCCTGCCTGATTCCAGCGCGGCTTGCCCGTACTGGGAAGCCTATGCTACTCTGAAATTTGGAGGTGCGACATGAGCGAAAACGTGGGTTCGAAGGTGAGTTTCTTCCTCGTTGGGTTAGGAATTGGAGCGCTGGTCGGCATTCTATTCGCACCGAAATCCGGCGAAGAAACGCGCGAGTATTTGTCCTCCAAGGCCGAGGAAGGTAGGGATTACGCGCAGAAAAAGGCTCGCGAATTGCGCGAACGCGCCGAAGACCTGATCGAGCGCAGCAAGGAAATCATGGCCCGGCAGAAGGACGCCATCTCGACCGCCGTGGACGCCGGGAAAGAGACCTACAAGCGCGAAGCCAAAATCTCGTAACGCCCTGGGAGCCTCTCCATGTCGGGATGGCTTGAACTATTCATCGTCGTCGCTGCCGTCGCCATCGTGATTCAGATGGCGATTTTGCTTGCGATGTTCCTCCAGCTCCGCACCGCCATAGGAACTTTCACGCGCATTGCTTTGCAGCTTCAGGCGAAGATGGATCCGATCCTCACCCGCACGAATCGCATCCTGGAGGACTCCGAGGAGCGCATCGCCAGCATCATGGGCGATGGTGCAGAAATCGCGCGCGTCGCTCGCGGTCAGGCGCAGAAGGTGGACCGCGTTTTCACGGACATGGTAGAACGCCTGCGCATCCAGGTGGTTCGCGCCGATCACATTCTCACCGGCGCGCTCGAAGTGATCGAAGAGACTGGTTCGACTTTCCGCTCAAAGGTTTGGAAACCCGTGCGTCAAGCCTCGGCGGTGCTGAAGGGCATCCAGGCAGGACTCGAATTCATCCGCAGCGGCCGGCGGCCGGAATCAGACTCGGCCACGCAAGACGAAGAGCTCTTCATCTGAAGCACGAACGACCGATTCCTTCTGCTTTCGTGTCGCTTCCGGCGGATGGTCGCGATTGAATCGAACCGCAGACTTTACCAATTTCCGCAAACCGGAACGCTTCAAGTCTTCCACACTCCGCAACTTCACGTGACGCAGACTTTTGCCCGTTCCCTCAAGAAGTTGCTCAGGATCGTCGAGCGATGTCCCTGCGTATAGACCAAACGTTACATGACTCTTGCCAATCATGAAGTAACCAAAGGGTCCGCTGGAATCGAACATCGGTAGGCCCCACGGATTCACGCCTTCCTTCAATTGCGGCGCAGCCGCTTTGACGAGTGCGCGGAGTCCTTTTGCAACCGCTTGGAGCTTTGAATTCTTTGCGCGAACGTAAGCATCCACATGACTGGCGGAGTTCCGCTTTGGGTCCATGCACATTTGCATCTGTGAGACCTCAGGCGGACGCGATCCAGCCGCCGCCCAGAACACGGCTGCCCGAATAAAAAACGGCGGCCTGACCCGGCGTGATAGCGCGCTGGGCTTCGCGGAAACAGATGCGAGCGGTGGTGTCACTGAGCGGCGTGATTTCCGCTTCGGCGGGTTCGTGGCGATTGCGGATTCTCACACGCGCGCGGACAGGAGCGTCGGGGACCGTGAAAGGAATCCAATTTACGTTGCGAACCTCGCACACCGAGCTGTGGAGTTCACGATCTTGGCCGACTACGAGGCGATTATTCGCGCGGTCGAGCGCAACCACGTACATCGGGTGGCCTTCGGCAAGGCCGAGGCCGCGGCGCTGTCCGACGGTATAGTTGTGCAAACCATTGTGCCGGCCGAGGACTTCGCCTGACGTCTCAACGATTTCACCCGGCTCGCCGAGCTTTAGTCCATTGCTCTCGCTATTGGGATCTGTTCCCTGCTCCCGCAAATAGCTCTCGATGAAACGTACGTAGCTCCCCGACGGCACGAAGCAAATTTCCTGGCTCTCGGGCTTTTCAGCGACAGGCACCGCAAGACGACGAGCGATGTCGCGTACTTCCTGCTTGGTCATATCGCCGAGCGGAAAATCCGCACGGGCGAGCTGTTCCTGCGTCAGACCGAAAAGAAAATAGGTCTGGTCCTTGGTCTCGTCCACCGCTCGAAGAAGCTCGTAGCGCCCCGTTTCGTGATTGTGGCGAACGCGGGCATAGTGGCCAGTGGCGATCCGTTCGGCGCCGACCTGGCGGGCAGTGGTAAGGAGCTGCTCGAACTTCACGTCGTTGTTGCAACGCGTGCATGGAATTGGCGTGCGGCCCGCAAGATAGTCCTCGACGAACGGACGAATGACGGTTTGCTCGAACGCGCGCTCGAAATTGATCACGTAGAACGGGATGCCGAGATGTTCAGCGACGCGGCGCGCGTCGTAGACATCGTCAATTGAACAGCAGCGCTGCTGCTTCGGGCCATTGCCCTGCAGCTCGGGCAAGCGGCGCTGATTCCACAGCTGCATCGTGAGACCCACGATCGGCTGGCTGCGCTCGCGCAGAATCGCGGCGACGGTCGAGCTGTCCACCCCACCGGACATTGCGACTGCAACCGTGTTCGCAGTGGCAGCGGCCGGATGCGGGAATGACACCACGGCGTTCCTTGGGGACTCGAGTTGGTCGAAGGTTGACATTGGCGGGAGTTCGCTCATCGGGCGGGCAGCGCGGATGCGGATTCGCGCTCGCGGGGAGAAAGCGCACGAATGCGTTCGACGACGGCTGGAATTAACTCGATGGCGCGATCGATTTCGGCAACGGTGGTCGGCCGGCCTAGGCTAAAGCGAAGACTCGAGCGCGCGTCGTCGTGCGAAAGTCCCGCCGCAAGTAACACATGCGAAGGCTCAGTCGAACCCGAGGAACACGCGGCGCCCGTGGAGCAAGCAATTCCCTGCAGATCGAGGGCGATCAGAAGCGCCTCACCCCCGGAGCCGGGAAACGACAGATTCGATGTGTTCGGGACGCGGAGAGCGCGATCAGTATTGACTCCGTTGACTAAAACGTTTGGAATTCGCTCGACGAGCGCGCCTTCGAGGCGGTCGCGCAGACCGGCGAGTCGTACACTGTCTTCGGGCAACAGTTTCCGCGCGAGTTCCGCGGCTTTGCCCAATCCGACGATGCCCGGAACATTTTCGGTGCCGGCCCGACGATCGCGCTCGGCATGGCCGCCATAGGACCGAGCCGCGATTTCCCGGCCCGAGCGAACGTATAGCGCGCCGACGCCCTTGGGGCCGCAGAATTTGTGCGCGGAGATGGAGAGCAGATCAACGCCGAGCATGTTTACATCGAGCGGCACTTTCCCGGCCGACTGCACGGCGTCGCAGTGGAAATATACTTCGGCTTCGGCGGCGATGCGCGCGATTTCTTCGATGGGCTGGAGTGTGCCCAACTCGTTGTTCGCGTGCATCACGGTGATGAGAACGGTTCCAGGGCGCAGCGCCCGGCGAATCGCTTCGGGATCAACGATTCCCTGCGAATCGCGGCTGATGCCGACAGGAACGATGGTCACGTCAACGCCTTGCCGCGCGAGTTCTTCGCAGCTGTGCAGAATGGCGTGGTGCTCGATCGCCGTGGTGATGACGTGCTTGCGCGGCTTGATCGATGCCGCGACGGTCCCGAAGATCGCGAGATTGTCCGCTTCCGTGCCACCGCTGGTGAAAACGATCTCGGTCGGCTTCGCGCCGATCAGAGCGGCAACGGAATCGCGCGCGGCGTCCACCGCGGCGCGGGCGCGCTGTCCGGGCGTGTGGACCGAGCCGGCATTGCCAAAGTTGTCCGCGAGAAACGGCAGCATGGCTTCGAGGACGACGGGGTCCACGGGCGTCGTCGCGTTGTAATCAAGATAGACGCGAATCGCCGTGCTCGCCGAAAGCGGGTCTGCGGCGCGCCCTGGGGTCTGTCGATTAAAAGCCATCCCGATCCTTTCGTTTCAGCAGGTTAGACTGACTTCTGATTGCCAACGTGTCGATTAGAAACCGCGCGAATTTCCACCACCGGTTGGCTCCATTCCTCCTTCCGGATCGTGCTGTCCGCGAAATGAGACCAATCGCAATCGGCGACGCAACCGCACTGCAGGTCGCAATTAGGCTAGCAGGATGTCAAGAGAATGCAAGAGCGAGCTTCTGGGGACTTTGCATAACGGTCTTTTCAACTGCCTCGTGTACAGATGCCCCGGAGGATAGACGTCCGCTGGATCCGTCACGTGGGCTGTACGTCAGACGGCAGACGATTTCGAATGCCAGTTCCGCAAACGATCACGGCGCCCTTCACGATGGTGTTGAATTGGCAGGGGGGATGAAGAGCTGACGATTGCGGCGCGCAGAGCCTATGAGCGGAGGTCGAAGACTTTTTCTGCATTGGTTTGGTAGAACTTCTTCTTGTTTGCGGGACTGATCGGAAGATTGTCGGTTACTTTCACTTCCTCGGGAACGAACTGGTAGGGGTAGTCCATGGCGTAGAGGACGCGATCCATGCCGAGCACTTTCTGGCAATACGAGATTGGCGGTTCCCAAGCCATGCCGCTTGTGGTGACCCAGACATTTTCCCGAATATATTCGCTCGGTTTCTTCCTCAATTTCTTGACATTGGGATAGCGGTTGGAGACGACGTTCGCGCGATGGAAGAAATCGAGGCGAAAGAACCAGTATGGAAGGCCTTCGCCGAGATGTCCGACCACCATTCGCAGTTTTGGGAAACGATCGAAAACGCCGCTGAGAATAATGCGCAGCAGATGCAGGCTCGTTTCCACAGCGAAGCCGAAAATGGCCCCTTCGAGCCCCCACTCCGCAAACGGAGCGTACATTCGCGCGGACGGCGTGCTGGGATGCAAGTAGACCGGCACGTCCAAAAATTCCGCCGCTGCGAAAATATCCCAGAACTTCGGATCGTCGAGATATTCGCCTTGCGTATTTGAATTGATGATTGCGCCCTTCAAACCCAGTTTGCGGACGCCGCGCTCAAGTTCCTTCGCGGCAGCGGCGGGATTCTGCGGCGCAATCGCAGCCAGACCGGAAAACCGATCGGGATGCTTACGAATCGCCTCCGCCAACTGATCGTTGAACGAGATGGCCAGCGCGGCGCCCGTAGCGGCATCGAAGATCTGTACGCCGGGATTCGTCAGCGAAAGAATTTGCCGGGCGATGCCGGTCGAGTCCATATCACGAATTCGCTGTTCGCCGATCTCCTGCATGCGGGTAGCGATGCCCCGCGCGCGCGGGCTGGGACCGAGAAAGTATCCCCATTGGCCCACGAAGCCAGGGTCGAGGTTTCCGCCCTGCTGAAGCATGGTCTTCCATCGTTGCAGCAGTTCCGGCGGAGCGTACGCCTCTTCTGTCGCGATGCGCAGATACGGCAGTTTATTCTTCGCCGAAACGGATGACGGTCGTTTCTTGGAGGTACTCACGACGATCCGACTTTCTGAGAGTGTAAGCGCGCGAGCAATTTCACCCGGCGATGCCCATGGCTTTCGCGTAGGCCTCGCGAACTTCCCGGGGCTGGCCGAACTGAAACACGTAGTCGCTTAGCTGGCCGGCTCCGAGGGGATGCTTGGCCAATTCTTCGAGCGTGAGGCCTTCGATGAGGTTCTTGCGATCGGCGATCGGCAGATGAATGCAGCGGTTAATCTCCGGATCGCGGATCGTCGCTTTGGGATCTTCACCCCGGGCAATGACTTCAATATCCCTCAGAAAGCGCTGGCGCATCATGATGATGCCCGTGTCGCTCGTCCCCAAGTGTTCGTGAGTGCGGTCGGGGATCGTTCCCTGCCCAACCCAGGCGACGAAATCCTGGTTCATCACGTGGCTCGAGATTAAACGCCCCGTTTCGGCGTCGCGCACCGGACCGCGCCAGGCCGGAATTTGCTCCTGCACATAAGGCTCGCGCCCTTTGGGAACGCGGCTGAAGCACCACGTCACGCTGAGCGTGTTCTCGTCGTCAATCGGCACCCGCCATTCGAAATGGTCGCCGGTGAAAAGCGCGTTGGGCCACAGGCAGACGCGCCCTACCTTCCACATGGGATCCTCTGGGCTCATGCCTTCGCGAATGCGGCGGTAGACGATGCCATAGTCGAATTCTTCAAACGCCAGCTTGAGATGCCTGGGCGAATATGGACCGCCCTTGTCTTTCAGGCGCACGCTCCAGTTCATATGCATCCACTCGAAGTGAAGCGGGTCCACGGAGTTTTCCTGGCACTGCAGCCAGTTGCATGGAACATCGGCAAAAACGATCTGCACGAAGCCGTTTTTCCAGGTGAACGGCTCCCAGTTCGGCACCAACGGCGCAGGCTCAGGACCCAAGTACGCCCAGATCAAACCACCTTGCGTTTCCACCGGGTATGCCGTTATGCGGATTTTCTCGCGGAACTTGGCCTCGGGCTGCGCAACGTCTTCGTAGGGCTGCTCCAGGCACCGGCCGCCGCGATCGAACAACCAGCCGTGATAATTGCAGCGCAAGCCGCACTGCTCGACGAACCCATACGACATGTCGGCGCAGCGATGCGGACAGTGGCGGCCGACCAAGCCGAACGTGCCGCTCAGGTCCTTGTACAAGGTGAGATCTTCACCCATCAGGCGCACGGGCTTGATGGACTGCGACTCGAACTCGCTGACTGCGGCGACAGGCATCCAGTAGCGGCGCAGCAGGTCGCCCATCGGCGTGCCGGCTCCCACGCGGGTCAGAAGCTGGTTCTTGGAGTGGTCGAGCATTGGACTGGCGGGGATTCTAACTCAAACGCGGGCTCCCGCCAAAGCGGAAGTCTTGCGGGGAACTCGCATGAAACATTTTGGACGCGAACAGCGTATCTTGGTGTCAGAGAGGTGCGCAATGGAACAACCGACGCCACCGAGACATCATTCGTTTGTAGGGCCGATTATTTTGATTGTGCTGGGCAGCGTGTTGTTGCTTTGGAGAATCGTTCCCGACTTGGACCCATGGCCGGTCCTTTTTCGCTATTGGCCGCTGATTTTGATCCTGATTGGGCTGGGAAAAATCTGGGACAGTTACTACATCCGCCATCATGTCGAGCAGGGCGCGTCGACGGCGAGGCCGGCAATCTCGGGCACGGGGATCGCGTGGATTCTGCTTTTGGTTTTCTTCATCCTTGCAATATGGCACGGCAGAGGGAGATGGGACGACGGAGACTGGTACCACGAACCCTGGGGCTGGCACGGACGCGCTTTTGCCGCCGAGTCGCATGACGCCCAAGCGGTCGAGCTGCAAGGAGCAAAATCGGCGGACATGGACCTCGATATCCCTGCGGGTCAGCTGACGCTGTCGGGCGGTTCGAGCCACTTGATGGACGCGGATTTCCGATATGGCCGCAATCAGGAAAAACCGACGGTGGAATATTCCGTGACGCAAGGCCGGGGGGAGCTGCGCGTCACGCAGGATGCGAATCGCTGGCACACGCAATTTGGAACAGAAGACGACGAGTGGAATATGCGCGTCACCAACGGTGTGCCGGTTGACCTGCACCTGCAAATGGGTGCGGGCCAGAGCAACTTGCGGCTCAACGGAGTGGATCTGAAAAACCTCGATGTTCACATGGGCGCGGGTCAACTCGATCTCGATCTCACCGGCGAGCGAAAAAACAACGTGGACGGAACGATCGAGGGCGGCGTGGGGCAAGCAACGATTCGCCTGCCGAAAGACGTGGGCGTACATGTGGATGCGTCGGGCGGAATCGGCTCGGTGGACGCACGAGGTTTGAAGCAAGAAGGAAGCTCATACGTAAACGAATCGTACGGTAAGACACCGACAAAGATCGAATTGACGGTCCACGGAGGGGTTGGCGAGATCAGACTTATCCCGGAGTGACGAGGGATGAGGGAGAGGGCGAAAAACCAGGAAAGGACTTACCACACAAGCCACAGAGAAACCGCTCGCCCAACCGGAGAAAGCCCGCCGCCAGGCTCAAACCATGCGTTACTCAATCGCGCCAAGCGCCACGGATGGCTTTGACAGACGCGCGAGCGTCCGTTAGCGTCGAAGTGAGAGGCGCTGCTTCCCTTCCACGCGCCCGGACTTAAACAGGAGCTAACCTTGGCGCGGCCCATCATTACGCTGACAACGGACTTCGGCACGAACGACCACCTGGTCGGTGTCATGAAGGGCGTGATCCTCAGCATCAATCCTGAAGTCAACATCGTGGACATCACGCACAGCGTCCTGCCGCACGATCTGCTCGACGGAGCCCTGTCCATTGGGCAGGCATACAAATACTTTCCGCCGAAGACGGTACATCTCGTGGTCGTGGACCCAGGCGTGGGAACCGAGCGACGACCGATCCTGGTCGCAGGAGATACGCACTATTTTGTGGCGCCGGATAATGGCGTACTTTCGTCGGTGTACGACCAGTCGGAAGCGCTGTACGTCTGGAACATCATCTCCGAACACTATTTTCGGCAGCCGGTGAGCAAGACATTCCACGGCCGAGATATTTTCGCGCCCGTAGCTGCGTGGCTGACGAAATCGTGGCAATCATCGGCGTTCGGCGAGCCGATCACGGATTTTGCGCGCTTTGCCATGCCGAAGCCGAAGACGGCGGGCAACACAATTAAGGGTGTGGTGCTGCGCGTGGATCAGTTCGGAAACCTCATTACCAACCTGCGGGCGGAAGACGTGCCGGCGTTTGCGGTGGCCGACGGGAAATTCACGATTCGCGCCGGGAATGCGACAGTGACGAAACTTGCGCAGACATTTGCGAACGGAGCGAGCGGCGAGACGATTGGGTTAATCGGATCGAGCGGATTTCTGGAGATTTCCGTCAATAGAGCGAACGCGTCGCGGACGCTGGCGTTGGGTCGTGGAGCGGAAGTTACCGTTGAGGTGAGCTAGGTCGGGCCGTCTACCCCAGAGATCGCACGTCACTGCGAGCAAGTCCCTTCCCCACCGTTGTTCAATCCCCTAGCGAGCCAAGGAGGTCACGATCAGGTAGGAGCGCATGCGGGGATCCATCCAGTCGCGAAGCGCGTCGCCAAGTAGATTGAAGGCGAGGACGGCGGCCATGATTGCGAGCGCGGGGAAAATCACCATATGCGGGGCGTCGAAGAGATGGCTGCGGGCGTCGTTGATCATGGAGCCCCAACTCGCCATCGGAGCGAGGACGCCGACGCCGAGAAAACTGAGCGTCGATTCGGCAAGAATCGTGCCGGCCATGCCGATGGTCGCCTGCACGAGCACGGGCTGAAGAATATTGGGCAGCAGATGCCGGAGAAGGATCCGGGCGGGCGAGGCACCGAGCGAGCGGGCTGCGAGCACGTACTCCATTTCTTTGGCTTGCAGAATTTGAGCGCGAGCGAGACGCGCGTAGCCGGCCCATCCAGTCACAATCAACGCGAGAATAACTTTGCCAATGCCCGGACCGAGAAACGCCGCGAAGGCGATGGCGAGAAGTATGCCGGGAAAGGACAGGAACGCGTTGATGAAGACAATGTTCACGAGGTTATCGAACCAACCTCCACAGTAACCCCCGAGGGCGCCAATCGCGAGACCGACCATCCCCGCGCCGACAACGACGCAGATCCCAACCAACAGCGAAACGCGCGTGCCATAGAGGGTGCGCGAAAGAATGTCGCGGCCGAGTTCGTCCGTGCCCATCCAATGCGCAGCGCTAGGGCTGGCGAGGCGCGCGGGCAGGTTCTGCGCCGCGGGATCGGCGGGCGCGAGCCATGGCGCGGCGATTGCGAGAATCACCAGGATTAGCGCCAGAGCAAAGCCGACGCGTCCGGTGCCGCTCCGGCGAAGGAATTCGCGAAGTCCGCTCATCGGAGGCGCACCCGCGGGTCAACCAAGGCGTATACAGCATCCGTAAGCAGATTCACGACGACATAGGAAACGGCGATCAAAAGAATGCAGCCCTGCAACAGCGGATAGTCTCGCGCCCCGATTGCCTGGACCGCAAGGCGGCCGATTCCCGGCCAGGAGAAAATCGTCTCGGTGACGATCGTACCGGCGAGCAACGTGCCGAATTGCAACCCGAGGATCGTGAGGATCGGGATGAGCGCGTTGCGAAAGGCGTGCCGAAAAAGCACCGCGGATGGCGAAAGTCCCTTTGCACGCGCGGTGCGGACGTAGTCGCTTGAAAGCTCCTCGACAACGGAAATGCGCACCATGCGCGTGAGGATGGCGGCGAGAGCGGCGCCCAGAGTGATTGCAGGCAAAATCAAATGCGAAGGGCCGCCACGACCCGAGACCGGCAGCCATCCGAGAATTACGGAAAATACGAGAATCAAAAAGGGGCCTAGCGCAAAGTTCGGGACCGACAGGCCGAAGAGCGTGAAGACACCCACGGCGTGGTCGGTCGAAGTGCCGCGGAGTTCCGCGGCAAGCAGACCGGCGGGAATGCCGATGGCGGCGCAAACGAGTAGTGCTACGATCGCTAGCTCAAGCGTCGCAGGATAGTGCGACAGCACCACTCGCGTGACGGGTTGCTGAAAGCGAAACGATTCGCCGAGATCGCCGCGTACGACTGCCGCGAGATAGTGACGATACTGCGTGAGGACGGGCACATCCAATCCGAGCGAATGGCGCAGCTGCTGCAAGTCCTCTGCGCGAGCGCCCTCGCCGAGCATTTGCTGCACGGGATCCCCCGGAACGACGTGCGCGAGCAGGAACACCATCGTGACGATAAGCCAGAGCGCGGGAAGGGCGAATAGGAGCCGCAGCGAAATGTAACGGATCATTTTCGCCGGCGTCCTTTGGTAGCGCCGGCAGGAGCGAGATTTTCGGCCGCCTCAGGTGTTGCAATTTTGGTCGGAACGACGGGTTCTGACGGCGGCGCTGGATTTTCAGCCGGAGTCGGCACAGCTTTGATCTTTACGCGTGAAACGCGGCGGCGTTCCATTTCCATCACGGTGAAGCGATACCCATCGGATTCGAAACTTTCGCCGCCGCGCGGAATAAATCCGAGCCGGCTGAGGACGAAGCCTCCGACGGTCTCGTAAGAGGAATCGTCGGCCAGCGTGATGTTGTACTGCGCCGCCAGATCGCGGACTTTGATGCCAGCATCAAAAATCAGGCCGCCGTCCGGAAGTTGCAGAGGCCGCTCGACCACGTCGAACTCGTCATGAATTTCACCGACCATCTGCTCGAGGATGTCTTCGAGAGTCACGAGGCCCAGAATGCTGCCGAATTCGTCCACCACCATGGCGAGGCCGGTGCGCCGAGTTCGAAATTCGAGGAGAAGCTCACTTGCCGGCTTTGTCTCCGGAACGATGAGGACGTCGCGGAGAACGCTTCGCAGCTGAAAATCTTGGCCGGACGACTGCTCGCCAGTCCGGTGGGCGCGATCAATCAGAATCCAAATGACGTCCTTGATGTGCACGAAGCCGAGAATGTGGTCGAGCGAGCCGTCATATACCGGCAGCCGGGAGCGCTGAGTGGTGGCGAACATACGCATCGTATCTTCGAGGGTCGCTGAAGCGGGTAGCGCGTGCATATCGGGGCGCGGCACCATGAGTTCGTGCACCTGGACCTGGCTCAGCCCCATCGCGTTCTGAATAAAACGAGCTTCGCTCGCAGGCAGAAGGCCACGATCGCGAGCCTGCTGAATCATTACCTGCAATTCCTCCGCGGAACGCACGAGCGTATGGCTATGCGGAGCTACGACGCCGAGGGCGCCAACGAGTCTCTCGGCGATGCCGTCGAGCAAATCAATGGCCCAGCTAAACGTATGGAGGAACCAATGAAAAGGCCTGGCAATTAGCAGCGCGACGCGCTCGGCACGCGCGAGGCTGAGACTCTTGGGTACGAGCTCGCCGAAAATCACCTGCAGGACAGTGAGGAGACCGAAAACGACGACGAGGGCGACACCATGCGCGACGACGGCGGCCCAGGGGCGCGCGACCTGCTCGACAAATGGGCGGACAATCGCGGCCAGAGTGATCTCACCGAGATAGCCCAGCGAAAGGCTGGCGATCGTGATGCCTACCTGCACGCCGGAGACGACGCGACTGAGGTCGCTGACGAGCAGTTCGACAATTTTGGCGCGCGGGTCACCCTTTTCGACAAGCTGGCGAACACGCGAAAGCCTTACCGCGACCAGCGAAAATTCCGCAGCCGCGAAAAAAGCGTTCATGCTGATCAGGAAAACGATGCCAAAAACGTGGAGCGCGCTCATCGCCCGGAGCCCTCGCGGCGCAGGATTCGCCGTGCAAAACGATTCTAACAAGACAGGCTCGGCAACGGGAGAAATCCGGGAAAGGCGTTGTTCGTCAGTGTCGGTGCGTTTCGGGAAGCATAAGGCGATCGGGATCTAACGCTGCGACGCCTTACCGGAGGCCACGCGGTCGTTGTAATCGGCGGATTTGCCGCGCGGCACGGTCAGCGAGGTCCAATCGTCGAATGCGAGATGCTTTGCGATATAGACGATTTGACCGATGTGGTAGGCGTAGTGCGCGACCTGGCGGTTGATCGCCTGCATTACGGAATGCCGCTCGTTGCGGATGCGAATCGTGCGGCCCAGATCGGCGTCGGTCAAAGGTACCAGGGCCTCGAAAACGATCTTCCAGGACGCCTCCCACACCTCCTGGATTTCGGTACGAGTTTGCGGCGGTGCACGGAACTCGTCGTCGCGGTTGCGGTCAGGCTTCTCGCCGTCAGAGGTAAGAAAATCCGTCCAGCGCGAGCGCATGTTGCCAGTCAGGTGCTTCACGATGATGGCGATCGAATTGGACTCGGCATCGAGCGCGACCGTGAGGTCTTCGTCTGAAACCTGCGACATGGCCTGGTCGCCGAGTTCCTTGTAGTAGCGCAGAAGCGTGATGGAGTCTGCGAGGTAGGACGTGGTGAATTCGAGCGCCATGGCCCGATTGTGCATTTTCTGAGTTTCCGGCGCAAGAGTTCACGGCAATGTTCGCCAGTTAATTTATTGATGGGAATTCGGGTGAGTGCTTCTATGATGAGTTTTTGAGAGAGGGAACGATGGAAGTGTTTCTGAGGGCGACCGAGGTAATCGACTGGACGCACCCTTCCGTGAGTGCGAAAGCTAAGGAGCTATCTGAGGGCGCTCGCGACGCGTCGGAGATTGCGCGGCGCTGTTTTGAGTGGGTTCGGGACGGTATCCAGCACAGCTCTGATTTCAAGCGCAATCCGGTTACGTGCAATGCATCGGATGTGTTGCGCGAGGGCACCGGATACTGCTACGCGAAGAGCCATCTGCTGGCCGCAATCCTCCGCGCGAATGGCGTGGCGACTGGATTCTGCTACCAGAGGCTCAGCATTGACGAAACAGGACCGCCCTATTCTCTCCACGGACTGAACGCGGTGCACCTGCCGGAATTCGGCTGGTATCGAATCGATCCCCGTGGCAACAAGGAAGGCGTGGACGCCCAGTTCTCGCCGCCTGTCGAGCGGCTGGCATTTCGGATCGCGTTTCCGGAAGAACAGCTTTTCCCGCAAATTCTCGCCGATCCCCTTCCGGTGGTCGTCAACGCGTTGCGCGCACACTCGACATGGGATGCGATGTATCGCAATCTGCCGGATTGGGAGCTCGCTTCCCTGCCGGACGCGTAACCCGTGAGGAATCGAATGTCGAAATTTCGCCAAGCACGATTGCCGGGCACGATCCCGACGCTTCGGAATCGTGCCTCACGAAATCATCTCCAACGGTCGCGCGACGGGCTAAATGATGGAGCAAGGCAGGTGGCCTATTGAGTGCGACGGCGAGCGCATAAGGCCATTGTTGAGGTTCTGCGACGTGCGCTAGAATGCTCGCGCGTTAGCGGAGAAGGAGACTTCCCAGAAGCAGAGGCGAAATGAGCTCGGCGTCAAACAAAGCGGCTGAACCACAGCGAAAAGGCGACTTCGAGAAATCGCTCGTTCGACTCGAGGAAGTCGTGAAGCGCCTGGAGAGCACAGACCTTTCGCTCGACGAGGCGATGAAGCTTTTCGAAGAGGGCGTCAAGCTTTCACGCGAATGCCAGAAGCAGCTCGAAGAAGCCGAGGGCCGCGTCGAAATTCTCCTGAAGAAGGCGGACGGCAAAATCTCCGCGGAGCCATTCGAGCCCGAAGATGAATCGTCGTAACGGCTACTGTTCGTTGCGCCAGTCGTTTCTACACTCGTTGAGTTGTTTCAGTCCCACGAAGACGCGGGCATGAAACTCCCGGAGTTTTATCAGGCCGATCTTGATGCAGTCGAAGCCGGTCTGGAGCGGCTCGTTCCACCGGAAGATACGGCGCCGACATCCATTCACCGCGCGATGCGGTACAGCGTCTTCGCGGGCGGCAAGCGGATCCGCCCGGTCCTTTGCCTCGAGGCGGCACGCATGTTTACAGACAATACGGAGGGTGCGGTGCAGGTTGGATGTGCGATCGAGTTCATCCACACGTACTCGCTGATCCACGACGATCTTCCGGCGCTGGACAACGACGATCTGCGGCGCGGCAAACCCACAAACCACAAGGTCTTCGGCGAGGCGATCGCGATTCTGGCCGGCGACGCGCTGCTGACGCTGGCATTCCAAACACTCGCGGCAGCACCAGTGGAAGCGCAGCGACGGTTGAAAATCCTTGGTGCGGTCGCGCGTGCTGCCGGGACCGACCGGGGAATGATTGGCGGGCAGGTCGCCGATATCGAGGCGGAACGCAAGCCAGTGGACGATGCGAGCCTTGAATACATCCATCGCTCGAAGACGGCCGCGCTGATACGCGCGTCAGTGGTTTCAGGGGCGCTGGCGGGCGGCGCGGAACAGCCGGATATCACGCGCCTTATCGGATTCGGTGAGAATATCGGCTGGGCTTTCCAGGTGGTGGACGACCTTCTCGACGTGGAGGAATCGTCGGCCGCGCTCGGGAAAACGGCGGGCAAAGATCAGGCACAGCAGAAGGCCACCTATCCGGCGCTTTACGGGCTCGACAAATCGCGTGCGATTGCGGCTGATTTGGAGGCCAAGGCGCTCGCGGAACTCGATGGGTACGGCGAGCGGGGCGCGAGGCTACGCCAAGTCGGCGAATTTCTGGTGGCGCGTCGGTCTTGATTTGGCGATGAAGATGTCAGGACGTCCCTTCCCTCGCGCACCGCACAAAAGACAAACGAAACCAGGAAAAGAACGGCTCGATCTGCTGCTCGTTGCCCAGGGACTGGCGCCGTCGCGGGAGCGAGCCCAAGCTTTGGTGCTCGCCGGGCAAATCCGGGTGAATGGCGCGAAGGTGGACAAGGCCGGCACGCAAGTGGCCACCGATGCGCGCGTCGAGATTGCCGGTGAACCGTTACGTTACGCGAGCCGCGGAGGACTGAAGCTGGAAGGAGCGCTCGAAGATTTCGCGCTGAGTCCACGAGATCGCGTTTGCATGGATGTGGGAAGTTCGACCGGAGGATTCACGGATTGTCTGCTGCAAAATGGCGCAAGCAAGGTTTTTGCCGTGGATGTGACCATTGACCAGATCGACTGGAGACTGCGAAAAGACGCGCGCGTGGCGACGGTGGAACGGAACGCGCGATATCTTCGTGCCGAGGATATCGGCGAGCCGGTAGATCTCGTGACCGCGGATGTGTCTTTCATATCGGTGAGCAAGATACTCGAGGGGATTGTCCGGGTTGGGTCGCGCGGCGCCGATTTTCTGATTTTGATCAAGCCGCAATTCGAGCTCGACAAGCGCGACGTGGGTAAGGGTGGAATTGTCCGCGACGCCGCGCTGCACCAAAAAGCGATCGAGCGCGTGCTGGCCGCAGCAGCGGAATCAGGGCTGGAAATCGTAGGTGTTCGGCCCAGCCATCTGACTGGCACCAAAGGAAATCAGGAGTTTTTTCTGCACGCCCGGCGCCGCGAGTAGAATAGAATGCAGCGTTCAAACCGATGATTCGAGCTGCAGGCATTATCTCCAAACCGAATCGAGAGCTACTTTCCTCGGTCGTGCCGCCATTGATCCAGTGGCTCCGCGAACGAAAGATCGAGGTATTCGTGGATCAGGAGACTGAGGATTGCGTGGACCCTGGCGCGCCAATCGTGGCGCGGGATGGGCTCGCATCCCAAGTCGATCTGCTGATCGTGCTCGGGGGAGATGGAACGCTTCTTTCAGCCGCACGGGCGCTGGGCAATCATAAGGTTCCGATACTGGCCGTCAATCTGGGCGGGCTGGGATTTCTCACCAGCGTCACGCTCGACGAACTTTATCCGCTTCTCGAACAGGTCGCTGCAGGAAAACATCGCACGAGCGAACGCATGATGCTCGATGCAACGATTGTGCGGGGCGGGCAAGCTGCCGAGATGCAGTGCGCGCTGAACGACGCAGTGGTGAACAAAGCGGCGCTCGCCCGCATGCTGGATTTCGACGTGCACGTGGATGGCAACCACGTGGGGCGCTATCGCGCCGATGGATTGGTTGTCGCGACGCCAACCGGATCAACCGCGTATTCGCTCGCGGCTGGCGGGCCGATCATCGATCCCGATCTCGACGCGTTTGTGATCACACCGATCTGCCCGCACATGCTGACAAATCGGCCGCTCGTGGTTCCCGACACAGCGCGCATTGACCTGGATTTCACCGCGGCCGACGAACCCGTGTACATCACGCTCGACGGACAAATCGGATTTCAGCTCAAACCGAGGGACCGCGTGACGATCACGAAATCGAAGAGCCGCGTGGCGCTGGTGCGGCCCCCTTCAAAGACCTATTTCGAAGTGCTCCGCAACAAACTTAAATGGGGCGAGCGGTAGACAAGGATTTGGCCTACGTAGCAAACGAAACCGAGAGAGATTCTTCGGCCAGCAAGAAACCATCCCGCCGAACTCAGCATGACGATCCTGATCGGATCGTTACTTCACCTTAAGCACCACAAGCGTGCGGTCGTCCGCTGGATGTTGCCCGCCAGAAAAAGAGTCCGCTTCCTCGAGAATTCGGTCAGCGAGACCGTCTGCTGACAGGTTAGGGTTGTCGCAGGCCAGCGTCGCCACGCGAGCGGCACCGAAGAACTCCCCAGCGCGGTTTTGCGCATCGCCGACGCCATCGGAGTAGAAAACGATGATGTCGCCGGGGTCGAGAATGAGTGTTCGCTCTTCATAGGTTGCTTCCTCAAAAATCCCAAGCGGAAATCCAACCAAAGGAATCTTCTCGCAGCGCCCGTCATGATACAGCAGCGGCTGCTCCTGGCCCGCGTTGGCAATGCGCAGGCGACGGCGCTGGCGGTTCCACGTGGCAAAACAAAGCGTCATGAAGCGGCCTTCAATCATGCGCTCGCCCAGGAAGCCATTGAGAGCTCGGAGCATGTTCGCAGGACGCGGCTTCTGGGCCCCGAGGCTGCGCAGCGTGCCGACGGCGACCGCGCCGTACAGCGCGGCCGCGCTTCCCTTCCCGCTAACATCGCCGAGGGCGATTCCTAGATCGTTAGGTCCGTAACGCATGAAATCGTACAGGTCACCGCTGAGCTCCCGCGAGGAGACAACTCGCGCAGCGATGTCCAAGCCGAATTCAGGACCGGGCAATCGAGGGAGCAGCGCACCCTGGATGCGGCGAGCGGCATTGAGATCGCGCTCCATGCGGCTCTCGTCGCGCGCGACTTGTTCGTAAAGGCGCGCGTTTTCAATCGAGACCGCGAGATGCGCAGCGAGGATCGAAAGTACCTGCACGTGATCCGGCGTGAAATAATTGAGTTGGGGGCTCTCAAGGTCCATGACGCCGACAACGCGCGTCTTGTAAATCATGGGTACGGCAAGCTCCGAACGAGTCTCGGCATTCACCATGCGGTAGCGTGGATCGAGCGCGACATCGGGAACAACGACCGGGCGGCGAATCTTCGCGGCCGCGCCGACGATTCCTTCGTGAGCGGGAACGACCGATTTCTCCTGCACGCGCTGGCCGAACTTTACCGTGACACGATGACGAAACACGGCGGCGGTCTCATCGTAAAGAAGAATACTGAAAATCTGGTAGTCGATCAGCCGCTTCGTGAGTTCAGCGGCACGCCGCAACACTTCTTCCACCTGGAGCGTGGCGCTCGCCTCTCGGCCGATTTCGTTGAGCAGGAGAAGCGTTTCGGCCTGTTTTTGGGCGCTTTCAAAAAGTCGAGCGTTCTCGACCGCTGTACCGATGCGGCTGGCGACGAGCGTGAGGATGGTCTGCTGATTCGGCGTAAAGTAGTCCGGCTGGCGGCTTTCGATATCCATCACGCCGATCACGCGGCCGCGAACGATGAGCGGTACGGCCAGCTCCGAGCGGACTTCCTCGACCGCGGAGAGATAGCGGGGATCTTGGAGGACATCGCCGACACGAATGGCCTGACCGGTGGTGGCGGCGGCTCCGATAATTCCGTCGCCCATGGGAATCCGCCAGTGCTCGATCACTTCGGGGCGATGGCCGATGGCGAAGCGGACGTACAGATCGTTGGTGCTCTCCTCGGGAAGGAGGACGGCGAATATCTCGAAGTCCATCAGGCGCTTAACCTGCTGCGCGGCGCTGGCAAGAACCTGGTCGAGATTCAGCGACGAATTGATTTCATGGCTGATCTCGGCGAGGACGGCTAGCGTCTCCGCAGGGATTTCCGACGCCAAATTGAGGTCTTTCGAGTCCATTTATGATTGGTGAGCGCGCCCTCAATTCCGAAGCAGTGCTGCGTGCGCCGGGTTCGCGAGCGGCACTCCGATTCCGCGCGTCGCGGACGTGAAACGTCTCATTATAACAGGCGAGCGATGAGACTTCGGGGCATACTACAGCGCCCCAATAAAAATTTATCGAGGAGTAGGGTGAAGGATGCAGACGTCTTTGAGATTGCGATATCTTTCGGCGTAGTCGAGTCCGTAACCGACCACGAATTCATTCGGAATGGTAAATCCAATGTAATTGCCCTCCACCGGCTTTAGACGGCGCGATGGTTTGTCGAGCAGCGCGGCCAACTTGAGCGTTTTCGGACGGCGCTGACGAAGAACCCGCAAAAGATAGTTGGCGGTGAGGCCGGTATCAAGGATGTCCTCCACGAGAATCACGTTCAACCCCGCAACGTTGTTGTCCAAATCCTTCAGCATGCGGACTTGGCCAGAAGATTCTTTTGTTTTGCCGTAGCTCGCGACGGCGATGAAATCAATGGAGGTTTCGAGATCAATTTCGCGGGCGAGATCGGCGAGAAAAAAACAGGCGCCCTTGAGCACGCCAATCAAATGGACGCGCTGTCCCTTGAAGTCCCGCGTGATCTGACGAGCCACCGCGCGCACGCGTCTCTCAATGTCCGCGTGACGAATTCGAACCTTCAAACCCTCTCTTCGAGCGAATGGCATCAGATCCCGCTCCCGCGGCAGGTCGGCCAGTCTATCTCAGGCGAATCAGAGTGACAAGGCGAGTCGTGGACGTTGCTGGCTAGTGAGCGGCGCGCGACGGCGTCGCCGGCTGAAGCGGTTGAGTAGTGATGCTGTTTTGCGATGCCGGGGATTGGGATGGCCGATCGGGACGGGGAAAATCGTAGATGCCCCAAGGGTCGGTCGCCATAAGAATGCGATTTGGTTCGACGAGGATGGATGTAATTCTTAACGACGTTCCGCCGGAAATCACCGGGTAGTAGGAATCCATGCGGTTCCCACCCTTATCGAGGTGCACGAGGACATCGTTGATAGCGGTCCAAACCTCCTGGGTTTCCGGGTCCACACCGACGGCCGTGATCACCGGCTTTTCCGAAGTGCGTTTGGAGGGATCGTCAAGCGCGAGGCGAACCGTGGCAGCCGCGCGATACAGTCCGAAGCCTGGACGACCATGGAATCCGTCGCGGCCGTCCGGGAAGTGGTCAGCGAAGTTGCCGCCAGTGTCGCCGGGGCTCGGGCCAGCCCCGCCGAAGTTCGGACTCGCACCTCCGAGAGCTGCGCCTGCGCCGCCCCCATCGTGGAATCCTCCTCTCAGTCCATCATGAAACATGTCCCCGAATCCCATGCCAAACATTCCCGGCATGAACATCCCCTGCCCGTAGGCCAATCCGAGGTCGGGATTTCCAGCGTCGCCGAAGGTGGAGGAGCTTGAATCCAATGCGTCCGGCGAGCCGTCCGAACTGAAGTCGAGGATATTTCCATCGAAGGTCGTCGTTCCAGCCATAGAAGAGGAAATTGGAGAAGGTGATGACGTTGAATACGCCGCGGACGAAGACGCACGAGTCCCCGGGCCGGCACGGGCCCTGCTCCCAACCGACAGTGCGGTCAAAGAGCGCAAATCGGTCCACGCACCCACAGACTCTGGTCCGTACAATCCTGACATCGTGTAGCCCAGCTGAATTTCATGCCCGGTGCGCCCGGCAACAGGCTCAAACTGATTGGCCGATATGACAGAGCCGTACGCAGAGTAGCCAAAACGATCGAATCGCTGAAGTGTTGGATCAGGAAGGGACGTGAACGCAAAATAGATGTTCCCGCCATGGTCGCCGGTAATTCGTCCGTGGTCCATCACGGACTCTCTAGGGGCCTCGGCGTTCGACTGATCCGCGGGATCGCCGAAAGTCCGAATCGTAGCCCCCTTCTCGTCCATAATCTGCACGAGTTGCTTCGATTGCAACGTCGTGACGGCGAATTGACCGTCGGAAAGAGCGACGACGGAGGTCGGAGCTGTCACGTGGATTGTGGCGAGCATGGAACCGTCGGGAGCAAAGATCTTGATCGCGTTATCGCCGCGATCAACGACGAACAGACGGCCGCGCGAGTCAACGTCGATCGCGACAGCGTAACGGATCGTCGCGCCATGTGAATTGGCATTTGGAAACTGATCGAGGCGTTTGCCCGTCGCGTCAAATATCGAAATGATGCTGGCTGGCTCCGCGAGGACAAAGTAACGGCCTGAAGAGTCCCGTTTAATTGCAGCGACGCCCGGACCGACGGTTGGAAATACGCGCGATTGAGCGCGCAGAACGTTCTGGAGGCCTTGCCCTGAAACGCGCGGAACCGCCACTGCCGCCAGAGAGATACCAATAGCCGCAGCAAATAGCCGGAGTTGTATACCGCCAACCATTCCCCGCCTCACCATTGGGCGTAATTACCCTTCAGTTTTTATTCCCACGTGCGACGCAGAAAGTTCCCAGAAGACACGTCGAGAGGCTAGGTGAGTAGTGGCGTGACGCCAAGAATGGGTGCCGGACACGGTGCCGAAAGATCGGAACTGTGCCCCTACGGAGGAGGATCAGGGGTAATTTCGCCGTTGCCGTCCCCCAAGGATCCGCTTGGCGTACGCTGCAAACGGTTGCTAAGACAGCCCGATGATCCGGCCGGTCTCGAGGTCTATGTCAATTTCGTAGTACCCGGGTCGTGTGGAGAGCCCGGGCATGGTGCTCATGCTGCCCAGCAGCGGATAGAGGAAACCAGCCCCGACACTGGCGCGAATGTCGCGTACCGGGACGATGAAGCCGGTAGGCGCGCCCTTAAGGTTTGGGTCGTGGCTCAGGCTCAAGTGCGTCTTCGCCATGCAGATGGGCAGCTGATTGAAGCCGAGGCGATTGTATAGAGCGATCTTCTTCTCGGCTTCCGGCGAATACTCCACCCCGGCTCCCCCGTAAATATCGCGAACAATCGTTTCGATTTTCTCCTTGATTCCCATTTCGAGCGGATACAGAAACTTGAATTTCCCCGGCTGCTCGCACGCGGATATAACTGCCTTCCCAAGCTCGACGGCGCCCAGGCCGCCTTCAGCCCAGTGATTGGACATGACAGCGTCGTGGGCCCCCGCCTGTACGGCCAGCTTGCGAACAAGATCGATCTCCGCCGGGGTGTCCGTGTGGAACCGATTGACCGCGACCACCACAGCGATGCCGAAGAGGCGCGCGTTTTGAATCATTTTGGCCAGATTGGCGCAGCCTTTCTCGAGCAGGGCCAAATTCTCCTCGAGATAGTCATGATGCAACGGCTGACCCGCAACGACTTTTGGGCCTCCTCCATGCATCTTCAGCGCGCGAATCGTGGCTACAAGAACCACGCAGTTGGGCGCTAGACCGCTATACCGGCATTTGATATTGCAGAACTTTTCCATGCCGATATCCGCGCCAAAACCCGCTTCCGTGAGCACATAGCCGTCTGCACCTACAAGCTTGAGTGCGATTTGATCCGCGACGATCGAAGAGTTGCCGTGCGCGATATTCGCAAATGGTCCGGCGTGGACAAATGCTGGCGTGCCCTCAAGCGTCTGCATTAGGTTGGGCATGATCGCGTCTTTCATCAAAACGGTGAGCGCGCCGCCAGTACCGAGATCGTCCGCTGTGATCGCTTCGCCCGCCCGGCTTGTGCCGATCACCATGGCGCCCAGGCGTTCCCGCATGTCAGCGAGGCTGGTCGTGAGCGCGAGGATCGCCATGATCTCGCTCGCGACGGCAATGTCGTACCCGGTCACGCGGGTCATGCCCTTCTCTTCAGGCCCCTGCCCGATGGTAATCTGGCGCAGCATGCGGTCGTTCGTGTCCGTTACTCGGCGCCAGGTGATGCTGTCGGGGTCAATATCTAGTCGCGAAAATCGGCTGCGCTCTTCCGGCGTGAGAGTGTTGGGGTCCGTCTTCGCGATGCCGAGCTTGCGCAACCGGCGCAACATGACAGGCGAAAAACGACGGCTGCCGTCCTTGGCTGGCGGACACAGGCGCTCGAACAGGGCTTCATCCTTCTGCTGAGCTTCGTGCATCACGCGCGTATCAATGGCAGCGGCCAATAAGTTATTGGCGGCCGTGATGGCGTGAATGTCGCCGGTCAGATGGAGATTGAACTCCTCCATCGGAACGATTTGGCTGTAGCCGCCGCCCGCGGCACCGCCCTTGATTCCAAACGTGGGGCCCTGGCTCGGCTGACGCACGCAGGTGAAAACTTTCTTGCCGAGGTGCGCGCCGAGCGCCTGGCTAAGGCCGACAGTCGTGGTGGTCTTGCCCTCGCCGAGCGGTGTTGGAGTGATTGCGGTGACGACCACATACTTCCCGCTGGGACTGTTTTTCAGGCGGTCGCGGATCGAGAGATGCACCTTCGCCTTGCTCTTGCCATACAAATCGAGCTCGTCCGAGAGAATGCCCGCTTCGGCCGCGATCTTCTCGATCGGAATGGGTTTGACAGCCTGAGCGATGTCAATATCGCTGGGCACGCGCGCGAGCATGTTCTGCAATTTGTGCGGCATCGTTCTTCCCCCTGGCGGCAATAAAGATCAGCTACTGAATCTAGGGATTCGCGGCAGTTGAAGGGCAGCGCGAAAACACGGTATTCGTGAAGTCCGTGACCCGGACGATTACCGTATACGGAGGTTTGCAGAGTTGTCAAGAAACAACGCGGGGCGACTTTTGACGGCGGCAAGTGAATCGTGGAACCGTTTCGCAATGTGAAAAGGATTCGATAAGCTGGGAAATCGAGGAGGTGTGAATCTGTGAACGAGAGCAAAATAGCGGAGCCTTGGTTGAAAGGCACACTGACTGAAGTGCCGGCCGTATTTCGAGCTGTATTGCACGCTCTTGAGCTGGCGAAGGAAGACATCGAGCGGTGGTGCGGGGGCCTGACCGATGAACAGCTGAACGCGCGGCCAGCTGGAATTGCGCCGCTAGCATTCCATGTGCGCCACATCGCCCGAAGCATCGACAGGCTGCTGACTTACGCCGAGGGCCGCCAGCTCGACGACCAGCAAATCGCGGCGCTTAAGACCGAGCTGGATTCGAGTGTGACGCGCGGCGAACTTTTCTACGAATTTGCCGAAGCTCTGGATCACGCTGCGGCTAGGATTCGCGCGCTAATTCCGGCGCGGTTGGACGAACCGAGGAAGGTCGGAAAACGAGCATTGCCGACGACGGTCGGCGGCCTGCTGGTTCACGTGGCCGACCACACGCAACGGCACGTGGGGCAGGCGGTTACAACCGCGAAAATTGTGGTGGCGCAGAACCGCTAGGTGCGAGCTTCGCCTGGCTCGCGAACAACGGCAGCTTCCTTATCCACAAACTGCGCAGCCTCGGTCGAGCCCTCAAGAGCCATGGTAGAACATGTGCCGCTCGTGACAATTTCCTGAACCGCGTCGAAGTATCCGGTGCCAACGAATTGCTGGTGCTTCACCGCTTCGTAACCGTGCGCATCTTCGCTCTTGAATTCTTCATCCTGCAGGCGGCAATAGGCGGTCATCCCGGAATTCTTGTAGCCGCGAGCCAACTCAAACATGGAATGATTCAGCGCGTGGAAACCGGCAAGTGTGATGAATTGGAACTTGTAGCCCAGGCGCGCCAGATCTCGCTGGAAGCTTGCGATCGTGCCGTCATCCAGATTCTTGCGCCAGTTGAACGACGGCGAACAGTTGTACGCGAGCATCTTGCCCGGAAACTGGGCATGCACGCCGTCGGCAAATTCGCGCGCTTCGTGCAGATCGGGAGTTGACGTCTCGCACCAAATCAGGTCCGCATAAGGCGCGTAGGATATCGCCCGGGCGATGGCTGCCTTCGTTCCGGACCGTGTGCGGAAAAATCCTTCGGACGTGCGCTCGCCGGTGAGGAATTCGCGATCGCGCGGGTCAACGTCATTCGTCAGAAGAGCCGCAGCCTCGGAGTCGGTTCGTGCGATCAAAACGGTGGGAACCCCGCTCACGTCCGCAGCCAGGCGCGCGGCAACCAACTTTTGAATCGCCTCCACGGTAGGGACCAGGACTTTGCCGCCCAGATGGCCGCATTTCTTCGCCGAAGACAACTGATCCTCAAAATGGACGCCCGCAGCCCCGGCCTCGATCATGGCTTTCATCAATTCGAAGGCGTTCAAATTGCCGCCGAATCCCGCTTCCGCGTCAGCTACCAGGGGCGCGAGCCAATATGTTTCGTTCCTGCCTTCCGAATGGTGGATCTGGTCCGCACGAAGGAGAGATTGATTGAGACGGCGCACAAGATTCGGGACGCTGTCGGCTGGATACAAACTCTGGTCGGGGTACATCTGTGCCGCGTCGTTGGCATCGGCGGCAACCTGCCAGCCGCTCACATAGATTGCCTTTAAACCAGCGGCCACTTGCTGCACTGCTTGATTGCCCGACATCGCGCCCAAGGCGGCAGTATAGGATTCAGAGTGAAGCAGGCTCCAAAGGCGCTCGGCTCCAAGCCGGGCGAGCGAGTGCTCGATATGCACCGAGCCGCGCAAGTGCTCGACGTTCTGCCGGCTGTAGGGACGCTTGATTCCCGCCCACCGGGGATTCATGTTCCAGTCTGTCTCCAAGTTCAGGGCTTTGCCGTTGTTGCTTGGCACCTTGGGTCTCCTCGCTAAGCGTAAGATTACCAATCGATTCCACACATGGACTGGGCGTTTACGCGCACCTCACACCACATCAAGAAATCAAAAGTGGGATCACGCGAAGAGTGGGGACCTTCGCTCCCGAGGTCTGCGCCAAAATCAAAACCGCGGGCAGATGACTCGGTGTGAGGTATTCGGTCAGGATGTAGCCGGTTTCACATTCCGGTATCAGAAGGTCGAACCACTCTACGGCGGGCTGCTTGTTAAGTCCAACTGATTATCACGATCATTCCGATAAGAACGTGTTATCGTGACCTCCGTCAAGCAATCCCCTGCCCAGCCCCGGAGGCGCTCATGCAAATCGACCAAATCGAGACATTTCTGGCCATCGTCACCTACGGCGGATTTCACAAGGCCGCCGAGGCGTTACACGTGAGCCAGCCGGCTATTAGCGGTCGCATTCGGGCGCTCGAGCGGTCTGTTGGGGCAGAGCTCTTGACGCGCGGGCGGACGCGGCCCTTGTTGTCACCCGCAGGCAAGGCTTTGCGGCCCCACGCCGAACAGCTCCTGCGCACTGTGGCGATGGCGCGGCAGGCCATCCATGAACTACAGCCACATACTGCCGGGGCGCTGCGGATTGCGGCGTCACTGTCGGTCTGCACGTACCTGATGCCGGATGTCATGCAGGAATACAAAACCGCCAATCCTAAGGTGATGGTCCATCTTCGTTCGGGAAACTCAGTGCAGGTACTCAAAATGGTTTTGGAGGGCGAAGCTGACATCGGCGTGGCACGTTCCCTGAACCATCCGGAAGTGGAAACGATGACGCTGCGCGATGATCCTCTGCTCTTGGTGGGACATCGTGGCCACCGGGCCGCGACCAAGCGGCAAGTCCGGCTCGAGGAAGTCGAATCCTGGCCGCTGATTTTCTACGATCGCGGCTCAAGCGATTGGACGCTCACACAAGGCCTTTTCCGGCGCGCGGGATTGTTGCCCAATGTCGTGCTTGAGGTGGAAACGATCGAGGCAGCCAAACGCATGGTCGAGCGGAAGCTCGGATTCAGTTTTCTTCCACAGATCGCGCTGACGCAAGAGCTTCGCCAAGGCAAGCTTGTGTCCATCGAAATCGTCGACGCTGAACCACTGCGGCGGAATCTCGACGTGATTCATCCGCGCCTTCGTCCGCTGGCGAAGGAGGCGCTCGACCTTTTGGCGCTGTTGCGATCCGCGGCTGACACTTCGCTGCCGGCGATGCGTAGGACCGGGAAACGCCCGCGCAACCCAGCAAGCTAGGCGTCGTGGTAGGGAGCGTCTATAATCGCGGCGCGGAATTCAATCGACTCCGGCGAAGGACGCGCCGATCGCGGAGCGTTCGGCAAAATCCAGTCACCCAGGAGGGTTCACACGTGTACTACCAGCCCGGCAAAACCAACCATGGCCTTCCGCGCGACCCTTTCAAATCGTGCGTGATTCCGCGGCCGATCGGATGGATTTCCACCATCAGCCTGGACGGTCTGCACAATCTTGCACCGTTCAGCCAGTTTCAGAACCTGACGTTTGATCCTCCGTATGTGATGTTTGCTTCGAACCAAACAACGAAGGGGCGCAGGAAGGACACCGTCGTCAATACGGAGCTGACGGGCGAGTTCGTTTGGAACATGGCGACGTACGATCTGCGAGAAGCGGTGAACAAATCAGCTGAAGAAGTCGCTCCCGACGTGGACGAATTCGAACTCGCGGGCGTCACCAAGGCGCCCTCCCAGATTGTGAAGGCCTGCCGCGTTGCGGAATCACCGGTGCATTTCGAGTGCGCCTACCATCAGACGATTCGGCTACCCGGCAACGGCACGATGGGCACGGTTGATATCGTGTTCGGCCGCGTGATTGGAATCCACATTAAGGATGATGTGATCGGAGCGGACGGACGCATTGAGGTGCTGAAGATTCGTCCGATTGCGCGGCTGGGATATCACGACTACACAAGCGTGGAATCCATATTCCAGATGGTGATTCCCGGAAACGACAAGCGCAGGCTGGAGGGGATGGAGGGTTCTGCGCGGTTTTGACGGGTGCCAGATACGGCGCTACGAAGCCTTCTCTTGCACGGAGACGATATATTCCGAGTACGATCCCTTGAAATCCTCCACACGCCCATTCGCGAAATGCCAGATGCGCGTGGCGACTTCGTCAATCACGTCGTGGTCGTGGGTCACCAGAAGCACAGTTCCCAAATATTTTTGCAGGGAAATATTCAGAGCGTTGATCGATTCGAGATCCAGGTGGTTTGTGGGCTCGTCGAGAACCAGCACGTTGGGCTTCTGCAGCATTAGGCGGCAGAATATTAGCCGCGCCGACTCGCCCCCCGAGAGCGCGCCGGTCTGCTTTAAGGCGTCCTCGCCGCTGAAAAGCATCTGGCCCAACAGGCCGCGAAGCTCTTCCTGCGCCGCTTGCGGCTTGAACTGGTGCAGCCATTCGATGACGGTCATGCCCTTCACGATCGAATCGGAATGGTCCTGCGCGAAATAGCCCACGGCGACGTTGTGTCCCCACACAACGATGCCGCCGTCCACCGGAAACTCCTTGTCGGAATCTTCGACGAATCCAGTGGCGTTGCGTATCAGGGACTTCAGCAGCGTCGTCTTGCCCGAACCGTTGCGGCCCATGAGCGCGATCTTTTCTCCGCGATCCACATTCGCCGTGAACGGCTGTATTACCTTCACGCCATCGTAGGATTTGGCGATGCTTTTGATTTCGAGCGGGTGGCGTCCCGAATGTTGATCCATCTGAAAGCGGATGAACGGCCGGGCGATATTCGAGCGGGCAAGGTCGGCAGACTGCAGACGCTCGACTTCCTTCTTCCGGGAAGTCGCCTGCGCCGAACGCGTACCAGCCGAGAAGCGCGCGATGAATTCATTTAGCTGGGCGATTTTTCGTTCGCGCTGAGCATTTTCCGATTCGATGCGGGAGCGAATCGAGGTCTTGGCGAGCACCATGTCGTCGTACCCGCCGTTGTACATGATCACGGTCTGGTAGTCGATGTCCGCCGTGTGCGTGCAGACGCTATTCAGAAAATGGCGGTCGTGCGAAATCACGATCAGCACGCCTTCGTATTCGATCAGATAATCCTGAAGCCAGTGGACCGAATCAAGGTCCAAGTGGTTGGTCGGCTCGTCGAGCAACAGCGCGGGCGGGCTGCCGAAAAGCGCCTGCGCCAGCAGCACGCGGACCTTTTGCCCGCCCTGAAGTTCGCGCATCTTGCGCTCATGCAGCGGTTCTTCCAAACCAAGGCCATCGAGGAGCACTGCCGCATCGGACTCCGCGGTGTAGCCATTTTCTTCGCCGACGATCCCTTCAAGCTCCGCCAGCCGCATGCCGTCCTTGTCTGTCAGCGCGTCGTGGGGTTTGGCGTACAGCGCATCTCGCTCCTCCAGAGTCTTCCAGAGGCGCGCGTTACCCATGATGACGGTATCGATCACGCGAAACTCGTCGAACGCGAACTGGTCCTGGCGCAAGATGCCGAATTTCTTCGGCCGCGTAACGTCGCCTTTGGTAGGCTCGATGTCACCGGTCAAGATGCGCATGAGAGTGGTCTTCCCCGCACCGTTCGGGCCGCTAATCGCGTATCGCCGCCCAGCGAAGAAAGTGGCATTCACGTCCTCGAACAAGACTCGGGGACCGAAGCGCATCGTGATGTTATTAAGAGAGATCAAGGCGATCGATTATATCGTGGAATACGCGCCGGTGTTGCGCAACGAAAGCCAAACGCGATTTTCTTACACGTGCCCCCAGAAGTTACGACGCAAGATTAGCCAGTAAATCCGACACCGAAAAAGCCCGGTTCGACATTACGTACACCGCAAACAAGGAGCGCGGATCGCTCCCGTGCGACAGCGTGTACGCGCTTCCCTGAAATAGCTTCCCGAGAAATGCGTCGAGTTCCGGCTTGACCGCTTCGCGGGTCGAATCGCGGTTCGGCGCCATCAGTCGGTCGTTGATGAAAACCTCGAGGTCCTGCCCGTTGAACCGCAGCTTCCCGTTTAATTCCGCCTCGGCTTCAAGGCGCTGAAAAGCTCTGAGCGCCGCATGAGTCGCCTGCTTCAATCGGTCCTGATTCGAACCTTCAAGCGGCAACTTACGATTGTAGCGAACGCCAAGCCGGTTGTCGGTGTTGTCCACGCTATAATTCGCCTGGTGTCCGATCAAGACCACGCCGGGCCCCTCGTGCACGTGCCGGTAATCGGCGACGTCCAAGAGAAGCTCGTCGAATACCTGAGCCTTGATCCAGTTGTGAAACACAGGGATCAAGGGCTCGAGATCGACGTCCTCGGGATCCTTCGCAAGGAGTTTGACATTGACGTGCTGGAGGTTGATCGGGGAGGACATTCGGGAACTCAGACGCCGACCGCCGTCCCCATCTTGTTGTAGCAACTGTGCGCGGCATCAATGAAAAGCTGGGCTTCATCAATCAAGTAGCGGCTGGAATCGGGCGTATACGGCTGATCCGCTTTCTGGTGCGCGTCGAAAAGGTAATTCGCGAACTTCCCACCCGCGTAAGGATCCCAGAATTTCTGGGTGTCATAAAAGCGGGTCCGAAATTCGCCGATGATCTCTCCCGGGTCATCCGAGATGGCTTGGTGGTTGATCTTCACCAGGGCTTTGGCGGCACGCACCATGGACTGATACGCGGCTTTTCCGGCTTTCTCAATCTGACCGCTTTCCAGCGCAACCTGTGCCTCGAATACTTCCCTTTCGGCGGCAGCGAGGTCGAAATCCACAGAGGACACCACTTCTCCGGCGCATTCGCCGGTCGCGATATCCCCTAGAGTGTATTCGCGGGGATCACCCCAATCGCTGAAGAACGAGCGATCGGACGGATCCGCGGGCGGCTTCGCGAGATCTTCCAGCGCCTTTTTCAACTCGACTTTGCCGATGCGCTTCACGAAATCCTTGAACGTCTCTCCATGGGCACGATCAGTAACATAGCGCTCCGTTAAGCGAGTGACTACTTGCGGAATGTTCTTCGAGGGAATCGCGACCACTGGCAAACCATAGGAGCCCGCGTTGTGCTCCCACTCTCCCCCAAGAACGACCTGAAAATGCGGCACGGCAAACCCGCCGACTTTTCTGCTGACGCCATAAAATCCCAGATCGGCCACATGGTGCTGGCCGCAACTATTGAAGCATCCGCTGATTTTAATGTGCAGATGCTGGACAGATTCATCCAACTGGAAGCTTTTCTCCGCGAGTCTCTTGTGGAGCTCACCCGCCAATCCGCGAGACGACGATATCCCCAGCTTGCAGGTATCCGTGCCCGGGCATGTGACGATGTCCACGATCGCACCGGCGCCTGGATCACCCAAACCGACAGCTTCCAGCGCCTTATAAACTTCGGGCAAATCGCTCTGACTCACCCAGCGAATTGCGAAATTTTGTTCGACCGTCGAACGAATCGTTTCCTTCGTGAAGCGGCGAACAACATCGGCGAGCGACCGCAGCTGGTTGGCGGTAATGTCACCCAGCGGCAGCGCGACAGTGGCGACCACGTAGCCCAGCTGCTTCTGCGGTCGAGTATTGGTCTTCAGCCAGCGCTGAAAACCATCGGCAGCCGAGGAAGGCCAATCGCCGCCCGGTTTTAGCGGCGCTTCCTCAAATTGCTCGGCGTCCTTCACATAGCTCGTCCAACGGGGATCTTGAGGCAGCGTCTTGCGCTCTTCGAGAACCACTTCCTTGAATTTCTCGATTCCTAAGTCCTGAACCAGAAACTTGATACGAGCGCGATTGCGATTCTTCTTCTCGCCAAGCCTCGCGAAGACTCTCGCAATCGCCTGCGTCAGCGGCAGAATTTCTCCCGCGGGAACAAACGAATCAAACAATTTGGCCATGTACGGGACAGCGCCCAGACCGCCGCCGACGTACATTTGAAAGCCGCGCTTTTCCACGCCGTTTTCGCTTCGCGTGCTGGCGATGAATCCTACGTCGTGCAGATTCGTCAGGCCGCAGGCATGTTGCGCGCAGCCGCTGAATGCCGGCTTGAACTTTCGGCCAAAGTTCTGGCAATCCGGATGACCCAACAGGAACTTCGCCATCGCGCGTGAATAGGGCGTCACATCGAACGCTTCATCCCGGCAAACTCCAGCGAAGGGGCACGCCGTGACGTTGCGGACAGAGTTTCCGCAGGCCTCGCGGGTGGTGATATTCACGGCTGCAAGGCGGCGCATCAAGCTCGGCGTATCGTCGATGTGGACGTAGTGGAGCTGAAAATCCTGCCGGGTCGTGACGTGCGCGATGCTGTCGGAATACTCCTCCGCCAAATCGGCCAATGTTTCGAGCTGATCCGCATTGAGTCCGCCGCCAGGAATCTTGATGCGCTGCATCCCCGGCGCATCCCACATCGTGTTCGGGCCCTTGGTCAGCTCTCCGGAGGGATAAGACATTTCCTGAAATTTTGCGCCATCGTGTCGCTGCCCGTTGTCATAACGCTGGCCGTACGTGCCGCGGCGCAGCCTTGTTTCGGCGAAGAGGCGCTCGTCAATCTTGCCCTGCTTGCGCAGCGCGATTTCCGTTTCGAAGATATCCAACTCCCGGGCCAGGTCTTCCGGCATCGTCCCCGAGAGTTTTTCCTTCCACAGCACGTTTGAGGATTTCATGGAAGTTTGCGTCTACAAGAATAACAAATCCACCGCCGAACTGCACCCCATCGAACAAGCTCCCGCGCTACAAACATTGGATGTCACGAGGCTAGGCCGGGATTCGAGTTTGGAGCTAAGAAAGAGCTTTCGCGCCGGCTGTACGATGTCATCGTAAGGAATCGCGCGGCCAACGTCGCTTATACTACGAAGCCTGGAGGTACGTCATGGTGGAGGCGGCGAAAAGTCTATTGCTCATCGTCACCGCGCTCTTTCCCATAGTAGACCCCCTGGGAGGGAGCCCAATCTTTCTTGCGCTGACTCGAGAGTACGCATCGGACGCTCGGAAGGAACTATCGCGACGAATCGCAATCAACAGTTTCTTCCTGCTGGTTGGGTCGTATCTGATCGGTACGTACATCCTCGCGTTCTTCGGGATTTCATTGCCGGTGGTGCAGGTCGGCGGCGGTTTGATCGTCATCTCGACGGGATGGGCAATGTTGAAACAGAAGACAGACGAAGAACACACGGTGACGCGCAGAAACGTGCGACGGCAGGATCCATTCGGCCGGGCGTTTTACCCGCTGACGATGCCCCTGACCGTAGGCCCGGGATCGATTTCAGTAGCCGTTACGCTGGGCGCTAACACACATCGCCACGGACTCAACCTGCTGGCGATTGTGGTTGCGCTCGCGGGATCAGGGCTGATCGCGTACAGCATTTTTCTGTGTTATGGGTTCGCGGACCGGCTGGCAAGAATGCTGGGAGCCACAGCCATGACCGTTATCATGCAATTGGCATCGTTTCTGCTCGTGTGTATCGGAGTGCAGATTTTATGGAACGGCGCCAGCGCGCTACTGGCTTCAGTCCCTATAGCCGCGCCCTAAACCAGACTCCCAGCCTCGTCACTTAATTCCCTTCATCCAGGTGAGTATTGGACCGGAAACACTGGTATCCGGAGTGTCGATCGAAAACACAATGGACATGTGGCTTTCGCCCTTCGCGAGCAGCAGAGTGGGGCAACGTTCCGGACCGTCCTTGCAGAGTTCGTCGTGCAACAGCCGGTTGAACGGCATGAGCCCTCCGTCTACCGTTGGATCTGCGCCAATGTCCAGGGTGCCATTGGCAAGCATGATTTTAACGGAGGTCTTTTCGAGTTCAGGAAGGCTGGAGCGAGACAACTGAATTGCCGGGTCAACGGCAGGGCCACCAGGACCGCCGCCTGGCCTTGGACCGCCCGGTGGTGGGCCTAGTTCGGGGCCGCCAGGCTCACCGGCGGCACGACCCGGGAGCACGCCGGCGGCACTGAAAGCTCCGCCCGTGACGCCGCAAGTCTTGCCGGCATCAGCAAGAATCGATAGCGGGTTGGAGCCACCAATGGGCGGCGGCCGGAGCGGGGCGATATCGAATGCCGCGGCCGACATGAAGATCACTCCCTTAACCCCGACCCCCTTGGGTCCGTAGAGTTCCGGATGCCCAATGTAAGTTCCCAGCGGCATATTGCCGGCTGAATGAGCCCAGATAAATATGCGGTCGGGATTGCCGTGATACTTGGAAATGTTTGCCTCCACCCACTGAAGCATCGCCGAAATGTCCTTGGCACCATCGTCCCAGGTCGGACTACTGTGGCGCTCCATATTGACGCCGACCATTCCGTTCTTCGTCGCCCATCGTGCGATATTGTCGTAAAAGGCGTTCGCTTCCTTGTCCTGAAGCTCAATTTTATTGCCCACCCCGCCGGGAACATAAATCAGCACTGGGCGAGAACCGGTATCTTTGTCAGCCGAAAAAATATCCACCACATCCCTGGGATTGGGGCCGAATGAAACGTCTCGCAAGATTGTGATTCCAGGATACAAGGGGGTTTGATCGCTGTTGATGTCGTTCGCGGGCATCATTGGCCGGTAGAGCTTTGCGGTGCAAGGCGGATCGACGATGTGGCCCATCTTCACCAATTCCGACTCGATGTTCGCGGGAACCTGGGCTTCCGCCACTCCGGCCGCGATCGAAATTCCACAAAACGCGATAAGCGCGACCAGGAGCGCGCGAATGCTCCTTCTTCGAAGGCTCATTTTCCTTGTCTCCTCGACTGCAACGGGATGATACCACTTCCCCGGTTTCGCCTGTCTTCGCTGCGTGGGCCTGAATCTGATTTACCTTCTGCCGAGCGCACGAAGGCTGTCTCAATCGCGACCCGTGCTTTGAACCGACACGAGAAACCTCGACGGATTCAAGAAAAACCAGGTCTCGCCTTGGGACTCAAAAACAGGCGGAGGCGGGTTCCCTTCGTGCTACGATCGCTCCTCGGCCGAATCGAGAATTCTCTGCCACCGCCCCGGTGGCACTGGCAGGCTGATTTCAGTCGGACGGATGGAGCCGAGGGATTCTTGGCGCATGGACGCGACAGCTTTTGAAGTTGTCATGCGTTTTCGTGACTCGCAAGCAATCTCAGTATACACACCTGGACTGGATCCCCAGGCGCGAGCGCGTTTCTGCCGAGCATGGAACATCTTCGATAGTGATGTTTCGGACTCTTCGCGCGGTCGCTCGAAACCTTGGTGTCGAGCGTTGCATCCAAATTGACAGCACGACCAGCAGTCAATTTGGGCGTGGCGGCGAAAACCGCTGCAAGACCGGGAGCTTGCGAGCATGGAGCAGCGCCAAGAGGGTGGACGACATCGTGTCGTCATCGAGAGGGTGTCGCCGGAAATCGATTGTGGACGATTCGCGATCAAGCGTGTCGTGGGCGAATCGGTGGTTGTGGAAGCGGACGTGTTCGCAGACGGCGGAGATCAGGTCGCCTGCCAGCTCCTGTACGGGCGGGGCGCGAATGCCTTGCAATTTTCAGCGATGACCCCAGTCGGCAACGATCGCTGGCGCGCAAAGTTTCTGGTCGAAACTGTGGGATGTTACCGATATACGGTGGAAGGATGGATCGATCCTTTCCGGACCTGGCTTGTCGGCCTGAGAAAACAAGTGGATGCTGGGCAAGACGTTCACGTGGAATTGCTCATTGGAGGAGAGCTTATCGAGGAGGCGGCCGGACGGGCGTCGCGGGATGACGCTGAGCGACTCCGCCAATGGGCAGCCAGGCTGCGCGAAGCCCATGGAAGTCCGCAAGGCGTTGCTATGGCTTTTGAGGAGGCGCTGATTGAAATCATTCAGCGCTACCCTTCGCGCAGCTTCAGCAGCCGCTATGAGAAGGAGCTCAGCGTCGCCGTCGACCGTCAAAAAGCGCGTTTCTCCACTTGGTACGAAGTGTTCCCCCGATCCTGCTCCCGTCAGCCGGGCCGCCACGGAACATTTCGCGACTGCGAGCAGCGACTGGCGTACATCGCATCGATGGGCTTCGACGTCGTCTACCTCCCGCCAATTCATCCAATCGGGGTCACGTTTCGAAAGGGAAAGAACAATGTGGAAGATGCCAAGCCGGCCGATGTGGGCAGTCCTTGGGCCATCGGATCAGCCGAGGGCGGTCATAAATCGATTCACCCTCAACTGGGGACACTGGAGGATTTCAAACGGTTCGTCACCGCGGCAGGCAAAAGCGGCCTGGAAGTAGCGATCGACATCGCGTTGCAGTGTTCACCAGATCACCCCTACGTGCGTCAACATCGGGAATGGTTTCGCCCGCGTCCGGACGGCACCATACAATACGCGGAGAATCCGCCCAAGAAATATCAGGATATTTACCCGCTGAATTTCGAATGCGGTGAGTGGCGGGCGCTCTGGAGCGAACTAAAAAGCATTTTCGATTTCTGGATTGAGCAAGGCGTGCGAATTTTTCGCGTCGACAATCCCCATACCAAGCCTTTTTCGTTCTGGGAGTGGCTGATCACCGCGATCAAGAAAGAGCATCCGGAGGTGATCTTCCTCGCGGAGGCATTTACCAAGCCTCACGTCATGCATCGGCTAGCCAAACTTGGGTTTTCGCAGTCCTATACCTACTTTACGTGGCGCAACACCAAGCAGGAGATCACCGATTACGTTACCGAGCTGACCCAAACCGAGGTACGAGAGTATTTCCGTCCCAACTTTTGGCCAAATACTCCAGACATCCTTCCAGAGTTTCTTCAGCGGGGCGGCCGTCCGGCATTTATGGTTCGGCTCGTTCTTGCAGCCACGCTGGCCGCCAGTTATGGAGTCTATGGTCCTGCCTTCGAGTTGTGCGAAAGCACCGCGCGCCAAGCGGGCGCCGAAGAGTATCTGAATTCCGAAAAATACGAACTGAAAAATGCCGACCTGGATTCGTCGCAGAGCTTGAAGAACTTTATGGCCCGCATCAATCGTATACGCCGGGAAAACCCGGCATTACAAAGCAATGATAATTTTCGATTTCACGGGACCGACAATCCGCTGCTCATCTGCTACAGTAAGACATCCCTAGATCTCTCGGAAGTGATTATTATCGTCATTAACCTGGACTACGTTTATAGGCAATCCGGATGGGTGGATCTCGATCTTGGATCCTTGGGGCTGGACGCGAACCGGGCGTTTCAAGTGCATGACTTGCTTGGAGAAGGTACCTATACCTGGCGCGGTGCGCGGAACTACGTAGAGCTAACACCGGATCGTCTCCCGGCGCACATTTTCCGCGTGCGGCATTGGGTCCGAACGGAACACGATTTCGATTACTACATCTAGTGCCGGTGACCCGGTTGAGCTGGCAGAGCGTGCGAAGGCACGAGGAGCGGCCGCTGTGGAACTCGCTTTGACGGAACTCGACCGATACCTGTTCTCCGAGGGCACGTACTATCGGGCTTACGAGAAGCTCGGCGCTCATCCGAGTGAGAACGATGGCCGTCGCGGAGTGCAATTCGCGGTATGGGCGCCGAATGCGAAGTTCGTCTCAGTCATTGGAGACTTCAACGACTGGAATCCTGCAGCCTGCCCGATGCGTCCGAGCGTCTCCGGCGTATGGGGAGGATTCGTGCCTGATGTTGGACACGGAACGATCTACAAATATCACATCGAGTCGCGCCTCGGCGACTATGAGGTCGATAAAGCAGATCCCTACGGTTTCGCCGCCGAGGTCCGGCCGAAGACGGCCTCTCGCGTCTGGGACCTGGAAAACTACGTGTGGCACGACGATTCATGGATGGCGAACCGCGCGGCCAACAACTCCCTGAATTCTCCGATATCCGTCTACGAGATGCATCTCGGCTCGTGGAGACGAATACCAGAGGAAGGGAACCGTTGGCTGACCTATCGGGAGTTGGCGCCACTGCTTGTCGATTACATCCACGATTGCGGATTTACGCACGTCGAGTTTCTCCCGATCATGGAACACCCTTTCGATGGGTCGTGGGGATATCAAACGACCGGCTATTTCGCTCCCACCAGCCGTTTCGGAACACCCGACGACTTCAGGTACCTCGTGGACTATCTCCACCAAAACGGAATAGGGGTAATCCTAGATTGGGTTCCAGCGCATTTTCCAAAGGACGAGTCCGCGCTCGGTTACTTCGACGGATCACATCTATATGAGCACGCGGATCCCCGCCAAGGGGAGCAGCCGGACTGGAACACTTTTGTTTTCAACTACGGCCGTAGGGAAGTCCGGACCTTTTTGATCAGCAACGCGCTGTTTTGGCTGGACAAATATCACATCGACGGTCTTCGCGTAGACGCCGTTGCGTCGATGTTGTATCTCGACTACGGCCGCCGCGAAGGCCAATGGATACCCAATCGCTACGGAAGCAAGGAAAACATCGACGCAATTGATTTTCTGCGCGCCGTTAACGAGCACGTCTACGCCGCATTTCCAGATGCCATGACGATCGCGGAAGAATCGACCGCCTGGCCACAAGTGTCTCGCCCTAACTACGTGGGCGGCCTTGGTTTTGGCTTCAAGTGGAACATGGGATGGATGCACGACGTGCTGAACTACCTATCCCAAGATCCGGTCTTTCGCGCCTACCATCACAGTGAAATCACGTTTAGCTTGATGTATGCCTTTGCCGAAAATTTCGTCCTGCCTTTTTCTCATGATGAAGTTGTCTATGGCAAGGGTTCCATGCTTGAGAAAATGCCCGGAGACGATTGGCAGAAATTTGCAAACTTACGTCTGCTTTACGGATTTATGTTCGGCCATCCGGGCAAGAACCTGCTGTTCATGGGAGATGAATTTGGCCAACGGTCCGAATGGAATCACGACGCAAGTCTGGAATGGCATCTGCTGAAAGAACCGTTTCACGCTGGGTTGAAACGCTGGGTTCGCGACCTCAACACCCTGTATCGCGCCAAACGCTTCCTTCATGAGATGGATTTCGACCCAGCCGGTTTCGAGTGGGTGGACTGCAAGGATTTCCAGAGGAGCATAATTGTTTTCCTCCGCCAGGGCCGGGATCAGAACGATCAACTCCTATTTGCGTGCAACTTCACTCCGATTGCGAGGGAGAACTACCGCGTCGGCGTTCCTCGCGAAGGGCACTGGCAGGAAATCCTAAATAGCGATGCGCCGCTGTACGGCGGGTCCGGCCGGGGAAACTTCGGCGGATTATCGGCGGTTCCGCTTCCGATTCACGGTCGGGCCTTCTCATTGAACCTCACGCTCCCGGCGTTGGGGATTGTGGTCTTCCAGCCGGAATCCCGCAACCCGGCGTGAAACGCGGAGAAAAGCGACGTGGCCAAACAGCTGGGAAGTGCATCGGACCCGCTTTGGTACAAAGACGCTGTCATTTACGAGATGCATGTGCGCGCATTTTGCGACAGCAACGGTGACGGCATTGGCGATTTCCCTGGCTTGATTCAAAAGATCGATTATGTGCGGGATCTTGGTGTCACATGCCTCTGGCTTCTACCCTTTTTTTCGTCGCCGCTGCGGGATGACGGCTACGACATTTCCGACTATCTGAACGTACATCCGATGTACGGTACCATTGATGACTTCCGTGCTTTCCTGGCTGCGGCACACGACCGCGACCTACAAGTGATGATCGAATTGGTGGTCAATCACACGTCGGATCAGCATCCCTGGTTTCAGGCCGCACGACGGGCGCCGCGCGGGTCACCGGAGCGAGACTTCTATGTATGGAGCGACACGGAGGAGAAGTACAAGGATGCTCGAATCATTTTTACGGACACCGAAAGATCCAATTGGACTTGGGATCCGGAAGCAAAGCAATTCTATTGGCACCGGTTTTTCTCGCACCAGCCGGACTTGAATTACGACAACCCGCAAGTCGTTGAAGAAGTTTTAAAGGTGATGCGGTATTGGCTGGATATGGGAGTGGACGCCCTCCGGATCGACGCCATTCCTTACCTCGTGGAACGTGAGGGTACGAGCTGCGAGAACCTTCCGGAAACTCACGCGATCATTAAAACGCTGCGACGCGAAATCGACGCCAATTATTCAAACCGGGTTCTGCTCGCCGAGGCCAACCAGTGGCCTACCGACGTCCGGCCTTATTTCGGCGACGGGGACGAATGTCACATGGCTTTTCATTTTCCATTGATGCCCAGGATCTATATGGCCTTGCGGCAGGAAGATCGGCTGCCGATTACCGACATCATCGCGCAAACACCGAGCATCCCCGATTCCTGCCAGTGGGGTCTTTTCCTGCGGAATCATGACGAACTAACACTCGAAATGGTGACGAACGATGAGCGCGACTATATGTACATCGCCTACAGCGCGGATCCCAGAATGCGCGTCAATCTCGGCATCCGTCGACGCCTGGCTCCCTTAGTCGACAACAATCGCAGGCGAATCGAATTGCTCAATAGCCTACTGCTTTCCTTCCCGGGAACGCCGATCCTCTACTACGGTGATGAGATCGGAATGGGAGACAACATTTATCTCGGGGACCGCAATGGTGTTCGTACGCCGATGCAATGGAATGCGGATCGCAATGCCGGGTTCTCCACTGCCACGCCTGCCCGATTGTACAGTCCAGTCATCATGGACCCGGTTTGGGGCTACGAAGCAATCAACGTAGAGGCCCAGCAGGGCGATCAATCATCGCTTCTGAATTGGGTGCGAAACATGATTGCTTTGCGGAAACTCTTCGGCGTGTTCGGCCGTGGTGGCATTGAGTTTCTCGAGCCGTCGAACCGCAAAGTACTGGCTTATCTCCGCACCGATCAGGATGAACGGGTTCTTTGTGTCGCCAATCTGTCTCGATTCGCACAACCCGTGGAGTTAGACCTGTCTAAATTAGAAGGCATGGTCCCTGTTGAAGTGCTTGGGTATGTGGAATTTCCGGCGGTCGGGCACGAGCCTTACCGGCTCACCTTGGCTCCTTATGGATTTCTGTGGCTGGAACTTCAACCCAGGGACGAAGCGTCGCACAAAACCGCTGACTCTGCTGAACAGACGACATTAAACCTCACGGCCGGCTGGGAAGCCATTTGTGGAGGAATCGCCCGCCAGCGTTTGGAGACGATATGTCTACCGGAATATCTTCCGAAGCAACGTTGGTTCGCAGCAAAATCTCGCCGGATTCAATCGATCCGGACCGCCCAGTGTATTCCATTGAGTCAAATCCAGTCGGCGTTGTTGATCGTCGAAATCGAGTTCGAAGCTGGAGAGGCCGCGGTGTACTTGATCCCCGTGGCACTTACTTTTGGAGAAGAGGCCAATGAGCTAAGGCGCTCGACGCCCCATGCCATTGTCGCGCCAGTTGTAGCAGGAAAGGCCACCGCGGTGTTGCACGAAGGAGTTTTGAGCGACAAGGTGTGCCTTGAACTGCTGTCGCTGATCGAACATTCGCGCGAACTGCGTGCGTCCAGTGCGATCATCCAAGGGTTCCGTGGCACCGCCTTCGCGAATATCCTCGGAACAGCGGAGTTGCCGTTGTCCGTCCGGCGAAGCTCGGCGGAGCAGAGCAATACTTCTATCTTGTTTGGTGACCGCTTTATTTTGAAGTTGTTCCGCCGCCTGGAATCCGGCCTGAATCCGGACGCCGAGATTGGACAATTTCTAACCGAGAAAACATCGTTTGCAAGGATCCCGCCTTTCGCTGGGTTGATCGAACTGCAGCCCACTCCCGACGCCGAGCCCACTACTTTGGCTATGCTGCAGGGTCTAGTGGCGAATGAGGGCGACGGATGGAAATGGACGGTCGAAGAGTTGGAGCGTTATTTTGAGACCTGCGCCCCACTGCGGTTTCCGGAAAACGTCGAAGCTGAAATGGGCGACCCGGTTGAGCTATCCGATCATCCGGTGTCCGACGTGGCCAGGGACGCACTCGGCATTTATTTTGATGCTGCGACTACTTTGGGACGGCGGACAGCCGAATTGCACCTAGCGCTGGCTTCGCGTCCTGATGACCCGGCGTTCGCGCCCGAGCCGCTGACGTCTGAGGATCTCCAGGCCGTGCTGGTCGACCTTCGTCAGAACGCCACTCGCGTTTTGGAGGTGCTGAGGGAGCGCGTTTCGTTCCTGCCAGACGAAGTCGTTGAGATTGCGGCAGCCGTGCTAAGTCGCCGCCGCCTCATTCTGGATCACCTCCGACCACCTGACTCGGAACACCTTCAAACGCAGCGAATCCGGATTCACGGAGACTACCATTTAGGCCAAGTGTTGATCGTGAAGACGGATTTCATAATCCTGGATTTCGAAGGCGAACCGGCCCGTTCGCTGTCGTATCGCCGGGCCAAGCAGTGCCCGCTGAAAGATGTGGCTGGGATGCTGCGATCGTTCAGCTATGCCGCATACTCGAGTTTACTCAGCTACACCACGCGCCATCCCGAAGATGTGGCTCGCCTTGAGCCTTGGGCCCGACTTTGGGAGAGATCGGCAGCCGCGGCTTTTCTGCGTGGATATCGAGAAACCGCTGAGGCGTCAGAGCTTGTGCCGCCCGCAAGCGCCGATCTTCGCAAGTTGCTGAATATATTTCTCTTGGACAAGGCACTTTACGAAGTGCTCTATGAACTGAATGCCCGTCCCGCGTGGTTGCGGATCCCTTTAATGGGAATCGTGGCGCTCTCTCTGTGAATCATTCCGCAACGTGAGAGCCGGCGGGAATGAGTCGAGGCTAAACAGTGGAAGTCGAACCGCTCGCGCAGCAAGCGCAGCAGACGCTCGAACAAGCAGAGACTGCCGATCTCGTGATAGGCATCGTTGCGGAACTCGATCAAGAAGCTATCACCGGGGTGCGCGACGCGCTGCGAACACTCTCGGGATTGCCGCGCGTAGCGATATTGATCGATGACCGAACAGCCCAGCCGTCGGACCCAGACGCCTCCGGAACAAGCACGTCTCCGTTTCTCGTTCCTTGGCCGAAATTGACGCCGGATACGCCCGGCACCCCGATGCTCAGCGTGGCGCTCGCGTATCAGTCAGTCTTTGCAGCCTGCGAAAAATTGGGAGCGCAATACTGCTGTGTCCTCGCGTCCAAACTTGAGTCCACCGGGCCGGAGTGGCTTCGCGAACTCGTGCGTCCGTTGGTTGAAGGGGACGTTGATCTGGTCGCGCCTCGTTACGCTCGCCACAAATTCGAGGGATTGCTGAATAGCAGCATCATCGCTCCTCTCATGCGATGTCTTTATGGAAAACGAATACACAATCCCCTGGGGCCCGATTTAGGAATCTCGCGAAGGCTTTTCCAGAGGATGACCGGCGCAGACAGGAATTCCGGGAACGCGGTCAGTCGCGGGAACGCGTTGGCGTCCGTTGCGCCTGCCGCTGTTTGCAATGGTCTCCAAGTGTGTGAAGTCTATACGGGGGCACGCGTGTATGCGCCAACCGACTGGACGAATATCAGTTCGATCGTTGCGCAGGTCTTAAGTCCCATCTTTCTCGACATGGAACGCTACGCGGCGTGTTGGCAACGGACACGCACTTCCGTCCCCGTGTCGGCCTTTGGCGATCCTGTTTCGGTATCTCAAGACGAGGGGTCGGTGGACATCAGCCGGTTGGTCGAATCGTTCCAGTTGGCGAATCGTGACCTGCAGGAGATCTGGGGTTTGGTGTTGCCTCCGTCTACGTTGGTCGAACTTCGAAAGTTGTCGCGCATGCCTGTCGAGCAGTTTCGCATGTCCGACGATTTGTGGGTTCGCATTGTCTATGATTTTGCGTTGGGACACCGCCTCAGAATCATCAATCGCGATCACCTGCTCAAATCATTGACGCCGCTGTATTTGGCTTGGATCGCTTCATATGCCCAGGCTTTGGCAACACCTGAAGAAACACCACTGGAGCAAAGACTTGAACGGCTGTCGGCCGCCTATGAGTCTGGCAAACCCTATCTCGTCTCTCGATGGCGTTGGCCGGATCGGTTCAATCCGTAGAGTCCGGCAGCGATGGAGGTGTATGTATGTGGGGACAAATCAAGCAAGCTTTAGCGCAGTCAACTGTCCAGTTCCTGACCAGACTTGCAACTCTCCTTCCCGGTGTCGTGGCCCTAATTCTGGCTCTATTGGTGTCGATCACATTGGGCTGCATTCTTGCGGTTATCGTGCGGAGGCTACTCGCGGCCATCCAGTTCGACCAACTGTTGACTCGCTGGGGCTTGCCCTCCCTGGCGGAATTGTCACCGGCGAACAGCCCCTCGCTCCTCGTGTCGCGAGCGACCGCCGCGCTGGTTATTGTTGCGGGTTTCCTGATCGGCGTAGCGGCCATCGACGCTGAATGGACGTCGCTGTTTGTGCGAAGCGTCTTCGGCTATATTCCCAACGTCCTGGGCGCTGCCCTGGTATTGCTGGTCGGCAGCATCATCGCACGCTTCCTTGGGCGAAGCGTGCTGATCGGCGCGGTGAATCTAAACCTACAATATGCGCGTTTCTTGAGCGTGGGCGTGAAATGGCTCGTCGTCGTGCTCGCGGTTGCGATGGCTCTAGAGCACCTTCGAATCGCCCCGGGAATTGTCAAACTTGCCTTCGGTATACTCTTTGGCGGAATTGTCTTCGCCCTGGCTCTCGCGGTAGGACTTGGTTCAAAGGATCTTGTAACCAAATCACTGGAGCGGGATGCACAGCGAGTTTCCAACGAGAACATCGAAGAACCATTTCGCCACGTATAGCCGGAGGACTCGATGTACAAACCCAAGGTGCTTTTCTTGGATTTCGAAAATAGCGCCGGCAGCCAGATGGCCGAGGCGTATCTGCGATATCTAGGGGGCGATCTTTTCGAAGCCTTCAGCGCTGGTATTGATCCGCGCGAACTGAACCCGACGGCCGCTTTGGTTATGGAGGAGGTCGGGATCGATATCTCCAAACACTACTGCAAGAACGTCGAGGAGTATTTAACTTTTCACTTCAAGTTTGTAATTACGCTCGACGGAGCTGCCGTCGATAAATGTCCGGTCTTCAATTCCGTCGAGCAGTTCCAGCACTGGGGCGCCCCGGACACACTCGGGATACACGATTTGTCCCGGGACGATTCGGAAGCGTTTCGCCGTTTTCGACGCGAAATCCAAGAGAGCGTGTTGGAATTTATCGCTGCTGAGTCTTTGAGTTCATGGGGCAAGACAACCCTGAAACGGTGATTCCTCATCGACAGGCGTATTACTTCGACACGCTTAGACATGGAAGCCAATTCGCTTCGAGTTGCGAATCGGTAGGCCTTGTCGGTCCCTCCGAATGCATACCTGTAACCGGTCTGGCTAGAATTCGGATGACTACGCAGCATCCGCGGTCTTTCTCTTAGGTGCAGGCTGTAGCTGTTTGGTCGTGTCCCTCATCGCGAGGATTGAATGGCTTGAGGGGCTGTACAAGAAATATGCACCTGGTCTGACCGCCGCAATGTGCTCCATTCGCTCTCGCGCTGTTGTAAGCCCCTCGGCAGATTCCAACCAGCGGGCATCTTTTTCTGAGGTGCCCGAAAAAATATCGAACGTTGGTTCGTTCACATGGACTCCTACAAAAGGCTGTCTTCATCGTTCAGTTTCCGCAAAGCGTCCTGCTCGCTGAGGATTGAGGGGCGTTGAGCGTAGCGATGATGGTTTTCGTAGCCACATGCATCACTCGTAGTTCGTTAGAGGTTTGGATCGCGAGTTCTTGCAATTTGCGAATTCCATTCCCATGGGCGGAAACGCAGCCGCGCCGAACGGGAGAGGCATCGGAGAATATTTCGAGGATGTCGTAGTTGCGGTCCACAGGGCAACCCCCCTCGCGCCTTAGCGCGTCCCTACCTCCTAATAGAGAAACGTCAGGCGAGTTGACCGTAGCACTTCGCAACGTTTGCTCCTAATTTTTCTGATTCTGTCGGGCATCGAACAGAGGAACGTGATCTCGATTCGAGCAGTCTGCCGCTGGGGATTGCGTCGAGTGACGCTGTGTGCCTGTATATCCTTCGGTTCATCCAGCCGAGACCCTGGGATGGGAGCACGGGTCAACTCCTGATTAATCGGCTTACCGGACGCGCGATATCGCAGGCAGCTCTCGCGTTGCACCGAACGTCTCGCTTCCGCGCGTGTTAGGGACTGGAAAACCCACTCTTCGGGCGACGGCTGGTCCGCTGGCGGATCTGTGGCTGGAATGGGAATCGCAGTGACCTTTCGCGGGCAACTTCCGCGAATAATCGCTGCAGTACCGCTTGAAATCGGGACCCCTGGAGACACGTCGCGGAGCAGCCGTTTCTCGCCGCCGCGCCGCCCAAGTTCCGTCCTGCTGTTACCCCAGAGAGAAAACCACCTGCACGGTCGTATCGACCTCGACCGGCTGGCCGTTCAGCATCGTCGGACGGTACCTCCATTCCTTCACTGCGCTCATCGCCGACGCCATCAGCAGCGACGGCCCGGACACATACTCGAGTTTATCGATCGAGCCGTCCTTCGAGATGATGGCATGCAGAGTCACCGTACCCGATACGTGGGCCGACTTGGCAATACCCGGATATTCCGGCTTCACTTGCTTCAGCAGCGACGCAGATTGCACGTCGCCGCCGACCTTAATGCGGTTCGGTGCGGCGGCCGGCGGTGGCGGCGGAGATGCTACTCCCGTACCGATTCCGCCAAGCACGTCGCCCGTTCCGCCGGACACTCCCGCCGTATCAGACGTCGCCACCGACGGCGGCGCTTCGTCCTTCGCGATTTCCACCTGCTTTGGGATCAGCGTCGGCGCCACCATGCGGTTCACCGCGAAAGTCTTCGTCTGCACCTGCTTTACCACAGCTTGCTGCGGCGGAGGGGGCGGCGCGGGTGGCGGCGGAGCGACCAGGAAAGTATTGATCATCGTGCTGGGCAGCGTCTGCGTGTAGATCAGCGGTATCAGTAGAATCGTGCCGAGAATCGCCGATTGAACGATCACGGAGACACCCACCGACCAGGGCTTGTGCGTGTGCGCCATTTCAGTCGTGCGTCCCGAAACCACCAGTTCGTCAAACATGGCTACCCTCCTATCTCACTTCCACTGTGGGGTCGCATCTCATGAGGATAGACGCACGTCGCCAGCCAAATCGCTTCGCACTAAGTGCTTGATTTTCAGGAGCGGGTGGTACGAGCTCGTACTAGTCCCCCCGAAAGAACTGCATAGTTCGCGGCCGCTCTTACCTACAGACTGGGCTGGTGTTTCTTACAGCGAATCGGGTACCGACCGCGCTGCACGTTGGCCGTCCCGCGCGTGCGCACTCATGGCCGCAAATCATTGCGCCCGAAGTCGTGACGCGGCGTGTTCCCAATCCGCGCGTGAGACGGCGAGAAAGTGTAGACTGGGCCGCGCTTCGACACGTGAAATCGACTCTGCGCGTAAAAGTTCCGAGGTAGAAGACAATGCTCTCGACCCCGTACGTGGGGTTTTGTAGAGTGCTGGTCGCGTCAACCGTCGGCGCGCCCGCGGCATTTGCACCACAGGCGGCAAACAAACCGAAGACATCGGTCGCACCGTCGCATTTCATTGTCTCCCGACGATATCTGGCTGGCGAGCTTTATGGATTATGATCTGGGATACTTCGATCTGGAGACTCGGGTGCTCGAACCGCTGGAAAATCCCTTCGGCTCAGAAGTATTACGCATGTAGCCGGTACGTTGTGTAACTCACCCGTGTCTCCGGGCTGGACCCCGCGAGGTTTTGGTAGGGGCGGTGGGGATCGAACCCACGACCTTCGGCTTAAAAGGCCGCTGCTCTACCACTGAGCTACGCCCCTAACGTAAACGTACGAAACCGCTACACGATAAATGTTGAGCGCGACCGCGCG